>Ga0066903_100006668_pt1 | contig 10314 bp, 10 predicted proteins | sample PanSoiMetaGPlot1_FD_67491 | JGI IMG/M metagenome (GOLD analysis project Ga0066903, IMG submission 67491) | Tropical forest soil microbial communities from Panama analyzed to predict greenhouse gas emissions - Panama Soil - Plot 1 (version 2) | ecosystem: Environmental > Terrestrial > Soil >... | reverse complement strand
CCGGCGCTACGGGTTCCAGATCACGAGCGCGATCGTCGCGAGGCCGAGTGCCGAGCCGACGGCGGCGAAGACGAGCGCCGCGCGCGTGTCGAACGGCGCCCACTCGCCGCGCTCGAGCGCCTCCTCGACCTCGCGCTGGCGCCGATACGCCTGGACGATGAAGCCGACGCCGACGACCGCGAACGCGACACCGACGACCTCGTACGGCCACTTCGTGCCCTTCGTCAGCTCAGGGAGCAGCTTGCCGGCGGCGAAGCTGACGGCAAGCGCGGTCAGGCCGGTCCGCCACCAGGCGAGGTACGTCCGCTCGTTGGCGAGACGCGTGCGACGCGTCGCGTCGCGCGCCTCGTCGAACGACTGCCTGGACACTCGGCCGAGTGTACGCACGCCGACGGCGGGCCCTACTCCACGTCCGTGCGGGCCATGTCCCAGTGACTGGCACTTGACTGGCACTGCTGCGGAGCAGGGTCAGACCCCGGCGTCCGAGGGGGACGCGTTCTCGAGGTCCTCGCGGGTCAGGCCGAAGAGGACGCCGTCCACCCACTCGCCGTGGCGGAGGTAGGCGCGGCGCTTGACGCCCTCGCGGACGAAGCCGGAGCGTTCGGCGTGGGCAATCGCGCGCTCGTTGAAGCCGTAGATCTCGAGCTCGAGCCGGTGGTAGTCGAGGTCGAAGATCAGGTGCCGCTGGACGAGGTTCGCCGCCGCGTCGCCGAGGCGCCGCCCACGGAAGTCGGGGTGCACGGCGAGACGCTGGAGGAACGCGATCCGGCTCCGGCGATTGCGAACCTCGAAGCCGAGGGCTCCTGCACGCCGCCACTCGCCGTCCTCCACCACGTCGATCACGAAGCGGCCGAAGTCCTGTGGCTTCGCGAGTGAGCGGTCGATCTCGTCCAGCAGGTCGGCCCGGTCGCGCGCGGCCGAGCCGGCCAGGAACGGCTCCACGTCCTCGTTCGTCAGCAGCTCGACGAGGAAGTCCACGTCCTCCCACTCGGCGCGGCGGAGCCTGATGCCGTCGCCCTCGATCACGGCACCGTCCGCAGCTCCGCCCGCCGGCGCATGGCGACGACTCCCGAGCCGAGCGCCACGCCGAGCAGGATCAGCGCCAGCCCCGCGAGGGCCGACCAGCGCAACGGCTCGCCGAGGATCGTCGCGCCGTAGAACACCGCGAACAGCGGCATCAGGTACGTGACCAGCGACACCTTCGCCGCCCCGTGCAGGCGGAGGACGTGGAAGAGGAGCACCTGCGCGAACGCCGTGCCGCCGAGCGCAAGCGCGAGCAGGGCCGCGATCGGCTTCCAATCGGGGGTATGCCCGGGCAGCTCCGCCATGCCCCACGGGAGCAGGACGAGCGCGCCGTAGAACGTCGTCGCCGCTGCCAGCACCGGCCCCGGCACGGTCTTGGTGCGGCTCTGCCCGAACAGCCCGCCGCCGGCGTACGAGAGCGACGAGAGCACGACCGCGAGTGTCCCTACGACCGCCAGCCAGCCGTGGCCCGGGTCGACCCCGGTGAGCACCCCGACGCCGACGAGGCCGAGCCCGATGCCGATGATCCGCGGCCCCGTCGGCCGCTCGCTGGGCACGAAACGGATCGCGAGCAGCGCCGTGAAGACGGGCAGGCTCGCCTGCACGACACCCGCGACGCCCGAGTCGATGTGCTTCTCGCCCCAGGCGATGAGCGTGAACGGGACAGCCGCGCTCAGGAGCCCGAGCGCAAGCCCTTCGCGCCAGACGCTCGCGATCTCGCGCGCCGCGCTGCGCACACCGCCGCGCGTCGCAGCCACGTAGACGAAGAGCGGTAGGAACGCGATCACGAGGCGCAGCGCCATCAGCGTCGGCGGCTCGAAGTCACGGTCGCCGACCTTGATGAACATGTACGAGGCGCCCCAGACCGCGGCCAGGACGAGCACTGCCGGCAGGTAGCGCTGGCTCAAACCCGGGCCTCCACCGCGGCGCGGCGGCGCCGGCTCTGCGCGACGCCGGTCCCCAGCGAGACGCCGGCGAGGATCAGCGCCAGCCCGGCGATGTCCGTGAGGCTGAACGACTCGTCGAGGATCGTCGCGCCGTAGAAGAGCGCCATCGGCGGCACGAGGTACGTGACCAGGATCGCCCGGGACGCGCCGGCGCCGGTGATCAGCGCGAAGTAGAGGACGTAGGCGAAGCCGAGGCCGACGACCCCGAGGAAGACAACCGAGCCGATCACCTTCCAGCCGGGCACGCTCGACGGCAGCTGCGCCAGGCCGAACGGAAGCGCGATCACCGCCGCGAGAGCGCTGGTCCCGAAGGCGATCGTCGCCGCCGGCACCTCCCGCAGGTAACGCCCCCCGGCGAGCGACGACGCCGCGTAGCAGAAGCCGGTCAGCACGACGGCGAGGGCTCCGAGCACGCTCCCGCTCGGCACCGCGCCGACGAGGAGCGCGACGCCGCCGAAGCCGACCAGTACCCCGATCAGCCGATCACCCGACACGCGCTCGGATCGCACGAAGAAGAAGGCGAGCAGCGCCGTGAAGAGCGGGGCGCACGCCTGCAGGAGCGCCGCGAGGCCCGAGTCGATCCGCGTCTCCCCCCAGGCGAGCAGCCAGAACGGCACGACCGAGTTGAGCAGCGCGACGAACAGGAACGCCCAGAGGTGCGAGCGCACCTGCCCCACCGCCGTTTGCAGCGACATGCGGGTCGCGACGATGACGACGAGCGTCAGGGCGGCCAGCACCAATCGGCCGGCCACGAGGGTCGACGGCTCGAGCTCGCGCAGGCCGACCTTGATGAACATGAACGAGGAGCCCCAGATCGCGGACAAGGCGAGCAGCATCAGGAGGTGGCGCCTCGTCACGACAACTGAAAACGTATCGGCGCCTCGTCGGGTTCCCGCACTAGACTGGATTTCTCTGGCGACTGTCGTCCAGCAGCCTCTGCATCGGGCCCTGGGTCTCACGGATCCAGAGTTCGCGCGCATCCGCGAGCTGCTCGGCCGTGAGCCGAACCACTTCGAGCTCGCGGTCTTCTCACTGCTCTGGAGCGAGCACTGCGGCTACAAGCACTCGGCGCTCCTCCTGCGGCGCCTGCCGTCGACCGGCGAGCGCGTGCTGCAGGGGCCGGGCGAGAACGCCGGCGTGCTCGACCTCGGCGAGGGCGAAGCCGTCGCGTTCAAGGTCGAGAGCCACAACCACCCCTCGGCCGTCGAGCCGTTCCAGGGCGCGGCGACCGGCGTCGGCGGCATCCTCCGCGACATCTCGGCGATGGGCGCGCGTCCCGTGGCGCTGCTCGACCTGCTCCGCTTCGGCGCGTCCGACGGCCACTTCGACCGCGCCGTCGCGGGCATCGGCGCCTACGGGAACTCCGTCGGCGTGCCCACTGTGGGCGGCGAGGCCGTCTTCGACCCCGAGTACGCCGACAACTGCCTCGTCAATGCGATGTGCGTCGGGTTGCTGCCGGCCGAGCGCGTGACGCGGGCGGGCGCGACGACGCCCGGGAACGTCCTCGTCCTCTACGGCGCCACGACCGGTCGGGACGGGATCGGCGGCGCCAGCGTCCTCGCCAGCCAGGAGCTGGGCGAGGCCGCGGCCGAGAAGCGGCCGTCGGTGCAGATCGGCGACCCGTTCACCGGCAACCGCCTGATCGAGGTCTCCCACGAGCTGGTCGAGCGCGGGCTTGTCGAGTCGCTGCAGGACTGCGGCGCGGCCGGCCTCGCGTCGGCGCTGGCCGAGATGGCGCGCGACGGCGCCGGTGTCGAGGTGCGCCTCGACCGCGTGCCGCTGCGGGAGGCAGATCTCGAGCCGTGGGAGATCATGATCTCCGAGAGCCAGGAGCGGATGGTCGCGGCGGTTGCACCGGAGCGGCTGGGCGAGGTCGTGGAGGTGCTGGAACGGTGGGAGCTGTCGCACGCATTCATCGGAGAGGTCACAGCCACCGGCGAGCTGGTCGTGCGTTTCGGAGACGGCGTGGTCGGCCGGATTCCGGCCACGTTCCTGACCGACGAGTGTCCCCGGTACGAGGTGCGTCAGGGCGCCGGCGCCAGCGGCAACGTCCCTCCGGATCCGGCCAATCTCGACCCGAAGACGCCGATTTTCGAGCACTACGACTTCCTCGTCGGCTCGCGCACCGTCCGACGACCCGGCCTCGACGCGGCCGTGCTGCGCCTGTCGGGCAACCGTGGCCTGGCCGTGTCGCTCGACGGCCCGCCGCCGGGCGAGCGCGACCCCTACCGCGCCGGCAGGCTCGCCGTCTACGGCGCCGCGCTCAACGTCGCGTGTGCGGGAGGCGAGCCGATCGGCCTCACCGACTGCCTCAACTTCGGCAACCCGGAGAAGCCCGAGATCGGCCGCGAGCTCGCGCAGGCGATCGAGGCGATCGCCGAGGCGGCGGAGGAGCTGGGGATCCCGGTCGTCTCCGGGAACGTCTCGCTCTACAACGAGACCGACGGGCGCGCGATCCCGCCGACGCCTGTCGTGGGCTGCGTCGGCCTCGTCCGCGACGTGACGCGGATCCCGAACGGTTGGCGCCGCGGGGACTCGGTCGCGCTCCTGCGCGGGGAGGGCGCGGAGCTCGTGCGCTTCGTCTGGCAGAACGCCGACCGCTTCACGCTTGCCCACGACGTCTCGTGGGGCGGCACGGCGAAGGCGCTGCGCGAGGCCGCGGAGTGGTCCGGAGTGGCAGCCGATCTCGACGTCGTCGAGAGCGCGGGCGTGATCGTTGCCGTCGCGCCCGGGACCGACCTCGACTGGCTCGACATCGTGGAACTGGGGACCGTCTGATGTGCGGCGTCTTCGGCATCCGGGCGCCCGAGCGCGACGTCGCACGGCTCGCGTACTTCGGGCTGATGGCGCTCCAGCACCGAGGCCAGGAGTCGGCCGGCATCGCCGTCTCCGAGAGAGGCCGCCTCACGGTGCTCCGCGACCTCGGGCTCGTGGCACAGGTCTTCAACGAGGAGAAGCTCCACGGGCTGCCGGGCGGGCTCGCCATCGGCCACAACCGCTACTCGACCACCGGCTCGAACGCCTGGGAGAACGCGCAGCCGCTCGTCCACCACGGCCGCGCGCGCACGGTCGCGCTCGGGCACAACGGCAACCTCGTCAACGCGTCGGAGCTGCGAGCCGAGCTTGCGGCAGAGGGGATCCGCCTCTCGTCGACGTCCGACTCCGAGCTGATCGCCGCGCTGATCGCGAACGACGAGCGACCGCTCGCGGAGGCCGTTGCCGCCGCGATGAGCCGGCTCGAGGGCGCCTACTCGATCACGGCGCTGTCGGAGGGCAAGCTCCTCGCCTTCCGCGACCCGCGCGGCTTCCGCCCGCTCGCGCTCGGCCGACTGGACAACGACTGGGTCGTCGCGTCCGAGACGTGCGCGCTCGATCTCCTCGGCGCCGTCTTCGAGCGCGAGGTCGCCCCCGGCGAGTTCGTCGTCGTCGACGATGACGGTCTGCAGGCGATCCAGGCGGTGGAGGCCCCCGCCGGCGCGCTCTGCATCTTCGAGTCGTTCTACTTCTCGCGCCCGGACACGTATCTCGCCGGCGTCGAGACACACGGCGCCCGGGTGCGCATGGGCGAGCGCCTGGCGCAGGAGGCACCGGTCGAAGCCGATCTCGTCCTGCCGGTGCCCGACTCCGGCACGCCTGCCGCGGTCGGCTTCGCCCGCGCGAGCGGCGTTCCGTTCAGCGAGGGGCTGATCAAGAACCGCTACGTCGGCCGCACGTTCATCCAGCCGGACCAGGCGATGCGCGAGCAGGGCATCCGGCTCAAGTTCAACCCGCTGGACGAGGTCGCCGGCAAGCGCGTGGTGGTCGTGGACGACTCGATCGTGCGCGGCAACACCACGCGGCAGATCGTGGCCATGCTCTTCGACGCGGGCGCGGCCGAGGTCCACGTGCGCATCTCCTCGCCGCCCGTCGTCGGGCCGTGCTTCTACGGCATCGACCTGCCCGACGAGGGGCAGCTGATCGCCTCGGCGCGCAGCGTCGACGAGGTGCGCGACTTCATCGGCGCTACCTCGCTCGCGTATCTGTCGCTCGACGGCCTGACCGAGGCGACGGGCCGGCCCGGCTCCGAGCTGTGCCGAGCCTGCCTTACACGGGAGTACCCGACGCGCATCCCCGAGGGCCGGGCTCTCGCGAAGCACCGTTTCGAAGCGGCGCGCGCTTAGACTCGCCGCCGCTATCTGCGCCGCGATGGGGCGGTCACGGAGGAGGCGCACGCGAGGCTCGCCGCAGCCCGCGCGCCCGTCGCGGAGAGCCGCCGCGCCGAGGCCGACGTGCAGCTTCAGCGGGCACTCGCCTTTTACCGCTCTGTGGGTGCGAAGCGCTACGTCCAGCAGGGCGAAGCGCTTCTCGCTGCGGCCTCCTAGCGGCTCGCCAGCTCCTCCCCGCGTCCGTAGCGCACCGCCCGCGACGCGAGCGCCGGGTCGTGGCCCTCCTCGATCAGGCGCTGCTTCAGCTCGCTCTCGCCCGCGAGCTTGAGGAAGAGCCACGCGATCGCGCAGATGGTCACGATCGAGTCGACGATCATCATCGTCGAGCCGGCGATGCCCTGGTCGGACTGCGGCGTGATCCCCCAGCGGGCAGCGTGGTCGTACGTCCCGTAGAAGACGCTCGACGACCACAGCATGACGTTTGCGAGCACCATCCCCACGAGCCGCGCGACGACGATGTACAGGAGCTTCGCACCCGACCCGAACCAGCTCGGTCCCGGGAGCGGCTCGAGCACCGCCGCCCAGAACAGCGCGCCGCAAGCGAAGAAGAGCGTGTGCTGGAGCGCGTGCACGACGTCGTGGTGCAGCGCCGCCTCGTACATGAACGGCAGGTGCCAGATGTAGAGGTTCAGTGTCCAGAGCGGCAGCGCGACGAGCGGGTGGCCGAGCACCCGCACGCGGCCGATCACCGGGAGCGCCAGCACGGGCCGCAGGATCGGCCCGGTCAGGCCCGCCACCATCAGTAGCGGCGCGAGGTCGCCGATGACGATGTGCTGGATCATGTGGACGAAGAGGAATTGCTCTTCGCCGAGGGCGTCGACCGGCGACGCCAGCACGAAGAAGAGGAGAGCGAGGCCGCTTCCGAAGCACCACTGACGCCAGCGCGCCACGGGCTGGGCACGCTCGGCGAGCGTGCGGATGCGGCGGTAGTACAGGACTCCGATCAGCGCCAGGCTCGTGAGCTGGATCGGATCGAACGTCCAGCTGGTCAGCGGCGAGACCGCGGCAACCACGCAGTCAGTCTAGGTCTCTACACTCGATCCACGTGAGCGGAGACCACTCGTACGAGGCGGCCGGCGTCTCGCTGGCGAAGGCCGTGGACGTGGTCGGGCGGCTCCGCGCCGCGGTCGAGTCGACGGGCGCCGAGGGCTTCGGCGCCTTCGCCGGCCTCTACCCGCTCGACGAGCGTCGCTTCCTCGCCGCCTCGATGGACTCGATCGGGACGAAGCCGATCGTCGCGCGCGAGCGCGGCGCGCTGCTGAACTGCGGCGCCGACATGGCCGCGCACTGCATCAACGACGTGATCACGACCGGTGCGGAGCCCCTCTTCCTGCTCGACTACGTCGCCGCCTCGGAGCTCGACCTCGAGCAGGTCGCCGACCTGGTCGAGGGTGCCGCCGAGGTCTGCCGCGCGGCCGGCTGCGCGCTGATCGGCGGCGAGACCGCGGAGCTGCCGGGCATCTACCGCGAGGGCGAGCTCGACTTCGCCGCCACGTGCGTCGGCATCGTCGACCGCGACGAGCTGATCGACGGCTCGCGCGTCGAGGCGGGCGACGCGGTGATCGGCCTGCGCTCGGCCGGCGTGCACGCGAACGGGTTCACGCTCGTCCGCCAGGTGCTGGCCGAGGAGGACTACGACGAGCCGGACCTGCTCGCGCCCACGCGGCTCTACCTCGACGACGTCCGCCGGCTGCGCGCCTCCCATGACGTCCGCGCTCTCGCACACGTGACCGGCGGCGGCATTCTCGGCAACCTCGAGCGCGTGCTCCCGGCCGGCCTCCACGCCACGATCGACTGGGACGCCTGGGAGCGGCCGCGGGTGTTCCGCTGGCTCGCGCGCCACGTCGGCGAGGAGGAGCTCAGACGCGTCTTCAACCTCGGGGTCGGGTATTGCGCCGTCGTCCCAGAGCTCAGCCTCTCCGGAGGGGGCGACGAGCTCGTGATCGGACGGGTCGAGTGATCGGCGTCCTCGTCAGCGGGAACGGGACGAACCTGCAGGCGCTGATCGACTCGGGCCTGCCGGTGGCGGCCGTCGCGTCGAGCCAAAACGACGCTTACGCGCTCGAGCGGGCGCGCAGCGCCGGCGTTCCGACGGCCACGTTCAGCCTCGACTGCCACACGAGTCGCGAGGAGCGCGACCTCGTCATGGCGACCTGGCTCGAGGAGCACGGCGTCGAGCTCGTCGTACTCGCCGGCTTCATGCAGCTGCTGACTCCGGCGTTCCTCGCCCGTTTCCAGGACCGCGTCGTGAACGTCCATCCTTCGCTTCTCCCCGACTTCCCGGGCACACGGGCGATCGAGGAGGCGCTCGAGGCCGGCGTCGACACGACCGGCGTCACCGTCCACTACGTCGACGAGGGCGTCGACACCGGCCCGGTGATCCGGCAGCAGCCGGTGCCGGTCGAGCCGCGCGAGTCGCTCGAGGAGCGGATCCACGCCGTCGAGCACGAGCTGCTGCCGGCGGTCGTTCGAGAGCTATGCGCGCGCTGATCTCGGTGTACGACAAGTCAGGTGTTGCGGACTTCGCGCGCGGTCTGTCGGAGCTCGGCTGGGAGATCGTCGCGAGCGGCGGCACGGCGGCGCACCTGGAAGAGCACGGCATCGAGGTGACGCGCGTCGAGAGCCTCACAGGCTTCGCCGAGCTGCTCGGCCACCGCGTCGTCACCCTCCACCCGGCCGTCCACGGCGGCATCCTCGCCCGCCGCGACCTGCCGAGCGACGTCGCCGACCTCGAGGCGCACGGAATCGAGCCGTTCGACGTCGTCTGCGTCAACCTCTACCCCTTCGCGGAGCACGAGAGCGTCGAGATGATCGACATCGGCGGTCCGTCGCTCCTCCGCGGTGCTGCGAAGAACTTCGAGCACGTCGCGCCGGTGTCGCGCCCCGGTCAGTACACCGACGTGCTTGCCGAGATCGAGCGCGACGGCTCGGTCTCGCCCGGAACGCGGCGGCGGCTCGCGGCCGAGGCGTTCGCCACCACAGCCGCCTACGAGCAGTCGATCGCTCAGTGGTTCAAGGGGCGGGTCGACCTGGCGTACGGCGAGAACCCCCACCAGGAGGCATGGTTTTTCGGCGATGCGGAGGCGATCGGCGAGCAACTCCACGGCAAGCCGCTCTCGTACAACAACATCAACGACCTTTCGGCCGCGCGCGGGCTCCTCGACGAACTCGACGGGCCGGCCTGCGTGATCGTCAAGCACGCGAACCCGTGCGGCGCGGCCGTGGCGGCGTCGGTCGAGGAGGCGTTCGAGAGAGCGCTCGCCTCGGACCCGGTCTCGGCTTACGGCGGGATCGTGGCCGTGAACCGGCCGGTCACCGGCGAGCTCGGCCGGCGGCTGGCCGAGCAGTTCGTCGAGGTCCTCTCGGCACCCGGCTACGAGCCCGAGGCCCTCGATCTGCTGCGGACAAAGCCGTCGGGCCGGATCCTGCTAGGCGGGTCACCGCCGGAGGGGCAGGACGTCCGCAGCGCGCTCGGCGGCCTACTCGTCCAGGAGCGTGACACGGCAGTCGACAGGCAGGAGGACATGCAGGTCGTCTGCGGCGAGGTCACAGAGGACGAGTGGGGCGACCTGCTCTTCGCGTGGACGGTCTGCAAGCACGTCACGTCGAACGCGATCGTCCTCGCCCGGGATCGGCGGACGATCGGGGTCGGAGCCGGACAGATGAGCCGCGTCGACGCGGTCCGGATCGCGCTCGAGAAGGCGCGCGAGCACGGCCACGATCCCGCCGGTGCGGTGCTCGCGTCCGACGCGTTCTTCCCGTTCGCCGACGGGCCTCAGCTCGCGCTGGACGCGGGTGTCCGTGCGGTCGTCCAGCCGGGCGGCTCGAAGCGCGACGACGAGGTCGTACGTGCGGCCGAGGCGGCGGGCGCGGCGATGGTCTTGACCGGCCGCCGGCACTTCCGCCACTGACGACGAGAACTACTCGCCGGCGTAGGGCTCGCCCTCGGCCTCGGCGGTGAGCGCCGCGAGCGCGGTCATCGAGTCCGCGAGCATCTCCTGCAGGCGCGCGAGGTCCGTGCGGGCCTGGGCGAGCTCTGCACGAAGCGCTTCGGCCTCGTCGCTCGAGGCGAACAGCTCGGGAACGGACTCGGATTCAGGCTCGGGCCCCGGGTCGACGACGAGCTCGAACGCGGGCTC
>Ga0066903_100006667_pt1 | contig 10315 bp, 6 predicted proteins | sample PanSoiMetaGPlot1_FD_67491 | JGI IMG/M metagenome (GOLD analysis project Ga0066903, IMG submission 67491) | Tropical forest soil microbial communities from Panama analyzed to predict greenhouse gas emissions - Panama Soil - Plot 1 (version 2) | ecosystem: Environmental > Terrestrial > Soil >... | reverse complement strand
GAACACCCGCCGGGCGGTGCTCCGCTCGTCCGCGGACAGCTGCTGGTAGGACGACTCCGCCAGCCGGGCCACGGCGCCGTGGAGGCCGCCCGTCGCCTCGAAGCTCTCCATCCGCAGCCACCCGTCGCTCTGCCGGGCCCAGAGCTCGACCATCGCCGTCGAGAGCAACGGCAGCGCGCCCGCCTGGTCGACGGCCTCGTCGAGCAGCGCGCCGACCAGGGCCGACTCGATGTGCATGCCGGACCGCCGCGCGGGCTGCTCGATGGCACGGCGGTACTCCTCGCGCGTCATCGGCCCGACCAGCACCTGGTTCGCCGAGACCAGCTCCGCGAGCGCCGGGTACGACGCGATCCGGTCGAGGAAGTCGCCGCGGACGGCCAGCACCACGGCGATCCGCTCCGGCTGCGACGCGGCATTCACGAGCCTGTCGATAAATCGGCGACGCTCGCCCTCGTCGTCGCAGAGCGTGAACACCTCCTCGAACTGATCAATCGCGACGACCAGGCGCCGCTCAACGGTCGCGGCGTCGATGCCGGCCGCGTCGAGCTCCTCCAGCGGGTGAGCGCCCGGGCGGAAGACATATGACGTCCATCGGGCGCTGCCCGGGAGAATCCCGGCGCGAAGGGATGGGAGCAGGCCCGCCAGCAGGAGGGACGACTTCCCGCCGCCCGACGGACCGACCAGCGCCAGCAACCCCGTCGCCACGGTGCGCGCGGCGAGGTCCCCCACGAGTCGCTCCCGCCCGAAGAACCGGTCTGCGTCTCCCTCGCCGAAGGCGGCCAGCCCCTTGTATGGGCACTCGGCGGCCAACACGGCGTCGATGCCGTCTCCGTAGATGTGGCGGAGGCGCCGCTCGATGGCGTTCTGCGCGAAGTCGAGGTCCGCCGTGCGCCGTTCGCGGCCGGCGGCGAGCCACTGCGCCGCTGCTTCCAGCCGGCGTGCAGCCTCCGCGCGCGCCCAGCCGTCGAGCAGCTCGTGCACCCGCGACGGGAGGCCGTCCGAGCTGCGCAGGATCGACTCGACCGGTACATCGTCGACGTCGTCGCCGGCGTAGAGCCGGGCGAGGTCGAGGACGGATTCGGCATCGAGGGCGCCGAGCCGGCGATGGCTGTCTCCGCGGGTGTCAGCCCCGGCAACGAGCTCCGCCAGGCCAGGGCTTGCATCCGGATCATCGAGTAGCAGCAGCGCCAGCGTGGGTGCCCCGTCGAGCGCCGGCCGCCCGACCTGCGCGTCGTCCCCGATCACCTCGAGGTCGTCGAGCACCGCCAGCAGCGGGCGGTCGGCGGAGCACGCTCGCCGCCAGATGTCGCCCGCGTTGGCGATGGCGGCCCCGCCGGCGCCGGCGTAGACGACGTCGTACCCCTCGGCCGCGACGACCTCGGCCAGCGCGGCGGCTAGGGCCGTCTTGCCGCTGCCGTCGCGGCCCGAGATGCACAGGACGCGGCCGGCGCCGCGGCGGGCGGCGCGCCAGGCGCCGCGGAGCCATGCGAGCTCGTGGTCGCGGCCGATCAGCTCCGCACCGCCGGCCAGCGGACCGGGCAGAGCAAAGGGGGCGGCCGACCGCGGGACGATTTCCAGGCGGCCCACCGACGACACGGCCTCGAACAGCGCAACCGGCTGGTCGAACCCCTTCATCTCGCCATGGCCGCTCGGCTGAAAGACGCCGAGCTCCAGGCCGCCGACGGCGTCGCGCACACCCTCCGAAACGAGCACCTGTCCTGGGCCGGCGCGCGCGCAGAGCCGCGCGGCCATGTTCAGCGCCGCGCCGCGGTAGCCCTCGCCGACCGGCACCGCCTCGCCCGCATCGATCCCGACGCCGACCGTGAGCGGCAGCGAGCTGTCGGCCGCCATCTCCTCGGCGAGGGTCGCCTGCAGCTCGAGCGCCGCGCGGACGGCCTGCCCTTCGTCGGCGAACACGGCGAGCACCTCGTCGCCGCGCTGCTCGATCACGCGGCCGCTTCGCGCCTCCACGGCGTCGCCGGCAAGCTCGGCGAAGCGGGTGGTGAGACGGGCCGCGGCGGCGTCCCCGTGCTCACGCGTAAACCGGGTATACCCGCGGACGTCCGCGATCAGGAAGGCACGACGCTGCGTCGCCCCTGGCGTGGTGGTCCCGGTGCTGTCGGTCTCGATGTCGATCGCTGATCACTCCCGACTATCACGGCTGAACGCGTGGTGTGCAACATCTGATACAGAACTAGACGGACATCCAGGCGTGGATCTTGCGCGCGACGAAGCTGGACGACGCAGTCGCGTGAGAGGAGCCTGGCGCCATGTGCCGCCGAGTTTGCGCTCGGGTGCTGGTCGCCCGGCAGTGTCGTGCCAGGCACACGCCTGCGGCGGTGTCAGGAGGTTGTTCCAGAATGAGTCGTGGCGCCGGCAGAGGTATTTGCGGGATCAACTATGCTTCAGGGATGGCTCATCCCAAGCGCATCGGTTTCCTCTCGTTCGGCCACTGGCACCCCGCCGGCGGCGTGACGAACAGCGCCGCCGACGCGCTGCGGCAGAGCGTCGAGCTCGCCGTCGCGGCGGAGGAGATCGGCATCGACGGTGCCTTCTTCCGGGTGCATCACTTCGCGCGGCAGCTGGCCTCTCCGTTCCCGCTGCTCGCGGCGATCGGCGCGCGAACCAGCCGCATCGAGATCGGGACCGCCGTGATCGACATGCGCTACGAGAATGCGCTGTACATGGCCGAGGATGCGGGCGCCGCCGACCTGCTTGCCGGCGGACGGCTGCAGCTGGGCATCAGCCGCGGCTCGCCCGAACCTGCCTGGCGCGGTGCCGAGGCGTTCGGCTACACGATCGATCCCCACGAGGCGCGGGCGAAGACCGCGCTCTTCCGCTCCGCCATCGCCGGCGCCGGGGTCGTGCCGGCCGACGCCGGCGGCCACCCGGCCGAGGCGATGCTCCCGATCCAGCCCCAGTCACCCGGGCTCGCCGACCGCATCTGGTGGGGCTCGGCGACGCGCGGCTCGGCTGTATGGACGGCGGAGCAGGGCATGAACCTGATGAGCTCGACGCTTCTCCTGGAGGACACCCAGGTCCCGTTCGACCAGCTGCAGGCCGAGCAGATCAGCATCTTCCGGGAGGCGTGGGAGGCGGCGGGCCACGGCCGCGAGCCGCGCGTGTCGGTCAGCCGCAGCGTCATCCCGATCACGTCAGATCTCGACCGGCGTCTGTTCGGCCGGGACGAGAACCACGATCAGGTCGGCTGGCTGGACGGCGCAATGGCCCGGTTCGGGCGCAGCTACACGGGCGAGCCCGACAGGATCGCCGAGGAGCTGGCGCAGGACGCCGCTGCCAGCGCTGCGGACACGGTGCTGCTCACGGTGCCGAACCAGCTCGGCGTCGAGTACAACGCGCGCCTGCTGGAGACGATCGCACGGGATATTGCGCCGGCCGTTGGCTGGAGCCCGAGCGCGCCGAGCGCCTCGCTCGCCTAGCGCTCAGCGACCGATCGTCGTATTCGTGATCGCGGTGAACTGAAATATCAGCGCCGCCGTCAGGAAGACCAGTCCGAGCGCGATCTCGTTGAAGTGACGGAGCTCTCTGCCGCTCGCCGCGAAGGCGAACATCACCAGCGCCGCGGCCATCGAGATCAGAGCGAGAACGTCCACGGCTAGCCCCACACGTCCGGTCGGTAGCGTCGTTGCGTCATCTCCAGGTCCTCCATCACGGCCTCGGCGTGCTCGCGCGGCAGCTGCCCGTGGTCGGCGACGATGTCGACGAACGCCTCGCGCACGCCTTCCCGGAACGGCTGCGAGCCGCACACGTAGACATAGCCGCCGGCCTCGAGCAGGCGCCAGACGAGCGCGCTTTCGGCACGCAGCCGGTCCTGCACGTACTCGCGGCGGTCCGGGTGCTCGCGCGAAGCCACGGTGTGCACGTGGTCGAGGACGCCGTCGTCGGCGAGTCGCTCCATCTCGGCACCGTAGATGTCGTCGAGCCGTCGTGAGCGAATGCCGTTGAAGAGGGCCGCTTCGCCGAGGGGGACGCCCGAGCGCCCGAGGGCCAGCCGCTCCCACAGGAACGCGCGCATCGGCGCGAGCCCGGTGCCGGCCGAGACGAAGATCATCGGCTTCGTCACGTCCTCCTGCAGGTGGAAGCCGTCGCTGTTCTCGAGGAAGACGTTGACGCGGTCCCCCTCGCGCAGCGAGTGCAGGTAGTCCGCGCTGAGGCCACGGAACAGCCGCTCGGCCATGCCCGGCACCGAAACGGCCTCCAGCCCGACCGTCAGGTGTGCGATGTCTCCGTGCACCCGGGGGCTCGAGCTCGGCGAGTAGTAGCGCGGCCGCAGCGGCTGGGCAACCTGGAGAAGCTCGAAGACGTTCAACCTGCACGACCCGAACTCGTCGAGGAGCTGCAGCAGGTCGTAACCACCGGCATCGACCGTGTCGCGGAGCGGGGTGCCGGCATCCCCGGGTGTCTGCAGGACGTCCCTGATCTTCTCCAGCCGCGATCGCTCGGTGGGGTCAGCGGTCTTCTCGATCAGGAGGTCGAGCAGGGCCACGGTCGGCTTGCCGGCGATGTCGACGAGGTTCGTCAGCACGTTTCGGACCTGCAGCACGACGCCCTTTGGCACAGCCCGCACCTCGAGCGTCTTCGGCACCATGAACAGGCCATCGAGTGCGGCGCCGAGGCGGTGCGCAAGCCGCTCCACACGGTCCTCGTCGTTCCGTGGGCAGATCCCGATGTGGTCGCCGGCGGTATAGGTGACTCCGGTGGGCAGCGCGATCTCGAGGTGGCGTGTGCGCTTCGGCGACTCCTCGGCCTGGAGCTCACGGCAGGTTCGCACTCGCGCCTCCACCGTCTCCGCGCCGACGGTGTTCGTCAGGATCTGCGGAACGAGCAGAACGCGCGGTGCTGCGTCGGAGCGGCTGAGCGACATCGCCATGGCGGTGTTCGAGTCCGCGCCGGTGAGGGCTCCCGCCGCCGCCTTCTGGCTCGCCACGCGCTCGGCCGCCGCCTCTGTCTGTCGCGCACCCGACAGCTCGAGCAGCACGGGCCACACGCGGCCGTTCCACTCAGCGTGCAGGCGGTCCCACGTCGGGGTGCCGACGTCGCCGTAGTCGAACTCGGCGACCGGCTCGGCGCCAGCCTCCGTCAGCTTCGCGTACACGAACCGCGGGAACGCGAGGAAGGCGTTCCACTGGCTGTTGCCGAGGCCCCATACGAGGAACCTGCAGTGCAGCCACCGCTCCGCGCCGGCCCCGCCCCGCTCGAGCAGCGACTTGAAGGCCGCCGCGTTCGTCGGGGGATTCGACGTGTACGTCGACGTGATCACCACGAGCAGCCACGGCTCGGTCGGCGCGGGCGAGGCCGCGAGCTCGTTCAGCGTCATCACGTCGCTCGTGAAGCCCTGGTAGCGACTCCGCTCGGCGAACCGCTCTGCCAGGTCCTTGCACGCGCCGAAGTTGCTGCCATAGGCGACCACGAGATGGCGGTACGTGCTCGTCTCGGGGATCTCGGTCGGCGCGCCCCAGTCGCGGCCGGCGGAGGGGACGGCAGCGACCGGGTGTTCACGCACGTCGGGCGCCGCCGCCGGGCGGCGGTTCAGCGTTCGCGGGACGCGGATGATCGAAACCGAGGCGGGCTTTGTCGTCACCACCGTGTTCTTGCTGACCGTCGCGCCAGGAGCGAGCCGCAGCTGGTAGCGCTTGTAGACCTCGAACAGGACGACCCGCAGCATCATGAACGTCACTTCCTGCGCCATGCACTGGCGCTTCCCGATCGAGAATGGGATGAACGCATGGCGCGGCCGGTTGACGACCCGCTCCATCGCGAACTGCTCCGGGTCGAACTCGCCGGCGTTCTCCCCCCAGTACCGGGGATCGCGCTGCGCGGCGAGCGTGCCGACGAGGATGATGTCGCCCTTGCGAACGCGGTAGCGACCGAGCATCCCGTCCTTCAGGCTGCGACGGATCGTGACCGGCATCGGCGGGTAGATCCGCATCGTCTCCTTGATCACCTGCGTCGTGTAGGTCAGCGCCATCAGATCGTCGTACTGCAGGTCGTAGTCGGGGTCGCCGCCGGTGATCGAATCGATCTCGGCCATCAGCTTCTGCTCGACGTCCGGCCGCGTCGCGAGCACGTACGCGAGCCATGCCCCGGTGATCGAGGGGCCGTTGAACCCGTTCGAGAGGTGCATCAGGATCTGGTCGCGGATCGTCTCGCGGTCGAGCAGCTCGCCCGTCGCGGGGTCGGGTGTCGAGACGAGGCGGCTGAGCAGGTCCGTTTGCTGCCCGAGTGGCTGCGTGTGCATCCGCGCGCGCACGAGCGCCTCCGCCGTCCTGAACAGCTCACGGTTGCGGTCGCGATAACGCTTCAGCTTCCGTCGTCGCGTGCGGCCGGACAGAAGCGCGAAGTCGGGGCGTGGCTCGGCGACGCGCAGGATGCTCTCCTTCGTGCTCTCGGGAACAGCGTCTGCGAATGCGTGTGGGCAGCGCATGCCCTCCTCGAGCAGCCCGAAGTCGTAGCTGCACGCGCCGCGTCCGGAGACCTCGAGCGTGTAGCGCTCCATCCAGCCGCGCGCATCGATCGGCTCGTCATCGGGCAGCGCCGCCCACGCGGCGACCAGCTTCTGAGCCTGGGCCTTCATCCGGGGGAGCTGCGTGCGCTGATGCTGTGGCGAGTACCACGGCAGCATCACCCGCCGGACGCTCTCGTAGTGATCGCCGTCGCCGATCACCGAGATCCCGCCGCCACGGGTGTTCTGCAGCTGGTCGAAGAAGTTGATCTCCTCGATCCGCTTGCCGAACTGCTCCTCGTTCGCGGCCACCTCGTCGAGCAGCTCCGGATCCGAGACGACGACAAGACGCCACTTCTTGGTCGGGATCCCGACAGCGTAGATGTGCCCGAAGCGCCGCCAGTAGTCGAGCTGCGTGTCGTTGTCGTTGAGGATGTCGAAGTTCGCGAAGCGCTCGCCCCTGGGCACGAGCCAGCGAATCGCGTAGGGGATCTCGACCGGCCGAGCCTCGACCCTCGGTGATTCGACCTCCCGTAGCTCAGGAACTGCCTCCACAGACTCCTGCGCTCTAAACATCGATGATCACCCTATACAAATGGGCGGCGAAAGTCTAGGCTTTTCACCGAACGTGGATCTTCTCGACGCACTTGGAGCCACGGACCTGCGCGCGGCGCTCCTTTTCGTGCGCGGCTCCCCGGCCGCTGTCACCGCCGACGACGCTGCCGTCGCGCTCGGCGTCCACCGCAGCGTCGCCCGCGGCCGCCTGGAACGCCTGAGCCGTGCCGGCCTACTGGAGACCGGCTTTGCACGCCGATCGGGCCGGACCGGCCCCGGCGCCGGGCGGCCGGCGAAGCTCTATTCGGCCGCGCCCGAGCCGGAGGCGCTCGAGTTCCCGCCGCGCCGTCTCCCGGTGCTCGTCGCGCGCCTGCTGGACGAGGTGCCGGAGGACGGGCGGGAGGAGGCGCTTCGCCGGGCGGGCGAAGACTTCGGCCGCGAGCTCGCGGACGCTGCCGGGCTGCAGCCGAAGGAGCGATTGGAGGAGGGGCTCGAGAGCGTCTGTGCAGCCGTGCGCTCGCTCGGGTTCCAGGCCGCGCTGGAGCGCGTGGAGGGCGACAGGGTGGTGATCAGCACGCCGACGTGCCCGCTGCGTCCGCTCGTCGTGGAGCGTCCCGAGACGGCGCATATCGATCGCGGCATGTGGTCAGGGCTGGTCGAGCGCGGCGTGGACGGCGTTCGCGCGGAGGCTGTCGAGTGCGAGAGCCACTCCTGTCTCGAGAACGGCGAGTCCTGCGCCGTCATCCTCCGGCTTCGCCGCTGAGCTCGGCGAGCCGGGCGGCCATCGCCTCGATCACCTTCCAGGCGATCGACGGGTTCGCCTCGACAAGGGTGCGGAAGTCCCAGGGCGTCAGCGCCCAGCAGCGGGCGTTCGTCCGCGCCGTGACCGTCGCGACGCGTTGCGAGCCAGCCAGCAGGCCGATCTCGCCGAAGTAGTCGCCGGCGGTCAGGGTTGCGATGAATGCCCCGTGCTCCGTGACCTCGACCTCGCCGCTCTCGATCACGAAGAAGCCGTCAGCCGCGCCACCCTCCGCGGTCACCACGGCGCCCGCGGGGACGTTCGCCTCGTTCATCAGTGCGGCGACGGACTCCAGCTCCGCTGCATCGAGCTCCTCGAAGAGCGGGACGCGAGTCAGTGTCTCGACGGGCGCGCCGGCCATGGGTGGAACTCTATGGTGTAGCAGTGCATGGATCGAGGAGCAGCGGGCCGACCCCGGAACAGATGGAGGCGTATCGCCGCGATGGGTTCCTGGTCGTCGAGCGGTTCCTCGGCGACGAGGAGGTCGCGCGCGTCCGTGGGCACTTCGAGCGTGCGTTCGAGCACGACTGGGAGACGGGCCTCGCGCCGGACGAGGTGAACTACCAGCCGGGCGAGACGCCGCCGGATCGCACCCGCCAGCTGTGCAATGTGTGGAAGGCCGACCGGGTGCTGGCAGCCACCACGCTCGCGCAGCGGAATGCGGAGTTCGCCGCGCGGCTGACCGGCGTGGAGGGGCTCCGCATGGCGCACGACAATGCCATCTGGAAGCCGCCGTCGGGCAAGGCGCTGCTGTGCCACCAGGATGCGGCCTACTGCGAGTGGCTCGATCCGCCCAACATGACGACCTGCTGGATGGCCCTCGACGACACGGCTGCCGACACTGGCACGATCTACTACGTGCGCGGGTCGAACCACTGGCCGCGCTCGCCGATCGGCGGCAGCTTCCACGCCCCCGACGACTGGCTCGGCCATGTGCGTGAGGTGATGCCGGCCGACACCGAGCTGGAGCTCGTGCCGATCGAGGTGCCGGCAGGCGGCGCCGCGTTCCACCACGGCTGGACGTTTCACGGCAGCCCACCGAACGAGCGCGCCGACGCCCAGCGGCGCGCCATCATCAGCCACATGATCACCACCGACACGCGCTGGAACCCGGCGCGGCCGCATCCGATCTACTCGCGCTACCGGCGTCCCGAGGAGCTCGAGATGGACGAGGCGTTCTTCCCGGTCATGTGGCGCGAGGACGGCTACCGCACCGCCTGGCTCGACGCGTGGTGCGGCGTGCCGGCCGCCGCCTGATCGCCCTGCCCTAGGACCCGAAGCGCTCCGCCACAAGCCCGTGGCGAAGTCCGCGATCGCTGACGGTCAGCGACTCACACTGCAGCTTTCCCATCACCGTGCTCACGATGCAGGCGCCGGCCAGGATCACCTCGGCTCGCTTGGGCTGGAGTCCGACGATCGCTCGGCGTTGATCGGCGCTGCGCTCTCGGTAGAGCTGGATCTGGCGGTCGATCTCTGCACGCTCGAGCACGGTGCCCTGTATGACGTCAGGGTCGTACGTCGCCATCTCGTGCTTCACCGCCGCCAGGTTGGTGACCGCGCCGCCCAGCGCGATGACGGCGTCCGGCGCCGGCCGGCGGTCGAGGCGCTCGAGGTCCTCTGCGATTGCGTGCATGGCTGCCTCGAGCTTCTCGTCCGAGACAGCCTGGTCGAGGCTGAACCGCTCCGTGTACCGAACGGCGCCGACGTTGACGCTGAAGCGCTCAGCCACCTCGTCGCCCTCGCCGAACGTGAATTGCGAGCTTCCGCCTCCGGTGTCGAACACGACGATCGAGCCGGCCACCTCACCGATCCCGGCCTTGACGCCCAGGTACGCGATGCGGCTCTCGTCCTCACCCGACAGCACCTCGATCGTGATGCCGCAGCGCGTCTGGACCGCGTCGATCAGCTCCTGGCTGTTGTCGGCCATCCGCATGCCGGCCGTACCGACGGCGGCAATGTCGACTGCCCCCATCTGACGCGCTTCCGTGACCATTCCAGCGATGGCATCGAGGGTGCGGCGCGCCGGCTCGGGGTTCAGGCGTCCGGTCTCGGCGAGGCCCTCGCCCAGCCGCGTGATGTCCGACCGGTCGACCACGGTGCGCCACACGCCGCCGCGGCCGAGCTCGGCGATGTGGAACTTGACCGAGTTCGTGCCCACGTCGATGACCGCGCAGCGCGGCGGCCCGAAGCCGGCGAGCCGCTTCAGCCCTCTCGGGTAGCTCGTGTTCGGCCGGTCCCTGAGACCGAACAGCTCGACCGTCTCGATCACCGTCGCCGGATCCGTTGCCTCTACGGCCAACGTCCGGCTGCTGCCGTGGTCGGTCGTGACGTCGGTGAGCTCGATCATGCAGCCGTTGACCGTGAAGTGCCGGCGCAGCTTGTGCACGCGGTCGACCAGCAGAGGCGTCCCGGCGCCCACAACGGCGTCGATCATCTCGTCGTAGGTGAGCGCGTCTCGCTGTGGGACGGTGGCGTCCGTTCCGAGTGCGGCGAAGACG
>Ga0066903_100006666_pt1 | contig 10315 bp, 11 predicted proteins | sample PanSoiMetaGPlot1_FD_67491 | JGI IMG/M metagenome (GOLD analysis project Ga0066903, IMG submission 67491) | Tropical forest soil microbial communities from Panama analyzed to predict greenhouse gas emissions - Panama Soil - Plot 1 (version 2) | ecosystem: Environmental > Terrestrial > Soil >... | reverse complement strand
TGACAGACCAGCCAACTTGCAACGTTCGCAGGTCGCTTTGGGCAAATGCGCGACCCGTCAAATACGTCGCGACAATCGGAAGTTGCTCGGGGTGGAGTGTGCGCAAATAATCGCCGAGCAAGCGCACTTTCTCGAGTTTGGCCGGCGTCGCAGCGATTGATTCCCCAACATTGGCGAAACTTAGGAACTCAGAAGTTGCAGCCGCCGGCCCGAGCCGGACCGGCGTTGTCTTGGCGGCCGCGTTTTCAGATCTGCGGGCGCGGACGTCGGCAGCTACAACTTTCGGCATTTTGAATTCCATCTGGTTTTCTTCGCTCAGGGCCCAGGCTTCCATTCCACGCTCGCGAAGATCGCGGGCGAACTCAGCTGCGAAGCCATGCAGCGTGAGCACACGCTCCGGCCTTACCAAATCGACATATCGAATTAAATCGTTGTAATCCGCGTGATCGGACAGGGGAAACGCGGCGTCGACCTGATAACGATAAATCGCGCCGGGCTCGACTGCCCACCCGCTGATCATCGCGACGCGTTTGCGCGGGATTTTGCCGACCATCGGCGAATGAGCAGCGCTCGGCGGACAGATCAGAACTTTTCCGCCGACTTCGTTCTTATTGTAACGAATGTATTTGCAAAACGATTGCCCGAATTGCTCATAGATTCTGGTCATTTGAAAAACCGAGCCGTGAAGCATCGGCGTAAGTCCCGCGCCATCGAGCGAACACAGGATTTCCTGCGCTTTGCCTAACGAGTAACCCAGCAGTACCGGAACCGCCCCCTCGTCGACGGTATCTCGCGCGAAGGCGACGATTTGTTCGATCACTTGCTCGGTTGGCGGAAATTGGTAACGCGGCAAACCAAACGTTGTTTCCATGATCAGTGTGTCCGCTTCGCGCCATTCTGCGGGTTCGGCGGACTTACCGCGGCGCAATTTGAAATCGCCGGTATAAAGCAGCGTTTCCTCCGCGGCTGAGAGAAAGAGCTGCGCGGAACCGAAAATGTGACCGGCGGGAAGCAAGGTGAGATCGAGATTGTTCACTCGGCGTTGTTCCCCAAACGGCAACACGTGCTCGATCCGTTTGCCCGGCATTCGCGCTTGCATCAAACGGGCCGTCCGCTCGGAAAGAACGATTTCTGAGTGCGGCGCAATGTGATCGCTATGGGCGTGGGAAACGAAGGCGAAGCGCTTTGCCTCCCATGGATCGAGCCAGAAGTCGTGCGCGGGAAGATAAACACCGCGATCGTAGCGCACTTCGAGCATGAAAGAATCTAGAGGCGGAAGCCGGGCCGTGCTATACGTCGCACACACCTATGCGGCCTCTCATTGCGCTATTGGCTCTGATTCTTGTCATTGGATCGAGTGTGTTCGCGCGGACCGAAGAAAAGCCGCGGGTGATTGATCGGGTTGTGCCGCTGCCAATAGCGCTGAACGATGATTTCCAGTTTCGAAAAACAAAATTGTATCTGTTGACTGAAAATGTGGCTGGCGACAAAGCGAGCACAACAGATCAAACTATCCAAAGCGCGACCAAGGGCGGAAAACTTTCCGGAACGGCTCCCTCGAGCAAAACGACCACCGTGCAGGACGCATCGATCCGGTTTGAACGGCAGTATCGGCTTTGGGGCGCGGTGACCAAACTCGACCAGCGCGAGCGGTTCGGAAATTATTTCGATTTCTTCTGGAAAGCGCGGCGGACGGCAGATTTGACCGTGCGACTCGAGTACCGGCAGGAAAAATTGCACGCCCACATTCAGGCCCAGGAGATTTCCTATCCCAACGCCCGCGGCACTTACAAAACGGAATTCAAGGTAGTCGGGGACGATTATCTTGACGACGGCCGGGTGACGGCCTGGCGATGCTTGATGATTGAAAATGGGCGGGTTGTCGCGGAGACGCATTCCTATCTCTGGGAGTGAGGGCAAAGTTGTTGCGACGGAGCGGTGCCGGGTGCCGTTTGACAGTGCCGACATCGATCTTGTATTCTTGAATACTCAGCTGTGCAGTCATCGATTCTAGTGGGCGTGAACGGCCCCGCCGTTTGGGTGCGAGTGGAGGGGAAGGGCAACTTCCTCAATAGCGGGAGTCTGAAAGAATTCGCGCAGGAAATGGTCAACCGCGGTTACCGCGAGTTTGTGATCGATTTGGAGCATTGTGCGATGATGGATTCTACGTTCATGGGAACAATGGCGGCGGTGGCGCTACGATTGAAAGAGTTAGGCCAGGGGCACCTTCATGTTGTGCATTGCGGACCACGCAGCCGGGACCTGCTTTCCGGCCTCGGACTCGACCAAATCTTCGATATCCATTCAAACGGTGCGCTCGCGCCGGAGTGTGAACAAATGAAAGAGGACGCTCGCGCCGGCGCAGACGCGGCAAAACGAGAGCGCACTGCAACGATGTTAGAAGCTCACGAGGCACTCTGCGAGGCTGTGCCGGAAAACGTTTCCCGATTCAAAGACGTTCTCGATTACTTAAAACAGGACCTCCATCGAACGACAGCGGGGAAGTAATTGGCTACTCTTTCGCCAACGGCTCTCTTCTGGTTGCTGATCGCTTGCTTTTCATTGTGGGTTTACACGTTGCTTCGGCAACGAAGCAGCATTCGGCGGCTCGAGCGTTCGCAGGAAGAGATGCAGGTCGAAGAAACCCTCGTTTTCGATTTTCTTCACGGACTCGGCGAAGCGTTCAGCGAAACAATTCGCCCCGCTGATCTTCACCGGCTCATCGTTGAGGGCGCTACTCGCGTCCTCGATGCGCAAGGTGGCGCGCTTTATCTCACGGATCGAACCGGAACAAAAATCGCGCCGATATTCATTTCCAAGGGATGCCCTCCGTTGGTCGATATTCCGTCGCACATTCTACAACAGGCCGCCGCCACGCCGGTTGCGTTGGAGAGTTTCATCCGATTGCACAACATCGCCACGGGAGAAGGCCTGCTTGGACGTGTTTGGGAAAAAGCAATTCCGGTTTGTATGAATGAATTCTCCGAAGAGCCCGAGCTGGCAAAATTGCGTGACAGTTCCTTTGGCGCGAGCTCGGTCATGGCCGCGCCGCTCCTTTACGCGAAACAAAATATGGGCGTGCTCGCGCTCGCCAGCAGTCGGTTAGGCACGCCATTTTCCCAAAACGATTTCGTCGTTTTCAAATCGATCGCGGAACAGTCGGCCTTCGCCCTTTACAACGCGATCATCTACTCCGAAGCGAACGAAAAAAAGCGACTCGATCACGATTTGCAGATCGCGCGCGATATTCAACGCATCCTGCTTCCTGCGGAGGCGCCAAAGATTAATGGGTTCGAGATCGCCGGGTTAAATGTTCCCGCACGTCAGGTCAGCGGTGATTATTTCGATTATATCAAAATCGACGACGAACGTCTCGGCGTCGCCATCGCCGACGTTTCCGGCAAAGGCGTGCCCGCGTCTTTGATCATGGCGATTTGTCGAAGTGTCTGGCGCAGTCAGGCAATCGGTAATCCGTCTCCGGCCGGTGTTTTGCAAAAGGTGAACCGTCAGCTCTATCCCGATATCAAAGAGGACATGTTCATTAGCGCTGCTTATCTCGTTCTCGATCATGTCCGCGGCGGAATTAAGTTCGCGCGCGCAGGACACGACGCGCCCCTGATCTACCGAAGTAAGGACCGCACAGTCACGCCGTTGAAGCCGCCGGGCATGGTCGTCGGGATTGACAGCGGAGACGTGTTCGACAGGTTAACACAGGACGTCGCCGTGGGGCTCGAGCCCGATGATTGTATTCTCCTTTACACCGACGGAATCACCGAGGCACTCGACAATGAAGGGAATGAATTTGGATTGGAGCGGACGATCGAATCCGTTCGATCTAGCGCGAAGCAAGGAGCGCAGGCTATTGTCACGCGGTTGATCGACGATTTAAGAAACTTCGTCGGCCCGACCCCACAAAATGACGACATCACTTTGATTACGATCCGAAAGACATGAAAAAAGTTCCAACAACCGAACGTGAGGCGCCGAAAAAACCAACCGCGGGCGACGGAGACAATTCAGTCGCGGGTTTGCAGGCGGATCTGGATCGGTTTCGCGACCTCGCGATGCGCAGCCAGGCCGATTTCGAGAATTACAAGAAACGCGCCGCGCGCGAGAGAGACGACGCGATCAAGTATGCCAATAAGAGTCTGCTCGAAAAATTAGCGGCCGTTGTTGACCATTTTGAGCTCGGATTAGAAGCCGCGCGAGGTGAGAGTGAAAAGTCGCCGATCTATTCGGGAATGAGCCTCGTTCTAAAACAGATCCAGGACCTCCTTACGGAAAGTGGATTACAGCCGATTGAAGCGGTCGGGCAAAAGTTCGATCCCAATTTACACGAAGCGATCGGTCACGAACCAAGCGACGACGTTCCGGAAGAGCATGTGATCCGCCAGACGCGGCGCGGATATCGATTTAAGGACCGTTTATTGCGGCCATCGACGGTTGTTGTTTCGAGCGGCCCGGCAAAATAACTGCTCTGACCGTTCACTAGGATGGCCACGACGAAGAAGCGCGATTACTATGAAGTTCTCGGTGTCGCGCGCGGGGCGTCGCCCGAGGAAGTAAAACGCTCTTATCGCCAACTCGCGGTAAAATATCATCCCGACAAAAATCCGGATGATCCACATGCGGAAGAAAAGTTCAAAGAGCTTGGCGAAGCCTACGATGTCTTGATGGATGCGGATAAACGCGCCGCTTATGATCGCTTCGGTCACGCCGCGTTCGAGCAGGGCGGGGGTTTTCGCGGCGGTTTCCATGATCCTTTCGATATTTTTCGCGAAGTGTTCAGCGGCGCCGGCGGCGGAATTGGCGGTAGCATATTCGAAACATTTTTCGGAGGAATGGGTGGACAAGCTGAAGACCGACAACGCGGCGCCGACCTGCGCTACGACATGCAGATCACGCTTGAAGAAGCCGCTTTTGGCACGGAAAAGGAAATCGAGGTTGGAAAACTCGATCTTTGTGAAAAGTGCAACGGTTCCGGAGCCGAGCCCGGCTCGCGCACAATCAAATGTCCGGTTTGCGGCGGCGGCGGCCAGGTCGTCAGCTCGCGCGGATTTTTCCAGGTTTCGCAAACGTGTCCTCGCTGCCGTGGTGTCGGTCAGGTCGTCGAGAAACCGTGTCACGCCTGCAACGGTGAAGGACGCGCCGAGAGGGCGAGCCGGATTAAATTGAAAATTCCTGCCGGAATCGCCAATGGGTCACGGCTTCGTTCCCCACGAAATGGCGAAGCGGGCATTCGCGGCGGTCCTCAAGGTGATCTTTACGTGGTCATTCATGTAAAAGAGCACGAAATCTTTCAGCGTCAGGAAGACAATCTGTATTGCGATGTACCGATCGCTTTTACGGCTGCCACACTCGGCGGTGAAGTTTACGTCCCGACCCTTGAAGGCAAAGCGACCCTGAAGATTCCCGCGGGAACGCAAAGCGGTCAGCTCTTCAAGCTCCGCGGCAAAGGCGTGGTCCATGTGAACAGCCGCGAACGCGGGGACTTATTGGTCCGCGCGATTGTGGAGGTCCCGACGAGGCTAAACGCGGAACAGCGCGCGAAGCTTCAGGAGTTCGCTGAAATGTGCGGCGAAGAGAACTTGCCTCTGCACAAAAGTTTTTTCAATCGCGCGAAAAAATTTTTCCGCTGAGGAAATCGGCCGAATTCGTTTTCGGACATCAACTTGCATTTAAAGGCGGCCCCGCCTAGAACGGCGCGATGGCTGACGAGGCTCAACCTCCATTGCCACAACAACCAGCGCCGGCTTCCGCTTCGACGCGTACCGAACCGCTCGCGATCTGGGGTTTGGTCTTGTCGATCCTGTCGTGGTTTGGCTGCCTTTTTCTTACCGTGATTCCTGCGATCATCTGCGGTCACGTCGCCCGTTCCAGAATCAAAAAATCAAACGGAGCGCTTACTGGAATGAATATGGCCATTGCCGCTCTCATTATCGGTTATCTCGAAATTCCGTTCGGCGTAATGGGTGGCATTATGCTCGCTGACATGATTCGCGCTGAACGTGTCCGCTTACATGAACTTGCCCTGGAAAAAAAGGAAATCATATCCGACGACGGCAAATCGAAAATTTCCGCATCAGGTTTTTGGGTGAAGCGGACTGATTTGAACGCACGGGCGTTCTTGCAGGCCGCGTACAAAAACAAAGAGCTTTATGTGATTATGATTAGCGATCCGAAATCCAGCGTCGGCGACATGACATTGGAGAAACATCATCAAACCACGCGCGACCACATGTTGAAGGAAATGGCCAATTCCTCGGCGACTGCGCCCGTCTCGGTCACGATCGACGGGCACCCGGCGCTACAGGATGAAATTAGCGGGACCGAGAAAGGTGTGATCCTTACTTTCCTTCACACCACCGTCGATGACGGCGAAAACTTCGATCAAATCCTTGCCTGGACCTTGAAGTCCCGCTGGGCCGCGAACAAGTCTGAGCTGGCCGAAGTTACAAACAGTTTTCACAGCGGGAAATAGCTGACCGATCGCAAGGTGTCGTCTGATCGGCGCGCACTTTCGCGCATACGGCGCGCAAAGTTGCTGCGAATCAAGATTGTATGAAGGAAGAATTGAAAGTGGATCGCAAGCGTATGATCGAGTTGCTCAACGAGGACCTGTCCCGCGAATTTCAGGCCATTCTCGCCTACGTCATTTACAGTCAGACGCTGAAGGGAGCGGAATACAATCATATTGCTCAGGAATTGGAGGCGCATGCCGGCGAAGAATTGGGGCACGCGCTGAAGATCGCGAAGCAAATCGATTATTTTAATGGCGAACCGACCAATAAGCCGAAGGAAGTGAAGATGTCGGAGAAACCCCGAGAGATGCTCAAGTTCGACCTCGAGAACGAACGGCAGACAATCATCAATTACCGCCAGCGTATTCGGCAGGCGGACGCCATGGGCGAATACGCGCTCGGCGAAGTTCTACGCGAAATCATTGCGCAGGAGCAGGAACATTTACAGGACCTCGCGGACGCCCTTGGAATTGATACTCCTAAGATTGAATGAATGTCTGTTTGATGTTTGAAATAACTCAAACATCAGCATGCATCGCTTCTACATATCCCCGGAAAACTGGAACCCCAACGCCCTGGTTTTGAGCGAAGGCGAGGGGCACCACGCCCGCGATGTATTGCGAATGAAGCGCGGCGATCGTGCGGTCCTTTTTAACGGCAGGGGCCGGGAGATCACCGGCGAGATTATCGACCTAACGAAAAGCATAATTCATTTTCGCAAATTGCAGGAAAGCGAGACGCCGCCATTACGCTGCCGAATCACCCTCGGACAGGCGATTCCAAAAGGGAAAAATATGGACTTAATCGTGCAAAAGGCCGTCGAAATTGGCGCCGTTGAAATCGCACCGATTATTTCCGAGCGCACCATTGTCGACCTGGATTCGAAAGAAGCGGAGCAGAAACGGGAGAAGTGGCAACAGACGGCGATCGAAGCAGCGAAGCAATGCGGGCAAAACTGGCTTCCGACGCTGCGTGCCCCGCAAAGATTGAAAGACTTCTTTGCCCATGCTGGGGTTCTCGATCTTCGATTGATCGGATCGCTTCAACCGGATGCGATTCATCTCAAAAAGATCCTGAGCGATTATACGGACCAGCATGGTGAGCGTCCGCAAAGCGTCTTAATGATGGTTGGGCCCGAAGGCGATTTTACTCCCGCGGAGCTGGGTCTCGCTAAAACCAACGGCTGCCTGCCGATCACGCTTGGTCCAATTATTCTGCGCGTCGAAACCGCCGCAATCTATTGCCTCAGCGTCCTATCCTACGAGTTGATGTGACTGCAAGAGTGCTGCTTGCCGCGCCGTAGCCTAGCGAAGGCGGGTCCTACGAACTGATATAGCTGCTCAATAAATGTACGGTTGCGAAAGTTCGAAGGCGTTCTGAATTAACTCACAGTGTGGTTCGCCTTCTTCGGGCAACAAGACTTCAACAACATCGAAGCGAAAAACGATGTCGGGGTTATCGAGTAAGCGCAGCCAAGCCAGACCGCCTTTGGAAACCCGCATTTGTTTTTGCCGATCGACCGCTGCGAACGGGCGACCAAACTGCTCGTCGCTCCGCGCTTTCACTTCGACAAACACGAGTGTGTCGCCATCGCGGCAGACAATGTCGATCTCGCCGCCGCGACGATCCTTGAAATTGCGATAAAGAATTTTGTACCCGCGGCGGCGCAGAAAACGCGCCGCCAGTTTTTCCCCACGCGCGCCGCGGCGCAGATGTTCAGGCAAAGATTCCTTCGAGCGCGAGAAGCGGCTGCGCCACCGGCTCGAAAGAGCGGCGATGGATCGGACAGGGTCCAAATTCATGAAGTCTGGAGAGATGCAGCTCGGTGCTATAGCCCTTGTGCTGGTCGAAACAATACTCGGGAAATTGCGCGCAGAAGTCACGCATGATCCTATCGCGCGTGACTTTCGCGATCACGCTTGCGGCGGCAATCGTGAGGCTGTAGCAATCGCCGTCGACGATCGCGGTTTGCGGAAATGGGAACGGAAAAACTGGAAGGCCATCAATGAGCACATGCTCCGGAGGAATGCTGAGCGTGCCGAGCGCAATCCGCATCGCTTCGTGTGATGCGCGCAAAATATTGATCCGGTCAATTTCGAGATGATCGACAACGCCAACGCCCCACAAAATGTCGGTGTTGGTTACAACTTCGTCGTAGATTTTTTCACGGAGGTCGGGGTTGAGCTGCTTGGAATCGTTCAGCTTTCGGTGCCGATATTTTTCGGGAAGAACAACTGCGGCCGCGACAACTGGTCCAGCGAGCGCGCCGCGTCCCGCTTCATCAACTCCGGCAATCCGAACGACTCCGGTGGCGCGCAATTTCTTCTCGTAACGAAATCCGCACGGGCGATAGGGCATCGCCGCGAAAATACTGAAAAGCTGAAAACTGAAAAGCTGAAATGATATCAGCGTGTCAGCATCTTCGTTCGCGAGGCTACTCGCGAACCGTCGTTGCTTCCTGGCCTTTGCGGCGGCGCAGATAATTCAGTTTCGCACGCCGCGCTTTGCCTTCGCTTTCGATCTCAATTTTGGCGATGCGAGTCGAGTGCATCGGAAAAACTCGCTCGACACCTTCGCCATAGGAAATGCGGCGAACGGTGAATGTTTCATTCAAGCCGCGCCCTTTGCGGCCGATCACGATCCCGGAAAAGATCTGAATTCGCTCTTTATCCCCTTCGACCACACGCGTGTGCACCCGGACGCTATCGCCAACCTTGAACTTGGTGCCATCCTTTTGCTGCTCTTTTTCAATAATATCGAGAATGCGGTCCATAAGCGTGGCCCTGGGGAGGGAAGGGCGTTCACTGTGCCGCAATCCCCGCGAAAAGCAAGTCGAGGGCGTTTGTGATTCCTGATCCTGTGAATTATAATCGCGGTCTCTCGCGCCTGTAGCTCAACTGGATAGAGCGTTGGCCTCCGGAGCCAAAGGTTGTGGGTTCGACCCCCGCCGGGCGCAATGCCAGTGGAAAGTGCATTTTCATAGGTAAAATGGCTTAAATCTTGCCCATTTTTTGTTGACGCGTGTTAACTGATATTTCCTCAAATTATGCCATTTTTGCTTGAAAAAGTGGCAACAAATGGCAACATCGAGGCCATGAGAAAGCATAAAGTTCGCGAGTATCACGACAGCAAACGCCCCCACCTGAAGTTTGTAGTGAACACAAAAGAAGCTGGGAAGCGGTCCCGTCAGTTCTTCGAAACAAAGAAGGAGGCCGAGACATTTGCACAGCAAAAGAACATTGAACTTGTGAACGGCGGCGTGGAAGCCGCGCAATTTCCATCCGCGCTGCGAGTCATGGCGAGCGAGGCAGCGAAGCGATTAGCACCGTTCGGCAAAACACTCCGCGACGCGGTCGAGTTTTATTTGCCGCACCTTCAGGCGGGCAGCCGCACATGTACGTTTCGCGAATTGATCGATGAACTTCTTCAGGCAAAGGCAGCAGATGGTGCCAGTAAAGTCTACGTCACCGATTTGCGCTGTCGGCTCGGACAATTTTCAAGCGTTTTTGGTGACAGGCTGGTGTCTGAAATCCAGGCCCATGAAATCGACCGGTGGCTGCGTGACCTGGACGTATCGCCGGTGACGCGCAACAATTCCCGGCGGGTTCTTCGCACCGCGTTCAGTTTTGCGCTGGCGCGGAATTACTGCCTGGACAATCCGATAGTAAAGACCGCAAAGGCGAAAGAGATCGAAGGAACCGTTGGTATTCTGACCGTCAGCGAAACTGCGCGACTGTTGGAAGCGAGCGATGCGGAGCTTCTGCCCTTTATCGCGATCGGAGCCTTCGCGGGAC
>Ga0066903_100006664_pt1 | contig 10317 bp, 5 predicted proteins | sample PanSoiMetaGPlot1_FD_67491 | JGI IMG/M metagenome (GOLD analysis project Ga0066903, IMG submission 67491) | Tropical forest soil microbial communities from Panama analyzed to predict greenhouse gas emissions - Panama Soil - Plot 1 (version 2) | ecosystem: Environmental > Terrestrial > Soil >... | reverse complement strand
CAGCAGAAGATCGAGACGATGGACGGCGAGGTGTGGAAGCGGTTCATGCTCCACTACAACTTCCCGCCGTTCTCGGTCGGCGAAGTGCAGTTCCTGCGCGGCCCCGGCCGCCGCGAGATCGGCCACGGCGCGCTCGCCGAGCGCGCGCTCGCGCAGCTGATGCCCACCGAAGAGCAATTCCCCTACACCGTCCGCATCGTCTCCGACATCCTCGAATCGAACGGCTCCTCGTCGATGGCGTCGGTGTGCGGGGGGTCGCTGGCCATGATGGATGCGGGCGTTCCGCTGCAGAAGCCGGTCGCGGGCGTCGCGATGGGCCTCATCATGGACGAGGCGACCGGGAAGTACGCGGTGCTGAGCGACATCGCGGGCGCCGAGGATCACTACGGTGACATGGACTTCAAGGTCACCGGGACGGGCGACGGCATCACGGCCCTGCAGATGGATATCAAGGTCTCGGGCATCAACGCCGAGATCATGACTAAGGCCCTCGAGCAGGCGCGCCAGGGGCGGATGTTCATCCTCGGGAAGATGCAGGAAACGCTGGCGGCGTCGCGCTCGAACGTCTCGGCGCACGCGCCGCGGATCGTGACGATCAAGATCCCGGTGGACAAGATCCGCGACGTCATCGGCCCCGGGGGCAAGATGATCCGCAGCATCATCGAGCGGACCGGGGTCAAGATCGATGTCGAAGACAACGGCACGGTGAACGTGGCGTCGGCGGACGAAGCGGCCGCGACCAAGGCGATTGGCATCATCCAGGAACTGACCGCGACGCCGGAGCTGAACAAGACCTACATGGGCAAGGTTCAGCGGATCACCGATTTCGGCGCGTTCGTCGAGATCATGCCTGGGCTCGACGGCCTGCTGCACGTGTCCGAGATTGCGCACTATCGCGTCAAGGACGTGCGGGACGAGCTGAAGGAAGGGGATCAGGTGATGGTCAAGGTGATCAACATCGATCCCTCCGGCAAGATTCGGCTGAGCCGGAAGGCGCTGATGCCTCCGCCCGAGGGAGGTGCGCCCGAAGGCGGCGGCCAGGGCGGCGAACATGCCGGGCGCGAGCGCGGCGAACGGGGCGACCGGGGCCATCGAGGCCCGCGGCGCGACCGCGAGCACGCCCAGAAAGACTGAACGGATGGGCTGGTCGACCATTTGGCCGACCAGCACGTCTAACAACCAGGGGAGAACTTCAATGCGCGCACGTCAGTGGCTCGTGTTCTCGACACTCGGCGCGTCGGTTCTGTTCCTGGTCTCCGCCGCGGCGCAACCGTCCGACCCGCCCCGGGTGGCTCCCACCCCGACCGACGGGCAGGAGCAGGGCACGACGCGCGAGTTCGCCGTCAACGGCAACCACTACACCTTCGCGCCCTCCGAGATCACCGTCGACCGCAACGACCTGGTGAAGATCACCTTCACCGCGTCCGACATCGCCCACAGCTTCGCCATCGACGACTACCGCATCGTGAAGCGCGCGGGCGCCGGCCAGACGGTCACGTTCGAGTTCCGCGCCGACCGCGCCGGCCGCTTCCCCTTCTACTGCAGCCTGTCGCAGGACGCCAAGTGCCGCGACATGAAAGGGACGCTGACCGTCCGATAGCCCGGTCAGCCCGTCCGATTGCCGACTGCAGATTGCAGATTGCAGATTCACGGATTGCGGATTGGCGATTCCCAGTGCCGATGGAGGATTGGGATTTGCGATTGCCATTGTCGATTGGTGAGTTGGATTGTTGATTGGGCCGCAATCGGCAATCACTCATCAATCGTCAATTCCAATCGTCAATCCTCAATCCCAATCGGCACTTGCCAATCGTCATTTCAATCGCCAATCGGCAATCCCAATCCCCAATCGTCAATCCGTGAATCTGCAATCTGCAGTCTGCAATCTACAATGGGTGGGATGCAGATTGCCTACCAGGGCGAACCGGGAGCCTACAGCGAAGCCGCGGCGCTCAAGTTCGCGCCCACCGCAACGCCACTGCCCATCGCGTCGTTCGATGAAGTCTTCGCCGCCGTCGCGGGCGGGCGCGCGACTCACGGCATCCTCCCGATGGAGAACTCCATCGGCGGGAGCATCCACCGCAACTACGATCTGCTGCTCGAGCACGATCTCCCGATCGTCGGCGAGGTCGAGCTGCGCGTGGACCACTGCCTGCTCGCGCTGCCGGGGACGAGGCTGGAGCAGGTCCAGGTCGTCTACTCGCACCCGCAGGCGCTCGCGCAGGTCGAGACCGCGTTGCGTCAGATGCGGGGCGTGGAAGTGGTGGCCGTCTACGACACCGCCGGCGCCGCCAAGATGGTGCGCGAGGGAAATCGGCAGAATGCCGCGGCCGTCGCATCGCGGCGCGCGGCGGATGTGTTCGGCCTCGAGATCCTGCGCGAGTCGATCCAGGATTTCCGCGACAACATCACGCGGTTCTGCGTGATCACGACGCCGCCCGGACACGCCGACGGCGCCGACAAGACGTCGATGGTCTTCGCCCTGGCGAGCCGGCCGGGCGCGCTTTTCAAGGCGCTCGCCGGATTCGCGCTGCGCGACATCAACCTGACGAAGATCGAGTCACGGCCGCTGCGCGGGAAGCCCTGGGAATACGCCTTCTACGTGGACGTCGAGGCGCCGCACACGCTGCCGGGCCTCCAGCGCGCGATCGCGGATCTCGAGGAATACTGCTACTGGGTCCGGACCCTGGGCAGCTACCGCGCCTGGAAGCCATAAGCATTTTCGATGCGTTCGATAGATTCTTTTCATTTCACTTCTGGATAGCGTCGGGTGGACAATCCCGAATGGACCTTCGCCAGCTCGAGATCATTCGTGCGATCGCCGACACGGGATCGTTCACCGCAGCGGGCGCCCGGCTGAACGTGTCGCAATCCGCCATCAGCCGCCAGATCCTGCTCCTCGAAGATGAGTTCCACGAGCGCCTCTTCGTCCGGCTCGGCCGCCGGCTGCAGATCACGCCCGTCGGGGAAGCGCTCCTGCAGCTGAGCAATCGCGTCTTCGACGACATCCACGACACGATCGCCGCCATCTCCGATCGGCAGAAGACCCTCACCGGGGAAATCCGGCTGGTGGGCGGCATGACCGTCTGTCTGTACGTCTTCCCGCCGCTCCTGAAGGAGTTCAAGAAGAACCACCCGCACGTGGACGTCAAGGTCGCGACCGGCGGCGTGCAGCGGCTGCTCCGCCGCGTCCGCACGCGCCGCGCCGACCTGGCGCTCCTGACGCTGCCGATCAACGACCCGGCGTTCACCACGGTCCCGGTGCTCCGCGAGGAACTGCTGCTCGTGATGCCCGCCGGACATCCGCTGTCCAAGAAGGACTCCGTGCCGGTCGAAGCGCTCGTGGGCCAGCCCTTCATCGTCTTCGAGGCGGGGTCGAACACGCGACGCACGATCGACGAGTTCTTCGTGCGCGAGCAGATCAAGCCGAACGTCGTGACCGAGACCGAGAACGTCGAGATCATCAAGTCGATGGTCGCCTCCGGCCTCGGCATCAGCATCGTCCCGTTCCAGTCGGTCGAGCGCGAGACGCGCGGCGGCACGCTCAAGGTGGCACGTATCCGCGGCCAGCAGCTGGTTCGCGAGACGGGCTGGGTCTACCGCGCCGACGAACGCACGCCGCGGGTCGTCCACGAGATGATGGCGACGCTTGCGCGCATCAACGCGCAGGCGGAGCCGACGACCGAACGCGCCTCCTGACGCACGGAGACAAAGATCAATAATGCTCTCCGCGCGTCCTCTGCGTCCTTCGTGCCTCCTTGTGAACGTGTCTCTGTCCGTCGGTCGTAGAGATCTCGTCGATAGAATCTCGTCATCCACGTCATGTTCAGCGCGCATCCATGCGCGAATCTCCGAACAAATCGCCCGAGCATGATCACGCGTCATGCCTGCGATTTTCTCTTTGTATTTTTCTTCACGCGCCGATGCGTTCATAAACATCGGCAATGTGTGGAATCAGCCTCGTCGCAGACGCCCGCGGCCGGCGCAGTCATGAGCTCGTCCAGCAAGCGCTCTCGTCGCTCGTTCGCCTGACGCACCGCGGCGCGCCCTCCGACACCGCATCGATCGACGGCGCCGGCGTCCTGACGCAGATCCCGTGGGAGGTCTTCGCCGACGACCTCCCGGCAGCCTTTGCAGCCGCCGGCGTGCCGCGCGCGCTCGGGATGTTCTTCCTGCCGCGGCATCACGCGACCGAACTGAAGCGCACGATCGAGCACGCGCTCGCCCGTGCCGGCTTCGGCACCTACCACTGGCGGACCGTCCCCGTCTCGTTCGAGGCGTTCGCCTCGTCGCGGCGGAAGCACATGCCGACGATCGTGCAGGTCGCCGCGCTCGGCGACGGAACGGTGGCGGATCCGGATGCGGCGCTCTACCGCGCGCGCATCCGGATCGAAACGGCCGCGGCCGGCCGCGACGGCTGGGACGGATTCGCGGTCGTCTCGCTGTCTACGCGGACGGTCGTCTACAAGGGCCTGCTCACCCCGTCGGAGCTGCCGATCTTCTATCCCGATCTCCGGGACGCCGCGTTCCGCTCGTCGATCGCGATCGCGCACCAGCGATTCAGCACGAACACCGTGGCGCAGTGGTCCCTCGCGCAGCCGTTCGGCGTACTCGCGCACAACGGCGAGATCTCGACCATCGAGGGCAACCGGCGATCGATGGGCGCCCGCCTTCGCGCCGCCCGTATCCCGACGCTGCTTGGGACGCCGGCGGACAGCCGCGCGAGCGACTCGAGCAGCCTCGACGCGGCGGTCCGCGCGCTGTGCTCGTCCGGCCTGAGCGTGCCGCACGCGCTCGCGCGCCTGATACCGCCGGCATGGGAACACGATACGTCGCTCGATCCGGCCGTGGCGGCCTTCTACGAGTACCAGGCACGGTTCACCGAGCCCTGGGATGGACCCGCCGCCATCGCATTCACGGACGGGGTCGTCGCAGGCGCGCTCCTGGATCGGAACGGCTTCAGGCCGGCCCGCTACGTCCGCACGCGAGACGGCGGCGTCTTCCTCGGATCCGAGGCCGGGATCTTCGACGTGCCGGAGCGCGATGTGCTCGAGCGCGGCCGCCTCGCTCCCGGCGGACTGCTGATCGTCGATACGCGCACGGGCGACGTGCTCGACACGGCGGTCGCCCGGCGACAGCTCGCGGCCGCACGTCCGTACCAGACGTTCGCGGCAGCGGCATTCGTCGCGCCGGACTCACTCGGTGCGGTTCACACCGGCGTGGGGCCGCTCGATCCGGCTTCGTTGCGACGCGCGCAGGTCCGCTTCGGCTACACGCAGGAAGAGATCGATCTCATTCTCCGGCCGATGGCCGATGGCGCCGAGCCGATGGGATCGATGGGAGACGATGCGCCGCAGGCGGCGTTCTCCAGGATGAACCGCGTCCTGCCCGACTACTTCCGGCAGCGGTTCGCACAGGTGACCAACCCGCCGATGGATCCGCTCCGGGAGCGCTGCGTCATGTCGCTCCGCGTGACGATCGGCACGAAGGCCGCCGCGTCGGACGAGCGCAATGTCGACGGGCCCGTCGTCGCGCTCCCCTCGCCGATCGTGGACGAGGCGACCTTCGAGCGGCTGGCGGGCGCGGCGTTCCTCCGTCCGGTGACGCTTCCGCTGGTGTTTGCGCACGGCGATGACGCGCATGGCCTCGAGCGTACGCTCGACGACCTGGTCCGACATGCGGCGGACGCCGTCGCGCGCGGAACGCGACTGCTGATCCTGAGCGACCGCGGCGCGTCCGACAGGGGCGTGCCGATTCCCCCGCTCCTTGCCACGGCGGCGATTCGCGAAGGACTGGCCGTCGTCGGTCTCGCGACACGCGCGAGCCTCCTCGTCGAGACGGGCGAGGCCCGCGACGCGCACCAGGTCGCGACGCTGCTGGCGTTCGGCGCGTCGGCGGTCATGCCGTATCTCGCCTTCGAGACGGCGGCTCAATTGAGCGGCGGCACCGATCCATCCGCCGATCGAGCGGCGCGCTTCCGCGCGTCGCTCGATCACGGCCTGCTGAAGATCCTGTCGAAGATGGGCGTCACCACGGCCGCCGGCTACAGCGGGAGCGGCCTGTTCGACGTCATTGGCCTCGATCGCGAGCTCGTCCGCCGCTGGTTCCACGGCAACGGCGGCGCGGAGGGAGGCTTGACGATCGCCGACATCGCCCGGCACTGCCTTCAGCGTCATGGCGAGGCGACGGCCGGGTCGGGCGCGGTGCTGCGCTATCCCGGACTGCATTCGTTCCGCCGAGGTGGCGAACAGCACGCGTTCGAGCCGGCAGTCGTACGCCAGCTGCACAAAGCCGCGCAACCGGACGAGTCCGCGGCGTACGGCGCGTTCACGTCGCTCGTGACGAGCCGGCAGCCTGTCGCGATCCGGGACTTCCTGGCGTGGAAGACGCGCAAGCCGGTTCCCATCGACGAGGTGGAGCTCGAGGACGGCATCGTCCGGCGGTTCTTCACGGCGGCGATGTCGGTCGGCGCCCTGTCGCCGGAAGCTCACGAAACGCTCGCCGTCGCGATGAACCGCCTCGGCGGGCGCAGCAACAGCGGCGAAGGCGGAGAGTCGCCCGAACGCTTCGCGCGTGAAACCGGACGCGAGTGGCGCGGCAGCGCCATCAAGCAGGTGGCGTCCGCGCGATTCGGCGTCACGCCCGGCTACCTGCGCTCCGCGACCGAGCTGCAGATCAAGATCGCGCAGGGATCGAAGCCGGGCGAGGGCGGACAGCTGCCGGCCGCGAAAGTCTCTGACGAGATCGCCAGGCTCCGCTACGCGCAGCCCGGCATCACGCTCATCTCGCCGCCCGTCCACCACGACATCTACAGCATCGAGGATCTCGCGCAGCTGATCTTCGATCTGCGCCAGTTCCACCCGGCGGCCCGCATCGGCGTGAAGCTCGTCGCGGGCGCCGGCGTGGGACTGGTCGCCGCCGGCGCCGCGAAGGCCGGAGCAGACGCGATCCTCATCAGCGGCCATGACGGCGGCACCGGCGCGTCCCCGAGAGGATCGATCAAGCACGCGGGCTTTCCGTGGGAGATCGGGCTCGCCGAGGCGCACCGCGCGCTCACGCTCCACGGCCTGCGGAACCGCGTGGTCCTGCAGGTGGACGGCGGGATGCAATGCGGGCGCGACGTCGCGATCGCGGCCGCGCTCGGCGCCGACGAATTCGGCTTCGGCACGGCGGCGCTCGTCGCGATCGGCTGCGTGATGGCCCGCCAGTGCCATCTCGATACCTGCCCGGCCGGCATTGCGACCCAGCGCCGGGACCTTCGCGCGAAATTCAAGGGCACCCCGGAGATGGCGGAGCGCTTCCTGCGCCTCGTCGCGGCCGACGTGAGGCAGACGCTCGCCGCGCTCGGCCTGAGCTCGCTCTCGCAACTCGTCGGCCGCGCGGATCTTCTCCGGCCGCGCGATGGGACACGGTGTGCCGAACTCCCCGACCTGCGAAAAGTGATCGGAACCGGCGGTGCTGCGGCCAAGGGGAAACTCTCCCTCTGCTCCATGCAGCCGCAGCTCGACGAGATCGACCTGCCGGATGCGCTCGCATCCGGCCGGTCGGTCATCATCAACCGCACGATTTCGAACGTGGACCGCACCGTCGGGGCGGCTCTCTCGGGACGCATCACGGCGAAGTTCGGCGAACGCGGACTGCCGCCCGCGTCGATCGCCCTCAATCTCACGGGCACGGCGGGCCAGAGCCTCGGCGCCTTCCTGGTCCCGGGGATCGACATCCACCTGCGCGGCGAAGCGAACGACTACGTCTGCAAGGGGATGCACGGCGGCACGGTGAGCATCCGCCCGCTCGATGACTCAGCGGTCCGCGGGACCGACGTGATCGCCGGAAACGCCGTGCTCTACGGTGCGACCGGCGGCAGCCTCTTCATCCGCGGCGCGGCGGGCGAGCGCTTCGCCGTGCGCAACAGCGGCGCGACCGCCGTTGTCGAGGGCGTTGGCGATCACGGCTGCGAGTACATGACAGGGGGCGTGGTCGTCGTGCTGGGTCCCGTCGGCAGGAACTTCGGCTCCGGAATGTCCGGCGGCGTGGCGTTCGTCCTCGACGACACCGGGTCGGGCGTCGCACTCGAACCGGCGGACTGCCAGCTCCTCGACGAACTCCTGGCGACGCACTGGAAGCTCACCGGGAGCACGATTGCCGCGCGGCTTCTCGGCGAGCAGTCCGCCGCTGTCACACGTTTCCGCAAGATCGGCTCCAGAACGGCTCCACAACGGCTCCGCAACGGCTCCGTGACGGCTCCGCAGCCGCAACCGGACAACGTCAGCAGCCCCCACGAGTCACAGGAGATCAGGAGATCAGGAGTTGTTGGGTAGTCGCACAACTCGCGAGATCGTGCTCGCCTGCCGCGGGTCCACCACACCCGAGCGTGTCGAGTTCCACGATCACATAGTTCCTCCTGACCTCCTGATCTCCTGGGACCCGTGACGGCTGCCGCTATCCAGCGCTGCCGAGGCACGCGAGCGCAAGGCGCTGGTAGCCGGCGACGGCAGCGTGCAGCTCGTCGAGCGCAACGTGTTCGCGATCCGTGTGGGCGACGAGGAACGACCCGGGACCGAAGAGCAGCGGCGTGCCCCATCGATCGAGCAGCGGAACGTCTGTGGTGAAAGGAAAGACGGCCGAGGGCATGCCGTCGATCGTGTGCAGGCGGACGAGCGGCACCCGCAGGACCTCTTCTACGGCGACCTCCGGCTCCAGCGTGCGCGCGACGCGCAGCACCTCGTCCGCATCACCGACGATGCGGAACATGACTTCCGCGGAGGCTGAGGGCGAGATGACGTTCGGCGCGATGCCTCCTTCAATCAAGCCGATTGAATAGAAGGTCTCCCCAAGCTCCGGATCGCCGGGCCACTTCAGTCCACGCATCCTGATCAGGGCGTCGAGGAGCGTGTCGATCGCTGATTCCCCCTGATCCGGCGCGGCCGAGTGCGCGGCGCGGCCGCGGGCGGTGAGCTTCAGGCGAAGGATGCCGCGCGTGGCGATGCCCAGACGGCTGTCCGTGGGTTCGCCGTTGATCAGAAAGGCCGATCCGGCCGGCGTCGTGTTGGCGACCGCCGCGCCGTCGCTCCCGCGCTCCTCCCCGACGACGAACAGGAGCCCGACGCGACGTTCACCCGCATCCCGGAGCCGCTCGGCTGCGGCCACCTGCGCCGCGAGGATGCCCTTCGCGTCGCACGCGCCGCGGCCGTACAACGCCGCGTCCCTGATGGCGCTCGGAAAGAACGGCGGAACGCAATCGAAGTGCGTCGACAGGACGACAACGGGATCGTCGAGCCGGGCGAACACGTTGAAGCGATCGCCGGCGACCGGCTGACGCTCCACTCGATACCCGCGCCGCTCGAGCTCGGCCGCAAGCCAGGCGCCTGCGTCGTGCTCGCGTCCGGTCGTCGAATCGATGTCAATCAGCGCGCGGGCGAACCCGACGACCTCCGCGCGGTTCAGCGGATCCATGTCTCGAGCGCGGTACGCGCCGACGTCCGCTCGTCGCGATACTTGACGATGACCGGCGTCGACACCGAGAGTCCCCACTCCTGTCCCTTGCCGCTCGTCACCGGACGCGCTCCCGGCACCACCACGGCGCCTTCGGGCACGATGAGCGGCCCTCCAGCGGTCGGTGCGATGATGACGCCGTTCGCCAGATCGTAGAGTGGCGTCGACCCGGTCAGGACGGTGCCCGCAGCCAGCACCGCGCGCCGCTTGACCACGGTTCCTTCGTAGACGCCGCAATTCCCGCCAACCACCACGTCGTCTTCCACGATCACCGGGAGCGCGCCGACCGGCTCGAGGACGCCGCCGATCTGCGCGCCCGCGCTCAGGTGCACGCGATTGCCGATCTGCGCGCACGATCCGACCAGCGCGTGCGAGTCCACGAGCGAGCCGTCGCCGATGTACGCGCCTATGTTGATGAACATCGGCGGCATGCAGATCACGCCGCGGCCGAGGAACGCGCCGTCGCGGATGCTCGACCCGCCGGGGACGACGCGCACGGCGGACCAGGGGCCGAGGGGCTTCAGCGGCAGCGTGTCCTTGTCGAAGAAGGGCCATCGTCCGTGGTCGGCCGACATGTCGATCGTCTCGCCCGCGCGGAATCCGAGCAGGATCCCCCGCTTGACCCACGTGTTGACCTTCCACCCCGATGGGGATGCCGGGTCGGGTTCTGCGGCCCGCACCGTTCCGTCCGACAGCGCGGAGCGGAGCGACACGAACGCCTGGCGCGATTCGTCGCGCGGCGCGTCGACGCCCGCGGCGGAAAGACGCTCGATCAACTCGGGAAGGGCCGCGACGTTCACGCTCACGCCGGAACGCCCCTGCCGA
>Ga0066903_100006663_pt1 | contig 10317 bp, 7 predicted proteins | sample PanSoiMetaGPlot1_FD_67491 | JGI IMG/M metagenome (GOLD analysis project Ga0066903, IMG submission 67491) | Tropical forest soil microbial communities from Panama analyzed to predict greenhouse gas emissions - Panama Soil - Plot 1 (version 2) | ecosystem: Environmental > Terrestrial > Soil >... | reverse complement strand
CGGTTGATTTGTTTTTGCACCATGTTTTCGGCTTCCTCGATTCGTTTGGAAATTTCCACCTCCTGTTCCCGGGTCAGCAGCGGCACCTGGCCCATCTGCTTAAGATACATGCGCACGGGGTCGTCGAGAATATCGAGCTTTGTTCCGGCTTTCTCTTCGTCTTCTTCGTCCTCCTCGACGTCCTTTTTTCCGTCTTTGTAACGATCGACCTCCGATGCATCAATAATATCGATCTCCATGCGGCGCAGCCGCGTTAGAATGAGATCGAGTTCGTCGGCGTCGGTAATTCCTTCGGGCAACGCCTCATTCAAATCGTCGAACGTGAGATATCCTTGTTCCTTCGCCAGCTTGATCAATTCGCGAATACGACTCTGCACCTCGATCGACGTCTGTGGATGAACACGGAGAACGCGGGACTCGATTCCCGACATGGGCAGCAATGCCCCATTGCCGCGACGCCCTCGAACCAGTGCAACGCGTCTGGCTTTGACGGGCACACTTTTTCCCGGCCGCTTCGAATTTTGCCGAAAGCGCGACCGCTTTGCTAACGAACCACTACGGACGCGGCTTTTTTTAAGCCGTTGCGACGACTCTCGCCTGCCCCCCTTTCTTTTCGAATGCCTGGCCAAGATTGTGCGGTTAAGGATTTGACTGAGACGTTCGACCTACACGTCCGCTGGATCGGCACTTAAGTCTCAGCCGGGCCGGCGGGTTGGGAAAGCTCGTGGAGTTGTTCTTGAAGGTCAAGGATTTGTTTCTGCAAATTCACCACGTCTCCGGTGCTCAGTTCGGGCTGCCTGAGCAAAGTCTCAGTGGCTTTTATTTTGCGACGAATTACATCTTCGCCAAGGCTGGCCCACCACTGAAAGCCGAAATTGCGTTCATTCGATGGTACGCGCTTTCGAACCAAACAGTCCGCGACGAAGACGCGTTCATCTTGAGTGAGTGATTCTAGAAATGCGTCTATCGATTGATGCTCGAAATTTTCAAGAACTCGACCGAGCAACTCTGCGCCTTCAGTCTGAAAAATAACATCTCTCCAATCCCGCAAACGAAGGAACTCGAGAAACTCAGGATCACGAAGAGCGAGGCGGCAAAGTTGTTCGATCGCCTGCGGCAAGCTTCTCCATGAAGACGGAGTGCCCGCGATGTCGACTGCGCGTGCGGAATAGCCAGGTAAGAGATTAGTGACGTCGGAAATCGGTAATCCAAGTCGTACAGCTAGTCGCTCCGCAGCTTGGCCGCGCGTTAACGCATCTGGCATTCGTCCGATCAGCCCCACGATTTTCCGCGCGAGATCTCTTTTAGCACCGAGAGATTGCGACTCTGTTTCCGCGATCTCGCGGTCGATCCAGCAATCAAAAAAATCCCGCGCGCCTGCGATGCGCTTTTCAAAGGTCCCTTTGCCTTCGCGCCGGACTAGCGAGTCAGGGTCTTCGCCTGCCGGCATCTCCGCCACGCGTACAATCATGTCATTCTGGAGCAGCGCATCGAGCGAACGCTCCGCGGCTTTCTGACCGGCTGTGTCAGCGTCGAAGCAAAGAACAACTTCGCTGACAAAACGTTTCAAGACATGCGCTTGCTTTTCCGTGAACGCCGTACCCTGTGGCGCGACCACGTTCGTGATTCCCGCTTCGAATAAGCTGATCAAGTCGAGCTGCCCTTCGCATACAACGGCGCAGTTTGCCTCAATCAATGCACGCTTGGATTTATCAAGTCCAAAAAGCACGCTGCCTTTTCGGAAAAGCGGCGTCTCCGGCGAATTCAAATATTTCGCAGCCCCTTCCTCGTCTTGCAGAAGCCGCCCACTGAACGCGATCACCTCGCCCACGTCGTTGCAGATCGGAAACATGATGCGGCCGCGAAAGCGATCGTACGAGGTTTGATGTTGATGCGGGCCGCGTTCGTCCTTGTTTTTGACGAGGCCGCTTGCAATGAGATCTCGCGCGTCGTAGCCGCGCCCGCGCGCCCAACTGCCAAAAGCGTCCCACTCGTCTGGCGCATAGCCGAGCTGCCAGCGTTTGGCGATTTCTGCGCTGATCCCGCGCCCCTTCAAGTATCGCCGCGCCGGTTCGCCAACTTGGCGCTTGGTCAAATTCTCATGGAACCATTCTGCCGCTTCAGCGTGCAATCGCAACAGAAGGCGACGCGTTTCGTGTTGTCGATCTTCATCCGTGCGATGCTCCTCTATCACCGTGATTCCCACTCGCGCGCCCAGCTTGCGCACCGCCGAAGGAAAATCCACGTGCTCGTAGTCCATAACGAAACGAAAAACGCCTCCGCCTACGCCGCAGCCGAAGCAATGAAACGCCTGCCGGCTAGGACTCACGATGAAGGAAGGCGTCTTCTCCTGATGAAACGGGCAGAGTGCCTTGAAATTTGTGCCTGCGCGTTTGAGCGGAAAATACGAGCCAATCACTTCGACAATGTCGTTCGCGGCGGCGATCTGCTCGATTGTTTGTGATGGAATTGCCACGGGCAGGTGGCAAACTTACGCAGTGCCGCTGTGTATCCAAGCCATGAGCAAGAAATTCTCCATCTTCGGCTTGGTCTGCTGCCTGACAGCAACAGCGGCCGCCCACACGGGCGATGTCATTAAGAAAGGCGACGTTGTTGTTGTGCCGTTACGTGGCGAAGTCGCGCCTTCGCTCGTGGCGTTCCTCCGGCGCGCCGTAAAAACCGCCGAAACCAACGAAGCCTCGGCAATCATTTTCGATATGAACACATACGGCGGCCGCCTCGATGCGGCGGCCGATATTGTGAATGCGCTCAATCAGACAAAGATTCCCACCTACACATTCATCAACACAAACGCCGGCTCGGCCGGCGCGGTTATTTCCATTGCGACGCAACACATTTTTATGGCGCCGGTGAGCGCGATTGGCGCCGCCGCCCCCATCCTCCCGACGGGTGAAGACCTCCCCGCGACCGCAAAGGAAAAGACGATTTCGTATTGGTCTGCGCTCATCCGTGGTTCCGCGGTCAAAAATGGGCACAACCCCGATGCCGCCGAGGCGTTCATGAATAAAGATAAGGAAGTGAAAATCGGCGACCGCGTTGTTCATCCCAAGGGAGCGGTCCTCACGCTCAATGCCCAGGAAGCAACCGAACGAATCAATGGCAAACCGTTGCTCGCTGAAGGCATCGCCGATTCAATTGTCGATGTAACGAAAAAAGCCGACCTTAAAGGCAACGTCGTTACGTTCGAACCCACCGGTTTCGAACAGATCGCGTTTTGGATCACTGCGCTCGCGCCTTTGCTGCTACTGGTCGGAATTCTTGGCGCATATCTCGAATTCAAAATTCCGGGTGTGACCTGGCCCGGAATTATCTCTGCGATTTGTTTCGCCCTATTTTTTCTCGGGCATTATCTGGCCGGTCTTGCTGGCTGGGAAGTCGTCGCGCTCTTTGTTCTGGGAATGGTTCTCGTCCTGATCGAGATTCTTTTTTTCGCGCACACAACAATTGTCTTTGGTGTGGTTGGCGTGTTTCTCATGATCGCTTCGCTGCTGTGGACAATGGTCGACCGCTATCCGAAACAACCGTTTTTCCCGACCGGCAGAATGCTCGCGGTGCCGTTGCTTAACATGTTCATCGCAATTGTGGGGGCATTCATCATCATCGCCCTGCTAGCGCGTTATTTGCCGCGCACAAGTATTTACCGCCGTTTCGCTTTGATCGATTCAAATCCGCCAGGCCCATCGCTTGCCGGCCCGCCGCGTCAATTCGCCACCGCGCTCGCGCTCACGCCCGGAATGCAGGGCACCGCAGTCACCGTTTTGCGACCGAGCGGCAAAGCGCGTTTTGCCGATCACGTTGTCGATGTTGTGACCGAAGGCGAATTCATTGCCCCGCAAACACCCGTCACCGTGATCCAATCCGATGGGATGCGCGTAGTGGTAAAAAGCGCGCTTGGTTAGCCCTACCTGGCAGAGGTAGTGCTACCGAGTCAGTTCGCAAATCCAATATACTCTTCCTGATCGTAAAACTCGCCGCGATTACCAGTAAATTGACCGACCACTGGCGGCAGGCTCAGAATGCCTTTGTCCAGGTCCAGGCCGTAAATGCTCCATTGATGCGAGTCCGGATTATATAGCCTGAGCGTCTGCGCTTTGATGTGCAGCTGTTTCTTGGGATTATCCACCTCGAACTCCTCAAAGTTCGCATTGGCATTGAGCAGCTTCTTATGATCGGAGATGCCATCATACTCACCCAGGTAGTCGAACCGACGAGACGGTCGGGAAGCCTGCGGACATGAGCTTTCCAGTTACCGATGAGGAAGTCGAAGTCGTGCAATCCATCGCGGCGCGCAACCGGCTGTGCCGCCACCCCCGAAGGTTCGGAATGTTGCTGTAGCGACGTGGATGTGCCAGGAGCTGGCGTTTCTTGTGCTGTCACTAACAACAAACTCATTTGCAGTGTAGCAAGGACACAAATCGAGCGCAGTTTCATAAGCTTCGCGGGAATTATATGAACACGATTGGTCTAACAAAATTCATGTTTACCCGCCTGCGACGACGCGGATGAATTCGACTCGGTCACCTTCAGACAATAATCGTTCTGACCATTCGTGTCGATGCACAGCAAGACCGTTGTGCTCGACCAGAATCGATTGTGGCGGCAATCGATAACAGTCGATTAGCTCCGCGATCGTTTTGGCTTCGCGAGAGTCCAGAGTTTCGCCATTAAGAGAAATCTTCATTTCCGGGGAGGACTAACCACGAATGGATACGAATTAACAGTAACTCATTTCGCTACAGATTTGATTCGACGTTCGATGTTCGAGTGTTCGGTGTTCCTCTCACACTCCGCAAAGGGCTTGATCCCAGTCTTTCCAAACCGGTTCGAGGCCGCGATGGCGAAGGACTGTTGCTATTTCGGCGGGGGAACGTTCGTCGCTGATCTCGAATTGACCTGTAGCAAGTTGATCTTCGCCATCGTGGTATTCCGGCGCGACGATACGGCCACGCACGGTGCGGTGGAGATGTTCGCGGCCCTGCCGGGTGTAACCGCCGGGCTCGGTATGACTCCCGGCGCTCATACTTGTAACGCCGATTAAAGCCAGGGAATCGCGCAACGGTGCGCGCTCGCGTGTGCTGAGCACAATGCCGAGGTGTGGGAAAGTAATGCGCAACGCGCAAACCAACTGCGCCAATTCACGGTCGGTCATTGAGAAAAGCGGACGAAATCCGCCGGCTGCGGGGCGCAACCGGGGCAGGCTCACGGTGATTTGTGCCTGCCAGCAGCGCTTGAATAGATATTCCAAGTGCGCCGCGAGCGCCATAGCTTCATCATGCCAGCGCGACAAGCCGATCAGCGCACCAATGCCAAGCCGGCGGAAACCGGCAGTGTAACCGCGCTCCGCGCAGTCGAGCCGAAAATTAAAGTCGCGTTTCGGACCGGCGGTATGCATCTCCGCGTAGAGGCCGCGGTTGTATGTTTCCTGATAAACGACCAGACCTTCGGCGCCAGCTTCGACAATCGGCACGTAATCGTTCGTCTCCATTGGGCCGACTTCGATAGAAATCGACGAAAAATCCGGGGCCAACGCACCCACGCATTCGACAAGGTAGTCGCGACTGACAAATTTCGGGTGCTCGCCCGCTACGAGAAGGATTTGGCGAAATCCCTGATGCGCGAGATGCCGCGCTTCGGCGGCCACCTCATCGACATCGAGTGTGACGCGGAGAATCGGATTGTCGCGCGAGAAACCGCAATACCGGCAGTTGTTGATGCACTCGTTGGAAAGATAGAGGGGAGCAAACAGGCGCATCGTCCGTCCGAAATTCTGCAATGTGAGCGAGCGCGAAACTTGCGCCATCGCTTCGAGGTCCTGATCCGACTTCGGGACGATCAAATGCTCGAAGCGCTGAACCAACTCCGATTTCCTCAAGGCCAAATTGTCCAGGGTTTCGACGAATGACATCTGGATAATTTCGTGCGCATGCCGCCATTCGCAAACGCCAATCGCGTTTGGCCCCGTCGTTCGTGCGCGAGCTATTTTGTGTACAAAAAAGAAGCGGCGTTCGGTGTTACCGGACGCCGCTTTAATTAAATGCGATGGCCGACTCTTAGAAGGCGAAGTTCACGCCGGTGCGGACCATGCCAAAGTTATTGTGCGGCCCATCGACGACGTTCCAGCTAAAATCGCTGATCCAACCGATGTGTGGCGTGAAGCGGACTTCGATGCCACCGCCGAACTGGCCAATCGCTCGTGTCTCAGTTTTGTCGCTGGGATTCTCCCCGTCGGACTCGTCGAAGAATTGAGGCTCGCCGCCGCCAAAGATGCCGCCGCCTCCGCCAAAAATGTACGGCGAAAAGCGTGTGCAACGGATTGGATAACGCAAAGTCAATGTACCCAAGACGGCGCCAACGGCGCGGTGCTCGCTTCCGATATTTGGGGACGTGATAGGGTCACCATCATCGTCCCGAACAAAGTGACGCTTGGCATCTACCACCCAGCCCTCGATCCCAACACCGAAGTAACGGTGGAAAAAGTACTTAACGTCTCCACCACCTCCCCAGCCCTGAGCACCCTGCAGGTAGCGGTCCTCCGTCCAGCTGTGCCCTGGAAAAACGTAAGTACCCCACAGACTCACGTTAAACTCCTGATCGGCGTACCACTCGGGACATGGGGGTGGGGCTGGTGCCACTGCTTTGCCCGAATAGGTTTCAGTCCCGGCAAACGCCACCGAGGCGATTGCAGCAATTCCCAATAGACCCAACACTGCTTTTCTCATCGAATTTTTCTCCTTTGGTTAAGTTTTCCCCCCTACTCCAAGCATCTTGGAGCGCATGTGTCAATAACGAAAGTCAGCACTCTCTCGGACACCTCACCGAAAATTGCAAGCGCTTTTTGCAACGCTTAAGGCGTTCAGGGTTTGAGTTCCACCCCTGTATTTGCATCCGTGATGACGAACTTTTCGTGGTGAAAGGTCGGATCGCCACGAAATGTGAGCCTGCTGGCGTAACGTCGCTCCATCTCTATCAACAACTCTTCGTCCTCCTCTTTTAATCGCTTCAGGACGTCCGGGTTCACGACTACCCGGATATCGTGAATGCTATCCTGATATTTGCGCATAACCGTATTGAGCGTGCGATGCAATTCGACACTGGTGGTCATCGAAGTTTTCACCACACCTCGTCCGCCACAATAGGGACAATTCTCGTAAATCGTGTCGCTGAGGCTTTCCTGGGCACGTTGCCGGGTCATTTCCATCAGCCCGAGGGGAGAAATCGGAAGCACATGGGTCTTGGCTTTATCGCGCTTCAGTCGTTCCTTCATCAGGTTGTAAACCATGTGCTGGTCCTTACGGCTTTTCATGTCGATGAAATCGCTGATGATCAAACCCCCGATGTTGCGCAATCGAAGTTGACGCGCAATCTCGTCCGCCGCTTCCAGATTCGTCTGCAAAATCGTTTTCTCGACGTCGCGTCCCCCTTTGTTGCGGCCAGTATTCACGTCAATCGCCACAAGAGCTTCGGTCTCATCAATCACAATATAGCCACCGCATTTAAGCCAGACTTGCCGGTGAAACGCGTCGTCGATTTGTTTTTGCACGCCATGGGTTTCGAAAATCGGCGTGGCGTTATCGTAAAAATGGATTCGATTCCGCGCGCGACGCGAAATCTGTCCGACCATGTCGATCATTCTGTTTGTCGATTCGCGATCATCGCAGATCACTTCATCGATCTCTTCGGTGAGAAAATCTCGCACGGTCCGCTCCACCAAATCCGGCTCCTCGAACATACGCCAGGGCGCCTGACGCTCGCGAATCAGTTGCTCCACTTTCGTCCATTGATCGAGAAGGAAACGCAGGTCGCGAACGAAATATCGGGCCCGCTGTCCTTCCCCAACCGTGCGGATAATAACGCCAATGCCATCGGGAATGTCGAGTTGGCGCAAAATCCTGCGGAGACGCTCCCGCTCTTTCGGGTCCTCGATTTTACGCGAAATACCGCTGCGATCGCTAAACGGCATCAGCACCAAATAGCGCCCGGCGAAGCTGAGGTTCGTCGTGACTCGCGGTCCTTTGGTGCCAATTGGACCTTTGGTGACCTGAACGATTACGTCGGAGCCGACCGGGTAAATGCTCGGGATATCCTTCGCCGTAATCCGTTTGCGCGGCCGTTTGTTTGAGGGCCGGTCAATTTCTTCGATTCCGCTATCGAGCGCGGCAGGGATAGCGTCCCAAAAATGGAGAAACGCATTTTTCTCGAAGCCGATGTCCACAAACATCGCCTTCAATCCCATTTCGATGTTCTTGACTTTGCCCTTGTAAACGCTGCCGACTATATTTCGCGAGCTCTTACGCTCGACGCTGTATTCCTCCAGGCGGCCGTTTTCTAGAAGGGCCACGCGCGACTCGAGTCTTTCTACACTCAGCACCAGTTTGTTGCCGGTCTTGCGTGAGGAAAGACCTAAAATTTTTCTTACCTTGTCTATCATAAAATTGGAAAAGTTGGCCGATCAGAAACGGCATCGCCGATACGAACTGCGGCAGCGTTTCCGGTCGAAGTTTCATCGTGTTCCACGCCGATGGGTAGGCGGCGGTGTTGGCGCGGGCGCCGGCTGTCGCCGGATTCCGAAGAGCTTTTCGAAAAAGTTGCGCGGCTGCGGCGTGGCGACGGGCACAGCACGTGCCACCGCAGCGGCAGCTCGCCGTTTCACCTTCCCCTGGGAATCCGCCTCGGGTTCTACATCGGGCGCCGCATCCGAGCTCGCCATTTGAGCAGTGGCAGTCTGCGATTCGTCCGCGCTTTCTTCGTCCTCGCCTCCGAGATTGCCTCCCGTGTCATGATAAGTCACCGCTTTGATCAATTGGAGCGGATTGGCCTTATGCGCGGGTGCAAGCCAGGCGACCTGCATATCGAACTTGCCTTCATCCTGCGCCAGCGTGCGTTCGAGAATGCGCGTGGCGATCGGGCCCGCGACCTCGCCACCGTGCCCCGAGGCGCCTTGCACCATCACTACAACGACGTACTTCGGATGGTCAAATGGCGCGAAACAAGCAAACCACGCAACGTTTTCCTCGTGGCCACGCTCGCTGGCCTGCGCGGTGCCGGTCTTCCCCGCCACCACCCAATCTTTCAAACGCGCCCTGCCACCGGTTCCTCCATCTTCGTTCACAACTTTCCAAAGGCCTTTGCGCACAAGGTCAATTTTGTCAGGTGAGATTTCCCGACGTAAGTCCGTTCGCACTCGTGGCGTCTGAGGCACTGCGATCTTGCCATGCTCGTCCAACTTGGGCGAGCCGTCTTGGTTCAAAACTCGATCCACCAGCCGTGGGTAATAGCACACGCCGCCGTTTGCGATTGTCGCGTAGGCCATTGCCAATTGCACAGGCGAAACAAGTGTGTACCCCTGGCCGATCGAAACATTAGCCGTTTGCGCCTGCGACCACCTCTCCTGCGGATGGTGAATTTGCATCCACTCCGGCCCCGGCATATTGCCGCTTTGTTCGCCTGATAGTTGCAGGCCCGATTCTTCGCCAATTCCCAACATCTTGCCAACGGCGTCAATCGACTGAATGCCAGCTGCGTTTCCGTACTGATAGAAAAACGAGTCGCATGACACCTTGATTGCATCCGCGAGTCCGATGTTTCCGTGCGTGTAATGCTTTTCGGCTACCCAACACCGGAAAAAGTGATCGCCATAACTCACGCCGCCACCGCAGCTGTAATGGGCGTTTGCGAGATTTTTCGTGCCCAGTAATCCGCCGAGTGCCGTGATCAGCTTGAACGTCGAGCCTGGCGGCAGGCAGCTAATCGTCCGGTTGACTAACGGATCGCCCTCGTCTTTCTGCAATGCCTTCCAATCCTTCGCCTTGATGCTCGGAATGAAAGTATTTGGGTCGAATGATGGGACAGAAGCCATCGCCAGGATGTCGCCATTATTTGGATCAACAACGACCGCACCAGCTCGGCTCACTGCGCGCAGCGCTTCCTCCGTAATCGCCTGAATGCGCGTGTCGATCGTCAGATAGACGTTGGATCCCTGCTGAGGAGGATCTTCACGCAGGACGCCATCGATGGTGCCTTTCGCATTGCGCCGTAAATAACGCACACCAGGTTTTCCGCGGAGATACTCGTCCATGATTTTTTCGACATTCGACTTCCCTTCCACGTCCCCCTGATAAAACGTGAATTTCCTCGCTTCCTCTTTATCGACGTCACCCGGCGGCCCTACGTAGCCGAGAAGGTGTGCAGCGAGCGCGCCGTACACGTAGGAACGCACCGGCTTTATGGCGATATCCACGCCGGGTAACCCGACATCATGCTCCGAGAATTTCGCCATGGTGGGAAAATCGATGTCTT
>Ga0066903_100006662_pt1 | contig 10318 bp, 8 predicted proteins | sample PanSoiMetaGPlot1_FD_67491 | JGI IMG/M metagenome (GOLD analysis project Ga0066903, IMG submission 67491) | Tropical forest soil microbial communities from Panama analyzed to predict greenhouse gas emissions - Panama Soil - Plot 1 (version 2) | ecosystem: Environmental > Terrestrial > Soil >... | reverse complement strand
GTGGGGCGGCCCTTTCAGGGCCGCCGTCATGACGGCACCATTCTTCTTTCCGCTTTCTTTCCTTCGAGGAGCTGAAGCTGATACAACGTCGCGTAGGTGCCGTCGGTTCGGGCGAGGAGCTCGTCGTGACGGCCGATTTCGACGACCCGGCCATGCTCGAGGACGACGATCGCGTCGGCGCGGCGGATGGTCGAGAGGCGGTGCGCGATGACGAACGAGGTGCGATTCATCATCAGGTGGGTCAACGCCTCCTGCACCAGCAGCTCCGACTCGGCGTCGAGCGCCGAGGTCGCTTCGTCGAGGACCAGGATCGGCGCGTTCTTGAGCAGCGCCCGCGCGATCGCGAGCCGCTGGCGCTGTCCGCCCGACAGCCGCTGGCCGCGCTCGCCGATCATCGTGTCGTACCCGTCGGGCAGCGCGGCTACGAACTCGTGGGCGTTGGCGGCCCGCGCCGCCGCTTCAATCTCTTCGCGCGTCGCCCTGGGCGAGCCGTACGCGATGTTGCTGGCGATGCTGTCGTCGAACAGGACGGTGTCCTGGGTCACGATGCCGATCTGCGCGCGCAGCGACGCCAGCGTCACGCTCCGGATATCGGCGTCGTCGATGAAGATCGCGCCGGAGCTCACGTCGTAGAACCGCGGCAGGAGATTGACGAGCGTGGTCTTGCCGGCGCCGCTGCGGCCGACGATCGCGATCATCTGACCGGCGTGGACGGTGAACGAGATGCCGCGCACGATCCGGCCGGGCCCCTGGTCGTAGCCGAAGCCGACGTCGCGGAACTCGATTCGATCGTGGAACGGCTCGAGACTCGCCGCGTCCGGCTGCTCCTGCACCTCGGTGTGGACGTCGAGCATCTCGAAGATCCGCTCGGCCGCGGCGATCGCCTGCTGCAGGTTCGCGTTGACCCGGCTGAGTTTCTTGGCCGGCCCGTACATCAGGAACAACGTACCGATGAACAGCGCGAACTGCCCCGGCGTCAGCCGGCCCGCGGCGATCTGCTGGCTGCCGTAGATGATGGCCGCCGCCATGCCGATGCCGCCGATGAGCTCCATCAGCGGTGGCAGCGTCGACAGCGCCGCCGTCACTTTCATGTTGGTGCGGAACAGTTGATAGCCGGCACGGCTGAACTTCTCGGTCTCGTGCGCTTCCGTACCGAACGCTTTCACGATCCGATGCCCGGTGAACGCCTCCGCGCTCAAATGAGACAGATGTTCGAGCGCCTCCTGGCTGCGCCGCGTGGTACGGCGCACACGCTGCCCGAGCCGGATGAGCGGATACACGATCAGCGGCGCGCCGGTGAGGCAGACGATCGTCAGCCGCGCGTCGTAGTAGAACAGGAGCGCCGCGTAGCCGACCAGCGCCAGCGACTCACGCGCGAGATCGCCGGCGGTTTCCGATACCGCCTGCTGCACCTGCCCGACGTCGTTATTGATCCGCGACAGCAGGCGGCCGGTGGCGCCGTGCGCGAAGAAGCCCGCCGACTGTCCGAGGATGTGCCGATACAGCGCGTTGCGCAGATCCATGACCACGCGCTGACCGACGTCGGCCATGAGATACGACGATGCGTACGAGCCGATGCCCTTCAGCAGGTAGACGCCGACGATCGACCAGGCGACGCGATAGACGTCCTGCTGCTTTGGGAGCACGCTGTCGAAAATCGGCTTGATCAGGTAAGCCAGGCCGGCCGATCCGATGGCATACACGACCATGCCGACGACGGCCCAGCCCAGGCGCACGCGATACGGCGTGGCGTAGTGAAACAGCCGCTGCAGGGTGGTCCGCTGTCTTGGCAATTACTCTTCCCTATAGCCCTGCGGATGCGTGCGATGCCAGTTCCACGCGGTGCCGACGATTGCGCCGAGCTCGCCGAAACGGGGCGTCCAGTGCAGCTCGGCATGCGCCTTCACCGGCGCCGCATACAGTACCGCCGGATCGCCAGGCCGCCGGGGCGCGAGCGACCACGGCACCTCGCGCCCGGTCACCCGGGCAACGGCCTCGATCACCTCGCGCACCGAGTGCGGATGGCCGGTGCCGAGATTGTACGCGCCCGAGCGTCCGGTGTCGGCCAGCGCATCGAGCGCGCGCACGTGCGCGTCGGCGAGGTCGGTCACGTGGACGTAGTCCCGCAGGCAGGTGCCGTCCGGCGTCGGGTAATCGTCGCCGAACACCAGGAGGCCGGGTCCGCCCATCGCGGCGTCGATGGCGCGCGGAATGAGGTGGATTTCGGGCGAGTGGTCCTCCCCGATCTCGCCGTCGGGGTCGGCGCCGGCGGCGTTGAAATAGCGCAGCGCGATCGACTTGATGCTGTACGCCCGCTCGAAGTGCGGCAGCGCGCGCTCGACGGCCAGCTTGGTCTCGCCGTAGCTGTTGATCGGATTCTGGGGATGGCTTTCCGTGATCGGCGTCTCGATCGGCTCACCGTAGGTGGCGCAGGTGGACGAGAAGATGAACAGCTTCACCGACTCGGCGGCCATTGCCTCGAGCACGGCCAGCGCGCCGGTCACGTTGTTGCGGTAGTAGCGCGCCGGCTCGCGTACCGACTCGCCCACGTCGAGCAGCGCCGCGAAGTGCATGACGGCGAAGATGTCGTGGGTGCGGAGCGCGTCGCGGACCGCGCCGACGTCCGTGATGTCGCCCTGCACGAAATCGCCGTACTTCGCCGCGGCGCGGTGCCCGGCGGCAAGGTTGTCGTAGACGACGACGCTGAAGCCGGCCCGGCGCAGCGCCTTCGCCGCATGACTGCCGATGTAGCCGGCGCCGCCGGTGACGAGAACGGCGCGGCCGCTAGCGTCCAATGGAGAAGTAGGTGAAGCCGAGCGCGCGCATCTGCTCGGGAGAATAGATGTTGCGGCCGTCGAAGACGATCGGCGACCTGAGCAGCGACCGCATCTTGGCGAAATCCGGCTCGCGGAACTCGTTCCATTCGGTCACGATTGCCAGCGCGTCGGCGCCGGCGAGGGCATCGTAGCTCCTCTCGCAGAGGGCGATGCGGCCGTCGAAGATCCGCCTGGCCACCGGCGCGGCCGCCGGATCGTAGGCGCGCACGCTGGCCCCGCGCTCGAGCAGCGTCTCGATGATCGGAATTGCGGGCGCCTCGCGCATGTCGTCGGTGCGCGGCTTGAACGCGAGCCCCCACAGCGCGATCGTCTTGCCGCGCAGATCCTTGAAGTGGCGCTCCATTTTCGTGACCAGCCGCTGCTTCTGCGCTTCGTTGGCCGACTCGACCGCGGCCAGGATCCGGAAGTCGTAGCCGAGATCCTGCGCCGATTTCAGCAGCGCCTTGACGTCCTTGGGAAAGCAGCTCCCGCCGTAGCCGACCCCTGGAAAGAGAAACGAGGTGCCGATCCGCCGGTCGGCGCCGATCGCCTTGCGCACCTGATCGACGTCGGCGCCCATCAGCTCGCAGACGTTGGCAATCTCGTTCATGAACGAAATGCGGGTGGCGAGAATCGCGTTCGCGGCGTACTTGCAGAGCTCGGCGCTGGCGGTGTTCATGATCAGGATCGGCGCGCCGGTCCGCGTGAACGGGCCGTAGAGCTCCGTCATCATCGTCGCCGCGCGCTGGTCCTGGTCCTCGACGCCAATCACGACGCGGTCCGGCTTCATGAAGTCTTCGATCGCGGCGCCCTGCTTCAGGAACTCGGGATTGCTGACGACGCTGAACGGGTGCGCGGTTTCGCCGGCGACGACCTCGCGGACCTGCCGGGCGGTTCCGACCGGAACCGTGCTCTTGTCCACGATGACGGTGTATTTGTTCATCGCACGCCCGATGTCGCGCGCGACGCCGAGCACATGAGTAAGATCAGCGGATCCGTCTTCACCTTGCGGGGTGCCGACGGCGATGAAAACGATTTCGGAGGCTTGAACGGCCGACGGCAGGCCGGTCGTGAAGCGGAGGCGCTCTTCGTGGCGATTGCGACGGACGATTTCCTCGAGGCCAGGTTCGTAGATCGGCATGCGACCCGCGTCGAGGGTCGCGATTTTCGCCGAGTCCTTGTCGACGCACATGACATCGTTGCCGTTCTCGGCAAGGCAGGCGCCCAGCACGAGTCCGACGTACCCGGTTCCGACCACGGCAATTTTCATGTTCCAATAAGATACTGACTCGGAAAGACTTAAACAAGTGCGGGTCCTCATTGATTACCGTCCGGCGCTGCGAGAACGCAGCGGTGTCGGCGAGTACGCGCATCAACTGGTCCGGGCGCTGCTGCACCGGCCGACCTCGGCGGGCTCGAACGGCGGCCTCGACCTCTCGCTGTTCTCGAGCTCGTGGAAGGATCGGCTCAGCCTGCCGCCCGACGTCGCCGGCGCGCGCGCGATCGATCGCCGGCTGCCGGTCGGGATGCTCAATTTCGCGTGGCACCGGCTGCAGTGGCCGCCGGCCGAGACGGTGACGCAGCAGGAGTTCGACGTCACGCACTCGCTGCACCCGCTCATGATGCCGGCTGCGCGCGCGGCCCAGGTCATCACCATTCACGATCTCCACTTCCTGGCGAACCCCGAGCGGACGCATTCCGAGATCCGGCGCGACTATCCGGCACTCGTGCACCAGCACTCCCGGCGCGCCGATCGCGTGATCGTCATCTCGCAGTTCACGGCGATGGAAGTCGAACGCCAGCTCGGCGTCCCCAGCGAACGAATCACCGTCTGCCGGCCCGGCGCACCCGACTGGGCGCCGCGGACCGCGACGCCGGCCAACGGTTACGTGCTCTTCCTCGGCACGCTCGAGGCGCGGAAGAACGTGGGCGGGCTGCTCGACGCCTACGAAAAGCTGGTCAATGCGCGGCAGCGCGTGCCGGAACTGGTGCTCGCCGGCAAGGAGACCGCGGCGGCGCAGCCGTGGCTCGATCGCCTCTCGCACGCGCCGCTGGCCGGCCACGTCCGCCACATCGGCTACGTGCAGCCCGCGGATCGCCTGGCCTTGTACGACGGCGCGAGGCTGCTCGTGCTGCCATCGTTCGACGAAGGTTTCGGCATGCCGGTGCTCGAGGCGATGACGCGAGGTGTGCCGGTCGTGGCCGCCAACCGGGGCGCGCTGCCCGAAGTGCTCGGCGACGCCGGGCCGCTCGTCGACCCCGACGACTCCGACGCCCTGGCGGGCGCCATCCAGCGGATCATCGAAGACGAGGCGCTGGCGGCTGCGTGCGCGGCCAACGGCGTGCTGCGGTCGCGGCAGTTCACGTGGGAGCTCAGCGCGCAGCACGCGTTGGATGCCTACCGGCAAGCCATCGATGCGCATCGGCATTGACGCGCGCGAGCTCGCGGGACAGGTCACCGGCGTCGGGCGATATCTGGCGGGGCTGCTGCGCGAGTGGATGCGCGAAACGCGGGCGGCATCGACATCTTCCCACGAGTTCGTCCTCTACGCGCCGGAGCCCCTGGCGCTGCCGCTCGACCAGCGCCGCGCCGCGACCCGGCTGATTCCCGGCGCCAGCGGCACGTGGTGGGAGCAGGTGCGTCTCCCGCGCGTCGCCTCGGGCGACCATCTCGACGTCTTCTTCGCCCCCGCCTACACCGCGCCGCTGCGCCTCGACGTCCCGATCGTGGCCACGATCCACGACCTCTCGTACGTCGCGCATCCCGAGTGGTTCAGGCTCATCGAAGGCGCCCGCCGCCGCTGGCTGACGCGGGCCACGGCGACGCGCGCGCGGACCATCGTGACGGTGTCGGAGTTCTCGAAGCGCGAAATCATCGAGCGCTTCGGCGTCGCCGAGACGAAGGTGCGGGTGGTGCCACAGGGAATCGACCGGCCGGCCGCGCCGCCGCCGGCGTTGGACGGCAGCGCCGGGGATCCGCGGATTCTCTACGTCGGTTCGATCTTCAATCGGCGCCGTATTCCCGACCTCATTCGCGCGGTCGCCGCGCTCTCGCGACGGCGGCCCGGCGTGTCGGTCGATCTCGTCGGCGACAATCGTACCTTCCCGCTGCAGGACATCGACGCCGCGATCGAGAACCACGCCATGACCGCGACCGTCCGGTGGCACCGCTACGCGGCCGACGAGGCGCTGGCCGCGCTCTACGCCGGCGCTCGAGCGTTCGCCTTCCTCTCGGAGTACGAAGGCCTCGGCACGACGCCGCTCGAAGCGCTGGCTGCCGGCGTCCCGCCGGTGGTGCTCGACACTCCGGTCGCACACGAGAGCCTCGAGAGCGCCGCGATCTACGTCCCGGTGAACGGCGACGTGCCGGCCATCGCGCTGGCGCTCGAGACGGCGCTCTTCGATGAACCGGCGCGCGCGCGGGTCCTGGCCGCGGCGCCGGCCGCGCTTGCGAAGTACGACTGGCCGCGCGCCGCACGCGACACGCTCGCCTTGCTGGAGCGCGCGTGATCGACGTTTCGATTGTCATCGTCTCGTTCAACGCCCGCGCCGATCTCGAACGCTGTCTCGAGTCGCTGCTCGCGACCCCGTCGGCGGCCAGCCGCGAAATCATCGTCGTGGACAACCAGTCGAGCGACGGCAGCGCGGCCGCGGCAGCCGGATGGCCGGGGGTTCGGGTCATCGAGGCGGGGGCAAACTTCGGCTTCGCGCGCGCCACCAACATCGGTATCCGCGCCAGCCGAGGCACGAACCTTCTGCTGTTGAACAGCGACACGGTCGTTCCCGCCGGCGCGATCGACCACCTGCTCGCGGAGTTGCAGCGCGATCCCGGCGTCGCGGTGGTCGGGCCTCGTCTGGTCGACGCGCAAGGCCGCGCCGAGCTCTCCTACGGGCGGATGATCGGGCCGTTCAACGAACTGCGGCAGAAGATTCGCCGCCGGCGTCCGGCGCTCGTCGATCGGCTGACGCGACGCCGCCATTCGCCCGACTGGGTGAGTGGCGCGTGTCTGCTGGTCCGGAGGACCGATGCGGAAGCCGTCGGCCTCCTCGACGAACGGTTTTTCATGTACACCGAAGACGTCGACTTCTGCGCGGCGATCAAAGCGCGCGGATGCCGCATCGTGTTCACGCCTGACGTCGAGGTCGTCCATGTTCGCGGCCGCTCCGCAGCGGCCGCGCCCGCCGCCACCGAAGCCGCCTACCGCCGAAGCCAGATCGCGTTCTACGAAAAGCATCGGCCCGCCTGGGCGCCGTGGTTGAAGCTGTACCTCAGGCTGCGGCGCCAGGTCTGAAGCGCCGATCGAGATCGACCGATAGCAGTACGGCGATAACTCGTTCCGGACTCAGGATTTGCATGGCCGAATCAGCCTCACCCGCGTTCAGCTGGAAATGCCCCGCGTGCGGCCGTCGCGTGCCGGCGCGCGTAGCGACGTGCCGTTGCGGGCACGTGCTCGACACGGACGAAGCCGACGCGTTGGCGGCCCTGTCAGCGTCGTCCGGCGTTGCGTCCAGCGACGTCACCCCGGGCGAGAAGAGCAACGCGACGTCAACGGTGCTCGCGATCGTGTTGGCGTTCGCGGCGATCGCCGGAGCCCTGTACTGGATGCACTCGCAGCAGCCGGCGCCGGAGAATCCGTCCGAGGTCGCGGTTCCGATTGGCGAGGAGCCGGACGACGACCGCAAGGTGTCGCAGCCGGCGCGGGCCGTATCGGAAAGTCCGGCACCGAATTCGCCCGTACAGACCGAACCGTCGACGCCAGCCGCTGCACCAACGACGGTTCCATCGCCCGCCGCCCCGACACCGCCACCTGCCGGCTCGAGCGCATCGCTCGAAGATCTCGTCAGCGGCGCACTGCCCGCGGTCGTTCGCGTCGAGACGCCGACTGGATCGGGCTCCGGTTTCTTCGTCCAGGCCGACACGATCGTCACCAACGTCCACGTCGTCGGCAGCAACCTGCTCGTGACGATTCGACGTCAGGACGGCCGGACGCAGCAGGCGCGCGTGGAGCGGACCGCGCCGGAGCTCGACGTCGCCGTGCTGCGCATCTCGGGCGCCGAGTCGAATCAGGCGACGCTGCGGATGGGATCGGCGGCGCAGGCGCGCGCCGGCCAGGAAGTGATGGCACTCGGCTCGCCGCTGGGTCTGCAGAACACCGTGACGCGCGGCATCGTCAGCGCGGTACGGCAGGTCGGCGCGCTGACGCTGGTACAGACCGATGCCGCGATCAATCCCGGCAACAGCGGCGGCCCGCTGCTGGCCCGCACCGGCGAGGTCATCGGCATCACGACGATGGGGATTCGGCCGGATGCGGCGCAGGGCCTGTCGTTCGCCGTCGCCATCGATCACGCGCAGGCGCTGCTCGCCGGCCAGCGCTCGCAGGCGACCGGCACGCCGCTGGCCGCGTTGAGCCAGGCGATGAACGGCGCGTCGGCCGTGTCTTCCGAAGCCGACACGCGGCGGACGCAGGGCGCGCAGCGGTATCAACAGACGATGGCGGCCATCGCGCGGCGCGCCGACGAGCTCGACGGCCACTGGCAGACATTCAAGAAGTCGTGCTACGAGGGACGCGTCGTGGGCGCGTTCGATCGCGAGTGGTTCGCGCTGTGGGAGCCGCGGGCGATGCAGGGCGCGGTCGCGCCCGGCTGCGGCGCGATATTCAACGACGTGCGCCGGGTCGCCGACGAAGTCCGCGCCGCGGTGGTCGCCGCCGAAGAGGCGGCGCGCCAGGCGGACGTCTACCCTGGCGTGCGGCGCGACGTGCTTCGCAGCAACCGCCTCGAGTACGCGGGGTGGGCGAGATAGGTCGGGAAAGTCTGGAGGGTCGGGAAAGTCTGGAGGGTCTGGATGGTCTGGAAGGTCTGGAAGGTAGCCTCCCGACTCTCCCGACTCTCCCGACCCTCCCGACCCTCGTGACCCTCCACTCCCCGACCCACTGATATCATCGCCCCGTTGCGTATAGGCATCGACGCACGAAAGCTCCACGACTTCGGCATCGGCACCTACATCCGGAACCTGCTGCGGCAACTCGCGCGGCTCGACCGGGACAACGAGTTCGTGGTGCTGTGCCGCGAGGAGGACCGGGAAGGGCTGGCGTCGCTCGGCGAGAACTTTCGGCCAGTGCCGGAGCGGGCCCCGAACTACTCGGTTGCCGAACAGGTGGCGATTCCGGTCGCGCTGTGGCGCGAAGGGGTGACGCTGTTCCACGCGCCGCACTACGTGCTGCCGCCGCTGGTGCGCACCCGGTCGGTCGTCACCATTCATGACTGCATCCACCTGATGTTTCCGCAGTATCTGCCCAGCCGCCTCGCACTCCAGTACGCGCGAACCTCGATCGCGCTGGCGGCGAAGCGGGCGGCACGGGTGATGACCGTGTCGGAAAGCTCGAAGCGCGACATCCTCCGCTTCGTCGACACCACGGCCGACAAGATCGACGTCATCTACAACGCCTACGACGAGCGGTTCACGGTCGAGCCGCGCGAAGAGGACGTGGTCCGCGTCCGCGAGCGGTATCAGCTCCATGACGAGTTCGTGCTCTATGCCGGCAACGTCAAGCCGCACAAGAATCTCGAACGGCTGATCGAAGCGTTCGACCTGGTGCGCAAGCGCGGCCTCGAACATCTCAAGCTGATACTGATCGGCGACGATATCTCGAAGTACACCGCGCTGCGGCGCGCGGTCCACCTGCACCAGCTCCACAAGTACGTCCGGTTCCTCGGCTACCTCCCGGAAGAGACGCTGGCCGTGATGTACCGCCTCGCCGGCGTGTTCGTGTTTCCGTCGCTCTACGAAGGCTTCGGCCTGCCGCCGCTGGAGGCGATGGCCAGCGGCACGCCGGTGGTCACGTCGAACGTCTCGTCGCTGCCCGAAGTGGCCGGCGATGCGGCGCTCCTGGTCGACCCCTACGACGCGCGCGCGATTGCCGACGGCATCCACCAGGTGCTGTCGGACGAGACGCTGCGCCGCGATCTCCGCAAGAAGGGCGTCGCGCGCGCCGGCCTGTTCTCGTGGGAAGCGTCGGTACGGCGCATCCACAAGATCTACATGCAGGTCGCGAAGCAATGAGAGTCGCTCTGGTTCACGACTGGCTCACCGGCATGCGCGGCGGCGAGCGCGTACTCGAGGTGTTGTGCGAGCGCTATCCCGACGCGGACCTGTTCACGCTGCTCCACGTCCGCGGCTCGGTGACGCCGGCGATCGAGCGGCGGCGCGTCCACACGTCGGCGCTGCAGCTCCTGCCGGCGGTGCGTCGTTACTATCGCGAGTGCCTGCCGCTCTTTCCGACGCTGGTCGAACAGTTCGATCTCGAACCGTTCGATCTCGTCATCAGCAGCAGCCACTGCGTCGCCAAGTCGGTGCTGACGCGATCGGACGCGGTGCACATCTGCTACTGTCACACGCCCATGCGCTACGCCTGGGATCAGTTCGACGCGTACTTCGGCGCCGAGCGGATGGGACGGCCGTTGAGCCGGGTCATGCGTTCGGTGATGGCGAGCCTGGCGCG
>Ga0066903_100006661_pt1 | contig 10319 bp, 9 predicted proteins | sample PanSoiMetaGPlot1_FD_67491 | JGI IMG/M metagenome (GOLD analysis project Ga0066903, IMG submission 67491) | Tropical forest soil microbial communities from Panama analyzed to predict greenhouse gas emissions - Panama Soil - Plot 1 (version 2) | ecosystem: Environmental > Terrestrial > Soil >... | reverse complement strand
GTGCGGTTATTTCTGGGAGACCAGGATGGCGACTGGGTAGGCGTAGCGGAGCTGGGTGCCGTCCTTCTCGATCGGGATGCCGAGGCGGTCGTCTTCCAGCGAGGCTTGGAAGATCGTCCGGATCTTGTCCGCGTCGCCCGGCAGGGGGAACGAGCGCGCCAGCAGGCTCTCGAGCTCACCCTCGAGGCGGTACGGCGTCCAGCGCGGGGCCGGCAGGCCCGCGCGGTCGAAGAGGCTCACGAGCTCGGTCCGGGGCATGGCGCGCACGTGCGACGGATCGCGGAGCTTCTCCATCCGATTGAACTCGGCGGCTTTCGCGAGATCGGCCGACGCGTCGGTATCCGCCACGACCACGCGGCCCCCCGGCGCGCACACGCGCCGCATCTCCGCCAGCACGGCGCCCGGATCCAGGAAGTGATGGAACGCGAAGCGCGAGGTGACGATCGTGAACGAGCCGTCGGCGAAGGGCAGCGGCAGGACGTCGCCGACCCGCCACGTCACGTTCGGGAGGCCCCGCTCGGCCTGGAGCGCGCGGGCGCGCTCGATCATCGCGGGGGTAATGTCGATGCCCGTCGCGTGGCGGACGACCCGCGCGAAGGCGCAGACGACCAGGCCGCCACCGCACGCGACGTCGAGCGCGGTGTCGTTCGGCCCGGCGCCGCTCGCCTCCACCAGGAGCCGGAGCGCCTGCTCGTCCCTGATGGCGGCCGACGTCGAGAACGGCACGGCCTGGCGCGTGAACTGATCGAGGATCAGATCCCGATGGCTCGAAGTGCTCATGAGGCGGTCGCTCCTGTGGAAATCTCGGCGCGCCGGACGTCGAGCCGCGTGTCCTGGTACGTGGCGCCGGCGCCGAGGTCGCTGTAGCGGTCCGAGCACAGCATGTTGATGGTGCCGGCGATGGCCTCGCTGGCCGGGCGCTGTCCGGGGACGAAGGCCACGCCGATCGGGGCCTCGTCGCTCACGCGCAGGACGAACGCGATGACCCCCCGGTCGTTCACGAGTTCCACGGGGTCGCCGTCGCGGAGCCCGCGGCTTGCCGCCTCGTCCGGGTGGAGCACGCACGTCGCGGGTCCCTGTCGCCGGCGCAGCGCCGCGACTCCGGCAAAGGCCGTATGGCTCTGGTAGTAGCCTGGCGCGGTGAGGAGCCGCAGCGGCCAGCGGCGCGCTTCCTGCTCACCCACCGGATCGGGAACCCAGTCGGGCATGGCGGGCATTCCCTGCGCGGCCAGCGTCTCGGAGTAGAACTCGAGCTTCCCGGACGGCGTTGCGAAGCGCTGGCCTCCGGCCGGCGGCGCGAGCTTGAGCGCGCCGGTCGTCCGGAGCGAGCGCGCATCCACGCCGGCCGCGGTCCCCGTCACGCCGTCGAACAGGAGCTTCACGAGCTCGTCCGTCTCCATGGCGAAGACGCGGTCGGTGAGGCCGAGCCGGCGCGCCAGCTCGCGCGCGAGACGCCGGTTGGGCCAGGCCAGCCCGCGGGGCGGGACGACCTCGTGCACGAACTGCGTGTAGTAGGTGCCGTAGGCACGCACGACGTCCTCGCTCTCGAGATACGTGGCCGCCGGCAACACGATGTCGGCGTAGCGCGCGGTGTCCGAGACGAACGGGTCGTGCACGACGGTGAAGAGGTCCTCGCGCGACAGCCCGCGGCGCACCGCGATCGAATCGGGGCAGGTCACCGCGGGGTTGTTCGACGCGACGAACAGCGCGCGGATCCGCGGCCGGTCGAGGTGGAGCAGCGCCTCGCCGAGACGCGAGTGGTTCACGAGCCGTGTCTCGGCGGGCCCCGATGGCTTGCGGAGCGGCGCCGTGTCGAGGCCGAATGCCGCAGCGGTCATCAGGAGCGCGCCACCGCCGAGGCGGTCGTAGGCGCCGACGACCCCGGGCAAGAGCGCTACTGCCCGGATGGCCTGGCCGCCCTGCGACGAGCGCGACATGCCCTCGCCCAGGCGGATGAACGGCGCCCGCGCGCGGCCGTAGAGATGCGCGAGCCGCTCGACGTCGGCCGCGGGCACGCCGGTGATCGCGCCGACGCGCGCGGGATCGAATCGCGGCAAGACCTCGCGCTCGAGGCGATCGAATCCGACGGTCTGCATCGCGACGTACTCGCGATCCACGAGCCTGTCTCGCGCCAGCACGTGCATCAGGCCCAGCGCGAGCGCGGCGTCGGCGCCGACCTTGATCGGCACGTGCCAGTCCGCCCGCTCTGCCGTCGCGCTCCGGCGCGGCTCGATCACCACGAGCTGCGCGCCGGCGCGGCGCGCGCGCTCGACGAGCGGCCAGAGGTGGACGTTCGTGGTCATCAGGTCGGCGCCCCACGAGATCACGAGATCGGAGTGGACGACCGTCTCGGGGTCGGCGCCTCCGACGCTGCCGCAGGCCGCATCCCACCCGGCCTCGGCGCACGAGTCGCAGACCGTGCCCGCGATCAGCCGCGTGGCGCCGAGCGCGTGGAAGAGGCCCAGCAAGAGCCCGCGGTTGATCTGCCCCTGGTGGGCGCTGTAGCAGTACCCCAGGAGCGCGAGCGGGCCGTCCTCGCGCACGATGGCGCGCCAGCGCTCGGTGATCTCGTCGAGCGCCGCATCCCAGGAGATCGGCTCGAAGCGCCCTTCGCCCTTCGCTCCCACGCGGCGCAGCGGATGGAGCACGCGGTCGGGCGAGTAGAGCGACTCGTGCTCGCGATTCACCTTGGCGCAGGCGAACCCCGCCGTCATCGGATGGTCGGGATCGCCCTGCAGCTTGACGAGGCGACCGTCCTCGACGTGGGCCAGTAGCGAGCACTGGTCGGGGCAGTCGTGGGCGCACGCAGTCCGGATGATCGGCATCAGCGCCCTCGTTCCCGGTCCGCGCGCTGTCGTTCGCGAAGCCCCCGCCGCCGGATCGGGCTCACGACCCGCCCGGCACCGTCGTGCCCAGGTCGCGAGCGCCGGACGTGCGGGCCATGACCTCCTGCGGCATCTCGCGGCCGGCGTCGTTGAACGCCCGCTTGATGGCCTGCACGTTCGGCCCGAAGATCGTCTTGCGATTGCCGCGGCACCACTCGTTGGAATCGACGGTGGTGGCGAGCGAGCCCTGGAAGCGCGGCATCACGTAGCGCGCGAACAGCTCGTAGCTCCGGAGCGTCTCCTCGCGCGTGGCCCACTCGTGCGCGCGGAAGAGCAGCCCGCCGAAACCGCCCTGCGAATACTCGATGAGCCGCTCGATGCCCTTGATGGCCGTCTCGGGGGAGCCGACCAGGGTCGTGCCCATCTTCACGCCCTCGCGCAGCGGATCGTCGGCGCGGCCCGGCGGCCGCCCCAGCGTCTCCTCGAAGTACGTCACGGTCTCGTGGCGCTCGCGCGCGTGGACCTGGCGCAGCGCGAGCTCGTCGTCGTCGGCGACGTGCACGTTCACGACGAGCCGCCACTTGCCGCGGTCCATCGTCTTGCCGTGCTTCGCCGCGGTCTCCTCGCCGATCCGCCACTGCTCCGCGATCGCCTGCGGGCCGCCCGGCAATCCGGCTCCGAGCGAGAGCACGCCGAGGCCGTACTTGCCGGCCGCCACCACGCCCGACGGCGTGAGGACGCTCGCCACGGAGATCGGAAAGTGCGGGTCGGTGTACGGCGCCAGGTGGAGCCGCGCCTCGCGCAGCTCGAACCAGTCGGTCTTCATGGTGACGGGCTCGTCGCACGCGAGGAGCGCCATGATCGCCTGCAGGGACTCGTCCATGCGCTGGCGCTGCGTGTGGGGCTCGATGCCCATCATGTACGCGTCGGAGACGAGCGCCCCCGGCCCGCAGCCGAGCATGGCGCGGCCCCGCGTCATGTGGTCGAGCTGCACGAAGCGCTGCGCGACCATCAGCGGGTGGTGATAGGGCAGGCTCGTGACGCCGGACCCCAGCATGATGTGGCGCGTGCGCTCGGCCGCCGCGCCGACGAAGATCTCGGGCGAGGCGATCAGCTCCCAGCCGGCCGAGTGGTGCTCACCGACCCACACCTCGTCGTAGCCCAGGTAGTCGAGCCATTCGATCAGCTCCATGTCGCGGGCGAGCGCGAGATTGGGGTTCTCCCCCACGCGGTGAAACGGCGCCAGGAAGATGCCGAACTTCATGCCTCGGTGAGCCATGCGTGTCCCTCGACGGCCTCCTTGTGAGCGGGTGTCCGTCAACTCTAGCACGCGACGAGGCCGATTGACTTCGCCGGATCCACTCAGCCCTCGTCTGGCTCGCCACTCGCCCTCGTCGTGCACGGGCATCGGGCATCAGCGGCGTGGCGCAGCATTGACACCGGGCCGGTCGTCGACTATTGTTGGTCGGTCGACCAATAAAAGGAGATTGCGATGAAGAACGTCCACGGGGAACCGCTCGCGCCCGAGTCGGTGCGGATGCTGGAGTACCTCCGGGAGCGTGCCGCCGCGCTCGGGCTCGCGGAGATCCGCGGGCGTGTGCGCGCGGCGATGAAGGAGATGGACGCGGCGGTCGCCGGCCTCGGGGAGGCCGACGCGCGCGCACATCCGGTGCCCGACGAGTGGACCATCGCCCAGGTCATCGATCACCTCGCGCAGACGCAGATCCGGTCGGCCGAGGAACTTCGCCATCTGCTGAACGGGCGACGGCCCCCCGGCCCACCCGTCTACGACGCGATCACATCGGGCGCGGGGACGTGGGCGCCCTGGTCCGAGTTGCTCGACGGCCTCCACGCGGCAAACGAGGAAATGGACGCCGTCATCGCGGCGGCCACTGACGCTCCCCCTTCCAGGTCAGGCCCCTCGCCCACGGTGCGCACGATCCTGCTCGCGAACCACACCGATGCCGATGGCCGGGTCGCCGCCGAGACCTTCGTGGTCGATCTCGACTGGCGCGAGTACGCGCTGGTCCAGCGCCTGCACCTCCTGGACCATCGCACACAGGTGAAGAAGCTGCGCGAGGCGCTGCCGCCGCGCGCGCCGAGGTGACCACGACGCCGGGTCAGCGGGACTCGCCCGTGGACGCGCTGCGGAGCCGGACTCCGCCGATGCCCGAGTTGATCGGCAGCCCCGTTTGCGCGATCTGCGCCAGCGTCTCCACCAGGAACTCGCGCTCGCGCGCCTGCACTCGGGCCGCGAGGGTGTCCGCGGTGTCGCCCGGCTCGACGACCACCTCGGTCTGCGCGATCACCGGCCCCGTGTCGTAGTCCGCATCGACGAGGTGCACCGACACGCCAGTCGTCCGCTCCCCGGCTTCGAGCACGGCGCGGTGGACTCGTATGCCGTACATCCCCTGCCCTCCGAACTTCGGCAGGAGCGCGGGGTGCGTGTTGACGATGCGCCCGCGAAACGCCGCCAGGACCTCCGGTCCCACCTTCTTCATGTAGCCCGCCAGCAGGACCAGGTCGGCGCCTCGCTCGACGAGCGTCTGGCGTATCGCCCGGTCCAGCGCCTCCGCGCTCTCGTGCGTGCGGCCGGAGAGATGCCGTGCGTCGAGCCCGGCGGCGCGAGCGCGGCGCAGCGCGCCGGAGTCGGGGTTGTTGCTGACGACCACAGCGATTTCCCACGGGGAGCTGTCGCGGCGGCACGCGTCGATGACCGCCTGCAGCGTCGTGCCCTCGTGAGACGCCAGGACGCCGAGCCGGCGCCGCGTCACGCTGAGCGCTCTCGCCGGGCATCCCGCGCCGCTCGCGCGGGTTCCGGCCCGATGACACGACGGCGCGCCGCGGGTACGCGACGCCCGGGCGCGTATCGACCGGCGGTCACGTCGGCAGGTAGAGACGCGCGATGTGGTGGTCCACCACGCGGCCCTCCGAGTCCACGGTGAAGTTCGACGTGATCACGCCCCGCGCGCCGGCAAATCGCCCGTCGCCTCCGGTGACCGCCCAGATCACGCCGCCGACCTGCCGCCCGTCGATCGGACTCAGTCCCACGGTGCCGCGGCCCACGGTGATGAACGCGATGCTGCCCGCGCCGCCGTACTGAATCGTCCCATCCTCGGTGAAGGTGCCATCACCGAACCGCTCGACCCGTGATTCGAGAACGGCGCGCCCGCCGGCCAGAGGATCGAGGCGGGCCTCCACGCCGTCGGGGCCGAGGCTCGTGTGCCACGCCTGGCTCGACGCCGATGTGCGCGCCCGGCGCTCGGTGGGCGACCCGGGCACCGGCCCGGCGTGCCCGGCGAACTCGAGGGCGAACACGATCTCCTTCACGGGAACGCGCGCGCTCAGAACACGATCAAGCCGCGTGCCAGGTCGCCGGCCGCCAGCGCGTGGAACGCCTCGTTGGCCTCCTCGAGCGCGTAGCGCCGCGTGATCAGCTCGTCGATGCGCAGCCGGCCCGCCTGGTAGAGCCGGACGAGCCGCGGCAGGTCCTCGCGGGTGCGCGCGCCGCCATAGCTCGAGCCGCGCACGACGCGCTCGCCCGTCACGATCGGCCGCGGGTCGATCGGCACCGTGGCGCCGGTCTCCGGCACGCCGATCAGCACGCACGTCCCTCCCGGGGCCAGCGCGTCGCAGGCCTGGGACATCGCCCTCGCATTGCCGACGGCCACGAACGTGTAGTCCGCGCCGCGCGCCGTGATGCGCCGGATGGCCGCCACCGGGTCCTCGCTCGAGGCGTCGACCACGTGGCTCGCGCCGAGCGCCTCGGCGTGGGCGAGCTTCGCCGCCCTCACGTCGACCGCGATGATCGGGTGCGCGGCGACCATCAGCCCGCCCTGGACGACATTGAGGCCCACGCCGCCCGCGCCGAACACCGCAATGCTGGCGCCCGCCGGCACGGCGGCCGTGTTGATGACGGCGCCTACGCCGGTCATCACCGAGCAGCCGATCAGCGCGGCGCGGTCGAGCGGCATCGAGGAATCGATGCGAATGGCGCACGACTCCGCGACGACGGTGGACGACGCGTAGGTCGCGACGTGCCCGTAGTGGTGCACGGGGCGGCCGCCGAGCGACATGCGCGTGGTGCCGTCCGGCAGGAGGCCGCGGCCGGCCTGCCGGCGCTCGCACAGGTTGGGCCGGCCGATCACGCAGTAGTGGCAGCGGCCGCATGTGGGCGTCCACGACAGGATCACGTGATCGCCCGGCGCGAGCTCGGTCACGCCGGGCCCGACCGCCTCGACTACGCCCGCGCCCTCGTCGCCCAGCACGATCGGCACCGGCACGCCCTTCCAGCTGCCGTCGGCCGCGTGGAGACAGCTGTGACACACGCCGCTCGCGACCATGCGAACGAGCACCTCGCCGGCCCGCGGCGCCTCCAGCTCGAGGTCCTCCACGCTGAGCGGCTTCCCCTGCTCGAACAGCACCGATGCGCGCATGTGGCTCCTCCTCGAGCCGGCGTCGCCAGCCCGTCGGTCAGCTGTAGCGGATTCGCGGATCGAGATAGCCGTACAGCAGGTCGACGGCCAGGTTGACCGCCATGAACAGCACCGCGATGAACAGGATCGTGCTCTGGGTCAGCGGATAGTCGCGCTGGTAGATCGACCAGAGGACGAGCCGGCCGATGCCGGGCAGCGTGAAGACCTCCTCGACGACCACGGTCCCGCCCAGCAGGATCCCGATCTGCAGCCCCGCCACCGTGATCACCGGGATCAGCGCGTTCTTGAGCGCGTGCTTCAGCACGACGGCCTGCCCGGCCAGCCCCTTGGCCGAGGCCGTGCGGATGTACTCCGAGCGCAGCACGTCGAGCATGCACGCGCGCGTGGTGCGCGCGATGTTGGCCGCGCTCGCCGTGCCGAGACAGAGGGCCGGCAGCAGCATGATGGTGAGGTTCCGCCGCGGGTCGGCGAGGAAGTCGACCCACACCACCGGCGGCATCCAGCGCAGCGAGAGCGAGAACAGCAGGATCAGCATCGTCCCCTGCCAGAACACGGGCACCGAAAGGCCGAGCAGCGTCCCGACACGCGTGACGTTGTCGATCGCCTGATCCCGGCGGATGGCGGAGACGATGCCGGCCGCGATGCCGAGCACCAGCGCGAACGCCACCGCGAGCGTTGTGAGCTCGACGGTGACGGGCAGGCGCTCGAAGATCAGCTGGATCACCGGCTTGCCGGTGCGCCACGATGTGCCGAGATCGCCGTGAGCGAGCTGGCCGATCCACCGCGCGTACTGCAACCACCACGGCTGATCCAGCCCGAAGAACCGCTTGAGCTCGGCGACCATCGCCGGGCTCACGACGGCATCCGCCCCGATCATCTGCTCCACGACCGTCCCGGGGATCAGCCGCAGCATCAAGAAGATCAACACGGTGAGCCCGACCAGCGTGAGCGCCATCGAGTACAACCGCACCAGGAGATAGCGCCCCACGCTCGGCTAGGCCACCGACCAGCCGCGCGAGCGCACCGCAGCGCGTGGAATCGGGCGCGACATCGCCGTGCGCGCCGTCGACGCGGGGCCGGTCACCGCGCGGCGCATCGTCGGCCTGGACTCGTCGACGCCGCGCGGCCGCCCGCCATCACGCCTTGTCGAGCCACACGCCCTCGAACCCGTACAACAGCGTGGTGGGATGCTGCACGAACCCTTTGACGGTCTTCTGCGTGAAGTCGATCGTGTCTGCCGAATAGAGCCAGAGGTGCGGGACGTTCTCGAGGATCATGACCTGCACGCGGTCGTAGATCTCCTTGCGCTTCTTGAACTCCATCGTGCGTCGGCCGTCTTCGAGCAGCGCGTCGATCTCGGGCATGCTCCAGCTGTTCCAGTTCTGTCCCTTCGTGGAGTGCAGCGCGCGGAAGAACGCCGTGTCCGGGTCCGCGTAGCCCGGCGTGGTGTTCATGGTCATGTCGAAGTCGTGGGCGAGCCAGCGCTTGATCCACACCGCGTACTCGACGTTCTCGATCTCCGCCGTGATGCCGATTTTCTTGAGCTGGGCGGCGATGACCGGCGCCCCGGACACCATCGTCGGGAACGTCGGGATCACGCACAGCTTGACCGTGAAGCCGTTCTGCTGGCCGGCGTCGGCCATGAGCTTCCTGGCCTTGTCGACGTCCGGCTTGTAGTACCGCATCCACTGCTCCTCGGGGATCTGCCACTGCTTCATCGGCGCGGTCGCCGGAGCCGTGAGGCGGCCGAACCCCGACGCCGCCACCCGCATGACCTGCGCCCGGTCCACCGCCCAGCTGATCGCCTGGCGCACGCGGACGTCCTTCAGCGGGCCGCGGCTCGCGTTGATGTTCAGGTAGTCGTAGCCGAGCCGCGAGCTGCGATAGCCCGTCAGGCTCTTCTCCTCCTTGAGCAGGTTGTAGTTCTTGTTGTCCTCGATGAAGGCGTGGTTGATCTGGCCAGTGCGCAAGGCCGCCACGACGTTGGCCTCGTCGGGAATGATGCGGAGGTTCACCTCGTCGACGTAGGGCAGGCCTTTCTTGAAGTATCCGGGGTGCTTCTTCAAGACCATCTGCTGCTCCACCTTCCAGTCGACCAGCATGAAGGGACCCGTGCCGAGCGCGGCCTTGTTCAGATCGCCGTATTTCTTGATGCCGGCCTCGCTGATGATGAATCCCCAGAATCCGCCGAGCGCGGCCAGGAGGCCGGCGAACGGCTCCTTCGTGATGAACTTGACGGCGTACTTCCCCGCCGGCTCGACCTTGTCGACGGCGATGAAATCGGACTTGCCCGGCGACTTCTCGAACAGCCGGTCGAAGGTGAACTTGACGTCGGCCGAGGTCATCTCCTGGCCGTCGTGGAACTTGACGCCCTGGCGGAGCTTGAACGTCCAGGTGAGGCTGTCCTTGCTGACCTCCCACGACTCCGCCAGCTCGGGCTGGGGGTTCATGTCCGCGTCGAAGCGGACGAGCTGGTTGTACATCATCGGGGAGCGGCGGCTGCGCGAGAACGAGGGAACCAGCTGCGGGTCGAGCCCGGTGGCCTCGTTGTTCTGAGCAGAGATGAAGGTGCCGCCGGGCTTCGGCGCCTGGGCGAGCGCCGGCCGCGGGAGGCTCAGCGCTCCCGCGGCGAGTCCGGCGGCCTTCAAGAGCTGGCGGCGCGTGAGGGCAAGGGGATCGGCGTGTCCGCTGTCGGTCGTCATTGCGTCCTCCCGTGTGGTGGTCACTGAGCGCTCGGATCGAGGATGTCGCGGAGGCCGTCGCCCATCAGGTTGAACGCGAGCACGGTCATCATGATCGCGATGCCCGGGAACACGGAGATCCACGGCGCGGTCTCGAGATAGGTTCGGCCCTCGTTGAGCATGTTGCCCCACGAGGGCGTGGGTGGCTGGGCGGAGAGGCCGAGATACGAGAGCGAGGCCTCGATGAGGATGGCCTGGGACAGCGCGACGGTGCCCTGCACCACGAACGGCGAGATCACGTTCGGCAGGATGTGCTTGAGCGCCACCACCAGGCGCGTCGCGCCCAGGGCGCGGATGGCCTCGACGTACTCCTTCTC
>Ga0066903_100006660_pt1 | contig 10319 bp, 10 predicted proteins | sample PanSoiMetaGPlot1_FD_67491 | JGI IMG/M metagenome (GOLD analysis project Ga0066903, IMG submission 67491) | Tropical forest soil microbial communities from Panama analyzed to predict greenhouse gas emissions - Panama Soil - Plot 1 (version 2) | ecosystem: Environmental > Terrestrial > Soil >... | reverse complement strand
ACGAAGTCTTGGCCCTGCACGATCACGCGGGCGCCGTCCGGAATGCCGGCAACCCACATGAAGGTCTGCTCGTCCTCGACTACCTTCACCGGCACGAATGCGACGGCGTTGGTCTCGTTTACCGTGCGCACGCCGATGTCGCCGGCCGACGAGATCGTCAGCGCCGAGCGCGGCACCCGCGTCGCCGGGGTCGGAGCGACCGGCAGCGCGACCTCGACGGTGATGCCGTCGGGGATGGCGCCGTCGGCGTTCGGCAACTCGACCTCGACCCGATAGGTGCGCGTCGTCGCGCTCGCGGTCTTGGCCACGAACCGCACCCTGCCGTGCGCAGTCTCGCCGGTGACAAGCTTCACGTCGGCCTGCTCCCCGACCTTGAGGCCGGCGAGCTTGCGCTCGGCGACTTCGACCACCGCCAGCATCGGATCGAGCGAGAGGAGCGTCAGGAGTTCGCTGCCCATGAACGAGAACGCGGCCTGACCGACGTCGACCTTCAGGTCGCTCACTACACCGCTCCACGGGGCGCGGATCACGCCGCGATCCTTCTCGGCTTCTGCGGTCGCGAGCGCGGCCTTCGCCGCCTCGAGCTGCGCTTCGAGATTGACCAGGTCGAGCTTCGGCATGGCGCCGGTGGCAATCAGCCTGCGCTTGGCATCGAGCTCGGTTTGACGCTGAACCACGAGCGACTTGGCCTGGTCCACCTGGGCAGTGCGGGCATCGTCGGAGAGCACGGCGATGACGTCGCCCTCGTTCACGTGGGTGCCGCGCTTGACCTTGAGCTCGGTGAGGACGCCGCCGGTGCGCGCCGCCACGGTGACGCGCTTGTCGGCCTCGGTGCGGCCGGAAATGACGAGCTTGCGGTTGTGCGGGACGACGCTGGTCTCGATGACCGCAACGCGGAACGGCTTCTTGACTTCGCCCTCGCCGGGCCGAAGCGCGGCACGGCTTTCCGCGCTTTCGTGCGGCATGAAGTGCCCGGACGCGATCCACAGCGCGGCCGCCGCGACCAGCCCGACGGCGGTAATGCGGCTCGCTTTCATCGGGATTTCTCCTGGTTGCTTGCCATGCCCTGGGGACGGCTGCGGAGCATGTGGCGCACGATATCCATGAAGATCGGAACCACGGCGGCGGGATCGAAATCGCGATCGAGCGCCCGCCGCCACCACACGCCGTCGGCGATGATCATCAGCATGGTGACGACGCCTTCGAGGTCGACGTCCTTTGGGATATCACCGCGCGCGGCGGCGGCGCGCAAAAGCTCGAGGATCCACTTCTTAACGTCGGCGTCGAACGCGGAGGAGATGCGGGCGATCTCCGGATTGCGGCGCGCCTCCGCCATAACCTCCGTGCACAGCAGCACCTGCTCGGTCGGCCGCACTGCGAAATGGTGGTGCGCCATTCCTTCCAGCACCGCAAACAGGCCGTGCGACAGGTCGGCGCGCGCGAACTCCTGGCCGACCTCGGCGCGGTCGCGCTCGGCGATGCCGGCCATCAGCGCCTCTTTCGAGGGGAAGTAGCGGTAGAGGTTGCCCGGGCTCATGCCCGCCTCGGCGCAGATGTCCTGCATCGAAGCCCCATGAAAGCCCGAGCGCACGAAGCAGCGCTGAGCCGCCGCGAGGATTTCGGCGCGGCGGTCGGACTGAGCCTGCACGTTGGCGCGGCGCATCTAGAGCCTTCCTGCCTTGGTATTGCGGTGCGGTAAATGAGAATGAACGTTCACTCTCATAAACGACAACATGAAATTTTGTCAAATTATCGAACAGGTTTCGGCGGTTTGGATCCGGACAGAAAGTGCTCGATGGCTGGCCGTTTACTGGAGGTCGTTGGTCGCCGAGGTGCGCGCCTGGTGTGCCCGAGCCAAGTGGAGAAGTGCGGAGCGCGATCGACTGGCAAAAAGCCGCGCGGCCAAACCCTCAATGCTCGCGAAAGCGCGAAATTGGCTGGCGCGAGAGTGGCACGCTACCACTTCGCGCTGCGCCGCCCGAAGATGAACTTTTGGTAATGTTCGGATACCGAAGCGCGCAGATCTGCCCCGCCCGCGTTTAATGCGACATCACGCCGATATAATCAACGCTTCGTCATCGAACAGTTTCGCAATTGATGCGTTCTTAGTGCAGTTACACATCGTTGTGTACGGAGGACAAAATGAAGCGAACACTGATGGCGACTGGCGCGGCGTTGTTGCTGGCCGCCGCGAGCTTTACCATTCCGAGCGACGCGAGCGCTCAGAACAGGGCGGGCGCGTCGCGCGGGCCGAGCATCTCAGGCGGCGCGCCCCGAATGAGCGGCGGCCCGTCGCATTTCAGCGGCGGCCCTTCGCGGTTCAGCGGGCCCAGCTTCAACCGCGGCAACAACTTCCGCTTCAATCGCGGCTTCGCGCGTCGCCGCTTCGGGCCGGCCGTGGGCTTCGCCTTTGCGAGCCCCTACTTTTATGACGGCTACTACGACGACTGCTGGGAGTGGCGCCGCATTCACACCCGATACGGGTGGCGAACGGTACGGGTCAACGTCTGCTACTGATTGAGCTCGTCACAGCTTGACATCAACAAACCCGCCGAGCCCGCTCGGCGGGTTTTGTGTGTCATCGCGCCTGCTTGCCACCGGCCATGCCAGCAACCAAGGTGCGGCTGCCCCGCAGCGGGACAACGCCCGATGGCCTACGTGATCGCCTTCCTGATTGCGCTTGCCGGCGGCTGGTGGGTGGCCGCGATCGACGCGCTTTTCCGCGCCGAGGATCGGCCGGGCCTGTTCGCGGGTACCCCCGGCATGGTGCTGCTGCTGGTGGCGGCCGCCGCTGGCGGCCTGTTGCTCGCCGGCGGGGTCATCTGGGTCGCGCGGATCGTGCCCTCCGCCTCGGTCGCGCTCATTATCGCGATCGGCGGCCTGCTCGGGGCCAAGGCCTCCAACATGCTCCATGTCACCGCTGCCGGGGCTGCCAACCGGATGCTGGTCGGCCTCGCTGCCATGACCGCGCTCTACGGCATCGCGTGGTCGTATTTCCCGGCGGCCTAGACGTGATCGGGCCCGCAGATGGACTTTTGCGGGCCTTTCTGCTACATGCCCCGGCAGCGGCGGTGGCTCGGCGCTATTGTGCCAATGCGCCGCCTCAATCCATTAACCCGCTCCAATCGAGCTCGATCGAAGAGGTATGCCGCGTGCAGGTTCTCGTCCGGGATAACAATGTCGACCAGGCCCTCAAGGCGCTAAAGAAAAAGATGCAGCGCGAGGGCATTTTCCGCGAGATGAAGCTCCGCGGCCACTACGAGAAGCCATCCGAGAAGAAAGCACGCGAGAAGGCGGAAGCAATCCGCCGCGCCCGCAAGCTTGCCCGCAAGCGCATGCAGCGCGAGGGACTACTGCCGATGAAGCCGAAGCCCGTCACCGGCGGCCCAGGCGGCGGCCGCGGCGCGCCCCGCCGTCCGAGCTTCTGACCTACCCTTACAACCGGCATTGATCTGGGCGGGCCCATCGCGGCCCGCGCAGGCATGTTGACCGCTCGGCAGCAGCGCGGTTGTTTTCGAGCCCTTACCCTGAATAGTGCGTTTTGATCGGCGCTTATTCCTTGCGGCGAGCGCAACGCCAACCTCATGCGCGACGCGCAAACCGATAATGCTGAAAAATGTTGTAGACGAGGTCGAAATAGATCTGCGCGGCGATGTCCGCCCGCAATGACGTTCTCGGCGCCGACTGGCCGTTATAGAGACTCGCGGCGCGTCGTACGAACACGAGGTCGGTCTCTTCAGGAAAGCGGCCACTGATATCCTCCAGGAGCAGGATCGCGACCTGGAGCGAGCCACAAGGGTCGAGCAGACGCCGCGTCAATACGCCGTCGCCCGTCCGCACATCGGCGCCCTCGTGATCTTGCATCAGTCTTCGCGCGGTGCTCGGCTTGATCCGGCCCGGTCCGATCGAGAAGTCCGCGCCGATGCCCGTTGCCGCGGCCGCCTGGGCAAGGCCGGCGCGGGCCGCAGACTCGAAACGGGGCGTCGCCAGCTGTTCGACCGTCAGCAGCGCGGCAGCGAGCGGGTAGAACTTCCTGTGTTGCTCGCCGATGCACTCCTCAGGCGGCAAACCGTATCTTTCAACGATCCGATCAGTGCCCTTACCCCGGTCCAACGCAAACTGCCTCAACAAGGCCTGACGTTCGCCAAGGTCGTAGAGATGGATCGCCAGCAGCGCGGCGAGACAAACGGCAATGCATGCAAGCCAGTGCCGATAGCTCATCGACGACCTATTGCCCTGCGAGAGGAAGATAGACGTTCCACGCGTAGACGAGGCCGTTGATCAGCAGGGCGACGGCCAGGTTCACGGTCACGTAACTCCATCTCATCTGCGGCATCTCAGCCGATGGCATGCCGATGATCTTTTGTTCGCGGAGCCATGCTCCGAGGACGCCGGCGGCACGCGCCAGAAGAAAGAACGAGAGGATGTAGACCGCGTAAAAGCTGAAAAAGACAGGCTTCTTGTCGGCCCAGGTGCTCTGGACCAGACGGTCCCACATCAGGATCAACGGCCAGCTCAACAGGAAAGCGGCTAGTCCACCCGCAAGCGAAATCGACAGCAATTCGCGACGGCCGACCATTGCGCCTGTGACAATGCCGAACAGGAACACCGGCGTCAGCCGCACCAGGATTGCTATGACGTAGTCGACGCCCGAGAACTTGTTGATCTCGTTGAACACATTGCGCTGGGCCACGCCGATATCAGTCACAATTCCAAAGCTGTGAAACCGATCCGCCATTTTCTTCTGCAGGGCGTCCGCCATGGCGCCAGAGTAGTAGAACTGGATGCTGTCTTTGAGCCCTCCCCTATAACGCGAGCTGGCGATGATCTCGTCGATCTTCGTCTTCTTGATCGGCGGGATGCCCATCGCAAATTGCGCGACGTTGAGTTCGCCGCGAATGCTGCGATTCGCCTGCACCAGACGGTCGATGTCCTCGTTGCTGATGGTCACCGGCGAACTCGAGGGCCCTGAGGAAACGGATGGCGGCTCAGCGAAGTTCTCGTACAGCTTTTCGAGCAGCTCGGACGGGCCCTTCGTCGCAAGCTCCGAGAGGGTCGCAGCGTACTTGTTGTAGATGGCCTGGAAGGCGGTCGCCGAATTGCTTTCCCCCGAGGCCAGCTTCTTGACTTCGTCGTCGGACAGCGGCGCGAACGAACTCCCGCCGGCAGCATCGATGAACGCCTTGCGGATGCGATCATCGGACCTCAAAGTGACCCCGTAGATTTCATCCACCTCCTCCGGAGTGAAGGGCGACGAGACCTCATAGTCCTCGTTGCACGCGATGCGCTTGCGGAACGATTCCGGCGGCACGCCATATTTTTCGATGAACTCGCACAGCATCTGGCCGGTGACGCCGGGAGGGTCGACGATAAACGGCTCGGAATCGCCGCCGACCAGCTTGGAAAAATCGAAGTAGTATTTCGCCGGGAGCAGCAGCGGCGTGACTTTGATGAGAAGGATGATGAGAGCAGCGCCGAAAAACGTGATCAACAGATTGACTCTCAGGTCCGCAAACTTTGCAAGCATCGGTCAGTCTCCAGGCCATAGGCCGCGCCGCAGCGACAGAATTCCGACCGCCGCAAAAAAGGCGAAGCCGAGGGAAAAAAGCGACAAAACGACTATGGAAACATCGCGTTCACCGATCAGGCGCGACATGACCCAGGCGCAGGTCGCGCTGAGCCCGATAAATATGGCGGCGAACAGCAGGTGCGAGGCACGCTTTCCCGGTTGGCCGGAATCGAGTCTCGCCAAATCCGAATTCGGATCGGCCGTCTCCGGAGGCCGGCATGGCGGCTCTGGTCCGCGATCCCTTCCCTGCTCACTGTCCTGGCGCTGCTCCTTGGCCTTCGCGGCGCGTAGATCCAGCGTCTCGCGCAGCGCCACCAGCGACTGAATCGCCTTGGCCTTGAGATCCGCGATGGAGTCGAACTCGGCACAGATGCGATCCTTCTTGGCCAGGCGGACGAATGATTCATACTCCTCGCCAGAGCCCCGTTCCTCCGCCATCCACTTCTTGGGAAGCGGATGATCGTCGCTCATGATGAACATGCAGATCGGGATTCCGCGCGTCAAAGCTCTGCGAAACTCGAGTTCGGTCAACGACAGCTTCTGGGGATTGCGAATGTCGCAGACAGGCTTCTGACCATAGCGGTAGCCGATGATGCCGACATAGGCATCTGATTCGTCGACCTTCGCCAGCGACGCTTCAATCAGATCCCGGTCCGGCAACGCGGCGTCGTCCTCCATCGCCACGGGAAACAAGCGCTGGCTTAGCATCGCATCCCGGATGGCCTTGCGATGCTCGATCATCTCGCGATAGGTGCTCGACAACATTACCTTGTGAGGAGTCTTATTGTCCATAATCACTCTCGTCGCACGCGCGCCGTCGCGACGACTCCTTTCGAGAAAGGCTGGACAATCGGGCGCTCTGCAATGTCATTCTAATTGATTTTGTTACGCCCGGAATAGCTTCGTGCTCAAGCCGGCTGCCGATGCAGAGCGCAGCGAGCTACGAGTGGGCGTGAGTGCGCTGCTGCGCCTAGTCGAAGCGCTCGTCGATGAACGCCTTGCCGGCATCGATCGAGCCATGGATGCCGAGGTCTTCGTGGTCTGCGCCGGCAATGCGCAGGAAGCGCTTGGGCGCGGTGACCAGGGCATAGAGCCGCTCGCCCGACTCAATCGGGACGACGCGGTCGCGGTCGCCGTGCACGATCAGCACCGGTGCGGTCACCTTGGGAATCCGCAGGTCGGACCGGAACTGGTCCTTCATCAGCCATCGTACCGGCACGACCGGATAAGCCGCGGCGGCGATGTCGACCGCCGAAGAGAACGGCGCTTCGAGCACGAGCCGTGCCGGGGGCTTCTCGGCGGCGAGCGCGACCGCGACGCCGCTGCCGAGCGACTCGCCCCACAGCACGAGCCGGGCTGCCAGATGGCGCGCCGCCGCGAACGCATAGGCCGCCCTCGCGTCCGCGATGAGCCCCTCCTCGCTCGGTCTTCCAGTCGAGCCGGCATAACCGCGATAGCTCAGCGCCACCAGTCCGGTGCCGTCGGCGATGATCGTCCGGTAGCGGTCGACGCGATGGGCGAGCGCACCGCCGTTGCCGTGGAAATAGAGCACAACCGGCCGATCGCCCCGCGGCGGCACGTGCCAGGCGATCACCCGCTCGCCGTCGGCGCTGTCGAGCACGATCTCCTCGGCCTCGGGAAAGCCCGCCGCTGCCGGAGCGGTCCGCACCGTCTCCGGAAAATACATCAGCGAGCGCTGCGCGACGTACATGAGGGCGACGAGCCCGACATAGAACACCGCTACGTACAGCACGATCGTCCGCAGCCACGTCATGGCGGGCTACGCCGCAGGCTTGATCACCACAGCCACCCAAGCGGCTTATATTGACGAAGTTGATCGGGCGGATATCCCCTCGCCGCCCATTCGTACGCGGGATTCGGGCCGCACGTACCGCCCACGCCCCTGGCACTAGCGAGGCATTGCTGGAGCGACCAGTAGCTGCAGTCCATCACCCCGCCGGTCATAGCGTTGCCCTGATTGCACCATGTCGGCCAATTGCCGCGGCGAAGGTGACCGCGATGGTCCTGCGGCCCGCCGCGATAATCGCGATAATAACGCCCATCGCGCGGTCCTACGTCGGCAGCGGTTGCAGCCGTCGCCTGAAGCATCACTGCGGCCAGTCCGAGCACCACGATCCGCATCGCTATCTCCTTATTTGCGTTGTTGAGTATATTGCCTGGTCAAGTGAACTGGCTTGTCAAGTGCATTGCCGTGTTGGTTGCCGTACGCTGTCGCGAACGCCGTAAAAGCGGTCCGTTTCATTTGGGAGCCGAAGCGCTGCGGGTTGCCTGCAGGATTTCCTTTCTCCATTTCGCTTCGACTGCCTTGCGCCGCTCCGGGCTCGCGGAGGCGACCTCCGGAAACTCGTGCCGCCAGTCCCACGGCCGGCAGGCGTTGACGATCGCTCGCGTGTTCTCCCAGGGCGGCGCGCGCAACAGCGGATCGAGCGGCGTCGACCAAGCGCGCTTGATGTACTCGATATCGGTTACCGGATCGCAACGGGTCGACATCGCCCAGATCACATCATCGAGATTGGCCGGATTGATGTCGGCGTCGACCACCACGATCCAGCGTCCGGCGTAGTTGCCCGAGTGGCAGCCGGCCACCAGCATGCCGGCCTGCTGGGCATGACCCGGATGCAGTTGCTCAATCGCGACCACGACGAACATGCGCACGGCGCCAGCCTCATGGCACCACACGCCCTTGATGCCAGTGAGGCCGGCGCTCTCGATCTCGTCCCAGATCATGCCCGACTGCACGATGCACTTGGCGAACGATACGTCGGTCGGCGGCCGCATCGGCGACGCCATGGTGAGGATCGGATCATTGCGGTGGTAGACGCGGCGCACGCGCACGATCGGCTCCTCGCGCACGTGACTCGCGTAATAGCCGGTGAACTCGCCGAACGGGCCTTCCGGCCGCGTCTCGTCGGGCAGGAATTCGCCTTCGAAGGCGATCTCAGCGCGCGCCGGAATCGGCAGGCGATGGAGCTCGCTGGCGATGGTTTCGTAGGGGCGGCCGCGATGCCCGCCCGCATAGGCGAACTCGGTGACGCCCTGCTTGATCTCGTGGCTGCCGGCGAGGAACAGCACCGGGTCGAGCCCGCAGCACACCAGCACCGGGCATGGTTGTTTGTTCTTGAAGTATTTCTCGCGGATGAGGCGACCGTGCTTGCCGGGCGAGATCCATACTCCCGCAGTATTGCGGTCATGCGCGACCACCCGGTAGGTCCCGAGGTTGACCCAGCCGCTGTCGGGGTCGCGCATGATCACGACGCAGTAGGTGCCGATGTAGCGGCCGCCGTCCTTCTCGTGGATCATCGGCACCGGAAACTTGAACAGGTCGACAGCCTCGTCGCGGTCGATGTTCTCCAGCACCGGTCCGTCTTTGACCTCGACCGGCGGGATTAGGCGGAAACTGCACTTCATGCGGTCGCGATAGGCCTTCACCAGGACGGTCGGACCGTCGGTGTCGGGAAAGCCGAACGCGTAAGCGAGCCGCCGGCACGTGTTATGCAGGCCGGACACGATGCGCATGCCGGCGGGATAGCCCTTGATATTGTCGAACAGGACGGCCGGTGCCCGACCCGGATTGGAATGCGCGAAGATCTCCGCCAGCACGCCGATCTCCAAGTTCCAGTCGGCGCCGTTGAGGCGGGCGAGCTCTCCGATCGATTCCGCGTAGTCGATGATGTCGCGGACGTCGGGCTCCCGCTCATTCGATCCGCGGGCAACGCACGCCTCCGGGTTTAGCATGCTGCGATCTCTTCCTGGGCCTGCGCCATCGGCCGCATTGACGCGCGGACCAACATAACACACCGTGCCCAATCCAGCGCAAACAGGCGCGAGGAGCCGTTCCAATGGCAAGTCGAACCGTAGTGTTGCTCGCTCTGGTGGTAGGGCTCGGCCTGTCTGCCCAGGGCGCGGCGGCGCAGACGACCGTCAAGGTTGCATCGGCCGGAATCGCGAGCGACATCGGCTTCTTCCTCGCACTCAAAAAAGGCTATTTCCGCGATGAAGGACTGACGGTCGAGCTCACGCAAATGGCCAACGCGCCGCAGATGATCGGGCCGCTCGGCATGGGCCAGCTCGACGTCGGAGCGGGCACGGTCGCGGCGAGCCTCTACAACGCGGTCGCGCAGAACATCACGATCCGCGCCGTCGCCGACAAAGGGTCGATGCGCAAGGGCTACGGCTTTTCCGGCCTCCTGGTGCGCAAGGACCTCGTCGACACCGGACGTTTCAAGACATATTCCGACCTTAAAGGCATGAGGCTCGCGGTCGGCACCTTCGGCAGCGCCAACGCCTCGGCGATGAACGAGGCGCTCAAGAAGGGCGGCCTCGAGTGGTCGGACGCAGCCAGCATCGTCGCGCTCCAGTTCCCGCAGCACATCGTCGCCTATGAGAACAGGGCGATCGATGCGAGCATGACCAACGAGCCGACCGCGACCACCGCGGTGCAGACCGGGCTCGCCGTTCGCATCGCCGGCAACGACGAGATCTATCCGGCACAGCAGACCGCGGTGGTGCTCTATTCGGAGATCTTCGCGCACGAGAAGCCCCAGATCGCGCTCAAGTTCATGCGCGCCTACATCAAGGCGGTGCGCGATTACAACGACGCCCTCAAGGACGGACGCATCGCCGGGCCCAACGCCGAGGAGGTGATCGCGGTCCTCACCGAGCACACCTTCATCAAGGATCCGGCGATCCATCGCTCGATCACGCCGGCCGCGATCGATCCCGACGGCCG
>Ga0066903_100006659_pt1 | contig 10319 bp, 9 predicted proteins | sample PanSoiMetaGPlot1_FD_67491 | JGI IMG/M metagenome (GOLD analysis project Ga0066903, IMG submission 67491) | Tropical forest soil microbial communities from Panama analyzed to predict greenhouse gas emissions - Panama Soil - Plot 1 (version 2) | ecosystem: Environmental > Terrestrial > Soil >... | reverse complement strand
TCTCCGACGATCACGAGGGCATCATCGAGCTGCCGGCGGGCGCGCCGGTGGGCGAGAGCTACGCGGCGTGGGCCGGCCTCGCCGACCCGGTGATCGAGATCAACCTCACCCCCAACCGGCCCGACTGCACCGGCGTGCACGGCATCGCGCGCGACCTTTCGGCCGCCGACATGGGACGGCTGCGCGACGCGCCGATCAAGCCGGTGAAGGGCGCGTTTCCCTGCCCGGTCGCCGTGAAGCTCGATTTCGGTACGACGCCGCCGCTTTCTCCCGGCTTCGCGCTGAGGCTGGTGCGCGGCGTCAAGAACGGCCCGTCGCCCGACTGGCTGCAGCGCCGCCTCACGGCGATCGGGCTTCGGCCCATCAACGCCCTGGTCGACATCACCAACTTCATCACCTTCGACCGCGCCCGGCCGCTGCACGTGTTCGATGCCGCCAAGGTGCACGGGAACCTGGTGGTGCGGCGCGCGCGGGCCGGCGAGCAGCTGCTGGCGCTCGACGGCAAGACCTATGCGCTCGACGAGACCATGTGCGTGATCGCCGACGAGGGAGGCGTCGAATCCCTCGCCGGCATCATGGGCGGCGAGGCGACCGGCTGCTCGGACGCCACCACGGACGTGCTGATCGAAGCGGCCCTGTGGGATCCGCTCAACATCGCGCAGACCGGCCGCCGGCTCGGCATCCATTCGGACGCCCGCTACCGCTTCGAGCGCGGCGTCGATCCGGCCTTCATGGTGCCGGGCCTCGAGCTCGCCACGCAAATGGTGCTCGACCTCTGCGGCGGCACGCCATCGGAAGTCACGGTCGCCGGGGATGCACACGGCGAGGACCGCGTGATCGATTTTCCTCTGCGCGAGCTGGAGCGGCTCGCCGGGCTCGCGGTGCCGCTCCCCGAGGTGCGGCGCGTGCTCGGGCACCTCGGCTTCTTCGTCGCCGGCCAGGGCGACCGGGTGAAGGTCGCGGTGCCGACCTGGCGGCCGGACATCGACGGCAAGGCCGACCTGGTCGAGGAGGTGATCCGCATCATCGGCGTCGACCGGGTGCCGGCGACGCCGTTCGACCGCGGCGAGGCGCCGCGCAAGCCGGTGCTGACCACCGTGCAGGTTCGTACCCGCAAGACCCGGCGCGCGCTCTCCGCGCGCGGCCTCGCCGAGGCGGTGACGTGGTCGTTCATCGCCAAGGCCCATGCGCGATTGTTCGGCGGCGGGGCGCCCGAGCTGGCGCTGGCCAATCCGATCGCGGCCGATCTCTCCGACATGCGGCCGAGCCTCGTTCCCGGACTGGTCGCGGCCGCGCAGAGCAACGCCGACCGCGGCTTCCCCGATGTGGCGTTGTTCGAGGTCGGACAGGTGTTCAAGGGCGACCGACCCGAGGACCAGGTCACCGCAGCGGCCGGCGTCCGGCGCGCGCGCGCGAAGGCAGGCGGCATCGGCCGCCACTGGTCGAGCAGGGAGGGGGAGGTTGACACCTTCGACGCCAAGGCCGACGCGCTTGCGGTGCTGGCCGCCGCGGGAGCGCCGATGCAGGCGCTGCAGATCGTGCCCGGCGCGCCGGGCTGGTTCCACCCCGGCCGCTCGGGCACGATCCAGATCGGGCCGCAGAACGTGCTCGGTCATTTCGGCGAGCCGCATCCCGGCGTGCTCGAAGCGCTCGACGCGGAAGGCCCGCTGGTGGCGTTCGAGGTCGTGCTGGACCGCATCCCGGAGCCGAAGGCGCGGGCGACGCGGGTCAAGCCGGGGCTCGATCTGCCGCCATTCCAGCCGGTGGAGCGCGACTTCGCGTTCGTGGTCGATCGCGGCGTGAAGGCGGGCGACATCGTGCGCGCGGCGCAGAACGTCGACCGCAAGCTGATCAGCCAGGTCACCGTGTTCGACGTCTACGAGGGCAAAGGCATCGAGCCCGGCAAGAAGTCGATCGCGATCGCGGTCAGGCTGCAGCCGCGCGAGAAGACGATGACCGACCAGGAGATCGATGCGCTCGCCGCCAAGATCGTTGCCGAGGTGGGGAAACGAACCGGCGGCGTGCTCAGGGCGTGAATTGCGCCGGAACCGAAACAACGGGCCCGGCGTTCCATTAGGCCGCCCCGTGAGCAGCAGGCGCGCTGTGGTGCCTGAGTACGCTTGCCACGTCGGTTATTGGAACCTGCTCACCGGGCCAGATCCAGGGAGGCTCGGTCATGAAACAGATTTTCGACCAGTTCCTGCACTTCCTGCAGCAGGGCATTGCGGCGATCTTCCGGTTCGTCGAGCTCGTGTGGACGTGGTCGCTCGATCAGATCGCCAAGATGACCCAGGCGCCGTGGGGACAGTGGCCCCTGTGGAAGCAGATCGTCCTCATCGTCGTGATCGCGCTCGTGGCCTGGGCCTTGCTGATCGCCGCCCGGCGGCTCTGGTTCGCGGCCGTCCGGGTGCTGGCGGCATTCGTGCACTTCCTCGGCGCCCTGGTCTACACGCTTCCCATGATCCTGCTCGCCGGCGTCTTCGCCGTCGGGGGGCTCTGGGTGATCAATAACCTCAACGTGTCGTCGCTGCCCACGCTTACGGTGTTCGAGCGCAGCAATACGGCGCCAACGAACGATAACGGCAGGCAATCGAGCGAGACCAGCGGAAAGGGTGATCGGCAGACGACCGGGAGCAGCCAGTAGAGGCTTCAGCGCTTGCGCGGGCGCGAGATACGCGGCGCCGGCGCGAACCGCTTCAGGATGGCGTCGGCGGCGCGCTCGCCCGACTCCCAGGCGCCGCCGACCGTGCCCCACAACGTCTCGTGCGCGGCTTCGCCAGCGAAATAGATGCGCCCGCTCAGCGGCTCCATGAGAATGCGGCGCGACGGCTGGCCGCCCACGGTCGCGGCCGAGAACGCGCCCAGCGCCCATGGCTCCTTGGCCCAATTGGTGGCGGTGGTGCGCTTGACGGCCTTCTTGACTTCGGGCCCAAAGAGATCGGCGAGCCAGTCGGACGCAAAGGCGACCATCGCGCTCTCGCCCTGCGCCGCCAGGCTGGCGCCGAACCGACCGCCCACGTCGACGAGGCACAGCGAGCTGCCGGAAACTCTCGCCAGCAACGCGGCAGTGCGGTTGCTGGTCGCCTTCTCGAACATGAGCTCGTCGCCTTGCAGGCCGAGCGGGTTGCCGTCGAGCTCCAGCGCGATGTGATCGTAGCTGCCGAGCGGCAGCTTCCCGATCGCGTCGAGATGACGTTTCGGCAACGGCGGATTGAACTTGAGCTTGCCGGCCGCGAGCAGGGCGGTCGAAGCCGTCACGATGACGGCACTCGCCTCGAAGCGGCCCTTCGTGGTCTCGATCGTCAGGTTGGAGCGCGGCGACCAGTTGATCATGGTGGCCGGCGTGGAGAGCTGCACCGGCAGCCCATCGGCAAGCTTGGCCACCAGCGCGCCAAGACCCTGCCGGCAGAACGCATCGACGTCGCGCTCCGCCGAACGGGCGAAGTCGTAGGCCGAGACGTCGGCCAGATCCCTGGCGCAGCCGAACGGCCCGAGCACGAACTCGACCGCCGGCCGCAGCTCGCCCAAGTCCTTGGGCAGCGCCTGCGCGCAGGAGACGTCGTTCTTGCCGCGGGCGGCCTCGGCGATTGCCCGGTTCGTTCGCACCAGCGCGGCGAGGAAATCCTCCATCTCACCTTCGCGCGCGAAGCGGCGGCCGATGCGCAGCCGTTGTCCCGCCGGCGCCGGATAGACGTCGAGCTTGGCGACGCCTGCGAGCTTCGCCACCGGATTGATGTCCGGCATGTGAATCCAGTGGGCGCCGCGGTCGTAGGGCACGCCGAACGTCTGGGTGTCGGTGACGCAGCGCCCGCCCACCCGGTCGTTCCCCTCGACGATCACGAAGCGCCGCCCCGCCGCGGCGAGCCGCCGCCCCGCCGCGATGCCGGCGGCGCCTGCCCCGACCACCACCACGTCCACGTAGGGCGACGCCGCGACGGCATCGAGCGCCGGCGAGGCGGCCAGCGAGGCAGAACCGATAAGCACGGCGCGGCGGCTTACTCGCGGCATGGTTCTCAAGTGGTGAATCTCGTCAAAGGCACCATGCACGACCGGCCGCGCGGCGTAAACGGCTGTGCGGCAAGTCACGTTCGCGGTCGTCGGCGATGAACCAAAACGCAACCAGTTTGACTTAATGTCGCCGCAAATGACGCGGGGGTCGAACCCCTGCGCGCGTTGGGGAAGCGACGCCATGGGCTGGATGCTCGACCGCGTGGGGCGCGCCGTCGCCCGCTATCTGGAACGGCCGACGCCGGGCTACGAGCCGTTCACACCGAGCGACCCGGACGCCTTGCGCGCCGCGCTGCGTCCCGGCGACGTGCTGCTGATCGAAGGTAACAGCCACATTTCCGGCGTCATCAAGTACCTCACCCAGTCGACCTGGTCGCACGCGGCGCTCCACGTCGGCCTGCTTCCCGGCCGCAGTACCGTGGCCGGCGAGCCGCATGTCCTCGTCGAGGCCAATATCGAGGATGGGGTCGTCTCGGCGCCGCTCTCGAAATATCACCGGTATCACACGCGCATCTGCCGACCCATCGGGCTCAACCGCGCCGATCTCGTCCGGGTGTGCGCCTACGCGGTCGAGCGCATCGGCCTCGACTATGATTTGAAGAACATTACCGACCTGATGCGCTACCTCACGCCGCTGCCGGTGCCGCAGCGCTGGCGGCGGCGCATGTTCGCGCTCGGCTCGGCCGATCCCACGCGGCTGATCTGCTCGGCGCTGATCGCGCAGGCCTTCGAGGCCGTGCGCTATCCGATTCTGCCGAAAGTGACGCGCATCGAAAGCCGCACCGCCCGGCGCGACATTCTCGAGATCCGCCATTCTTCCCTCTACGCGCCGCGCGACTTCGACATCTCGCCCTATTTCGCCGTGGTCAAGCCGACCATCGAGAACGGCTTCGACTACAAGGCGCTGCACTGGGCCGACCTGCCGCGGCGCAGCCTGGAAGCGCCTGACCCGGCCGATGCATTTGGGAGAGGCCGCGAGCAGGCCGACGTCACGCTGGTTCCGGAAAGCATCGCCCGACGCGCGGCGCCCGCCGGCTAGAGCGCTTTCCGATTGGAGTGAATCGGGAAAGCGCTCTAGGTTCATGCTTGGCGCATTTTCTGCGGAAAACCGGTTTCCACTTTTCCGGGAAATGCTCTAACCGACGGAACCTCTGCATTGCGCTGCGTCGTCGCGGCCGCTTGCGCGCTCGATCGCGCGTGGCTATCGCAGCGCCTCGAAGTTTTTCACTTGGCAAGGATCAACCATGCTCGACGCGGCGATCAAGGCCCTGTCGCAGATGCTGTCGCCGCCGTTCCGCGCCGTGCTGATGAAGTCGATCGGGCTCGCGGCGCTGCTTCTCATCGTCGTCGTCATCGGGCTGCAGCGCCTCGTCACCTGGCTCGCCGGCGGCGGCGAGCGGTGGCTCGAAGCGACGCTCGGGCCGGCCGCGCAGATGCCTCTCGACATCCTGTTCTGGATCCTCGCCATCGTGGCCGCGCTCGGCCTCGTTACCGGCGCAATCTTCCTGATGCCGGCCGTCACCGCGCTGGTGGCGGGCCTGTTCGGCGACGAGATCGCCGAACTGGTGGAACGCACCTACTATCCGGCCGATCCGCCCGGCACCGCCGTGCCGGTCGCGCGCGCCGTCATCGAGGCCGTGAAGATCGCGCTCTTGAGCGTCCTGGTCTATCTCTGTGCCGTGGCGTTTCTGCTCGTCGCCGGGCTCGGCGTCGTCGTGTTCTTCCTCGCCACCGCCTACCTGCAGGGCCGGCAGTATTTCGAGCTCGCCGCCATGCGCTTCCATCCGGCCGCGGAGGCCAAGGCACTGCGCAAGGCACACCAGGCACAAGTGTTCTTGGCCGGCATGCTGATCGCCGTGTTCGTGTCGATCCCGGTGGTGAGCCTGGCGACGCCGCTGTTCGGCACTGCGCTGATGGTGCATCTGCACCGCCGGTTGGCGGGAGCGCCGCGCGAATTGATCGAGGCGCGGCGGTAGCGCTTCAGGCCTCTGCGGCTGTGTCGAGCGCGGTGGTCTTGCCCGGCCATTTGCACAGGTCGGCGATGACGCACGTCTCGCACAGCGGCCGGCGCGCGACGCAGGTATAGCGGCCGTGCAGGATCAGCCAATGGTGGGCATGCCGCCGGTATTTCGCCGGCACGATGGCGTTGAGCTTCACCTCAACGTCGTAGGGGGTCTTGCCGACGGCAAGGCCGGTGCGGTTGCCGACCCGGAAAATATGCGTGTCGACCGCGATCGTCTCCTCGCCGAAGGCGACGTTGAGCACCACGTTGGCGGTCTTGCGGCCGACGCCGGGCAGCGCCTCGAGCGCGGCGCGCTCGCGCGGCACCTCGCCGCCATGCTCGGTCACCAGCTTCTGCGACAACGCAATCAGGTTCCTGGCCTTGGTGCGGTAGAGCCCGATGGTCTTGATGTAGTCGCGCAGGCGCTCCTCGCCGAGGGCAAGCGTCTTGGCCGCCGTGTCGGCGACGGCGAACAGGGCCGGCGTCGCCTTGTTGACGCCGGCATCGGTCGCCTGCGCGGACAGCACCACCGCCACCAGCAAGGTGAACACGTTGCCGTGCTCGAGCTCGGTTTCGGGGTTCGGGTCGGCGGCATGGAAGCGGCGGAACGCCTCCTCGATCTCGGCCGTTGACCACTGCGGAAGCGTCCCGCGGGCGGCCTTGGCGTCGGCCGCCGCCCGCTTCTTCGGCCCCTTGGGGGCGGCTGCCTTGCGCGATCGGGCCGCCCGCAGCGCCTGCCTGGTCGTCTTCCGCGCCATTTGTCCGGTATATTGATGCCCATGACTTCCGACAACGACCCTGGCGAGGAGCCCACGATCTTTTCGGCGACGATCACGCCGCACCGCTCGCTGAGCAACGCGGGATTCCTCGTGCTGATGCTGGTCATCGGCGCCATCAGCTTCGTGGCCGGCATGGTGTTCCTCATTGCCGGCGCATGGCCGGTGTTCGGCTTCTTCGGTCTCGACGTGCTGCTGGTCTACTGGGCGTTCCGCGTCAACTATCGCGCCGCTGGCGCCTACGAGCAGGTGACGGTGACGCCGAGCGAGCTGAAGGTGCGCCGGGTGAGCCATCGCGGCCAGGTGGCCGAATGGACGCTCAATCCCCTGTGGACCAGGCTCGATGCCGAGACCCACGCCGAGTACGGAATCGAGCGCCTGTTCCTGGTCTCGCGCGGCCGCAGACTGGCCATCGCGAATTTTCTCGGGCCGGCCGAGAAGGAGGATTTCGCCGCCGCCCTCGGCGCCGCCCTCGGCGAGGCGAAACGCGGGCCGACCCGGACGGTGATCTGACAGCGGGTCGGGAGATGAAGGAAGCGGGGGGCACTAGGCCCGTTTCCGAAGTTCGTGATACCTCGCGGCACGGTTTGACACGAACTTCGGAAACAAAGGGGCACTAGCAAGCATATGATCCTAGTGCCGCTTTTCGATTTGAAGTTCCTAAATGAGTTTGCCGCAGCCGGTGTAGGAACTTCAAATCGGCGGCACTAGCGATCGGACACGCCGGTGCCGGAAAGCAGCGCCTTGAAGCGTTCCGCAACGAACTGGTGGCCCGTGGGGCTCCAGTGGATCGTAAAAGTGAAGCGTTCTGCGCCTTCGAGGTTGGTGTAGGGAATTCCGCTGCCCTGCAAAAAGGCTTCGAGCTTTGGTTCGGTCTTGTCCACGCCAACCAGGAACCTGGCGTTTCGCGCCTCGGCAAATTCCCTGATCATCGCGACCAGCCGCTCAGTCGGATCGGGGTTGTTCACCTTGCGGTATCTGCCGTCGACCTGAGCCCGCACCTCGAAATAAACCGAAGCCGCGAGCCGGGCCAAGGCAAGATTCCTGGCAAACCAGTTCGAGACGAAGTAGTAGTTCCTCGGCGGTGGTGTGGGTTCTCCGCGGAATTGCCACGCCCCGGTCTCCGTCTGCACGAGATAGGGCTTGTAGCTGTTGTATCTCAGATTGGTGGAATTATCCTCGCGATCGGTCTCGACGCAGAACACCAAGACGACGACGTCAGGGCGGATGCGGTCCCAAATCCGCTTGAGGAATAGAAATTCTTGATCCGTCCCGTATCCGCTGACGCCCGCGTTGACGATATTGAAACCCTTCATCTCCTCGCGCAGGAGATCGGTAAATCGCTCATCCTCCTGCACATTGTAGCCCCAGACCATAGAGTCTCCCAGAAAGAGAATGGTCGGTCTCGAGCCGCGCTCGAACTCGATGTCGCGCAGGCCAATGCTGTTGTTGCGCAGGTTCAGCGCTCGCCAGTCGGGACCGAAGTCGATCCCGGGAATGCCGACGTTATTGCGAATAGTCTGGTCTCGTCGGCCGAATATCGTCTTGACCGCGCGCGGCACGGGCGCCCAGCCGAGCTCCGGATCAAAACCGGTCACGAGCATGTCCCACGTGTAGTTCCGCACATAGCTGAAGTTGATCGCGCGCAATATGGCCTCGCACCCCGCAAGGGTGACGACGGCGATGACGCATTGAACTATGATGGTTGACGCAACGGTTCGCGCACGGCCGTTGCTCGAGCCCGTCGACCTCGGTGGCGTCTTGCTTGCGATTTCGGACATCGGGGGCGTTGTTTAATGCCAGACCGGTCTCGGCTCGGTCAAGCGGTGAGCATGGTCAGGCAAGGAGGCTGACGATTTCATGCGTCAGGATCGGCGATCCGGTGAGGAAATCCAGATCAGCAGAAATCGGGTGGCTACGGATGCCGACGGCGCGTAGCTACGGAGGATGCATACCATGTCCCATACCTCGTCCCAGGAGGCCGCCGTGCTCTCGCCCGACCGCGTCCCCGACCTGACCGCGCTCGCCCATGCGGCGACCGATTACGACATCGTCCGCCGCGCCATCGCCCATATCCGCGGGCACTGGCGCCAGCAGCCCGAGGTGGAGGAGGTGGCCGAAGCCGCCGGCGTGTCGGCGAGCGAGCTTCACCACCTGTTCCGCCGCTGGGCCGGGCTTACGCCCAAAGCCTTTCTGCAGGCGCTGACCCTCGACCACGCGCGCCGCCTGCTGCGCGATTCGGCGAGCGTGCTCGACGCGAGCTATGAGGTGGGCTTGTCCGGCCCCGGCCGGCTGCACGACCTGTTCGTGACCCACGAGGCAATGTCGCCGGGCGAGTGGAAGTCGGGCGGTGAAGGCCTCGCCATCCGCTATGGCTTTCATCCCTCGCCGTTCGGCACGGCGCTGGTGATGGCGAGCGACCGCGGCCTCACCGGTCTCGCCTTCGCGGACCCGGGCGAGGAGAAGACGGCGCTCGCCGACATGTCGGGCCGCTGGCCCAAGGCGCGGTACGTCGAGGACTCGGCGATCACGGCCCCGCTGGCGCAGCGCATCTTCGACCGCAAGCTATGGCGGCCCGACCGGCCGCTGCGGGTCGTCCTCATCGGCACCGACTTCGAGGTGCGAGTGTGGGACGCGCTGCTCAAGGTGCCGTTCGGCCAGCTCACGACCTATTCCGACCTCGCCGCCAGGATCAGCGCCCCCAAGGCCGCGCGCGCGGTCGGCGCGGCCGTCGGCAAGAACCCGGTGTCGTTCGTGGTGCCGTGCCACCGGGTGCTCGGCCGAAGCGGCGCGCTCACCGGCTACCACTGGGGCCTCACGCGCAAGCGCGCGATCCTCGGCTGGGAGGCCGGACGGCTGGCGGCGTAATGAGACGGCGGGCGCGTCATGCGGCCAGGTCGAGCCGCTCCGCCACGGTCGAGTCGGCGTTGAGGCGGTAGATCATCGGCACCCCGGTGCCGAGCTCGCGCTTGACGATCTGGTCGGGCGACAGGCGGTCGAGCACCATCACCAGCGCGCGCAGGGAGTTGCCGTGGGCGGAAACCAGCACGCGCTCGCCGCGCAGCACCCGCGGCAGGATTTCCTGGACGTAATAGGGCAGGACGCGGGCGGCGGTGTCCTTGAGGCTCTCGCCGCCGGGCGGCGCCACGTCATAGGAGCGCCGCCAGACGTGCACCTGCTCGGCCCCCCATTTCTTCCGTGCGTCGTCCTTGTTGAGACCGGCGAGGTCGCCATAGTCGCGCTCGTTGAGCGCCTGGTCCTTGAGCACCGGGATGCTCGTCTGCCCGAGCTCGCCGAGCATCAGGTCGAGGGTGCGCTGCGCCCGCTTGAGCGCCGACGTGAACGCCACGTCGAATCGCATGCCTTGAGCCTTGAGCTTGCGCCCGGCCGCGCGCGCCTCGGCGATCCCGCCCTCGGACAGGTCGACGTCGCGCCAGCCGGTGAACAGGTTCTTCTTGTTCCATTCGCTCTCGCCGTGACGCACGAGCACGAGGAGGTGGTCGGTCATGAACGGCTCCTGTGCAGGACCGAGG
>Ga0066903_100006658_pt1 | contig 10320 bp, 7 predicted proteins | sample PanSoiMetaGPlot1_FD_67491 | JGI IMG/M metagenome (GOLD analysis project Ga0066903, IMG submission 67491) | Tropical forest soil microbial communities from Panama analyzed to predict greenhouse gas emissions - Panama Soil - Plot 1 (version 2) | ecosystem: Environmental > Terrestrial > Soil >... | reverse complement strand
GCGCCGATGAGGTCGAGCGCGCAGGTCTCCGAGGCGGCGACCCAGTCCTCGCCCAGCCGCCCGAGCGTCAGCGGGCGAAAGCCCTGCGGGTCGCGGAACGCGACGAGCGTCCCCTCGGAGAGCGCGGTCACGGAGTAGGCCCCCTCCAGCCGGCGCATCGTGCTCGCGACCGCCTCTGGGAGCGGCGCCGGGTCCCGGCCCACGAGCGCGGCGACGACCTCGCTGTCCGAGCCCGAGCCGAGGGCGACGCCGTCCTGCTCGAGCTCGGCCCGCAGCTCTTCGACGTTGACGAGGTTCCCGTTGTGCCCGAGCGCGACCGTCCGCGCACGGCCGTGGTGGATCAGAGGCTGCGCGTTCGCCCACCGGTTCGCACCGGTCGTGGAGTAGCGCGTGTGCCCGATCGCGAGCTCGCCTGGGAGCGCGTGCAGGCGGTCCTCGTCGAAGACCTGTGCGACGAGGCCCATGTCGCGGACGACCGTGAGGCGCCCGCCGTCGGAGACCGCGATGCCCGCGGACTCCTGCCCTCGGTGCTGGAGGGCGAAGAGCCCGAAGTACGCGAGGCGCGCGACGTCCCGCTCCTCCGAGCGGATGCCGAAGACCCCGCACATCTAGTGCTCCTCCCAGGCGGCGCGCAGCTCCGACAGCTCCACCCCGAGCAGGCTACCCCCGCCCACCAGACCGATCGCGCGCAGCGGAACGGCGTACTCGTGCGCGAGGCCTTCCACGCTTGCGACCGCGTCCGGCGAGCAGGCGAGGACGGCCCGCCCGCCGATCTCGCCGAAGAGCTCGAGCGGCGAGTCCTCGAGGTCGACCTCGGCGCCGGTGCCCGAGAAGAGCGCGGCCTCGGCAAGGCACACGGCGAGCCCGCCCTCCGACACGTCGTGGACGAGACCGGCGAGGGGGGCCGCGCGCCAGAGGAAGGAGACGAGCCGTCCCTCAGCCCCGAGGTCGAGCTCGGGCGGAAGGCCTCCGACCTCGCCGAAGCGGGCCTGGTACTCCGAGCCTGCGAGCGAGACGGCGGAGGCCTGCGCCAGCAGGATCAGGTCGCCCTCGCGCCAGCGCCCCGGCACGCGCCGAACGTCCTCGACCAGGCCGACTCCGCCCACCACCGGTGTCGGATCGATCGCGCGCCCGTTCGTCTCGTTGTAGAGCGAGACGTTCCCCGACACGATCGGCAGGCCGAGCGCCTCGCAGGCAGCCCCCATCCCCTCGATCGCGCGCGTCAGCTCCCAGCCGATCTCCGGCTTCTCGGGGTTGCCGAAGTTGAGGCAGTCCGTGAATCCGAGCGGCTCGCCGCCGGCACAGGCGACGTTCCGCGCCGCCTCGAGGATCGCCAGCGCACCGCCCAGGAACGGGTCGAGGCTCGCGATCCGCCCCTGGCCGTCGAGCGTGACGGCGAGCCCGCGGAGCGACGGCCTGAGCCGGAGCACCGCCGCGTCGAGGCCGGGCCGCCGCACGGTGCGCGAGCCGACGAGCTGGTCGTAGCGGCGGTAGACGAAGGCGCGGCTTTTCAGGTTGGGAGCGGCGAGCAGCTCGAGCAGGGCATCGGGCGTCGCCGGCCCCGCAGGGTCCCGCACCGGCACCGTGGGCCGCCCCGCGACCTCGAGCTCGTACCGGGGGCACTCGTCGGTGAGGAAGCGCGCCGGGATCTCACCGACGGAATCGCCATGCCAGTGCGCGCGGAGCTCCCCGCTCTCCGTCACCTCGCCCACGACGGCGTGGTGGAGCTCCCAGCGCTCGAGGATCGTCTCGACCGCCTCGAGCATCGCCGGCCGGACGATCGCCACCATCCGCTCCTGGCTCTCGGAGATCATCACCTCCCAGGGCTCCATCCCCTCCTCGCGCAGGGGGACGCGGTCGAGGTGGACGTCGATCCCGTACTCGGCTGCCATCTCCGAGAGTGCGGACGCGAGCCCCGCGGCGCCGCAGTCCTGGAGGGACTCGACGAGCCCGGACCGCACCAGCTCGACCGACGCCTCGATCAGCTTCTTCCCCGTGAACGGATCGCCGATCTGCACCGAGGGCCGCTTCTCTGCGGCCGCCTCGTCGAGCTCCTGGCTCGCGAGCACTGACGCGCCTCCGATCCCGTCGCGGCCCGTCGTCGCCCCGTACAGGAGGACGAGCTGCCCCGCAGCCGTCGCCTTCGCCTTGACCACCCGCTCCACGGGCACGAGTCCGATGCACATCGCGTTCACGAGGCAGTTGTCGCGGTAGGTCTCGTCGAAGACGGCCTCGCCGGCGACGGTCGCGACGCCGACCGAGTTGCCGTAGGCCGAGATGCCGCCGACCGCGCGCGAGAACTCGTGTCCCGGCTCGCCGAAGCGCAGCCCGTCGAGGAGCGCGACCGGCCGAGCGCCCATGGCGACGATGTCGCGCAGGATCCCACCCACTCCCGTCGCCGCCCCCTGATACGGCTCGACCGCCGACGGATGGTTGTGGCTCTCGACCTTGAACACGACCGCCTGCCCGTCTCCGAGGTCGAGGACGCCCGCGTTCTCGCCGGGGCCCTGGAGGACGCGCTCCCCCTCGCTCGGCAGCCGCCGCAGGAGGAGCGCCGAGTGCTTGTAGCCGCAGTGTTCCGACCAGAGGAGGGAGAAGACGGCGAGCTCGAAGTCGTTGGGATCGCGGCCGAGGAGCGTCCGGATACGCGCGAGCTCCCCGTCCGTGAGGCCGAGCGTGCGGTGGAGCGGCTGTTCGACAGTGCTGCTCAGAGAACCACTCCCCGCTGAGCTTATCGACGGGTCCTGACCTCGGAATGGTCATCCCGGCGCCCCCGGGCTAGCCTCGGATCATGCGCCGCTACTGGCCGCTCCTCTTCCTGCTCGCCTCTCTCTGGGGCGCGTCGTACCTCTTCATCAAGGTCGCCGTGCGTGACTTCCCGCCCGCGGCGATGACGGACATCCGCCTCCTCGTCGCGGGGATGCTCCTCTTCGGCTACCTCGCCGCCACGTCCGGCGCGAGGAGGTCGGTCGCCGAGCTGCGCGAGGCTTCCGTGTGTCGTGCTCGGCGTCGTCAACGCCGCCCTTCCGATGAGCCTCGTCGCCTGGGGCGAGACGCATATCGACTCGAGCATCGCCGCGATCGCGCAGTCCTCGGTCCCCATCTTCGTCACGCTCTTCGGGCTTCGCCTCCTCCCGCACGAGCCCGTCGGGCCGACCCGGCTCGCGGGCCTCGCGACCGGGCTCTGCGGGGTCGCGGTCGTGACCCGGGTGCACCCGGGAGGCGGCTGGTGGGCGGTCGCCGGCACCCTCGCCGTCGTCGCCTCCTCGGCCTCGTACGCGCTCGGGGGCCTGTACGGGCAACTACAGGTGAGCGGGATCCGCGGGCCTGTGCTCGCGGCCGGGAGCCTCCTCGCCGGGGCGTTGCTGCTCCTGCCGCTGACGATCGCGCGGCCGCCGACGGAACCTCCAGGCACCGCCTCGTTGGCTGCCCTCGCCGGGCTCATCCTCCTGCCGACGGTCGTGGGCCAGCTCGTCCTCTTCCGGATGCTGCGCCTGCACGGGAGCCGCCGCAGCTCGCTCGTCACGTACCTGATGCCCGCGTTCGCTCTCCTGTACGGAGCGACCATCCTCGACGAGCCCGTGACCGCCGCCGCGCTCTTCGGCCTCGCGCTCATCCTCGGCGGCGTCACGCTCGCCTCCGGCGTGCGCCTCCTGGGGCCGCAGGCGCAGGGAGAACCGGCCTGAGCATCGCGATCCGGCGGGCCGAAACGGGCGACGTCGACTTCCTCGTCTCCCTCTACGAGCACGAGGACGTCGAGCCGTTCCTCGCCGTCGTGCGGGCGCGTGAGCGGGACGAGGTGCTCGGGGAGATCGAGCGCTCGCAGGCGAACCCGAAGGCGCTCGGGGTGTTCGTCATCGAGGTCGACGGCGAGCGCGCGGGCACGATGCGGTTCGAGCGTTACAACGAGCGGAGCCGGATCGCCCAGCTCGGCGGCCTCGCCGTCCATCCGAGGTTCCGGGGCAGTCGGGTGGGCGACGACGCAGCGAGGCTCTTCCAGCGCCACCTCGTGCGCGAGCTCGGGTTCCACCGACTCCAGCTCGAGGTCTACGGCTTCAACGAGCGGGGCCTCCGGCACGCCGAGCGGTCGGGATTCCGCAGGGAAGGGGTGCGCCGAAAGGCGTACTGGCGGAACGGGGAGTGGGTCGACGGGGTCCTCTTCGGCCTCGTCGCGGAGGACCTGGACGCGCCGGCCGGAGACTAGGCGGCGCAGCCCGTCGGTATGCGGAGCGGAGGGGCCGGCCGGAGCTTCGCCTTCAGCGACGTGATGCCCGCAATCTCCTCGGCTGTCGGCCGTCGCGCCTCCAGACTCGAGTAGACGGATCGGACCGCCCGCTGCAGGCCGGCAAGCTGCATGGCGGTAGAGCTCGCGAGCCGCACGCCCGTCTTGCACAAGAATTGCAGCTCCTGCTGGTCGCGAGCGCGCAAGCCGACGAACGACTGCTGCGTCATCTCGGCTCCCGATCTCGTCAGCACCGACTGCTGATCGGGAGGCAGCGACTCGAACACCCGCTCGTTGAGGCCGATCGTGCCGACGTACGGAAAGAAGACGAGGTTCGTCGTCAGGTACTTCGCGGCCCCGTAGTAGCCGTTCCGAAGGACATAGAGCGGGGACGTGATCGCGCCGTCCACCCCACCCGACTGCAAAGCGGCGAAGAGGTCGGAGCCGCTTGCAATGCCCACCGCCTGCCCGCCCAGCGCCTGGAGGATCTGCTCCGTCAGCGTCGAGTTCGAGGGCACGCGGAACGTCGCTCCCCGGAAGTCCGATGGACTGGAGTACGGCCGGCGCGCCCCCAACGGCACGTGCAGGTCGACCGCCGCAAGGCCGAGGGTGCGAACACCGGACACGCGCGTGCCTCCGATCATGCGGCGACCCACCGGACCCTCGAGCACTTGCTTCAGCACCTCGTAGCTCGTGACGAGAAATGGCGCTTGCAATGCCGAGAATGTCGGAACTCCGACCGCGTCCCAGGCCCGCGTGGGGATCCATCCCATCGGCACGGCTCCCTGCGCGACCGCACGGAGCACCATCGGTTCCCCGTCCGCAGTCTGTTGTTTCGGCAGGCGGGTCGCGACCAGCAACGAGCCCTTCGAGAGCTTGCGGACGTCGTTCTCGAATGCAAGCGCCGCGGCCGGAGGTCCTCCGACGTCCGCCACGCCCATCGTCAGGACGGTCGGCGAGCGTCCCGCCGCGCCGGCGTCACCCGCGAGGAGAATCGCGGTGACGAGCGCGACAGCTGGAGCCAGTACCTGCGTGCTCCCGTCCCCTTCGACCGACGTCTGCGGAAATGATCCGCCCGGACCTCCAGGCACGTCAAGGGCGCGCCCCGTGTCAGAGTGCTGACTACGCGCCTTCTGTCGCCGGAGCGGGCGCGGGGGCCGGGCTGCGCAGGAGCATGAAGGCCGCGAGGGCGCCGACGACGAGGATCGCGCAACCGGCGAGCAGCAGGTCGTTGAGCCCGGTCACGTAAGCCGCCTTCGCCGGCTCGACGAGCGCGGGATGCCCGGCGACCGCTCGCACCCCCGCGGAGCTGACCTGTCCGCCGAGGGCATGTCCGGTCGCTCCCGCCGTCGCAGTGAGCGCACGCGTGACGCGGCTCTCGAGAAGCGCACCGAGGAACGCGACCCCGACGGCGACGCCGCCGAGGCGGAACGTGTTGTTGATCCCCGAGGCCATGCCGCTGCGCGCGGGGTCGACGACTCGGAGCGCGCCTGCGGCGAGCGCCGGGTTCGCGATCCCGATCCCGATCCCGCCGACGATGAAGCCCGCGAGGAGCGCAGTCCACTTCGAATCCGCGTGCAGCCCCGACATGAGGGCGAGCCCCGCCGCGACGAGCGTCAGGCCGATGCCGATCATCAGCCGCAGGGGCACACGGGCGGCGATCTTCCTCGTCGCGAGCGGGACGAAGAACACGAACGCCGTCAGCGGCAGGAAGCGGAGCCCGGCGGCGAGGGGCGAGTAGCCGAGGATGTCCTGCAGGTAGATCGAGAGGTACGGGAACATCGAGAACATCCCCACGGCGATGCAGAAGGTCGCGACCGACACGCCGACGAACGCCCGCTGGCCGAACAGCGTCACGTCCAGCATCGGCCGCTCGCGACGCAGCTCGAGGACGACGAAGACGACGAGCAGGAGCAGGCCGCCGAGCAGGGAGCCCAGGATCACTCCGCTCGACCACCCGAGCGAGTTGCCGCGCAGGATCCCGAACACGATCAGGAAGAGGGCGGCGGAGAAGGTCACGAGCCCGCGCAGGTCCGTCTGGGTCGCGGCCTCGTCCACCGACTCGGAGATCCTCGTCAGCGCGACCACGAGCGCGAAGACGCCGACCGGGATGTTGACGAAGAAGATCCAGCGCCAGCCGAAGGCATCCGTGAGGATGCCGCCGACGAGGGGGCCCGAGGCGACCGCGGCGCCGATCGTCGCACCCCAGGCCGCGAGCGCGCCGAACCGCTCGGGGCCCCGGTACTCGTGGCCGATGAGCGCGAGTGCGGTCGCGAAGAGCGCCGCGCCGCCGATCCCCTGCAGCGCGCGCGCGATGTCGAGGGCGGTGATGCTCCAGGCGACGCCGCACAGGAGCGAGGAAAGCGTGAAGAGCACGACACCCGTCATGAAGAGCAGGCGCCGGCCATAGCGGTCGGCAAGCGCGCCGGCGGTGAGGATCAGGGTCGCGAGCGTGAGCGCGTAGGCGTCGACCACCCACTGCAGGCCCGTGAGGCTGGCGTCGAAGCGTCGCTGGATGCTCGGGAGCGCGACCACCACGATCGTGATGTCGAGCAGCAGCATGAACGTCGTCAGGCAGACGGCGAGAAGCGTCCACCGACGTGCGTGACGTGCCTCTTCCACCCCCATGGAACCGCACAGGATGCCAGAAGGCCCATGGCCCACTCCGTGCCTGCTGGGAGCTTCTCGGCGGAGGGGCAGGTAGGGCGGCGGCGCCGGGGCGTCGCTGCAGAACCAGCGGCTCCCGTTCCAGCGCGCGACACCAACCGTCCGGATCCGGCCGGTTCCGAGGGTCGCGCGACGCACTGTGTACGGGTGCGAGGAGCGCCCAGCTCCTCGGAGGTCCGGGGTGAAGGACGGGTTGAGCGGACACGACGACGGCCGGATCCGGACGGCTACGTGCGTCGACCAGCCCGTCGTCCTCCCGCGCGCTCGGCCGCTTCCGTAGCATCCCCGCATGGCCGAGTTCCTGCACACCATGGTGCGCGTCACCGACCCCGAGAGGAGCCGCAGCTTCTACGAGGCGCTCGGGTTCCGCTTCACCCGCGACATGGACATCGTCCGCAACGGCGAGGTCGAGGCGACGAACTACTTCTTCTCGCTCGGCGACGCGGAGAACGTGCTCGAGCTTACGTACAACCACGACGGACGGACGTACGAGCTCGGGACGGGGTACGGCCACGTCGCGATCGGCGTCGACGATCTGGACGGCACCCTCGCGCGCCTCGCGGAGCAGGGGATCGAGCCCGAGCGGCCGCCGTACTCGGTGCGCGAGGGCGGCTCGCGACTCTGCTTCGTCAGGGATCCGGACGAGTACCGGATCGAGCTGATCGAGGTCTAGGCCTAGTGGCCGCCTGCAGTCGACCAGTCCCCCACCTCGGCCCTGCCGACGACGACGCTCTCCGCGGCGGCAACATCCCCGAGGACACGCTCCACCCAGCTCTCGGCGTTCTCCACGTCCGTGGGGGCAATGCCCAGCCGCTGCATCTCGGACCAGAGTGTCGGGAGAAGGTCCATCTCGTAGCGGACATGCTCCGGGCTCAGCGCGCCTGACGCGACGAGTGCCTCCAGGCGCAGCGTCGGCGCCGGCAGCCCCGCGGCGACGAAGGTCGAATGAAGCTCGAGCCCGAGCGACAGATTCGCGCCGAGTCGCTCGACGGTCTCGTTCACGAGAGCGAAGGCCTCCTCGTACGACCTCACCGGCGGATGCGAGTGGACGCCGCCTCGATACGGCTCGTGGAACACGACGACGCCCCCGGTCCGCGCATGCGCGACGATCTTTCGCAGCATCGCGGACGGGTCCGGCTGGAACTGCAGCACGTAGCGGCCGACGACGGCGTCGAAGCTTCGTTCGAAGGTCAGCTCCGACGTGTCACCTTCGACGAACGTCACGTTCTCGAGCGACCGTTCGTGCGCGCGCCGCCGCGCAATCCGCAGGGCTTCTGCCGAGCGATCCGTCCCGACGACCTCTCCGGAGCGGCCGACAAGCTCGGCAGCCAGGAAGGCGACGTCCCCGACGCCGCTCCCGACGTCGAGCACATGCATTCCCTCCGCGACTCCTGCCGCCTCGAAGAACCGCCGGGTGATCGGCTCGACGAGCCTGGCCTGGACGCCCAGCCGCTCCAGCTCGACCTCGGAGTGACCGAGGGCGTACTCGGGCACCCGAGCCTCCGAAGCCACGGCCGTCAGCTCAGCGCCACTCGACGGATACGACCTCGACCGGCTGCTCGAAGCCCTTGAGCTCCTCGGCGCGAGGCTCGGAGACGCGGAACGCCGTCGCGTAGCCCTCGAGGGTCTCCCTGCTGACGAGGATCTCGCCCTCGCCCGCGATCGAGCCGATCCGTGCCGCCATATGGACCCCCTCCCCGCCGTAGTCGCCCGGAGCGTTCCGGAAGGCGGCGCCGGAGTGGGCGCCGATCCGGACCCGGGGAGCGCCCGGCTGGGCCGCGAGCGCGCGCTGGATCTCGATCGCGGCGTCGACGGCCTCCCGCGGGTTCTCGAAGGCGGCGAAGAAGCCGTCGCCCGTGTGCTTGACGACATCGCCGCGGTTCTCCCGGATGCCCTTGCGCACGAGCTCGTCGTGCTGGGCGAGCAGCTTGCGCCATCCCTCGTCCCCGTGCGTCGCGAGGTACCGCGTCGACTCGACGATGTCCGTGAAGAGGAACGTCCTCCTGCCGTCGACCCGGCCGAGCAGTTCCTTCACGCGCTCCTCGTCCAGCCGCGCGCCGAGGTCGGCGAACTGCCTCTCGGCCGCCTCGAGTTCGGCGGCCGCTCCGTGCTCGTCGCCTTTCGCGCGAAAGGCGAGGCCGAGCAGCGTCCTCGCCTGCGCGATCTCGTACGGGGCACCCACCTCTTGCCAGCTGTCCCGCGCACGCCGGAGCGCCTGCTCGGCGATGTCCGAGTCCCCTTCCGCGAGTGCGATCTGGCCGCGTGCGAGCTGCACGCCGGCATCGAAGGCGGGCGCGCGGCTCCGTCCGATCTTGTACGCGTCGACGAGCTGCTCGAGCTCGTCGGCGGCCGCGCGCGCCGCAGCGACGTCACCCGCCGCTAGGGCGATCTCGACCTGCGCGGGAAGCAGCTGGAGGCGCTGGAGCGGGCCCTGCACGTGCTCGAGCGTCCGCCTGATGGCCGCGACGGCGCCCTCGACATTTCCCTCCGCCAGCTGCAGGAGCGCAAGGCCGGGCTCTGGCTCGTGGCCCCACTCGTCGGCGCTCGCGTATGCCTCCCGCGCGGCGGCGAAGTCTCCGCGCCTGCGCCGGATCTCGCCGATCTCGTAGTACCCGAACCCGGTGACGAAACGGTTGAACTCGCTCAGCTCCTGGCAGGCGTTCAGGGCCTGCTTCTCGGCGCCCGGCCAGTCGCCCTTGAGGCGCATGATCGAGGCGCGGTGGACACGGCAGGCACCGGGCATGCCGCTGACGTCGAGGGTGTCGCACCAGCGGTTCGCCGCGTCGGTCCACTCGACCGCGCGGCGGAAGTCGCCCACTGACTGGCACGCGTCGATCGTCATGCAGTAGACGAGGCCGACCGCGAACGGGCGGATTCCGCCGCTCGTCGCGGCGGCAGTCGCCTCGTCGAGCAGGGTCAGACCTTCCTCGACCCGCCCGGTCGCGACGAAGACCTTGCCCCTGCCGACGAGCGCCATCGCCTCCAGCTCCTGGTCGGCGAAGCGCTGGCTGAGCTCGTACGCCTCGTCGAAGGCGGCGAGTGCAGCGTCGAACACCCCCTCGGCGAAGACCATGCCGAACGCGCGCGAGACGAGCAGATAGCCGTGGACCGGCGACTCCGGCAGACCCTCGAGCGATCGCTCGGCTTTCGCGAACCACCCGCGTGCGACGGCGAACGCCCCGTTCGCCATGTGATCCCAGAAGAGTGTGATCGCGATCCGGCCGGCCGCGAGCTTGGTGCCGTCCGCCGAGTAGGCGGTGAATGCACGCTGGCGGAGCCGGATCGCCTCGTCGCGTTTCCCCATCCACCACGCGGCCTCCGCGAAGGCCTCGAGATCGGCGGCGGTGAGTTCCTGCGCATCGGCGCTCGCGTACGCCTCGTGGGCCTCGCGCCAGGCGTAGCGGGCGGCGGCTACACGAGCCGAGTCGAGG
>Ga0066903_100006657_pt1 | contig 10321 bp, 9 predicted proteins | sample PanSoiMetaGPlot1_FD_67491 | JGI IMG/M metagenome (GOLD analysis project Ga0066903, IMG submission 67491) | Tropical forest soil microbial communities from Panama analyzed to predict greenhouse gas emissions - Panama Soil - Plot 1 (version 2) | ecosystem: Environmental > Terrestrial > Soil >... | reverse complement strand
GAGTACGACTCCAGGTCCGTCGGCACACTCGACGGTGGGAAGCCGCGCTGACTGTAGGTAACGCAGCGGTACAGGCGGTCCAGGGCGCGGACCTGGGGCTCCCAGGCGCGGTAGTCGCCCGCGAACTCGTGGCAGAAGACCACCGGGAATCCGCTGCCGGTGTCCTCGTAGTACAGCTCCACTCCGTTCACCGTGGTTGTCGGCATTCGAGTCACCTCACTCGTCGTTGAGCGTTTCCGACACAGGGTACGTCGTGGACTGAGGGTGGGCTATTCTTCAGGAATGCGTGGCAGCGATGCTCTGGCGCGGATTCTGAAAATCGAAGGCGTCGAGGTTCTGTTCTCCTACCCCAATCACCCGCTGATCGACGCGGCGGCCAGCATTGGGATTCGCCCGATCATCGCCCGTGGCGAGAAGACGTTGATCAACATGGCCGACGGGTACGCCCGCGCGACCAACGGCCAGAAGCCCAGTGTCGTGGTCGTCCAGGCCGGGCCAGGCATCGAGAACGCCTTCGGCGCCTTCGTCCAGGCATTCTCGGACGGCGTGCCCATGCTGATGATTCCAGGCGGTCCCGATCAGCACCGCCTGGGCGAACCGCCCGTATTCGACCCGCTGCCCGTGTACGGCCATGTCACGAAGTGGTCGGGTCGCATCAACTTCCCCGATCGCATCGCCGAGCTGGCCCGACGCGCCTTCGCCCAACTGCGCAACGGCAGGCCGGCGCCCGTCCTCCTCGAGATGCCGGCTGATATCTCGTCCGCGCAGATCGACGAGGCGTCCTTCCAGTACACGCCGGCCCGCGGCTACCGCTCGGCCGGAGACCCGGAGGATGTCGCCGCCGCCGCGCGCCTGCTGGTCGAGGCCAGGCGCCCGGTGCTTCACGCAGGGCATGGCGTGTTGTGGGCGCAAGCCTGGGACGAGCTTCGCGAGCTGGCGGAGCTCGTGCAGGTGCCCGTGATGACGACCATGGCCGCCAAGAGCGCCTTTCCTGAGAACCACCCGCTGGCTCTCGGAGCGGGCGGTCACACGATCACGCGCACTGCCGCGCAGTTCCTGGTCAAAGCTGATCTGGTATTCGGTGTCGGCTGCAGCTTCGCGCGTGGCGGCTTTTCGTCGCCCATCCCAGCCGGCAAGACCATGGTCCAGGTGACAGCGGATGGCGGCAATATCGATCGCGATTATCCGGTGGACCAGGCGGTGATCGGCGACGCGAGGCTCGTGCTGCGCCAGCTGATCGAGGAGGTCCGCCGCCGCGGTGTCACGCCGACAGCCGCGGCTGGGGTCGCGGCTGAGATTCGGGATGCGCACGCGGCCACCCGCCTCGAGTGGATGCCGCGTCTGAGCTCCGAAGAGACACCCATCAACCCGTACCGCGTCATCTGGGAGCTGATGCACGCGCTCGATCGCAAACGGTCGATCGTCACGCATGACTCGGGCAACCCGCGCGACCAGACGCTGACGACGTTCGAGGCGCTGGTGCCGCGCGGCTACATCGGCTGGGGCAAGTCAACCCAGCTTGGCACTGGGCTGGGCCTCGCGCTGGGAGCAAAACTTGCTCAGCCGGACAAGACGGTCGTCAATATCATGGGTGACCTGGCGTTTGGCACCGTCGGGATGGAGGTCGAAACGGCCGTGCGCGAGCGCCTGCCGATCATGACTGTCATCCTGAACAACTCGGTCATGGGCGGCTACGGACACCACATGCCCACGGCGAGCGATCGCTACGGTGCCAATCGATTGTCCGGCAATTACGCCCGAGTTGCCGAAGGACTGGGCGCTCACGCGGAGCGGATTGAACAGCCAGGCGAGGTCCGCGCGGCCTTGCAGCGCGCGATCGCCGTCACCAGCGAAGGGCGGCCGGCGGTGCTGGAGATGATCACCAAGGAAGAGCCGGTTTACCCGGCCGCCGGCCAACTGCTGCGGGAGGTCGCCACCGACGCGCTCGTCCCGGCCTGAGCTCCCGGCGCCTCTACTGGACGGACTGAAGGGGCTGGAGGGACTGGAGCGAAGCCAGTCCCTTACGGGCTTCCTCCTGACGGATGGCGTAGCGCAGCGCCGCGAGGACGATCAGGTTCCAGGTCAGCTGCACCACGGCAGCTAGCTGGTCTTCCCAGAACAGCAGCACCTGGCCGAAGAACACCGACACGAGCACCGATCGCTCGAACCAGCGGTAGGCGCTGAGGCGGGAGCTTCGCAGGCGTGCGACACCGAGCATGACGCAGATGAATGACAGCACCGAGACGGCCGTCGAGGCAACGGCGGCGGCGAGTCCATTCGGGGCATCGCCTGCCTCGAGCATCATCGCTCCGGCGTCCGTCAGCGCCAGTCCAGGAAGCACGCCTGGTGCGCTCATGGCCGCCAGGCCGAGCAGCAGGACCGCGACGAGCATGACCCCGAGCAGCGCCTGGCCGACGAACAGCACCAGTATGGCCCGCTGGAACCAGCGCCAGGCAATCAGGTCGTCGTAGAGTCGCCAGGCGCGTGCCGCGGCCCGCGCAAAGCGCGACGGCTGGCATTCGACTGCCCGTGCGGCGCCCCGAATGGCTTCCCGCAGACCGTCCGCCAGCGGGCCCTTCGCTTTGCTGTCGTACAGAAGCCCCAGCGTACGACCGATCTCCGCCTCAGTTGCGCCGCCCATGACGACTTCCCGCAACATGTCGGCCGCGTTGGCCAGGTCTTCTTCGGGCGAAAGCGAACGTCGCTCGATAGCTCGGAAGGCCAGGAACAACACCACCAGCAGGCTGTAGATGAGCGCAATGGTGGGCTGGAAGAAATAGTTGTTGTCGGCGGTGATGAACTTGCCGAGCTCGTCGACGAACAGGCCGAAGCCTGCTCCGCCAAGCACCGCGGCCACGCGCTTGGTCCGTTTGCCGATCACCGCCAGGAGCAGGACCAGCGCGACGAGCATCAGCAGACCACCCCACAGCATGTGCGCGACGTGCAGCCCGCCACCGCCCAGCCGGGGAAACCCCGTCAGGCTCAGAAACAGGCGCGTGAGCAGGATCGCGGCGACGGCGGCGACCAGGAATCCCTGCAGGTACGCACCGGCTTCGAAGTCCCGCGCCGCGGCGCCGGCCAGATCCGGAACCAGACGCCGGGCCGTCTAACCCTCCACCCCGATTGGCTTCGGCACCAGGAGCGCGGCCTGGCGGATGGCTTCTTTCATGCTGTCGGCGTCGGCCACACCCTGGCCGGCGATGTCGAACGCAGTGCCGTGGTCCACGCTGGTGCGGATGATCGGCAAGCCGACGGTGATGTTGACCCCGGCCTCGAGGCCAAGCACCTTGACCGGCGCATGTCCCTGGTCGTGGTACATCGCAACCACCGCGTCGAAGTCGCCGCGTCCGGCACGGAAGAACACGGTGTCAGCCGGCAGCGGACCCTGTGCATCCGTGCCCTCTGCCCGAGCGCGCTCGACGCCAGGCTGGACCTTCTCTTCGTCTTCGCCGTGACCGAACAGGCCATGTTCGCCAGCATGCGGATTGATGCCACACACGGCGATCTTCGGCCGCGAAAAGCCGGCTTTGCGCAGGGTCGTGTCGGCCAGCTTGATCACGCGATAGACGCGCTCCGGTGTAATCAGATTGACGGCGTCGATCAAGCCGACGTGTGTGGTGACATGGATCACGCGCAGCTTTTTCGCGGTCAACATCATAGCGAAGTCCTGGGTACCGGTGAGCTCCGCCAGGATCTCGGTATGTCCGGGGAAGACGTGGCCGCCCTTGTGCAGCGCCTCCTTGTTGAGAGGCGCGGTGCAGATCGCGTCGATGTCACCCGCCTGCGCGAGCTGGATAGCCCGCTCTACGAAACGGAACGCTGCGTCGCCCGCCGCGGCGGAGATCTCGCCAAACGGCAGGTCCGCTGGCAGCAGGTCGAGGTCTACGCAATCGACCGTACCGAACTCGAAGCGCGACTCGCTCGGGTGCCGAATGCGGTCAACCGACAGGTCGCCGTGGACGATGCGGTTGGCGCGTTCGAGGAGAGTGGCATCACCGATCACCAGGGGCCGACAGATCGTGTACATCTCCGCATCGCCGAGTGCCTTCATCGTCACTTCTGGACCGATGCCGGCTGCGTCGCCCATGGTGATGCCGACAACTGGTCTGGCCACCTCACCTGTCTCCTTTCAAGTGCTTCAGCGCGTGTACGAGCGTCTGTTCCGAGCCGAATGCCCCGGCCTTGGTCACCGCCAGCAGTTTGGTAGAAGTCTGGCCGACGAGACGGCCCAGCGGCACGCCGGGTTCGATCTCTGCCAGCAACTGAATTCCGGCGACGCCGAGATGGCGACATACCGCGCGTGCCGTGTCGCCGCCAGTCAGGATCAATCCACGCAGATGATGTGACCGGGCGCAGTCGGCGGTGAGCGTTCCGAGCACGTCGACGATCCGCCCGGCCAGCTCGACCCGCGGCGGTTGGTCTGCGACGACCAGCGCACAATCATGGCCGGGAGCCAGCGCAGCGCCGAGTTGCTGGCGGCATCGCTCCAACTCGACGGGACCATCCGCGAGCGCAGCCGGGTTGAGCTCCACCGTCACGGTGCGCGGGCAGGCGGACACTGCCGCCACCTGCTGGCGGGTGATCCGAGACACGCTGCCGGCCACCAGCAGGATCGGACCGTGCAGGCCCTCAAGGTTGGCGATGCCCGTTTCGATCTCTGGCGGGGCCAGCGCTTCGGCCAGATGATCGGCGAGGCCGGCTGAACCAACCCACAGGATGTCCGGCCGGTCGGCACAGCTGTCGGCGATTGCTCGCAGGGCAGTATCGCTTTCGGCGTCACACACAAGCAGCGAGGCGCCACGCCGCACGTGCGCCTCCACCTGGTCGCGAATCGCTCGCGAGCCGCGTTCTACGCTCTCGAGCGACACAACCGCGGCCGCGCGACGCGATTGCGTCTGCAGCAGGGTGGCGATATGCGACTCGCGAACAGGCGTTTTCGGGTCGCGGCCGCTCTCGGTCTCGTGAACAGGTCGGCCGCCCACGCGGTGCAGCCCGTCGCGGGTGGTGCGCCCGAGAGCAGGGAAAGCTGGCGCCACGACGGCGTGGGTATACCCGAAGGCATCCATCAACGCGTCGATTTCGGCGCCCAGGTTGCCTCTCAACGTCGAGTCTACTTTCTTGAAGACGTGCTCGGGATGCAATTTCCGCAGTCGGTCGGCGATCGGGCGTACCCGGGCGTAGGCAGCGTCGGGGGGCAGGCCGCGGCTGTCGGTATCTACCACCACAACCTCGACGTCGGCGATGACTGCAGCCTCGTCTAGGTCGCACAGCACGCGGGTGGCCAGTCCGCGGCGGGCAAACTGCACGCCGGCGTCCGACGCGCCGGTGAGGTCGTCGGCAATGACAGCGATCAACGGGCTGGTCACCCGTCAGAGTATGCTGCCCCGCGCTTACACCCGTGGGGCATGCGCCTGTGGGTATCGGTTGGTACGGCCGCCGAGCCGCCCTTCGGGCGGAACTTCTAGCCGGGTGGATCGAACTGGAGGAACGGCGCCGGAATCCAGCCTTTCTGAAGACCAGCCGGCGTATCAGCTTGGACAAAGTAGAAGTCCAGGACCGGGTTGGCCTGGTACAGCTGGACGTGAACCTCGGTCCCGCTCGGGACCGCGCCGGTGATGTGCAGACGCTCGTGGCTGTCGTACAGGTACACGCTGGGCTCGACCACCTGGCCCTGATAGACCCCGTTGGCCCATGCCGTGTAGCCCGTCCAGGCGACAGGAATGCCGCACGCGTTGGGGTCTGGATTGTCGGCGAAGGGCAGGTCCGGTACGTCGGCGTCACGCTGCAAAGGCAGTGCGCTCGTGACCGACACGCTGGCCTGGGTGGGACCAGGCGTGGCCGCGCCGCGCGCGTCGCCGGCACACGCACTGCCGACAAGCAAGAGCACCGCAGCCGCGACCGCCAGCTTCATCACCCACAGTATGCAACTGACCGAGTCCGCCGTGCGACGCCGTCGCGCGGCGGCATACGTCTGACAGGTTCGACTATGCTGCCCGCGATGGTCCGCTCGACCTGGCTGCTGGGCGTGTCGACGCGGCTCCAAGCCGTTCCGGCGCCTGGCCTGGCGCTCACCGCGCTGGTGCTGTTGAACCTGATGTGGGGCGGCTCGCTGCCAGCCACCAAGCTGGCGCTGGAGAGCTTCCGCACAGGGATAGTGACCAGACGCGTTCACCACACCACGCCTTCGAGCCGAAGCTCATCGCGGTCCGGTGCCGCCTGTTCGCGCGGCGCCATCATCTGAGTCCCTGTCTGCTCCAGGAGCTTCGCCAGGAGCCCCGTCCAGCCGGTCTGATGGCTCGCGCCCAGGCCGCGGCCGCTGTCGCCGTGGAAGTACTCGTGGAAGGCCACCCAGTCGCGCCAGTGCGGATCGGACTGAAACAACTCCACCTGGCCGAACACAGGCCGTCGGCCGTCAGCGCCTCGCAGGAAGATAGACTCGAGCCGCCGCGAGACGTCGGCCGCAATCTGCCACAGGGTGAGCTTGTGGCCGGAGCCGGTGGGAGACTCCACCAGGAAGTCGTCGCCATAGTAGTGATGGAACTTCTGTAGGGCTTCGACCAGCAGGAAATTGATCGGGAACCAGATCGGCCCACGCCAGTTGGAGTTGCCGCCGAACACACCGGTCTCGGACTCACCGGGCTCATAGTGCACTTCGTACATGGCACAGTTGACGTCCAGACGGTAGGGGTGCGCCAGGTGATAGCGACTGACAGCGCGAATACCATACTCGCTCAGGAACTCCTTGGGATCGAGCATGCGCTTGAGCAGACACTTCATGCGATGGCCGCGCACGAGCGCCATGAGATGCCGCTCGCGCATGCCCGACTCCTGCCAGCGTGAGACGAGACTGGCCAGGTCCGGCCGATGCTTCAGGAACCAGTCCATGCGCCGTTTGAAGTTCGGCAGCCTGTCCAGCAAGTCCGGCTCGATCGTCTCGACGGCCAGCAGCGGCATCAAGCCGACCAGCGAGCGGACCTTCAGTCGCTGGAAGCGGCCGTCCGGGAAGTGCAGCACGTCGTAGAAAAACTCGTCGTCGTCGTCCCACAGCGGCACGCCCGTGCCGCCGATATTGTTCAGCGCTTCGGCGATGTACAGGAAGTGCTCGAAGAACTTGCTGGCGACGTCCTCGTAGGCCATGTTCTCACGCGCCAACTCGAGCGCAATGGCAAGCATGTTGAGGCAGTACATGCCCATCCAGGCCGTTCCGTCGGCCTGGCCGAGATGGCCACCGGTTGGCAGCGGCGCCGAGCGATCGAACACCCCTATGTTGTCGAGTCCGAGGAAGCCACCCTGGAACACGTTGTGGCCCTCGGCGTCTTTGCGGTTGACCCACCAGGTGAAATTCAACAGGAGCTTCTGGAAGACGCGCTCGAGGAAGCGGCGATCAGCTTCGCCGTTGACGCGCTTGTCGATCTTGTACACGCGCCAGGCGGCCCAGGCGTGGACCGGCGGATTGACGTCGCTGAAGGCCCACTCGTAGGCCGGGATCTGGCCGTTGGGATGCATGTACCACTCGCGCAGCATCAGGATCAGCTGCCGCTTGGCGAAATCGGCGTCCACCAGGGCCAGCGGGATGCAGTGAAACGCCAGGTCCCAGGCGGCGTACCACGGGTACTCCCACTTGTCGGGCATGGAGATGACGTCGGCGTTGTGCAGGTGGGGCCAGTCGCTGTTGCGACCGTATTTGCGACTATCAGGTGGCGGAGGTCCGGCCGGGTCACCTTCGAGCCATTCCTCGATCTCGTAGTAGTAGAACTGCTTGCTCCACAGCATGCCTGCGAACGCCTGGCGTTGGAGGCGGCGCTGGTCGTCGGACATCACCGGCGCGCCGAACCGGTGTTCATAGAACGCGTCCGCCTCAGCCTGCCGCTTGCGCAGGATGTCCTGTGCGTCCGCGAATGGCTCAGCAAGCTCGCGGCTCGACAGGCGGAGCAACATCGTTTCGGTTGCGCCGGGCGCGATTGTGAACCGGTAGTGCGCAGCGACCTTCGTGCCGACGTTCTCCGGGTTGACGGCTTCGACCCGGCCGTCGACGATCGCGTCGTTGATTCCATCCTTGGTGTACGGCGTACGGTTGTGCCCACCCCACAGTCGCGCGACGTTGGTATGGTTGTCCGTGAACAGCAGCGCCGGGCTGCGGTCGCACGCGAGCCAGTAGTCGCCCAGCGTTCGATGCTCAGCCCATACAACGCCGGGCGCTACCTGTCGGAGGATGGGTCGCTCGCCAGCGCCTAACCCCCCGGGATCGGGGTCGGCGCGTTCCCACGCCCAGGTATTGCGGAACCACAGCGTCGGCAAGACGTGTACTGGCGCAGTGTCGGGGCCGCGGTTGGTGGCCGTGATGCGCACGACCAGGTCTGTGGCAGCAGCCTTGGCATATTCGACTTCCACGTCGAAGTAGCGGTTTTGCGCGAAGACGCCCGTATCCACGAGCTCGTACTCCGGTTGGTCCCTGCCTCGTCGGCGGTTCTCGGCGACTAGTTCGGCGTACGGAAACGCCCGCTGCGGATACTTGTACAGCGCGCGCATGTACGAGTGCGTTGGCGTGGAGTCGAGGTAGAAGTAGTACTCCTTGACGTCTTCGCCGTGGTTGCCTTCGGGTCCAGTCAGGCCGAAGAGGCGCTCCTTCAGGATCGGATCGGCCTCATTCCACAGCGCGACGGAGAAACACAGCCGGCCGTGGTTGTCACTGATGCCCAGCAGGCCGTCCTCCCCCCAGCGGTATGCCCGCGACCGAGCGTGATCGTGCGGGAACGAGTCCCAGGCAGAGCCGCCGGGTGAGTAGTCCTCGCGGACGGTGCCCCACTGGCGCTCGGACAGATAGGGACCCCAGCGCCACCACTGCACCCGCTGCTGCTGGCATTCGATCTGCCGCCGCCGTTCGGCAGCACGCGTAACGTCCACACCCGATTCTAGCGGGTGAGTCGGAGGCTGCTGGGCAGGGCGCGCGCCGAGTCCCGCGCGTCCATCAATCAATTGCTTGACAGGCGGGCCGCGCCTGGTCTACGCTAGCAATCAAGTGATTGATGTATGTCGACCGACGCCCACCCGCCAGCCCCCGCGGCCAGGGCCGACCGCCGCCACGCGCTCGTTGCCGCCGCCTACCGGCGCATCGCCAGCGAGGGCTTCGAGGGCCTCCGCACCCGCGATGTCGCCAACGACGTTGGCGTCAACATCGCCACCCTGCACTACTACTTCCCAACCAAGGAGGCGCTCATTCGCAGTGTCATCGGGTATGCCATGCAGCGGTTTGTCGAGACCATGCCCGGCGATGGTTCGCCCCTGGATCAGCTTCGCGGCCACCTGCGTGCCCTCGCCACGCTGCTGAAAGAAGACCAGCAGCTGTGGGCGGTCATGGGCGAGCTGGTCCTCCGCGCGCCGCGCGACGCCGACCTGGGACGTATCTTTCGCCAGACTGACACGTACTGGCACCGGACTCTGCGCGACCTGATCAGCCGCTGCATCGAGCAGGGCGCCATCGATCCGGCGCTCAACTCCGATGACGTGGCTGCCCTCATGATCGCCGCGATCAAGGGCCTGAGCTTGCCAACCGTAGCCGGCTTTCAGCCGGAGGTTACCGATCAGGTCTTCCGTCAGTTTGTGCGCCTGCTCGGTGTGCCGGACCTGGACGCATGACCCAACTGCTCGCGCACCTCCGCCGCCAACTCACGCTCGAGGAAAGGACATGACCATGTCAACTGCAACGACTGCCGCACAGCCACGCTCGCGGACCGCGCTGCGCGCCGCGACTCGGCTCTTCAATCCACTCGTACTCTTGCTCGCCGGTACACCCTTCCTGCCGTTGTATGGGGTGATCAAACATCGCGGCCGACGCTCCGGCAAAGCCTTTCGCACGCCGATCGTCGTCCGGCGCATCGACGATGGCTTCATCGTGCCGATGCCGTGGGGCGAGCGCACCGACTGGTATCGCAATGTGCGCGCGGCGGGCGAATGTGTGGTGCGCTGGAAAGGCCGCGACTACCCGCTGGTGCAGCCGGAGGTGCTCGACACGGCCGCGGCAAATGCCGCCTTTGGTGCGTCGCAGCAGGCCGCGCTCACCCGCTTCGGCATCACCCGGTGCCTGCGGCTACACGACCGGACCTGAAAGGAGTCGAGATGCCAAACGCGGTTCAGACTGGCTACGCACCGGTGAACGGGCTCAACACGAAAAGCTGGATAGATCCTTCGGTCGCCCTGCCCTGCGCGAAGCGAGCCTGCGAGCGCAGCGCATGGGTACCTCCCTCAGGATGACATGCAACTCATAACAGGAAGCATGTAGGGCCGCGGCCGAACTTTTAGCCTTCATCAGTTGCGGCGGTCC
>Ga0066903_100006656_pt1 | contig 10324 bp, 7 predicted proteins | sample PanSoiMetaGPlot1_FD_67491 | JGI IMG/M metagenome (GOLD analysis project Ga0066903, IMG submission 67491) | Tropical forest soil microbial communities from Panama analyzed to predict greenhouse gas emissions - Panama Soil - Plot 1 (version 2) | ecosystem: Environmental > Terrestrial > Soil >... | reverse complement strand
AACGGATACCGCAGGCCGCGCCAGACGGTGCCCGGAAACTCGCAGATCGTGCCGGCAGGGCGCACGATGCGATGCGGCCCGAGTGGCGCGCCGGCGATGCCGTAACGATCGTGGTACGTCGGGTAGATGCTCGAATCGAACGAGAAGCCCTCCTCGATCAGTACGTCGAGCGCCCACAGGTTGCGGCGCGTGATCGAGAAACTGGGGGCGCGGTATGCCGTCACGGCTTCGCCAGTAAGGTCTTCCAGCAAGACGCGAGCACGGCGCACGTCGGCCCGAAATTCGTCGGGCGTTTGCTGGTAAATCAGGCGATGCCAGTAGCCGTGACTGGCAACTTCGTGGCCGGCAGTGTGGATGGCACGCACCAATTCCGGCTGGCGGTCGGCGACCCAGCCCAGTACGAAGAACGTGGCCCGGACGCCAGCGTTTTCGAGAATCTCCAGAATCTTGTACGTCCCGATGCTCACGCGCGGCTCGTAAGCGTCCCACTGCGATCGGTCCACGCAGTGCTCGAACGCGGAAACCTGGTAGAAGTCTTCCACGTCGATCGTCAGGGCGTTGAGCGGGGTTGGCGGGGCGGCCGTCGCGGGCCGTTCCAGGATAGTCGCCATCATTGCTCCTTCAGCGTGTTGGTTGCGGCGAGTGCGTCAGGCGGCGGCGACTGGCGAGCGAGCGGGAAAAGACGCGTAGGGAAAGCACGCGGTAAGATCCGAAGAGTTCCAGAAGAATCCCGGCGCCCGCTCCGCAATGAATCGAGACGAAGACGGGCGGCAGCCAGCCCAACAGCCGAGGCGAACGAACGCCGATGGCGAGGCTGAAGAGCAGCACCGTCGCGGCGTACAGCCCCACGCTGGCCAGGAAGGAGACCGCAAGCCACGGACTCAACAGAGCGAAGATCGGGCCGACCAGCAGCCCGAGTACGAACAGCGCTGGCACGAACCCGGGCAGCGTGAACGTCTCGGGATGCTTCCGCATCAAGCGCACGCGGCCACGGCCGTAGCGGACCATCTGACGGAAGAGGCCGCTTAGACTGTTCCGCGGGAAGTAGCGCACTCCGACTTTGGGTGTGAAAAAGCACCGGAAACCGGCCTTGTCGAGCCGGTGATTGAACTCCACGTCTTCGCAGGCGTCGAACGATTCGTCGAACATGCCGACCGCGCCAAACACCGTCCGGCGGTAGGCGATGGCGACGCTTTGCGGTCGAACGAAGCCTTCCGCCGCCGAATAGATGTGCGAGTCGGGGTGGTGGCCCAATCGGGAGGAGCGAGCGGCGGCGATGGCCTTCTGCAAGGTCGTTGCTTCGGAAACGTCCAGCGGCTGGGGCCGGCCCACGCACTCGGCCCCACTTCGCTCGAAAGCTTCGGCTAGGTCGCGCAGGTAATTTGGATTGTCCAGCTCACAGTGGCCGTCCACGACGACCAGGATGTCGCCTCGTCCCGCGCGGATGCCGACGTTGCGGCCGGCGCTCGAGAGACAGCGCGGATTGTCGAGAAGCCGCAGGTTGGCGTGACGTTCCTGCATGGCCCGGACGATCTCGCGCGTCGTATCCTCCGACCGGCCGTCGGCCACCAGGATCTCGAAGCGCTGCGGGTCGTAGTCCTGAACGAGGAGCTGTTCCAGCGTGTGCCGAACGAACGCCGCCTCGTTGCGGACGGGGACGATGACGGACACGAACGGCCAGCGCCGAGCCGGATCCGCGAGTTCCTTCCGTGCATCCTTTGCGGGAGCGGTGTAGGTCGAGATCAAAGGGTCACCCTCCGTGGATGTTCTTTGTTCTCAAAAAAGCGACTGGCCGGGCTCGTCCCGGCGGTTAAGACGACGCAGCGGAAACCCGTCGGTTCCTACGACTAGGCGATCTTGCGCTGAAGAGGCACGAACGTGATTACCGGCTCGTCCACGTCGCGCTCGATCGTTGCCGTCGAAGGCACGCCGAGCAGTCGGGCGGACCAATGGAACGGGATGCCGAGGGCGTAAAGAGCCGTGCAAGTCAGCAAGCGGGCGTCCAGGCCCGGCGTGACTTGCTGCGTGTAATACAGGTCGCACGCCAACTTGTGGCCGACCTCGTTCAAGTCCGTATCGGGCGGCAGCTGCACCTGGGCCAATCCCGTGATGCCCGGGCGCACGGCCAGGCGTTCGCGGTAGCGCGGAAACATCGCCTCCAATTCGGGCAAGAATTCAGGCCGCTCCGGGCGCGGGCCGATCAAGCTCATGTCGCCCCCCAGCACGTTGAAAAGCTGGGGCAATTCGTCCAGGTGTGTCTTGCGCAGGAACGAGCCGAGCGGCGTGACGCGCGGATCGCCGGGAATGCACCAACGCGGGCCGGTCAGTGATTCGCAGTTATGCTGCATGGTCCGCAACTTGAAGATCGTGAAGGGGCGGCCGTTGAGGCCGAGCCGGCGCTGCGTGTAAAGTGCCGGACCGGGCGACGTCCACTTGACCAGCAGCGCGGTTAGGACCATCACCGGAGCAGCCAGGACGATCAGGACGAGGGCGCAGGCGAAGTCGATAGCCCGTTTCCAGGGCAAGTAGCGATTTTCGAGCCGTGGCGTGAAGTGCAGAATCCGCGGCGACGGTTCGGGCGCGAGGACAGGGCGCGGCATCTTGGCGGGTCGCGGGCTCTTTTTCACCGGAACGGGCAACGGCTTACTCGCCATGCTTCTCACCTCCGTGCAGGATTAGCTTTCGAGTTCCGAAGCAACGAGACGGCCGGGGCGCCGGCTCGACGGAGTGCTTCTTACGAACGGCTAAACAAGACCTTTTCCAACTCGGGGAGAAGTTTTCGCACCAGGTCGATGGCTGGGTCATCGTCGAGGGGTTCTTCGAAGTCGGGAAGCTCGCGAACCAGGTAGAGCTTGAACAGCACGGGCGCCGAAGCGAAGGTCCAGCGTGGACTGGCCGGGACACGCCAGCTGTTGCCGTCGTTCCACGACCAGAAGACGCGGAGCTGGCTCTGCTCGCCGACTCGTTTCTTGCGCATGCGGGCGACGCGGAATTCCGCGGCCGTGGCGCCGGCTTCGGCCGGGGCCTTGAAGAGCGACGGCGTCAGCACCTCGAAGCCTCCCGCCGCGTAACAGGAGTCGGGAGGATGAATCGCCACGGGACCGGGCCGGCCGCAAAGCAGGAAGACCGTCACGTTTGCGCCGGTGAACTTGTTGGTATAGCGGCGGAGCAGACAACCGGAGGCGTCACCGAGCTGTTGGGACTCCGCGTCCAGCGTTTGACCCTGCCAGTCGCCGAGTTCCATGCTCACGTTCGGCAACCGTGCGACCGACGCTCCGGGCTCGTCAGTTACCTCCCAGCGCCCGGTCCAAATGCCGTGGACGATGCCGGTGGCTAGTACGGCGGTGATGGCCACGGCGGTGACGACGGTGCGTTTCATGGAATCCTTTCAAACCAAATTCCATCGGGTGAGCCGAATCGTCGAGACCCACCAGGCTCCCTTGCTTGCGCTTCGGGCTGGTGGGCCTCGAAGACTCCACTCACGCTACCAGTCAGACCTCACGCTGCCACGCGAAGAGGCGGAGCGGTGTAGGCATACCCGCCGCTGGCCTCGTCTTCGGCGAGACCGTTCACGACGGCGCCCAGCACGGGGATGCCTAGGTCGGTCAACCGCTGACAGGCCGTTGACACGCGCGGCATCCGGCTCAGGTCGCGCATCAAGGCGAGTATAACGGCATCGACGTGGAGGCCGATCAGGAGCGAGTCGGCCGCTTGCAAGACGGGGTGCGAATCGACGATGACGAAATCGTAGTGTTGTCGCAGGGCGGCGAAGACCTTCTGCACCTCTTCGCCGGCCAAGGCACGGAGCACGGCGCGATCCCACTGGCCGGCGGGCAATAGCCACAGGCCGGGGACCGCTGTCTCGCGCACGGCCTCGGCGATCGGCACTTCGCCGAGCAACACTTCGCTGAGGCCCGGATGCGACGGCACTTCGAATAGCTGATGGGCCGAGGGACGGCGCAAGTCGCAATCGACCAGCAATGTGCGCCGGCCTGCACGGGCGAGGCTGCCGGCCAGGTGGCTGGCCAGCGTGGTTTTGCCTTCGCCGCTGACGGCGCTGGTGACCATGACCAGTCGCAGCCCGGCGGAGCGGGCGTCGCGCAGCAGCATTGTACGGATGCCGTCAATGGACTCGAGAAAGTGATGTTCGTCGGGCTGTTGCTTGCCGTCGGCGACCGCGGCGGCCAAACGCAGGACAGTCGGCGCGGTCGGTGGCACGGCGCCGACGACGCGCAAGCCCAGCCCCGTTGTCACCTCTTCGGCCGAGTGGATGCGCCGAGTTCGGCATTCCAACCACGCGATCAAGAAGCCCGCGAGAAACAAGCCAGCGACGGCAGCGCAGGTGGCAGACAATGCCTGCCGTTTCAAATCGTGCTTTTGCAGGGCAGCTTCTTGAAAGATCGTGACACGCGGCGGCCGCCGCTGCTCCATTCGCAAGATGTCGCGGCGCTTGCCGACTTCGTCCACGAACTGGCCCTCGCGCGCGACTTCCGCCCGCAGCAGCTCGAAGGCCGTGGAAGACCGGCCAAAGGTCCCGGCTTCCTTGGCCAGGGTCTCTGTCTCCTTGCGGAGCCGTTCTTCTTCCTTGGTCCAGATTTCGATTTGCTTTTCCAGTCCGGGCCGTAACGCCTCGTAATCGGCAAGGGCTTTTTCGAGTTCGGCCTTCATCTTGGTCTGAAGCCGTTCCTCGTAACTTGCGCGCAGCTTTGACCGCTTCTCGTCCAGCTTCCCTTGGAGCTTTTCGATTTCGCGTTGAGCCGATTTCTTGACGGGGTCGTCGGAATTCGGTCGCCGCCGCTCGTACTCGGCGATCACGTCCTGGTAATCTTCCAGCTTTTTCTTTTGAACCTTGATGTCGGGATCGGCGTCGAAAGCCTCGGCGACGATGGCGTCCAGATTGGGCAACTCGGGTGGTTTCGGCTTCTGGGCCTTGTACGAGTCAATGCGGAGCTGGGCTTGCATCAACTCGCTCCGCGCCTGGCCGTGCTGCCGTTCCCGCTCGCCGAGCCGCGACAAGAGGTTGACCTGCAACTGGCTGAGGGCCATCGAGTCGGTGTTACCAAGGTCCTCGGCCATCTGACGCATGGAATCGCGCTTCTTTCGCAGGTCCTCGTGCCGGGAGTTGTACTGACTTTCGACTTCGTCGAGGCGCTTCTTGCGCTGGTCGTTTTCCGCCTCCACGACCTCCTTCTCGTAAGCCTTGATGACCGCGTTGACGAGGGCCGTCAACTCGCTCGGCTCCGGCCCGCGCAGCGTGACCGTGATGATTTCGGAGCCTTCCGTCGATTCGACGAGCAACTCGTCTTCCAGCCACGCAATCGGGTCGCCCTGGCGGAGGACCACGGGCAGACTCTTGGTTTCTTCGCGCGTCAGGGCGGCGCTGAGGACGAAGCGGCTCTTGAGGTGGCGGGCCTGAGTGCGGAGAAACGTCAGGAACTCGCTGCGGGCCTCTTCCAGGGTGGGGAATGCAATTTCTTCCGCCTTGGCCTTTACGCGCACCTGGGCGAAGGCCACGTACGGAGCGGCCAGGAGAAACCACGCCGCCGTCCCGGCGGCTGCGGCCGCGATCAGGCCCAGGACCAGTGCAAGCGGCCAGCGCCGGGACAAGGCCTTGAGCAGCGCTCCGGTGTCGGCATTTGACGAGTTGGCGTTCGTCGACGTCCCGCCTCGCCAGACCGTTACGGGCGTCGCCCGCAGCGTGGTCGGCGTGGATCGCGGCAGCGGCTCCGGCAGGCTGCCTTTATTGTCGGCGTCGTGGCGGGTCACGGCTTACCCTCCTTGGCAGCCATCGGCTATCGGCCCGTGGCGAGCGGCCGATGACTGCTAATCACCAGCCGCTTAAGAAACTGCAATTCGAGACCCAGGATCAGCAGTGCGATGGGCATCATCAGCCAGCCGGCGAGATCGTGAAAGACCAGCTTGGCCACTTGGCCGTTCACCAGTTCGTAGAGCACGCCGGTCGCCGTGATGCGCAGGACGTTCACCAGCAACGCAATCGGGACGGCGCTGGCGACGAGCAGCAGCTTCACCCAGAGCGGTCGTTTCACGATCAGGGCGACCGCCGTGGCGAAGGCGAAGAAGACAACCAGCATCCGCAAACCGCTGCACGCTTCGACGACGTTGACTTCGATCTCGTTGAGCAAGATGACGTTGCCGTCGGCCACGGCGGGCATGCCGAGAGTTTGCAGGAAGAACGTACTCGCGATCGTGGCCAGTCGCTGGAGAGGGCCTGCCAGTGTCAGCGAGAAACCGTAAGGGAGCGGCACCATGAAGCCCAGGAAGGCGACGGCCGGCCAACCCCAGCGCCACGCCGTCTTGCCGCCCACCAGCAGCCACAGGCCGGCAAGGCAGGGGAGGAACGATACGGCGTCCAGCCAAACGTAATGAAAGTAGGCTCCGACGAGACGAAGGCCGATGCCGATCGCCAACACCGGCACGCCGTACCAGCTCGGCTCGAATCGCCCCGCCGCCAGTCGGTCCCGGCGCAGCCAGAGCAGCGCCGCCGCGAAGCCCGGCACCAGGTAGCCGTGGGCGTACTGCGGGTCGTGCGACCAGCGCCAGGCCATCTCGGTGAGACTGGTCCAGTAGGCCCAAACCAGCGCGAAGGCGGACAAGGGCAACGCGACCATCAGGTAGCGCTGTTCCTTGGGAATATCAGGTCGAATCGAAGCCGATGAACCCATGACCTCTCGCGGTTCGAGTGTCGGGGATGCCTGCCACGCCCGTGCGACGCACCTCGGTTGGCGCGGAGCATCGGCGCGGAATCAAATCACGACGGAGTCTAGAAGGCCAACAGTTGCGGGAGGAGACCCTTCGCGGGGACCGCAACAGTCCAGCAACGCGCGGCTGGCGGAGAACGGGGAGCCGAGACGAGCGACAGGACACCGGCCCATTTCGAGCCGCCTGACGTCCATTCCCAAGCACCCGCGAACCTGGTGGCTTCCTCGATGGCGGTGCGTCCTTGCCGGGCCCCGGTGTTCCTGGGCAAACCCCGCGGTGACGAAAACTGGATTCCTTCCAACCCGGATGCCAGAACCAAAACACCCATTCGCAGGCTAAGCCCAAGCCGGCCGTCCGGCTCAGGCTTTCCAGAGCAGTCAACATTCCTGGTTGTCCGCCGTGGTCGGGGCATCCTACATGCGACCCGTTTCACGAGTCAACCGGAGTCGGTCGGTTCCACGCCTTCGAGGCGATTTGCCCCGGCAACGTTCCCGGCCGTGCTCGACGGCCCGTTCGATCGTCGCCAACGCAAGCTGCGTACATGCGGGGACTTGCAATTGTGGATGCGTGAGGAAGACGATCGGGCAACACCCGAAAACCGCAATGAGAAAAACTGCGGTGGCAGGCGACAGCGACTGCAAAGGCTGGAAACCTGGGCAAAGGGCATCGGTTCAGGGTGACTTGCCTTCGCTTACCTGGGTGCGAAGTCTCGCTATCTCTGCTTCCAACGAGCGAAGTCGCGCGCCGCTTCGTCGTACTCGATCTCCAAGATCGGCCGGGGAAGTTCGGATGGCATCGGCGTTCTCCTCGCCAGCAAATACTCTCCGCCAGTCTAACTAAATCGTTTACAATCGGGAAAGCCGAGTCGGTTCGTCTCGATACACTACCTTCGATTCGCCACTCGCAAGCCCGCCGGGATGCGACGAGGAATCTCGATGTACTTCCTGCAAATGGCCAAGCGCCTCCTCCTCGAAACGGACAAGCGCTCGCTCTGGAAGCTGGCCTGGAACATGGGAGTCAAGGGCGTGCTTTCCGTCGAACGGCACAAGCGGCGGTTAAAGCGCGGCGAAGTGTTTCCGCCCTTCCTGTACGTCTCGATCATCAATAGCTGTAATCTCCGCTGCCAGGGCTGCTGGGTGGACGTCGCGGCCAAGCAGGAGATCATTCAACCGGAAGCGTTTCATCGACTGGTGCGCGAAGCGCAGGCGATGGGCAACGTTTTCTTCGGCGTCGTCGGCGGCGAGCCGTTCATGCATCCGCACCTGCTCGAAATGCTCGCGGCGCATCCCGATTGCTATTTCCAGGTCTTCACGAACGGCCAGTTCATCACCGAGGAGCGGGCCAAGCGCATGCGCCGGCTCGGGAACGTCACGCCGCTCGTCAGCGTCGAGGGCAACGAGATCGTCAGCGACCAGCGCCGCGGCCGGGCCAACGTTTACAGCCGAACGATGGAAGGTGTCCGAAACTGCCTGAAGCACAGGGTGTTCACTGGCGTTTGCACCAGCTTGTGCCAGACGAACATCGATGACTTGCTCACCGAACTATGGATCGACCGGCTGGTAGACATGGGAGTGATGTACACGTGGTTCCACGTCTATCGGCCCATGGGGCCGGACGCCAACCCGCAGCTTTCCTTGACGCCAGAACAACAATTACGCGCCCGCAGTTTCGTCGTCGAGATGCGGGCGAAAAAGCCGATCGTCATTATCGACGCCTACTACGACGGGGAAGGCCAAGCACTGTGCCCCGCTGCGACGGGGATTAGCCACCATATCAATCCATGGGGCGACATCGAGCCGTGCCCCATCGTGCAATTCACCAAAGAATCGATTCACGCCAACGGCGATGGGCGTTCGTTGGGCGACAAGTTCATCCACTCGGAATTCCTGAGTGACTTTCGCGAACTGGCCCAATCGACGACCCGCGGCTGCATCGTGCTGGAGCGGCCCGACCTGCTCAAGCAACTTGTCGAACGCCACGCAGCCCGCGACTCGACCGTCCGTGGCACCGCGCTGGCCGAACTGGACGCCATGACGATTCGCACGTCCCAGTTCAACCCGGGCAACGCGATCCGGGAGAAGAACTGGATGTACCGCCTGGCAAAGCGGTTCTGGTTCAACGACTTCGGGGTGTATCGGGGACGGGATCATTCTAAAGCGTCTGCGCCGGCAGCCTTATCGGGGAAATTGCTCCCGTGACCGTTGTTCCCCAGGGATTGACGGAGGAGCAGTTCTCCGCTCTCTCGGCCAAGGTGCGAGCAGCAACACGTCACTTGAGTTCGGACATCCACGTTCATGGCAGTCGTGCCGCCGGCACTGCCCGAGCAAGTTCGGATCTCGATATCGCCATCCGCGTCTCGGTCCAACAGTTTGATGAATTGCTCCGGCGTTGTTTTGGAACGCCTAATCCCGGTAGCGCGAAGGAACGCACGCTGCAACGAGCTCGAGCAACGGGTAAGATACAGGCAGGCGAAGTTGGTCTACGCCTCCTTCGCAGAGACCTTGAAACCGATCTCGGCATGGCGGTGGATCTGTCCGTCGTCTGTCAAGCCGGCGCATTCGACCAAGGGCCGTACGTTCCTCTCGCCGGCGCTGATTCAGGAGGCGCATCGTGACCGAATCCAACGAGCTTGACTGTAAGGTCTATGTCGAATCTGGAACGACGATCGACGAGTTAAGCGCGATCGTCGGCCAAGCACTGTCTGCGCCGGTTGAATTGACAGGTTGCGCCCGGACGATTCGCGTATCGAGCGGTGAGATCGAGGCAAGGGACAACGTCGATCTTCAGACTGCGAAGGTAGGATATTTTCCGGACGGTTTCCTGTTCTTTCGCTTTGTCCTGGAGTACTACCCGCGCGCGGGAACCGAGCGTCCCGAGCGAATCGCGCTGATTGCCGGACTCTTGCAGCATATTTGGAAGCACGGTTGGGCCGCCGTCGCTGCCTGTGACTACGAGGCCGAACTCCCTCATGGAGGGGGATATCGAGAGCCTTCTTTACCTTGGCCTTCCACGAACGGCCGGTCGATGAACGACGGTCCAGTAAGTCGTCCGATTCACCCGGGAACGACCACTCACTGATTACTCGCGCTCTCGAATCAGCGCAGTCCCGCAGAATCCTTCACACCCAGATTCGCGTAAATCTGTCGCGTCGCGTCAGATTTGTTGAGCGTGTAGAAGTGGATGCCGCGGACGCCCTGGTGGAGCAAGTCGCGGCATTGTTCCGCGGCCCAGTGGATGCCCACGCGGCTCACGGCGGCGTCGTCGGCGCAGCGAGCGACGGCCCTCAGCAAGGGAGCGGGAATCCGCGCCCCGGCGGCCAATTCCGCCATTCGGATCATTCCGGCCTTGGTCGTGATCGGCATGATGCCGGCGATGATAGGCACCCGGATCCCGGCCAGCTCGCAGCGTTCGCGGAAATCGTAGAAGTCGCGGTTTTCGAAGAAGAGCTGCGTGCAGACGTAGTCGGCGCCTGCATCGACCTTGGCCTTCAGGTAGTCCATTTCCTTCAGGCGGTTGGGCGTGGCCGGGTGTCCTTCCGGGAAGCCGGCCACGCCAATGCCGAAGCCGCGCGGATCCGGGATCTTCTTCCGCGAGCGGATAAATT
>Ga0066903_100006655_pt1 | contig 10324 bp, 5 predicted proteins | sample PanSoiMetaGPlot1_FD_67491 | JGI IMG/M metagenome (GOLD analysis project Ga0066903, IMG submission 67491) | Tropical forest soil microbial communities from Panama analyzed to predict greenhouse gas emissions - Panama Soil - Plot 1 (version 2) | ecosystem: Environmental > Terrestrial > Soil >... | reverse complement strand
CGCTGATCGACGTCTACCTGCCGCCGCGCCGCGATGACCACGAGGTAGGCGTCCGCTGTCGCTGCCGCGACGCTTCGCCGGACGTCGGCCGTCGACAGCGTGGCGACGTCGACCTGATCGCGCGCGTGCTGCACCGTCGCCCACTGCGAGAGATTGAGAATGGACAGGGCCAGATTCGCCCCGATGGTCGATTGATTGCGCGGCTGGACCGTGATGCCGTTGAACGCCACCGAGTGATCGAGCGTCGAGTTGCTGTAGAGGGCCGTCGCCGTCGGCAGGTTGAGCGCCCGCGACTGCTGCACGAGCAGTTCCGCGTGGGTGATCGACGTGAGGGCCTGCGCCACGGTCAGATTGTGTTCGAGCGCGCGCGTGATCGCGTCGTCGAACTCGACCCTCGGAATGGCCGGCGTCTGCGCGGGAGCGGTGGGCGCCTGCGCAGGACTTGGCGGCGCCTGCGGCGGACTGGCCGGCGCCTGCGCGTATGCGACGTGAACGTTCCACAGAAGCGTCCCCGAGAGAATTCCGCCGCGGATGATCGCCGCGGCCGTCCGCGTCCGGACCGCGCCCACTCTAAACATGCACTCCTCCCGGGGTAGCCGCCGGCCGCTCGAGAGCCGCGCGCCGTTCACGACCCGGTGCCAGCGTCCGAATCACGACGTAGAGCACCGGAATGAACACGATGGATAACACTGTGGATGCGATCATCCCGCCGACGACGGTCGTGCCGACCGACGTTCGGGCGCCCGCACCTGCGCCGGTCGCCAGCGCCAGCGGCAGGACGCCGAGGATGAAGGCGAACGACGTCATGAGAATGGGCCGCAGGCGGATGCGTGCCGACTCGACGGCTGCGTCGATGATCGAATGCCCCTGCCGCCGGAGCTGCTCGGCGAACTCCACGATCAGAATCGAGTTCTTTGCGGCCAGTCCGATCAGCATGACGAGACCGATCTGGCAGAACACGTCGTTGGCGAAGCCGCGCAACCACTGCGCGGAAAGGGCGCCGAACACCGCGAGCGGCACGCCGAGCAGAATGATGAACGGCAGGACCCAGCTCTCGTACTGCGCCGCGAGCACGAGATAGACGAGCGTGAGGCTCAGCGCGAAGATGTAGCCCGCCTGCCTGCCGGCCTTGATCTCCTCGAGCGATTGCCCGGCCCAGGCAAAGTCGAAGCCGGTGGGCAGCGTCTCACGCGCCACCTGTTCCATCGTCTGGAGGGCCTGACCGGAGCTGATGCCGGGCGCGGCCGCCCCGGTGATTTCGGTGGACCGGAACAGATTGAAGTGGCTGATGACCTGCGGGGCCGTGCCTTCGCTCAGCTTCACGACCGAGTCGAGGCTGACCATGTGGCCGTCTGCTGCGCGCGCGTAGAACTGCTTCAGATTGTCCGGCTGCGCCCGGAACCGTTCGTCGGCCTGCACGTACACCCGATACGCGCGGTTCGCGAAGTCGAAGTCGTTCACGTACGTCGATCCGAGCAGCACCTGCAGGGCGTCGGTGACTTCGTGCATCGGCAGACCGAGGCTGCGCACCTTGTCGCGATCGATGTCGACGATGAGCTGCGGGTCGTTGGCCGTGAAGCTCGTGTTCAGGCTCGTCACGCGGCCGGTCTGCCCGGCCCGGCCGATCACCTGCATGGTGGCATTGGCCAGATTCGTGATGTCGCCGCCCGACCTGTCCAGCACCTGGAACTGGAAACCTCCGAACGTCGACAGGCCCTGAATGGCAGGAGGCGCGACCGGAACGACGATTGCCCCGGTGATGCCGCCGAGCAGCGGACCGCGCACGCGCTCGAGTACGGCCGCGAGGGATTGATCCCGCCGGCGCCGCTCACTGAAGTCCCTCAGGCGCGCGAACATCAGCCCCTGGTTTGGCGACGCGCCGCTGAAGCTGAAGCCGGCGACGGAAAATGCCGCCAGCACCTCAGGCTGCTTGAGGATGACGTCCTCCGCCTTCCTCGCGATGTTCGTCGTGTACTCGAGCGAAGCGCCGGGTGGCGCCTGGATAATGGTGATGAAATAGCCTTCGTCTTCGTCCGGGACGAACGCCGATGGCACGCGCTGGAACACGAGCCACGTGCCCCAGAGCCCAAAGGCAAACAGCGCCAACATCAAGAACCTGCGGCTGAGCGCGAGCCGCACGACGCGCACGTACTGATGCGTGCCGCGATCGATGAGCCAGTTGATGCCGGTGAAGAACCGTCCGTGGGTGTGGCTCTCTTTCTCGAGGAGCAGCGCCGACAGCGACGGCGTGAACGTGACGGCGTTGAATACCGAAAGGACGACCGAGAACGCGATCGTCAGTGAGAACTGCTGATACATTCGGCCGGTCGTGCCCGGAAAGAACGCCACCGGCACGAAGACGGAGACGAGCACGATGCCGATGACGAGCACCGCCGAGAAGACCTCTTTCATGGCGTCGATCGCCGCCTGATGCGCCGGCTTGTTCGTCTCGCGGATGTGCCGCTCGATGTTCTCGATGACGACGATCGCGTCGTCGACGACGATACCGGTTGCGAGCACGATGCCGAAGAGCGTGAGCGTGTTGATCGAGAAGCCGAAGACCTTCGCGAACGCGAACGTGCCGACCAGCGAGACCGGGATGGTGAACGCCGGGATGATGGTGCTCCGCCAGTTCTGCAGGAACAGGAACATGACGAAGATGACAAGCAGGATGGCCTCGACGAGCGTCTTCAACACCTCTCTGATCGACTCGCGAACGACGCCGACGTTGTCGAAGGCGAGGTTCCACTTGAGGCCCGGCGGAAAGTTAGGCTCGAGCCGGTGCATTTCGTCCATGACGCCCTGGAGCGCTTCAATCGCGTTGGCCGTCGGCAGGAGCTGGATGCCGACGCCCGCCGCGTTCAGTCCGCCGAACCGCAGGTTGGCCGAGTACGTCTCGGCCCCGAGCTCGACCCGCCCGACATCGCTCACCCGGACGAGCGCCCCGCCTTTTCCAGCGCTGACGACGACGTTCTCGAACTGCGGGACCTCGCTCAGCCGGCCCATGGCGCGCACGCTGAGCTGGAACATCTGGCTGGCGGCCGCCGGCTCGTCGCCGATACTGCCCGCGGCGACCTGGACGTTCTGTTCCCGCAGCGCGTTGACGACGTCGGACGCCGTCAGCGAGCGGGCCGCGAGCTTGTCGGGGTCGAGCCAGAGCCGCATCGCGAACTTGCGCTCGCCGAAGATGATCACGTCGCTTACGCCCCCGACGCGTTTCAGCGCATCGCGAATGTAGAGATCGACGTAGTTGCTGAGAAACAGCGTGTCGTACCGGTTGTCGTCGGAGTAGAACCCGATCGCGCCGAGAAACCCCGCCGTCGTCTTCGTCACCGAGATGCCGTTCGTCCGGACGTCGGTCGGCAGGCGCCCGAGCGCTTGGTTGACGCGGTTCTGCACGTCAACGGCGGCCAGGTCCGGATTCCGCCCCACGTCAAACGTGACCGTGATGGTGCTGACGCCGGTGTTCGTGCTCGACGACCGCATGTAGAGCATGCCTTCGACGCCGTTGATGGCCGACTCGAGCGGCGTGGTCACCGCGCTTTCCACTGCCTGCGCATTGGCGCCGGTGTAGAACGCCGTCACGCCGACCGATGGTGGCGTCAGCTCGGGGAAGCGCGCGATCGGCAGTGTCGGGATCGAGATCGCGCCCGCGAGGATGATGACGAGCGAGCAGACCGTCGCGAGAATCGGCCGGCGGATGAAGACGTCGCTGATCACGACGCCACCTCCCGCGCGGATCGACCCAGACGCGATTGCCGGCCCGGCTGTCCGGCCGCCGGCCCAGGACCTCCGGCACGCACCGGCATGCCGTCTCCAATCTTCTGTACGCCGCCGACGATGAGCTGCTCGCCGGCCTTCAGCCCGCCGAGCAGCACGTAGTCGTTGCCCACGACCTGTCCGAGCGTCACGGCCCGCTGTCGCGCGACCGTGCCCTGCGGCGATTTCTCCGCGACGAACGTGAAGTACTGCCCGTTGATCCGGACGACGGACACGACGGGCACAGTCAGACCTTGCTCCGTCCGCCAGAGAATACGCGCGCGCACGTACTGATCGGGCCGCCACATCTTGTTCGTCGTGAGCGCGGCCTTCGCCAGGACGGTCTGGGTTGCATCGTCCACCGACGGAGCGACGAAGGTGATCTTCTCGGTCGCGACGACCTCGCCCTGGTCGTTCAGGATTCGCACGGGCAACCCCACCCTGAGATTGGGGGCCTGCTGCACCGGCACGTTGATGTAGACCTCGAGACCCGCGTTGTCGTCGATCGTCGTGAGGGCGGTCGAGCGCGTGACGCGATCGCCTACACGGACCGGGATGTCGCCGATCACGCCCGCCAGCGGCGCTGTCACTTTGTAATAGCTCAGCTCGTTCCTCTGCTGGCGAATCTGCCCGTCGATCGCCTTGAGCTGAGCTTCGGCGCTTTTTTGCGCGGCGGCTGCCTGGTCGTAGTCCTGCTGGCTGGCGGCGCCGATGTCGAGCGTCTTCCTCATCCGCGCCGCCTGGTCGCGTGCGTACGCCGCATCGGATTCCCTCGCGGCGCGCGTCGATTCGAGCGCGGCAACGGCCGCCGCCTGTGACGCGTCGTCTATCTCGAGGAGGACCGCCCCCTTCGACACGCGGTCACCCGATTTGACATTGATCTTGGTAATGTAGCCCTCGACCTGCGGCATGACCGTCGTCGAGTGCCGCGATTTGATCGTTCCGACAAACTCCGTCAGTTGCTCGACGGGTTTGGGCTCGAGCGTGATGACCTCGACGGGCATGGCCATCGGCGGGCCGCCCGCCCGTGCCCCGGCCGCCTGCTGCTGTGACGCCGATTGACCACAGCCGGCCAAGGCGCCCAGCGCGAGCGTGCCCCCGAGGACGACGGCGAGCCGAAAGGAACGGAAAGATAGAGGTGGAACCAGCGCAAGCGATGGCATCGTGGAAATCCTGGAGAGTTGGGACTGCGCCGGAGAGAATGGGCGCGCTCGATCAACTACATACGATAACTGACGCGTCTTCGATCGGGCGATTCCCCGAAAGCCGCGCCGGCTCCGCACCGCCGCCCTCGTCCCGCGGAAAGTCCGGCTCCCAGCAGGTTACCATCTCCAGACTGCCATCGGCCTCCCGGGCCGGGTGGCGTCGTGTATCGATTTCTTTCGCTGACGAAACGGCATGCAGACGTCGTCTACACGACTTGTCGCCTCGTTGCCCCGGAGACGGCTGACGCCTGGGCAGGGATCCTGCCCGTGAGCCGCTTCCGGGACCTTCCGATCCGCCGCAAGCTCGTCATCACTGGCCTCGTCACGAGCGCTGTCGCACTCGTGCTCACGACCACCATCTTCGTCATCTCGGCGTACTTCATCGGCCGGCGGAACGCGAAGACCGGCCTCCAGATTCAGGCGACGATTTTCGCGAACGCGATGCCGGCGGCGCTCGCCGCGCGCGATGCCGGCCTTGCCGCCGACCTCCTGAGGCCGCTCCTCTCGACGCCGGCGATCGACATGGCCTGTGCCTACGCGATGCCGCCGGCGCTCGTGGCCCAGGCGATCGCCTCGCCGCAGCGATTTTCCTGTCCATCCGAGCCGCCGGCCGACCAGGATGTCGCCACGGGCGCGACCGTCGTCGTGGTCCGTCCGGTTCTCCTCGACGGTCAGCGCGTCGGAACGCTGTATCTCCGAGGGAATCTCGTTCGCCTGACTGAGCAGCTCCGGCTCGAGGCGATCGCCGTCGTGTGGGGTGCCCTCATCGGGCTTGCCACTGCGGCCGTCATCGCGGCGCGGCTGCAGCGCCAAATCGCCGATCCCGTCTTGTCGCTCTCACGCACGGCAGCCAGCATCTCGCGCGGCGGCGACTACTCGTTGCGCGCCGAAAAGCACGGTGACGACGAAGTCGGTGCGCTCGTGGACACGTTCAACTCGATGGTCGCTGCCGTTGAAGAACGCGATGGCGCGCTTCGCGACGTGAACCGGACGAAAGACGAGTTTCTTGCAGCGCTCTCGCACGAGCTGCGAACGCCGCTCACCGCCATCGTCGGGTGGCTGAGGATTCTTCGCGACAATCGCCACGATCCGAATGTCGTCGATCAGGCGCTGGATCGGCTCGATCGCAACGCGCACGCTCAGGCCCGGCTGATCGACGACCTGCTCGAAGTGTCACGCATCGTGACCGGCAAGATCGATCTCCAGCTCTCGACGGTCGATCTCGGCAGCATGGTCGAATCGGCCGTCGAAGTGAATCGTCCGGTGGCTGAGAGCAAGGGCATCACGCTCAGCCTGGATCTCGCCGGCCGGCCGTGTTTCGTGTCGGGCGATCCCGACAGGCTGCAGCAGATCGTCTCGAACCTGTTGTCGAACGCCGTGAAGTTCACGGAAGCGGGAGGCCGTGTCGGGGTGACGCTGACGGCGTCCGGCACGAGCTGCGCCATCGCCGTATCGGACACGGGAGCAGGCATCGCACCCGAGTTTCTTCCGCGGATCTTCGATCGTTTCAGACAGGCTGACGGATCGGTCACGCGTCAGCACGGCGGGCTGGGCCTCGGTCTCTCGATCGCCCGCGATCTCGTCGAGCTGCACGGCGGGCGCATCGAAGCCTCGAGCAAAGGGTTGGGGCATGGTTCGATCTTGACGGTCGTGCTGCCAAGGCTCTCGTCGTCGTCCTTGCCTCGCGCCGAGGACGCCGCGCCGGTTCCGGCGCCGCGCCTCGACGGGCTGTCGATCCTCGTCGCCGACGACGACGCGGATGCGCGAATCGTGGCGCGAGAGGCGCTCATCGCGGCCGGGGCGCGTGTTGAGCTCGCGAGCGACGGCGCGCGCGCGTTGACGCTCGTCGCGCACCGCGCATTCGACGTCCTCGTGTGCGACATCGCGATGCCGGACGTGGACGGATACTCGCTCCTCCGACAGATTCGCGAGCGGCAGCAGGTCAGAGGTCAGTTCACGCCGGCTGTCGCCGTGACGGCGCACGCGTCCGCCGGCGATCGAGAGCAGGCCTCCCGCGCCGGCTACCAGGGCTTTGTTGCCAAGCCGTACGACTTCTCCGCGCTGTGCCGGGCTGTCGCGACCGCGAAGACGCGCCGGCCTGTGGCACGAGACCTGCACTAGCACCACGCCATCCTGGCGCTCCTCGCGCGGCTCGAACCGCCCATGTACGATTTCGTAAGGCGCCAGATCATCCTGGCACTGGTCCTGACGACGTACGTCGCCGCCGGGAAGCTCACGTGGTTTCTCGGCTTCGGCAGTCCGGCCGCCGCCCCTTTCTGGCCGCCCACCGGCATCGCGCTCGCCGCGTTCCTCCTCGGCGGATTCCGATTGTGGCCCGCGGTCTTCGCTGGCGCCGTGATCCTCGGCCTGACGACGATCGGATCGGCCGTCACCTCGCTTGGAATCGGTCTCGCTCATACGCTTGAGGGAATGGCCGGCGCGTGGCTGGTCCGTCAAGTGATCGGCGGCGCTGACATCTTCAACAGCGCGCCCCGCGTCTTTCGCTTCACGGCGCTCGTGGCGTTGATCAGCACGCCCGCCGGCGCGGCGATTGGCGTCGCGAGCCTCGTCATCGGCGGCTTTGCGAGCTGGGCAAGCTACGAGACGATCTGGACCACCTGGTGGCTCGGCGATCTCACCAGCGCACTCGTCGTCACACCGGTCATCGTGCTGTGGGCGACGTCTCCGCGCGTGCGATGGCGTCTCTTCGAAGCCCTCGAGGCCGCCGTTCTCGTGATCCTTCTCGCCGTCGTGACGATCGTCGTCTTCGGCGGACGGCTGCCTTCGGACATCAGGAACTATCCGCTCGAATTTCTCTGCGGGCCGTTTCTCGTGTGGGCCGCGTTTCGATTCGGGCGCCGCGACGCCGCGGGGGTGATGTCGATCATCGCCGGTGTGGCCGCCTGGGGCACGCTTGCCGGCCACGGGCCGTTCGTCCGTCAGACGGCGCACGACTCGCTGATTCTGCTGCAGGCGTATCTCTGCGTCACGGCCGTGACGAGCCTCGCCCTCGCGGCGGTCGTCGCCGAGCACAAGGAAGCCGGCATTCAACTGCGCGAGCTGTCGCTGACCGACTCGCTGACGGGACTCGCGAACTACCGCCGGCTGATCGACGTGCTGCGCGCGGAGATCGCGCGATCAGATCGGACCGGCCGGCCGTTCGCGGTGCTGTTCGTGGACATGAACGGCCTCAAGGGCATCAACGATCGCTACGGCCACCTCGCGGGCAGCCGCGCGCTGTGCCGCGTCGCCGAGACGTTGCGCCGGTCGTGCCGCGCGATCGATACGCCGTCGCGCTTCGGCGGCGACGAGTTCGCCGTCGTGCTGCCGGAGACAGGAGAGATTGGCGGCAAGGAGGTGGCGATGCGGGTGTCGCAGCGGCTCGGCGTCGAAGGGGGCAGGCCGGCCGTCTCGATCAGCGCCGGCGTGGCGGAATACCCGCGCGATGGCGGAACGCCGGCCGCCCTGCTCGGTGCTGCCGATCGCGATCTGTACGCCCAGAAGGAAAAGTCCGGCGCATCACGCGCCAAGCGCTGGTCGCCGGAGGCCGAGATGGAGACGCCGACGCTCGTCGGTCTGTAAGACAGGCTTACATGTAGATAGTGTGGCAAGTGTAGTGTCTTAAAAAAGGAAGACCTACACTCTCTACACTTGCTACATGCGGAACGCCGCACGGATCGTCCTCACCTGCTGGGGATCATTTGGCGATCTCTTCCCGTATCTCGGACTCGCGGTCCGGCTGAAGTCGCGCGGCCACTCGCCGGTGCTCGCGAGCTGTCCGTTCTACAGGCCGCTCGTCGAATCCGAGGGCATCGAGTTCCATCCGTTGCGCCCGGACGTCGATCCGCTCGCGACCGAGACGATCCATCGCATCATGGATCCCGCCCGCGGCTCCGAGTTCATCATTCGCGACGTGCTGATGCCGGCGCTCGAGGCGTCGTGCAGCGACCTGGCAGGCGCCGTACGCGATGCCGATCTGCTCGTCGCGCATCCTGTCACGTTTGCCGCGCCGATCGTCGCCGACGAGCAGCGGTTGACCTGGCTCTCGACGGTACTCGCACCGGTGTCGTTCTTCTCGGTCTCCGACTTCCCTGCGCTGCCGCCGTTTTCTCGCGTCATGCACCTGCTGGGGCGGAGCACGGTGACCGGCCGTCTTGCGAAACGAATTGCGATGAGGATGACGCGCCCCTGGACGGCGCCAGCGCGCGATCTCCGTGTCCGGCGCGGGCTGCCGGCGGCAGGCGATCCCCTGTACGACGGTCAGTTTTCGCCGCATGGAACACTCGCGCTTGTCTCGCGCGTTCTGGCGGCGCCGCAGCCCGATTGGCCTCCGCGAACGCAGCTGACGGGATTCGTGAATTACAACGGTCCGGTGGCGCCGCTGCCCATCGACCTGGCCCGATTTCTCGACGAGGGAGAGCCGCCCATCGTCTTTACGCTTGGCACATCGGCCGTCGGCGCCGCCGGCGCGTTCTACGACGAGAGCGCCCGCGCGGCGATGACGCTCGGCCGGCGTGCGGTGCTGCTCGTCGGAAAGCAAGTCGAGAATCGACCGAAGGTTCCGTTGCCTCCGGACATCGCCGTCGTCGAGTACGCGCCGCATGCGCTGCTCTTTCCGCGCGCCGCGGCCGTCGTGCACCACGGCGGCATCGGCACGACAGGGCAGGTCTTGCAATCGGCGCGGCCGATGCTCGTCGTGCCGTTCGCCCACGACCAACCCGACAACGCCTATCGCGTTCGCGATCTTGGCGTCGCGCGCGTGGTCTATCCCGCTGAGTTCAAGGCCGCGCGCATCGCGGCGGAGCTCCGGACGCTCATGACCGACGCCGCGTACGCGACCCGCGCACAGGCCGTCGCTCGCGACATTGCGCGTGAACATGGCGCCGACACCGCGTGCGACATCATGCTGCAGGCAATCGGCGCGCCCGCGATGCTAACCTAATGAAGCCTGTCGAGATTCGTCGAGCGCGCGTGATTCAGGTTCCTGCCGACGTGCTGTGGCAAATCGTCGAACCGGCCGAGACGATGGCGTCCTGGCTTCCCCTGTGCGATCGATGCGAGCTCATCAGCGGCAGCGGCCAGGGCCGGCGTCAGCGCATGCACGCAGCCTGGCGTGGCAAGGCGGCTGAAATCGATCAGGAGGTCGTCGAATACCGTCCGGCGTCGCGACTGAGCTGGAGGCATCTCGAGGAGCGGCTCGACGGCAGGCCGGCGCCGAAGATTTCCGAGAGCGTCATCGTCACGGTCGAGCTGCAGCCAGTCGGCAGCGGCACCAGGATGACGCTCTCTTCGCGGCACGTGCCGTCGGGTCCCTTTGGCGCGTTGATGCTGCGATTGATTGGGGCGCCGAAGATTCGCAG
>Ga0066903_100006654_pt1 | contig 10324 bp, 7 predicted proteins | sample PanSoiMetaGPlot1_FD_67491 | JGI IMG/M metagenome (GOLD analysis project Ga0066903, IMG submission 67491) | Tropical forest soil microbial communities from Panama analyzed to predict greenhouse gas emissions - Panama Soil - Plot 1 (version 2) | ecosystem: Environmental > Terrestrial > Soil >... | reverse complement strand
CGGACCGCCATCGGGTAAATGCGGTGCTCCTCCAGGTGAATACGGTCGGCCAGGGTGGCTTCGGTGTCGCCCGGCAGCACCGGCACCGCTGCCTGGACCAGGATCGGTCCACCATCCGTGGCCTCGTCCACGAAGTGAACGGTGCATCCGGTGATCTTCACCCCGTGCAGCAGCGCCTGCCGGGGCGCATGGAGTCCAGGAAAGGCGGGCAACAGCGACGGGTGAATGTTCAGGATCTGTCCCCGAAAGCCCTTTAGAAAAATGGGGGAGAGCACGCGCATGAATCCGGCAAGGCACACCAGGTCCACGCGGGCCTCGGTGACCTCGTGCAACAGCGCCGTCTCGAACTGCTCGCGGGTGGCGAAGCCGTGGTGGTCGATTACCTCCACCGCGACCCCGGCGGCCGTTGCGCGCTGAATCGCGTAGGCAGTTGGCACGTTCTAGATGACCAGGACGATCTCGGCCGGGTACTGCGGCGCGGCACAGGCGTCGATCAGCGCTTGGAGGTTGCTACCGTGCCCGGAAACCAGCACCGCGACGCGCAGCTTGGGATTCACGGCTCGATGATCGCGCAGGGCTCGCGCGTGCTCCTCTCCACGGATCCGACCTCCGATGCGGTGGCGCCGAGGCTGTTCAGCAGCCGAAGCGCCTTCGCGGTATCGGACTTGCCCACCACGGCGATCATTCCCAGGCCCATGTTGAACGTGGCATACATTTCCGCGCGGTCAATCTCCGCCCCCGAGGCGATCAGGTCGAAGACCGGCGGTCGCTGCCAGGTGCGCTCCGAGAGAAGCGCGCTGGTACCCGTGGGCAGGCAGCGCGGCAGGTTGCCGGGAATGCCCCCGCCGGTGATGTGCGCGAGTCCCTTGAGCTCCACCTGCTCTCGGACGGCCAAGATGTCCCGGACGTAGATGCGGGTGGGTTCGAGCAATTCATCTGCCAGCGATCTCCGCAAGGGCGGCAGGATCTCGGACAACGCGTGGCGCTGTTTTTGGAGCAGCACCTTGCGAGCCAATGAGTAACCGTTGGAATGAAGTCCGCTAGAGGCCAATCCGATCAGCGCGTCGCCGGGCTGAATGCTTCGCCCGTCGATGATTCGGGTTCGCTCCACCACTCCGACGCAAAATCCCGCGAGGTCGTATTCCCCGCGAGCATAGAAGCCCGGCAATTCCGCGGTCTCTCCCCCAAGCAGGGTGCACCCGGCCTCCTCGCAGCCGCGGGCGATCCCCGCAATCACGCTTTCCGCTTCGGCCACCTTCAACTTGGAAGTGGAGAAGTAGTCGAGGAAGAAGAGCGGCTCCGCTCCGCTCGTGAGTACGTCGTTCACCGACATCGCGACCAGGTCGATGCCGATGGTGGAGTGACGCCCAGCCTCGAAGGCGACCCGAAGCTTGGTGCCAACCCCGTCGGTTCCCGAAACCAGGATCGGGTCCTTGTACCGCTTCGGCACCTCGAAGAGGCCACCAAAGCCGCCAATGCCCGACAACACCTCTGGGCGGTGGGTCTTCGCTCCCAACGGCTTGATTCGCTCCACCAGTTCGTCGCCGGCGGCGATGTCCACCCCCGCGTCCCTGTAGGTTAGGCCCACCAGCGTCTTCTACCGGCAACTTCCGCGATTGTCATGGCTGGGATTTGAGCATCGGGAGAGTTTCTCGGCATCGGTGCGACAATGCTACGCTCTTCCTATTGCCTCGCCGGATGGCGGACACACCTGTGGAGTGGTGATGAGCGCCGAGGAAGCCCTCTTTCAGCGATATGGGCAGGAGTACCCAAAGGGAACGGTGCTCTTCAGCGAAGGGGACCCCGGAAAGCAGGTGTTCGTCCTTCAGTCGGGACGCGTGGAGATCAGCAAAAAGGTGGGCGAGCTGCAGACCACCCTGGCGGTGCTAGGCCCGGGTGAATTCTTCGGGGAGATGGCGATCATCTCCAACAAGCCTCGAAGCGCCACGGCTTTGGTCACTGAAAACTCCAAGCTCCTGGTGATCGACCCTAAGACTTTCGAGGGAATGATTCGCGGCAACTCGGAGATCGCCCTGCGGATGATCAAGCGCTTGGCCGAGCGCCTCAGCGACGCCGACGAACAGATCGAAAACCTGCTGCTCATGGATCCCCACCGCCGGGTGGTCCACCGGCTTTTGCAGATTTGCCAAAGCCATGGTTGCCCCACGGAGCAGGGTGTCGAAATCACCTTCGCGGCGGGCGAGCAACCCACCAACATTGGCGTCGGTGAGGCCGGAATCCGCTGGATGTTGAGCCGGTTGGAACGCGCTGGCCTGTTGGATCGCCGAGACGATAAGGTCACGGTTCGCGACACGGCGCGGATGCAGGATTATTTAAAGTATCTCGATATGAAGTGGAAGTTCGGGGACCTCTGAGTGCGAGTGCAAATCCTGGGTTGCTACGGTGGCGAGTTACCCAATTACCGGACCACTTGCTTTCTCATCGACGAGGTACTCGCCTTTGACGCGGGTGCCCTCACCTCCTCGCTCAGCCTCGAGCGCCTCTCTGCGCTGGAGCATATTCTGCTCTCCCACAGCCATTTCGATCACGTCAAAGATCTACCTTTGGTGGCCGATTTGATGGCGGGTCGCCGCCGACGGCCGATCACCGTTTACGCTTCGCATCAGTGTACCCGGACGCTGCGGGCGAACATGTTCAACGACTCGCTTTGGCCGGATTTCACCCGCATTCCCAGCGCCCGAAACCCGGTGATCCGCTTCAAGCCGTTCCGAGCCGGCAGCAGCTTTCGGATTGGCAAGTACCGGATCCGGTCGATCTCCGTGAGCCACCCGGTGGAATCGTGCGGCTTCGTCATTTCGGATGAAAAGAGCTCCTTTGCAATCAGCGGGGACACTGGGCCTACCCAAGTCCTCTGGAACATCGTCAACCGCACGCCTGACCTCAAGGCGCTCCTGCTCGAGACCAGCTTCCCCAACGAGATGCAGGACGTGGCCGACGTTTCGGGACATCTGACTCCGCGAACGCTTCGAACCGAATTGGCCAAGTTCCGGCACAACGGGACCTCGGTCTTCCTCTACCACCTCAAGCCCGCCTACTTGGCTCAGCTCAAGGAAGAGATCGCGGGGCTGCCCGTGGAGCTGCTGAAGCTCGGCGACAGCTTTGAATTCTAGAAGGCAATCCGCGTTGACTCAGGGAAAGCAGCGCACTACGCCAGTTGCGCCGATGAGTTGGTTTTCCAAAAAGCCGCGCATTTCCACCGCTGAACCGGATGGCCGGGTCAGGAAGACGTCTCGGATGCAGGGCCTTTGGGTCAAATGCGAGGACTGCAACGAGATCATTTACCGTCAGGAGGTGGAGAAGAACCTTCACGTCTGTACCAACTGCGGCTACCACCTGCCTTGGCCGGCTCGAGAACGGCTCAAGGCGGTGCTGGATCCGCAGAGTTTCCGAGAACTCGACGCCGACCTGGAGCCCGAGGATCCATTGGCTTTCGCCGACTCCAAGAAGTATCGGGAGCGGCTGCGTGCCGCCCGCAAAGCGCTCCAGTCTCCCGATGCGTTCGTCTCGGGCATCGGGGAGATCGGGGGACATCTGGTTTCGGTAGGGTGTTTCCTCTTCGAGTTCATGGGGGGCTCGATGGGCTCGGTGGTGGGGGAGAAGGTCGCGCGGGTCTTCGAGCGAGGCTACGACAAAGACTGCCCGGCGCTGATTTTCTCCGCGTCCGGCGGGGCCCGGATGCAAGAGGGCATCCTTTCGTTGATGCAGATGGCGAAGACCTCGGCGGCTCTGGTCCGCTTCCATCGCCGCAGTCGACCCTACATCTCAGTGATGCTGCATCCCACCACCGGAGGTGTCGCGGCGTCGTTTGCTTGGCAGGGAGATGTCATTTTGGCCGAGCCGAAGGCGCTGATTGGATTCGCCGGCCCGAGGGTGATCGAGCAGACCATTCGCCAAAAGCTGCCCGAGGGATTCCAGACGGCGGAATTTCTGCTGGAGCACGGGATGATCGACGCCATCGTGGCGCGGAAGGAGCTGCGGCCGAAGCTCGAACAGCTCTTGGGCTTGATGGGATAGTCCGCATTAGATGCAACCGCCCAAGACTTCCGAGCAAGCGCTCAAATTTCTCGAAGCTTTTTCACCTTCGCAGATCCGGTTGGGACTGGAGCGCATCGAGCACGCGCTGGCCTTGCTGGACCATCCGGAGCGACGCTTTCGCATCGTTCACGTCGCGGGCACCAACGGCAAGGGTTCAACCTGCGCCTTCATCGCCAGTTGCCTGGTGTCAGCGGGCTTTCGCGTCGGCTTGTACACCTCTCCGCATTTGGTGCGGATCAACGAGCGGTTTCGGATCGACCGAGAGGACATTTCCGACGAGCTTTTGGGCGAACGGGTGCTCGAAGTGGTGCAGCGCTACCCTGAGCTTGGCTCCGATACGCCCCCGCTGACGTTCTTTGAGTTCGGCACTCTGGTCGCGCTGTGGCATTTCGCGCGCGAGCAAGTCCAATTGGCCGTCCTCGAGACGGGTTTGGGAGGTCGGTTGGATGCCACCACCGCAGCTCGGCCGGACGTGACTGCAATTACGCCCATTTCGTTCGACCATATGGACTATTTGGGAAACACCTTGGACCAGATCGCCGCGGAGAAGGCCGGCATCCTCAAGCCGGGGGTTCCCGCCGTCTTCAGTCGACAAGAGCCCGAAGTCCTATCCGTACTCTGCGGTCGAGCGATCCAGGTTGGAGCCCCAACCTACCAGGAGGGACGGGACTACGAGGTGACGGCACAACGCGACGGTCACCTGGTCTACCGCGGAATCCGCACCTCGGTTTCGGACCTTGCGCCCGGATTGGTCGGGCGTCATCAGACGCAAAATGCCGCGGTGGCGCTGGCCTGCCTCGAGCTGTTGCGCGATGTCGGCTTTTCCACCTCGAACGCGCAGCTGCGAGAGGGTCTTCGCGAGCCGCGATGGCCGGGGCGATTCGAACAAATCGCTTGGCATCGACCCCTGGTGCTCGACGGGGCCCACAACCCTGCGGGTATCGAGGCGCTGGTCACGGCGCTTGCGGACTTCTATCCTGGGCACAAGATCCATCTCATCTTCGGGGTCCTTCGTGACAAGCTGTGGGAGGGGATGATCTCTCGCCTGTTTCCAGTCTGCGCATCGGTGCTACTCGTCGATGTCCCCAGCCCTCGATCACTGCACCCGTCCGAATACCTCGCTCGCGCCAAGGAAGTCTGTCCAGAGACCTCGGTCGCTTCATCGCCAGCGGAGGCGCTGGCGGCTGCCGCAGCCAAGGCAGGTTCGGACGCCGTCGTGGTCGGCGCGGGCTCGCTCTACTTAATCGGCGCCCTGAAGGACGCGATTTCAAAAGCGATTTTAAAGCCTAAAGGAGCATAATGGCGCAGTGCGCCATGAGCCCTTAAGTTCTGAGTAATGGGGATGCAAGCGTTACAGTCACCAGATCCCTCGACGGTACCCAAGGTTGACGAGCTGGAATTTCACGCGCTTTACACCAAGAGCGCGTATCCGGTTCAAACGCAGGATGGGTGGCAGCTCATCGCCACGCGGTACCAGCCAATTCCCCAACGCTTCAATCAACCCTTGTTGGGGGAGCCGTTGCTGCTGCTGCACGGGTTTTCCCAAAATCGGCATGCGTGGACATCGGGGGAATTCGTCAAGAACCTGCTCTTCTTCGGATTGGACATTCACATCCTGGAGTTGCGCGGGCACGGGAAGAGCTCGATTGCGGTGCAACGGGAACGGGCGCAGCAGCTGGCCGTCCCTTTGCCGCCGGACATCGATTACGGCTGGGACATCGACACGTACTTCCTCAACGACCTCCCGGCCGGAATTGCCGCCGTCAAGAAGGCGACCGGACGGGAGAAGATTTTCTTCTGCGGCCACTCGATGGGCGGAATGCTCGGGTACGGTTACGCGGGTCTCCACGATGATTTCGAGGGTTTGATCACCATTGGATCGGCAGCGGATCTCGGCAGAGGGTTTCCGCTGCTGCGCGCAATTGCCTTCAGCACCCCCGCGTTGTCCGCGGGTGTCGACTTGGCGTTCGCGTCGATCAATCTTCAGCGTCGAGTTTCCCGCGCCGGGCTGGCGTTCTTGAACCGCGCCGTCAACGGCTTCAAACCGTCGGCGAACTCAACGCCGCATAATCGAGCTCGTGAATTGTCCTATCAGTACGTGCCGGTCGACACTTGGCTCAAGTGGGCGGAGCGCTTGCTCGGGCGGGCACAGAAAAAGCCGATCTACGAAAAGCTGAACTCTCGGATAAACAAGCTGACCAATCCGTCCCGGGTCAGCGCGGAAGACATCCGTTGGTTGATGCGCTGGGGTGGGGAACGAGAGCCCCGCAAGGTCCTCGATCAGTTCACCAAGTGGATTCGCCGGGACGAGCTGTGCTGCTATCGCACCGGATATGACTTCAAGAAGAGCTTTCAAAACATCAAGATTCCGATGGCCATCATCTTCGGGGATCTCGATCCGCTGGCATCCGTCGCGTCCACGCGAAGCGTCTACCGAGCCGCGCAGAGCGACTATCTGCTGTGGAGGCCGGTGAAGGGGAACAGCCATATCGAGCTGACGATGGGCCATGACATCCGGCAGATCTGCTACGACATCAAGAACCTGGTGGAGTATGCGAGAACGCACCGGACCGCAGACGCACGCAAGTAGCGGCGCCGATGCGAGAACGACCTACATCTGCGCCGTTCAGGAACTGAGCCGAGCCGCGCTGGAGGAAACTGGGTGGCGCAAGCGGGCATGCTAGCATCTCGTCCGTGCGGAAACTGATCAGGCTGCGCTCGACGGGCGCGCTGCTGTTTGCCCTCGCGTTGCAAAGCAGTGCTGCTGAAGCGGCAGAAGTGAACGTAGTATCCAAAGTTGAAGTCCGCGGCCGAGCGGTGGAGATCGTCGCCAGTCGCAAACCCAATTTCACCACCTTCACCATGACCGATCCGCCGCGATTGGTGGTTGACATCTCGGAGGCCGTTTTTGCGAAAGTACCCGAGGAGATGCGCGTACAAAACGGAACGATTCGAACCATCAAGACGGCGGGTTATGGATCTGGTTCGTCGGCGATTGCGAGAGTCATTGTTGCTTTCGAACACAACGTAGAGACAGACATCAGCGCCTTTGGTGACAACGGCCTGCTGGTCAAAGTACTCGGCGACAGCGGGCCTCCCGTAGTGGCGGCCGTGGAAGCACCGGCGAACCCGCCGGCCTCTGTAAAACGTTCCTCGACGCCGGCCGCGGCCGCCCCGGCTGTGAAGCCAGTGAAGCCGGTGGCCGCGGAAGTTGCCGATGAGGAAGAGCCGGCGCCGGCCGCCGCCAAAGCCGAGCGGGCGCCATCCCCCGCTGAGGCCAAGCCGGCGCCCGTTGTTGCCGAAGCCAAACCGTCGCCTGTCGCCGCTCGGGCCAAGCCGGCGCCCGCCGCCGCCAATGCTAAGCCAGCGCCCAGCGTCGTTGCTGAAATCGACTCCGCGTCTGCCGCCGCGGCCGAGTCCGAGCCGCTCGAGGAGCCCAAGCGGACGGCAGATCTAGACAGCGAGCGTGCCAGGAAGCAGGCGGAGGCGCTCAATCGGCAGCGCGAAGAAAAAGAAGCGAAGCTGCGCGAGGCCGAGGCCAGGCGCCAAGCGAAGGAAGAGCGGCAGCGGCAAATCGCCGCGGAGGCGCAAAAGAAGAAGGAAGAGCAACGGCTCGCCAAACAGTTGGAACGCGAGCGGGCTGAGGCCGAAACCGAGCGACGAAAGGAAGCCGCAGTCGAAAAAAAGAAAGAGATCGAGCAGGCGCGGCTCGCGAAGCGGCTTGAAGCACGGGAGCGCGCCAAAGCCGAACAGGAGCGGCGACGTCAAGCGCGAGTTGAGGGCCAGAGGAAAGAAGAAGCGGCCCGACTGGCCCGACGGCTCGAGCAGGAGCGGACCAAAGCTGCAAAGCAGAGTCGCCGCCAGGTCAAAGTCGCAGCGGTTTCAACCGTTCAATCGGACGCGGTGATGGATGAATCGGCTCCGCTTCGGCGACAGCGTCCGACAGGAGCCCGAAGCCTGATGACGTTTGTCGGCTTTATCCCGCAGCCCTCCGGCTCGAGGGTATTCGTGCGCACTTCCGGGCCGGTGCGATATTCGGTAACTCAGGGAGGCGACAAGACCGTCGTGCTCGAGTTGGAAAATGCGCGGATCAATGTGCACAACAACACGCGGCCTCTGGACACTTCGCAATTCGATTCTCCAGTGGAAAGGATCGAGCCGCATCAAGCCGCTGGGCAGACGGTTCGGGTCCAGATTCGACTCAAGGACGCGGTGCCCTATCAGGCCAAACAGGAGGGGAACGAAGTGTTCCTCGACTTTGGTCCACCCGCGCATCCCTAAAACGCGCTAAAAAGCGGATGTGGCTACACGGGCGGCTCACCGGCCGGAACCGTCCGCAGGGGTTTCCTTCGTGGAACTCGACGGGCGCGTGCAGTGATTGCCGATACTGCCTTCGTCCTGGCCACGCTCATCGGACAGTTGCTGACGCCGCAGGCGGGGCAAGGGGAGCTGATCTCGGATGAGCAGACTTACAACACGGTGACCAAGGTGGTGGTGGCCCGAGGGCACGCGGCGCTTCGTTCCAAGGGCGTGACGCTCTGGGCGGACGAGGTGACCTACGATCAGGTGAACCAGCGCGCGACCGCGGTGGGAAACGTGATGATGGTTCGCGGCCTGACCGCCGCCTTCGGGGACCGGATCGAGGTGGACTTGTCCTCGGATCAGGCGATTGTGCAGCGCGGCTTGGTGATTCAAAAGCGCGGCGTTCCTCCAGAGCAGTTGCTGACGGCAAAAACTCCGGACCAGCTGCTAAAGATGGGCCAGACGTCCTTGGCGCTCACCGGACGACAGGTGACGCGGGTGAACGATCGTCGGTTTCTCGTAGACGGCCTCTCGTTCACTCCGTGCGACTGCGACCCCGCCCATCCGAGCTGGCGGATCGATTCCATCCATGCCGATTTGACCGAGTCGGAACGGGCGAATCTCTCGCTGCCGATCATCTATGTGCATTCGGTGCCGGTGTTCATACTGCCCTGGATTTCCCTGCCGCTGAACGAACGCGCCACTGGATTACTGCCGATCCGACCGACCGTCACCACCCTCAACGGGTGGAGCATCGACGTTCCGGTGTTCATCACTCTCGGCGACAGTTACGACTTGACGCTGACCCCCGGCTACTATTGGGGAAACAACGGAGTCGACCAAAACGGAAACCCGATTTTGGCCGGGGTCAAAGGCCCGCGGCTGCAGAGCGAGTTTCGCTACGTCCCTTCCGCCACGACCAGCGGGCGCGCTTCCTTCGGGGTTATCGATGATCGCAAACCACTTCGCGATCCGATTTCGGGCCTGCTGCCGTCCTTCACCGACCCCGTGACCGGACAGCAGGTATCTGTCTCAAAGCCGCGCGGACTGCGCTGGGATGCCTCGTTGCAGCACGCCCAGGACCTCGGGGCAGGGTGGTCGGATCGGATCGACGGGTTCGCACTTTCCGACGGCAACTACATCCGCGATTTGCAATCGGACATCATCGCTCGTACGGAGGGGTACATACGTTCCACGGGGGTGCTGTTCCATCGCGACGGCGGCAGCTACGCAGGGCTGGACGTCGTTCTGCGCCAGGACATCCGGTGGGGCTATCCACTGTTCGGCGACTACCACACGCCGGATGGAACCTTGGAGCCGGGTCCCAATACCCTGCAGCGCCTCCCTGGCATCATCTACGACATTCCCGAGCGCCCCCTCTTCGGTCCGGCGGTTGGAGGCCTTCGCCTCGAATATACGCGCATTGCGCCGCTGGATGGATTGACCTCGTTCGCGTATTTCCGGCCGGACCTTTTCGGAAGCAGCGGTGGTGTGGGCGAGCGCGAGGCGCGAGACCGGATCGACTTTCGTCCTCGAGTCAGCGCCGGCTTCGGTGTTGGTCAATTCGTTCGCTTCACGCCGTACTTAACCTTCCGCGAGGATCTCTACCTGGGGGAGGTCACGGGTAAGTTCCTCCATCGCGGCTACCCGATGATCGGCGTCACCACCGAGACCGAGATCGCTCGAGCATTCACCTTCAAGGACGGCGGCGCGCTTAGGCACGCGATCACCCCCTCGGTGGAGATCCGGTATGTCCCCCCAGTATTCGGACACGCCTGGCCGATGCCCTACGACGAAGTCGACCTCGCGGTACCCTCGGAAGGACTCTTCCAGGCAGTGGCTCAGGTCAGCCAAAGGTTCGCGATCCGGAAGGGCCAACTCACCACCGAGCTGTTCCGCTTCGATCTCGGTCAAGACTTGGACTTTCGGAACCAGCGCGCTGGCGACACCTTCGCAAGATCCACGT
>Ga0066903_100006653_pt1 | contig 10324 bp, 10 predicted proteins | sample PanSoiMetaGPlot1_FD_67491 | JGI IMG/M metagenome (GOLD analysis project Ga0066903, IMG submission 67491) | Tropical forest soil microbial communities from Panama analyzed to predict greenhouse gas emissions - Panama Soil - Plot 1 (version 2) | ecosystem: Environmental > Terrestrial > Soil >... | reverse complement strand
CCCGCAGCCGCCGAGCGCGCGCGGGTATCATGCGGCCAGCTCAAGACGCAGGAGGGCAGGCGTGGCCGCAGTCGTCAATTCCCCGACGTCCCGTCCCGGAACGGCCCGGGCCGTGCTGGCCCTGGCCGTGGGCCTCGCCCTGGCCGTCGCCGCCTGCGGCGACGACAGCGGCTCGGCCGGCACGGCGCAGGCGCCGCCGCCGGCGACGAGCGCCGCCCCGACCGCAGCCCAGGGCCCCTGCCACAGCCCGGCGCCGGGCAGCCCGGCGGCGCTGCACTTCGCCGCGGAGCCGCCGGTCACCGTCGACGTCCACGCCTCGTACACCGCGGTCCTGAGCACGAGCTGCGGCGCGATCACGCTGTCGCTGCTGGTGGCGAAGGCGCCGCACACCGTCAACTCGTTCGTGTTCCTCGCGGGCCAGAAGTACTTCGACCACACGCCGTGCCACCGCCTGACCACGTCCGGGATCTTCGTCCTCCAGTGCGGCGACCCGACGGGCCGCGGCACCGGCGGGCCGGGCTACACGATCCCGGACGAGAACCTGGCCGGCGCGACCTACCCGGCGGGCACGGTGGCCATGGCCAACACCGGCCAGCCGCACACCGGCGGCAGCCAGTTCTTCCTCGTCTACCGCGACACGCAGCTGCCGCCGCAGTACACGCCGTTCGCGAAGATCACGGCGGGCCTGGACGTGCTGCAGCAGATCGCCGCGCTGGGCACGACCACCGGCGGCCCGGACGGTCCGCCGCGCGGAGGCGTGGTGATCGACAGCGTCGCGGTTACGAAAACGTAAGCGGGACGAGTGCCGGGAATTGAACCTCTCCCGGCCTCGCGAAAGGTTGCACTCCCGGCACTTGCCACCCTTTACCGGGCGTCCCGTCAGCGGGTGCCGGCGCCGGCGCGGACCCGGCGCGGCGAGCCCCAGTACGCCCACTCCTGGTACCAGCCGAGGATGTTGGCCCAGCCCCAGCGCTTGGTGTGCATCTTGCGCGCGGCCAGGTCGGCGGCGAGCCGCTCCCAACCGCGGTGCTCCAGGGTCACCCGGGTGCCGCCCTCGACCGGCGCGAAGCCGACCTCGACCTCGGTGCCGTCGATGTCGTGGCCGCGGTCCTCGTAGCGCAGCACGAGGCGCCGGCCCGGCTCCCACACCAGCACCGTGCCGTGCTGGAACCCCTCGCCGGTCGCCTCGTCGTGCACCTCGATCCAGCGGCCGCCGGCGCCGGGCTCGATCCGCATGCCGACCGCGCGGTCTGCGTAGTTCCAGTTGATGGGCCCCGGCCGCCACCAGCGGCCGATCTCGGCGGTGAAGATGTCGAACGCCACGGCCGGCTCGACGGCGACGTCGACGGAGACCACGACGGTGGGCTGCGTGCTCATGGCTGACTGCCTCCTCGGGTCCGCTCGACGTGCGCCCGGTAGGCGTCGAGCTGGTCGGTCCAGAACGCCTGCACCCCCTCCAGCCAGGCGCCCAGCGCCAGGAACGGCTCCGGGCGGAGGCGGTACAGGTGGAGCCGTGCGTCGTGCTCGACGCGCCGGCCCTCGATCAGGCCGCCGCTCCTCAGCACCCGCAGGTGCCTGCTCATCGCCGGGCCGCTCGCCCCCGCGCCGGTGGCGAGCTCGCCGGCGCAGCGGGGCCCCTCGCGCAGGAGCTCGATGACGCGGCGCCGCGTGGGTTCGGCGAGCGCCGCCAGCGTGGCGTCGAGTTGGTTCACCACGACGACAATAGTTAACCTGATCGTTATCTATTGTCAACCCGGCCGCTCAGAAGACCAGCCTCCGCTCCAGGAGCGAGCGCTCCGCCGGGTTCGAGGTCAGGTCGAGGGCCCGCCGGTGCGCCGCGCGCGCCTCGCCGGGCCGGCCCAGCCGCTTCAGGAGCTCGCCGCGCGTGGCGTGGTAGAGGTGGTAGCCGTCCAGCGCATCGGCCAGCTCGCCGAGCAGGGCGAGCGAGCGGGCCGCTCCGCCGACGTGGCTGAGCGCGATCGCCAGGTTGAGCCGCACCACCGGCGTGTCGCGGTGGCGCAGCAGGAGCACGTACAGCCCGGATATCTGCCGCCAGTCCGTCGCCTCCCACGACGGCGACTCGGCGTGGACCGCGGCGATGGCGGCCTCGAGCTGGTAGGCGCCGGGGCGCCGCATCGCCGCCGCCCGCTCGATCAGCGCGCCGGCCTCTGCGATCAGCGGGCCGCCCCACAGCGAACGGTCCTGGTCCTGCAGCAGCACGAGCTGGCCGTCCCGGTCCACCCGAGCCCTGGCCCGGGCGCGGTGCAGCCGCATCAGCGCCAGGAGCCCGAGCGGCTCCGGCTCCGCCGGCACCAGGTTGGCCAGCAGGCCACAGAGCCACTCCGCGTCGTCGGCCAACCGCGGCCGGGTGGCCGACGGCCCCGAGCTGGCCAGGTAGCCCTCGTTGAACATCAGGTACAGGACGGCGAGGACCTCCTCCAGCCGGTCCGGGAGCTCCGCCGCGGTGGGCACCCGGTACGCGACGCCGGCGCGCACGATCTTGCGCTTGGCGCGGACGATGCGCTGGGCCACCGCCGACTCCTGCGCCAGGAACGCGTGCGCGATCTCGGCCGTGGTGAGGCCGGCCACCGCACGCAGCGTGAGCGCGACCTGGGCCTCGCGCGCCAGCGCGGGGTGACAGCACGTGAAGATCAGGCGCAGCCGGTCGTCGGACTCCTCGAGCGGCGCCTCCGAGGCGGCGACCAGCCGCAGCTTCTCCGTGAGGAGCGCGCTCCGGCGGACCCGGTCCAGCGCCTTGCGGCGCGCCGTGAGCTGGAGCCACGCGCCCGGGTTGGCGGGGACCCCGCTGACCGGCCAGTGCTCGAGGGCCTCCACGATCGCGTCCTGGACCAGCTCCTCGGCGAGGTCGAAGTCGCCCGCGCGCCGGACGAGCGAGCCGATCAGCCGGCCCGCCTCCTCCCGGAAGACCCGGGAGACGGCGGCGCCGGCCGACTCGCTGGTGGTGGTCTGCGTCACATCCCGTCGCGAACCACGATCGGACGGATCTCGACCTTGCTGCTGGCCGGCCACGTCTTCGCCATCGCGATCACCGCGTCCAGGTCGGGCGCCTCGACGATGCCGTAGCCGCCGATGGACTCCTTGGCCTCCAGGAAGGGACCGTCGGTGACGACGCCCGTCGCGGGCTCCACGGTGGTCGCCGTGCTGGCCGGCTGCAGCTGGTGGCCGCCCTGGAGCGCGCCCGAGGCGCTGTGCTGCTCCCACCACGCGCCGACCCTGGCGTACATCGCCTGCAGCTCATCCGGAGAGCTGGAGTCCGGCCCCTCGCCGTCGCCCACGAACATGAGCATGTACTTCATCTTCATCTCGACTCCTCGTACTGCGGGGCCGCCACCGGCCGCCGTCACCAGAGACCACGAATGGGCCGGTGTCGATTTCGACATGGTCGCCCGGTAACGCGCGCCCGTACTGTAGGGCAGACCTTGCTCCGCGCAGCAGCGGCGGCGCTCGCCGCGTCGCAACTCCTCGCCCCGGCCGCCGCGGTGGCACCCGCGGCCTGGTCGACCGACCTCCACGTCACCGGCGTCGTCGACGTCTCGACCGCTCGGACGGACGGACGGCTGGTCGTGAGCGGCGGGTCGCGCCTCTGGCTGCTGGACCGGCGCACCGGCGACCTGGCACCGTTCGCGGCGGACACGGGCGGCTACCCGGGCGGCGCGGGCGACGAGCCGTACCTGGCGGTGGCGCCGGGCAGGACCGCCGCCGGCGGCGGATGCGCCTTCACGCCCGACGACGTCTATGTGATCCAGCAGGGCCCGCGCGACGTCCTGCGCATCGACCGGTCGGGCCTGGCCCACCGCTTCGCGCACGTGGACGGCGTCGACTCGCTGGGCGGCATCGCGTTCGACACCGCCGGCCGGTTCGGGGGCCGCCTGCTGGTGATCGGGCCCCACCTGGGCGCCACGGTGGTGGCGGCGATCGACTGCCGGGGCGGCGTCGAGCACATCACCGACCGGGCGCCCGTGATGGAGGGCGGGATCGCCGTGGCGCCGCCCGGCTTCGGGGCGTTCGGCGGCGACCTGGTCGGCGCCGACGAGCTGAGCGGGCAGATCCTCGCGGTCAGGCCGGACGGGTCGACCGCGCCGGTCGCCCGGTCGGGCCTGCCGGCCGGCGGCGACGTCGGCGTCGAGGGCGTGGGGTTCGTGCCGGCCGGGTTCACCGCCGGCGGCGTGGCGTACTTCGCCGACCGGTCGACGCCGGGCAACCCGCATCCCGGCACGAACACGCTGCTGCGGCTCGACGCCGGCACGCTGGCCGCGGCCGGCGTCCGCGACGGCGACCTGCTGGCCGCGACCGAGGGGGGCGCCAGGACGATCGACGTGCGCTGCGCCGCGTCCTGCAGCGTGACGGAGGTCGCCGCGGGCCCGCCGGCGGCGCACGGCGAGGGTCACCTGGTTGCGGTCGCGGACCACCCCGCCGCGGCCGGGCGGCCGCTGCCGGAGGCGTCGGACCTGGGCGCCGCGGCCCGTCTCCAGACGCTAGTGCTGCGGCTGGCGATCGCCGCGGCCGTCGCCGCGGCGGTCGGCGTCACGGCCGGCGCGGCGGCGTGGCTGCGGCGCCGGCGGCGCACCTAGGTCGGTCGAGCGCCCCTCCCTCTCACGGCCCCCAGGCGCGCACGAACGAGTGCTGCTCGCCCGCGGGGACGAAGCCCATCCGCTCGTAGAGGTGCCGCGGCCAGTCGTCGCGGTCCGCCACCAGGAACACCAGCTCGCACCCCTGCTCCACCGCCGCCCGCACCGCGTCGCCGACCACCGCCCTGGCGTAGCCGCGGTTCCGCCACGCCGTCAGTGTGTTGACGCTCTCGACCTGCCCGACGCGGCCCAGCCGGTACAGGTGGCACCACGCCACCGGCGCCCCCTCCGCCCGCACCACGTGGCTGGTCAGGTCGCACGCGGCCGCCGTCGCGAAGCGGCGCTCGAACAGCTGGGTCAGCACCCCGCCCGGCAGGTCCGCGTATCGCTCGGCCCAGCTCCGCTCGACCGTCTCGCGGAGCGCCTCGAGGCCCACCCGCTCCACGCCGATGGAGTCGCGCGCCAGGTCCGGCCGGGCTCCGAGGACCATCACCAGCAGGCGCTCCTGCTCGTAGCCGGCGGCCGCGAGCCCCGCCGCCAGGCGCCGCCCCCGCGCGTCGTCCAGCACCGTGACCTGCCGGTACCGCCGGTCGCGGAGCTGCCGGTCGGCGCAGGCCACCAGGTCGGCGGCGGCCACCGACCCGGTCACGAACAGCTGGTTGTTCTCGTACGAGGCCGGGTAGCGGTCGTCCCGCACGGCGAAGCCCCCGGGGACCTCGACCACCGTCCGGGCGCCGCGCCTGGCGAGCGCCTCCTGGAACGCCACGATCCGGGCCAGGTCCCCCCCACCCATCGCGGACAATTGTCCGCCGGCGGCCCTGCCGCCGCGCGCGCCCCGCTCGGCGGGCCGGCGAATCAGCGCGCCAGCGGCGCCGCCGCGACCACCACCGTTCGCCCGCCCACCGCGAGCGAGTCGCCGGCCCGGACCGGGGCGGCGCCGCCCGCGCCGGCAGCGTCCGTCGTGTCGAGCAGGACCGTGTACGCGGCGCCCGGCCGGCCGGGCACCGGCACGCGCACCTCCCTCTCTCCCGCGTTGAGCACGACCAGCAGGTCGGCGTCCCCGAGCGGCCTGCCGCCGGCGTCGACGGTGCCGGTGCGGTCGCCGGCCAGCAGCAGGCCCAGGAAGCTGCCGGCGGGGTCGTTCCACCGGTCCACGGTCATCGGCCCGCCGTCGGGACCGAACCAGGTGACGTCGGGCAGGGCGCCCCCGTCGACGGCGCCGGACAGGAAGCTCCTGCGCCGGAGCGCCGGGTGTGCGAGCCGGAGCCCGACCGCCCGCTTGACGAACGCGATCGCCTGCCGGGCGTCGTCGCCGAGCCGCCAGTCGTACCAGCTGATGGCGTTGTCCTGGCAGTAGGCGTTGTTGTTGCCCCGCTGCGTGCGGCCGATCTCGTCGCCGCCGCAGATCATCGGCACGCCCTGGGCCAGGAGGAGGGTGGCCAGCATGTTGCGGCGCTGGCGCTGCCGGACGGCGGCGATGGCGGGGTCGTCGCTGGGTCCCTCCACGCCGTAGTTGTCGGCGTGGTCGTCGCCGGCGCCGTCCGTGTTGCCCTCGCCGTTGGCCTGGTTGTACTTGGCCTCGTACGTCACCAGGTCCGACAGGGTCTTGCCGTCGTGCGCGGTGACGAAGTTGACCGAGGCGTCCGGTCCGCGACGGGACACGGCGAAGAGGTCGCTCGACCCGGCCAGCCGGGTGCCGAGGTCGCCCAGCCCGGCGCGCCCCCGCCAGAAGTCGCGGATCGTGTCGCGCACGTGGTCGTTCCACTCGGACCAGCCGGTCGGGAACCCGCCGACCTGGTAGCTGTCCGGGGCGCCGACGTCCCACGGCTCTGCGATGAGCTTGACGCGGCTCAGGACCGGGTCCTGGTAGAGCAGGTCGAAGAAGGCCGACAGCCGGTCCACGTACCCGTGCTGGCGGGCCAGCTCCGCGGCCAGGTCGAACCGGAACCCGTCGACGTGCATCTCGACCACCCAGTACCGGAGCGAGTCCATGATCAGCCGCAGCACCTGCGGCCGGCCCGTGTCCATGCTGTTCCGGGTGCCGGTCGTGTCGAGGTACCGCGAGGGGTCGCTCGGGTCGAGCCGGTAGTAGACCTCGTTGGCCAGCCCGCGGAACGACAGCGCCGGGTCTCCGGGGCCGCCCTCGCCGGTGTGGTTGTAGACGACGTCGAGGATCACCTCCAGGCCGCGGGCGTGCAGCGCCTGCACCGCACGCTTGAACTCCACCACCTGCTGGCCCCGCGTCCCGCCGGCGCTGTACCCCGCGTGGGGCGCGAAGAACCCGACGGTCATGTAGCCCCAGTAGTTGCGCAGCCGCCGGTCGAGCAGGGACTGCTCGTCGACGAACTGGTGCACCGGCAGGAGCTCGACCGCTGTCACCCCGAGGCTCGCCAGGTGGTCGAGGATGGGGGCCGTGGCGAGCGCGGCGTAGGTGCCGCGCAGCTCCTGGGGCACGTCGGGGTGCTCGACGCTGATCCCCCTGACGTGGGTCTCGTAGATCACCGTCTCGCTCCACGGCCGACCCGGCGCCCGGTCGGCGCCCCAGTCGTACGCGCCGTCGACCACCACGCAGCGCAGGAGGCGCGGCTGCGCCGGGTCGACGGGCGTCATCGCCCTCGCGTACGGGTCCAGCAGCAGCCGGGAGGCGTCGAAGCGCAGGCCGCGGGCCGGGTCCATCGGCCCGCTCGCGCGGTAGCCGTAGAGCTGGCCGGGACCGACGCCGGCCACGTGGCAGGACCAAACGTCCCGCTCCTGCCACATCGGCACCCGGCGCTCGCCGCCGCGGTCGTCGAGCAGGCAGAGCGTGACAGCGCCGTCGTAGGCCCCGGCCGACGAGTAGACCGCGAAGTTCGTCCCCTCCGCGTCGGGCGTGGCGCCCAGGACCCCGGGGTCGCCGGGCCGCACGCCCGAGGCGCCGGCCGCGGCGGCGTCAGTCATAGCCACCGCACATGAACAGGGACGCCCGCCGGTCGCCCGGGTTCATCAGCGCGTGCAGGTTGCCGCCCCGCAGCATGGCGAGCTCCCCGGCGTGCAGCGAGCGAACCTCGAGGGACCGCTGCCGCGTGCCGGAGTCGGCCCAGTCCCCGACGACCATGATGCCGTCGCCGTCGAGCATCATGAACACCTCTTGATTGTCCCGGTGCCGGTGCAGGCCGATGCCGCACGCGGGCTCGAGGACGTGCAGGTCCATGTACTGGACCGCGAAGAACGGCTCCACGTCGCCGCTGGTGTGACCTTTGTGGCCGAAGCCGTCCAGGTTCCAGGGCTCCAGCCTCCTGATCAGCTCCTGGCTGCCCTCGTAGCGCCCGTACAGGCTGAACAGGTTGCGGTACTCCAGGGTGCCGACGCCGCCGTGCGGGTTCAGGCTGGTGCCGACGCCGAGGTAGTTGTTCCAGCCCCGCAGCTGCATCTCGAAGCCGAGGCGGGTCGTGCCGCCGCCCGTCGGGTCGGCCGCTCCGCCGCCGTCGGCGCCCGCCGACCAGCGCACGTCCAGGTACAGCGGCAGCACCGGGTGCATCGCGTGCTGGGGCGAGACGCCGCGGATGTCCTGGCCGTCCACGGCCTGGCGCGCGAAGTCGCCGGCGCCCCCGGGCACCAGGTCCGGCCGCGGCTGCACGACGCCGGCGTCGAGGGCGGCACCGCCCCGGGCGTCGACCTGCGGGCGGAGCCCGTCGCCCGAGCGGCCCCACAGCTCGACGACGTAGCGGGCGCTCTCCTCGTCGTAGGGCGCGCGCAGGGTCGCCGAGGCGCCCCCGATGTGGACGGTGCACCCGATCGCGCCGCCCAGCGTGCCGCCGGCGGCCTGGGCCAGCGCCGAGTCGGGGCCGGCCCGGTAGCTGAGCTGCAGGAAGGGCAGGCGCTGGCCGCCCACGACCGCCCAGCCCCGCACCGCGCGGGTGTCGCCGAGGTGGAAGTCGTGGACGTTCTGCTTCTGGAAGTCGGTCTTCACGTCCTGCTGCGCGGGGTCGAGCTGGTCGCTGTTCGGCGCGCTCGGACCGTAGAGCTGCAGCCACGTGAGCGGGAACAGGTACTGGATGGAGCAGGGGTCGTAGACCTCGCGGGCCGCGCTCAGCCGGACGTCCTCGACGACCGCCAGCAGGCGCTGCAGCGGGTTGTCGACGTCGTAGGCGGGCGTGGTCCCGGGATCGACCCGGATGACGCTGTCGGTGTGCACGAGCTGGGCCACGGTTTCCCTCTCAGATGAGTGATTCCGAATGGGGGCGAGGCATTCGGTGGCCAGGTGCCCCAGATCGTGGACCTGCGCCGAGGACCGGAGCGAGCCCATTCGTCAATGGGTGAGCGAGGACCGCAGAAGCAGGGCCGCGAGGTGGGGTGCATGGGCGCCGAAGGTCCGTCATCATTCGGAATCACTCATCAAGTCGTCTGGTACAGGAATGCGACGAACTGGAGCGGGTCGGTGCCGGGGTTGCGGATGCCGTGCACCCCGCCGCTCTTGGTGTAGATGACGCTGCCGGGCTTGACCGGCAGCTCGCGGCACTGGACCGGGTCCAGTCCGTAGATCCGCCGCTCCACCAGCGGGTACGTGGAGGTGCGGGGGTCGTTGCCGTCCTCCATGTAGGCGATCCCGGTTCCCGCGATGATGTAGTACAGCTCCTCGCTGCCGAGGTGCCGGTGCGTCCCCTCGACCGCGCCGGGCGGGACGGTCACGTGGTGGAAGAACACCAGGTCCCCACCCAGCTCGCGCTGGAACAGCCACCGCATCTGGACGATGTTGCCGTCGTGCCGGTCGGGGTTGTCCGGGTCCATCATCGGGTTCAGGTAGCTGACCGGGGGCACGGCCGAGGCGTCGGGGATGAAGAAGCCGCGCTGGAAGTCGAGCAGGTAGTTCTGGTCGCTGACCGTGTTGTCCGACGAGCTCGGCGCCGGGTTGCGCGGCTCCTGGTGGGAGCGCAGGTAGTCGTTGTCCCACTGGACGTTGCCGATCGGCTGGCCGGTCGGGTACAGCGTGTCGTCCTCCCGGAAGGCGACCGCGACCTGTCGCAGCGAGGGCAGGTCGGCGAGCGCCGGGGACAGCTCGGACATGCGCGTGATCGGCGCGTCGCGGCCCATCAGGGCCGAGACCCGGTGGTCGTGCGTGTTCCCCCTGGGTGCCTCCAGCGTCTCCCACACCTCGACCGCGTAGGCGTCGATGACGGGGTCCCAGTGCAGCGTGAGCGTCGCCTCGGCCGCCTTCGACGCGTCCTGGGGGATCACCCTGGTCCAGGCCTTGACGGTCGGTCCCAGGCGCCGGTCGAACTCGCGAGCCTGCTCCACCAGCCGCGTGGCGACGTACTCGTACCGCAGCATCCCGCACAGCCGGACGCCGCCCAGGTAGACGTCGCCCTTCATGATGGTCATGTCCGGGCCGCCCCGGACCTCGGCCACGTGGTACCGGTACCGCGAGCTGCGCGAGGCGCTGAGGTACCGCGCGTGGTAGATGCGGTCGGGGAAGAAGACGACGCGGAAGATCGAGTTCGCCTCGTCCGTGAAGAGCTGGTCGAATCGCGGGTCCATGGCTACCTTCCCAGCAGCACGTCGCCAACCCGGAGCGAGTTGGCCTGGATGGTGAGCGTCGGGTTGGCGCCGCCCGACGTCGGCATGAAGCTGCCGTCCGTCACGTAGAGGTTGTCGAAGTTCCAGGCGCGGCAGTCGCGGTCCAGAACGGAGTCCTGCTGCGACGACCCGAACCGCGCCCCGCCCAGCACGTGGTTGGCGATGCGGACGACCGAGTTCTC
>Ga0066903_100006652_pt1 | contig 10324 bp, 13 predicted proteins | sample PanSoiMetaGPlot1_FD_67491 | JGI IMG/M metagenome (GOLD analysis project Ga0066903, IMG submission 67491) | Tropical forest soil microbial communities from Panama analyzed to predict greenhouse gas emissions - Panama Soil - Plot 1 (version 2) | ecosystem: Environmental > Terrestrial > Soil >... | reverse complement strand
CGTACGTGGGCGCCTGCTATAGTTTCGTGCGTGGGCAACAGCAATTCTCGCCGCTCAGCCACCCGCAGTTATGGAAGGGCGCCGCATGAACACACCGACCTGTACGTGTGAGTGGGTGCGAGGGCAGGGAGTCCGTCGTGACCCGAAGTGTCCCATTCACGGCGACGGCGTGCTGAAGGATCATGCTGAGCCCGAACGACCTCAAACGCCCGCTCCCTGACGGCTGGGAGACGCTCGTCGGCGTCGACACCGGCACCTACATGTCGGCGCTCGTCATCGGGATTGCGCCCGACACCGGGGCGGCGTTCGTGTTCGAGGAATTCCCCAATTACCGCTACGTCGGCGGCGAACTCGAACTGCTCGGCATGACCGTGCCGCAGTGGGCGAAGTCGGTGGTGTACGCCTGCAGCCGCTACGAGCGCGTGCCCACCAAGCGCTTGAACGCGTGGGCCGACCCCAATACGCAGTTCCGCCACGAACTGATCCACTACGGCATCAACCTGCGGCCCAACTTCCGCAAGCTGGAGCTCCGGCTCGAAATCGCGCGCGAGTATCAGGCGGCGAAAGACCAGTGGGGCAATCCGACCATGTTGTTCTTGGCGCCGTGGCTGCAGGTGCTGCCCTATGAGATGGAGCACGCCGTGTGGCCCGAGGACTCCACCGCCAGCGGCAAGTACGAACGCGTCAAGCAGCACGATCATACGCTCGACTGTCTGGAGCACTGTCTCTCGCGCCGCCCGCGCAGCAAGAAGGTGCTGAAAACCCGCGACCTCACCTTCCGCGAGCGCTTTCTCCTCGAACACCGCCGCCCCGATCTGACGACCGGCGATCCCCACCTCGGGCGGCTGTAAGACTCTGTGTCATACTGCAGTGCATGGCGAACGAGCACATTCAGGCGGCGCTCGACGCGTTGGCCGAGGCCGCGGGCGCGATGCGCGAGGCGGGCAAGTTGATGCGGCAGTCCACCGACCGCCTCATCGAGCATGAGCACGACCTGATCGAGATGAACCGGCAGTTGCTGCAGGTGACGGCGAAACTCGATGCCGCCATCGATGCGAACCTGCGCGCGCAGGAGAAAGACCGGGGAACCAGCCAGCCCTAGCGTGCTGACGCACAGCGTCCTCGTGCTACACTGCCCGACATCGCAGCCGTCCTCCTCGAAGACCTGGCGACCACACTCGACGCCATCACCCAGCAGGTGGCCGAGCAGAACCTGCGGCTGCTCTATCTCATGACGCGCGTGCAGTTCCGCACGACCGACGGGCAGATCGTCACCGCGTACGACCGGTATCGGGCCGACCGGGACGCGTTCCTTGCGGAGGTACATCATGGCGCAGGCGCATCCGGTGCCGCCGCAGCCCCAGCCGCCAACGCCGCCCCCGGTGAAACCGGCCAAGAAGCCGCCGCGCCCCAAGCCGACCAAGCCTGACCTCGACCCGGACGGTCTAGGCCCCGATCCCGGCGACCCGCACCTGGGGTACTTCTGATGCCCACGCGCCGCCGCTTCGATCTGCCCGAGCGGTTCCCCGAGTTCGCGATGGCGGATAGTCCTGATGTCACGCCCGACCGCGTGGCGCCCGTGGCGAGTCACACCGAGCGGCAATCGATGGACCCCGCGGCGTGGGGGCGCCGCTATCTGCGCGGCGATCCGAAAGGGCTGGGCTACTTCGGCCCGCTGCAGACACCGAGCGGCGGGGTGATGAGTGAGTTGAGCCTGGGACCGGACGAGTTCGGCGGGATGGCGCGCGAAGGACGGGCCTGGACGTATCCCTCGGTGGTGCCGACCTTGACGCGTGCGGAGCTCCAGACCTTGCTCCATCTCCCTGACGGCCAGGACGTGCCCGCCGCCATCAAGCGCAAAGCCTACGAATTCGCCAAGACGCGCATCGAGTCGGGCCGCGACCCCTTCGCCAGCCCGGAGGAGGCGCGCCCCGACATCTATCCCGAGTTCCTGCGCGTGCGACTCAACGGGCCGCTGCCCCCCAAGTAACCTTCTTATATGTTGCCCACCGGCACGAGCTACGACGCCCCGCCGCTCCTTCCCACCGCCGGCCCCGAGTTCGGCGGCGGGAGCGGTGCCGACCTCACGCAGATGACCAAGGAGTGGCGGCGCCTGCAGAGCCAGAAGTGGCGGATGCGCGGGGGGATCGAGTCCCGCATCCTCATCGCCATCGCCATGTACTTCGGCGAGCAGACCATCATTCAGCAGAAGGACAACCTGCTGACGCGGGGGCAGATGACCGAGGCCGACAAGAATCGGCTCTCGCTCGTCTTCAACATGCTCCGCAAACACGTCCGCCGGCGCATGGGGCGCCTGTGGTCCGTCGCGATGAATTTCAACGCGACCCCCAACAAGACCGACCCGCGCGCGTTCGACCAGGCCGATGTCGTGGGCGACCTCATCCGCGCGCTCAACTGCAAGGTGAAAGAGAAGCGCCAGCACTGGCTGCGCCTCTGGTGGATGCTCGTGGGCGGCGTCGTGCTGGAACACACGCCCTGGATCGACGACACGACCACCGAATCGATGCCCGTGTTCGACGACAGCGGCGAACTCCTCTGGAAGGAAGCCCCCACCGGCCTCACGCTTCCGCAGTCGCTGGTCGAGCAGAAGGTCATGAGCGGCGCGGTGCCCGAGTGGTACCAGCCGCTCGAACAGCCGACCATCGTCGGCGACGTCGGCAGCGAGATCATCTCGCCGCTCAACTTCTTCATCGACGCCGCCATCCCGACGCTCGATCAGTTGCCGCCCGGCCAGGGCTGCTTCATCGTGCAGATCAAGACGAAGGAGTGGATGGCGGATGTCTTCGGCGGCGACGTGCTCGACAAGCTGCAGAGCACGAGCAGCATCGATCTGGGGATCGTCAAGACGCGCCTGCTCGACCGCGGCCCGTCGCTCAGCGGCACCAACCTCAAGGATCTCGTCCCCGCGATTCAGGGCAGTCGCGGCCCCGGCGATCCGCCGTTCTATCTGGTGGCCACGCGCTACGAGCGCGACGGCAAGGATCACCCCAAGGGCCGGCGCACCATCTTCGTCCCGAATCAACTGATCCTCGATGACGGCGACTGCTACGAAGGGCAGATCCCGCTGACCGATTTCCACTACGACCCGCCGGGCGTCAGCTTCTGGACGCAGGATTTCGTCACCGATCTGATTCCCGCGCAGAAGTTCTTCAACAAGCGCATGTCGCAGATGGGCGAGTCGGCGAATGCGACGATTCACGAGGTGCTCTTGCTCGGCGGCGAACTCGGTCCCGACGACATCCCGTCCGACATCCCCGGCTTCGTCGAGAACGGCATGGACGAGCAGGGGCAGCCGCGCGTGCAGCCGATGCAGCGCAGTCCGCTCCCCCACTGGTTCCTCGAAGCGACGATGGCCGTGCAGGAGTGGCTGGACAAAGTGGGCGGCTCCGATCTCACCAGCCACAAAGTGATGCCGGGGCAGATTCGCGGTCCGCTCGCGCTGCCCTTGCTGCAGGAGTTGATGGACAGCGAAGACGGGCCGGTGTTCTCGCACCTGGGCGAGCAACTCGCGCTCACGCATCAGCAGCGCGTGAACCGCGTGAAGCAGTTCTACCCGCCCATCCGCACCTTGCACTACACCGACCGGAATCAGAAGGATGAAGTCCTCGTCTTTCACACCGAGGACATCCTGCGCGCCGGCACCGACTTCACCATCACCGTGGATCAGAGTTCACTCGTGCCGGAGCTCAGTGCGCTCCGGCGCGCGCGCGTGCTCGAAGACCTCAACTCGCCGCTGGCGATTCTCTATACCAATCGCCGCACGGGCAAACTCGATTCGTCCAAGATTGCCGCGCGCCTCAAATACGGCGACGAGGACGCCGAGGATCGCGAGGCGCAGTACCGCAAGCTCGCGCAACATCTCATCGCACGCTTGTGGCAGGGCCAGGATCTCCCGCCCGAGATCCCCTATGCGTTCTGGGATCACAACGCGATGCTCGATGAGTACGAGTCGCAGATGGCGACGACCGCGTGGCTCGAAGCCAGCGGCCAGGTGAAGCAGGCGTTCATCGGCCAGTACGAGAAGCACCGCAATTTCCTCGCGGCGATTCAGCAGGCGCAAATGGATTCAGTCCAAGCGCAGATGATGCAGGGCGCGATTGCGCAAGCCACGCAGCAGGCCGCCGCGAAAGCCGCCGCCGTCGCGACTGATGCGGCGCTGGGCCAGGTCGAGGCGCAGAAGCAGATGGCGCAGGCCGCGCCGCCGGCGCAACGCATGTTGCAGGGGCCGCGGCCGATGGCGCCGCTGCCTGGGGGCGGCGGGCCGGTCTCGACGCCACCGCCAGCGCCGCTCGTGCCGACCAACATGGGGTTGCCGCCTGGAGCGTAGCGCGTGGCTGACCCCACAACACCCGCCCGCGTCTCGCCTGCGCTCCGTGCGGAGTACGCCCGTGTCATTCGCGAGTTGGGCGGCGACGTGGGCATGATGCAAGATCGTGAGAGCAGTGCCGCGGATGAGGAGGCCGAGAAACCGGCGCGCAACATCGCCCAAGTACCGACCGAGACGGGCACCGCGCCGTACGGTTCGCATGAAGCGGCCGATGCACTCGCGCCCATCTGGGGAATGCACCCGCAACGCGTGTGGCGCATCATGAATAGCGAATTGGGCGTGCTCGACCCCGCAACGGCATCGGTCATCGACCAGATTCAGCAGGAGCAGGAAGCCGCCGACGTTGCGAAGTGGGGCGGCTACACACAGCCGACTCGCAGAAAGTACGAGGGCCAGTGATGCCGCTCATCAAAGGCAAGAGCCAACCCGCCATCAGCAAGAACATCAAGACGGAGATCAACGCCGGGAAGCCGCAGAAGCAAGCCGTGGCGATTGCGCTCAATACGGCGCGCAACGCCGGGGCGACGATCCCGAAACCGAAACGGGTGCCGTTCCAGGGCCGCTGACACCTGTCAGTGGGGAGTGGTGATACGCTCACCGCTCATGCACCAGTTCGAGCCTCTCTTCCGCGCCGCGGATGGCGGCGGGGGCGGCGGCCCCGTAGACGATGGGGGCGGCGGCGCCCCGAGCGGCGAGTCCGCCCCCTTCAAACTCACCGACGACAGCATGGTCGACCTCGGCGACGGCAAAGCCGGCCGCTGGGGCGATCTGCGCGGCAGCCGCTACATGCCCCGCGACGAGTACGACCGCGGGATGCAGGGCATCGCGCAAGGCCGCGAGTTTCTCCTCAGTCAGGCGCAGCGGCTCGAACAGGCGTGGCAAGCGTACCAGCGCGGGCAGGGGCCACGCCCCCAAGAGGCGAGACCGACCCCCGCGCAACTCCTCGAAGAAGCGCGCTCGGCTCCGATCATCGATGGCCAGACGCTGCACAAAGTGATGATGGCGCTGCACGAGCAGGGACTCTCCCCCATCGCGCAACTCCTCGCGCAGCAGCAGGCCAAACTCTCCGCGCTCGAACAGAACCTGGGCACGATGCGCCAGTCGCATCAGACCCTGACCGATCAGCACAGCGGCCAAGTGTTCGAGGCGCTGATGGCGCGGCACGGCGGGGCGCTCGGCGAGGTGCCCGGTTTCCACGGCTCGATTGACGCGAACGAGCCCGCCATTCGCGAGCTCCTCAAAGACATCTGGCTCTCGCACAATCAGTCCGAGTGGACCGATGCGAGTTTCCTGCAGGAAGCGCGCGCCCGGATTCAGCAGGTGGTCGACTACGTGCGCCGCGCCGACCGGCAGTACGTCACGCAGCAGAAAGAGGAGAAGCGGCAGCGCTTCTTCAACAACACGCGCGGCAACGGCACGCCGAGCGGCCCCACGCCCTACGTGCACAAGAAGGGCATCGACATCGCGCGCGAAGCGTGGCCGTTTCTAAACGACCGCAATCAGACGTAGGCCGACTCACGTTCCCGACATTGGCCGCGCCACGGGACGCGGTGACGCAGGAGGATCCGATGAGGTAATCCCGTGGCACTCACCAGCGACGTCATCAACATGTTCAAGTACACGTACGGCAGCGACCGCTTGCTGTACCTGGCCTCCCAAGAAATTGTGATGTGGAACATCCTCTCGCGCCGGCAGAAGCCGGTCAGCGGGCGAGGCCAGTGGATTCTCCCGGTGCAAACCAAGAACGCCGGTGTCTGGGTGGGCCACGCCGAAGGCGGCCCCAAGACGACCGCGCGCGCCCAGCCCGGCACGGCAGAAGCGACCTTCGCGCTCAAGGAATTCCACGGCATCTGGGATATCAGTTGGAAGATGCTGCAGGACGCGCGCAGTGACGAGTACAGCTTCGCCCGCGCCATCGACTTCATGGACGAGGGCTTCAAGCGGCGCGTGTTCCGGTTGATCAACGCGGATCTGTGCGGCTACGGGCGCGGCGAGTTGGGCATCCTGCCGGCGGCCGACAACGGCGATGCGACCGTCGTCGTGCGCTCGCTGCCCTTCACCGATCTCGGGATGGTCGTGGACCTGATGGACGACACCGACGACAACACCACGCTCGGCGTGGCGGCGCAGCCGGTCAGTTCCATCGTGGTGCCCACGCGTTCGGTGACGACGGCGGCCGGGAGTGCGGCGGGCACCGCGGCCGGCGACTACTACACGGTCGCGGGTTCGGTGCGCTCGACGGGATCGCTGCACACGTTCGGCTTGATGAACTGGGCCGACTCGATCAACCCGAAGGCCGTGGTCGGGAATCTCGGCAACATCAATCGCTCGACCGCTGGCAACGAGTACTGGCAGGCGACGGTGCTCGCCGGGACACCGCCGGGGACGCTCCGGCCGTGGACCGAGGATCTCGGGCTGCAGGGGATGGACGTCTGCCGCGAGCGCGGCGGCGTCGTGATCACCGATCTCATCAGCAATCTCGCCATCTTGCGCCGGTATCACGACAACCTCAGGGCCGATACGTTCTTCGCGCTGCAAGCGGTGAAGGAGTTCGGCAACAAGGTGGGCGTGGGGCGCAATGCCGATCAGATGAAGAGCGGGGCCGACAGCGCGGGCGAAACCGTCTACGAGTTCAGCGGGATTCCCTGGCGCGCCGAGCCGTTCCTCGATTCCAACAAGATCGTGGGGCTCAATCGCGAGCATCTCTTCATCGGCCACGGCGAGAACGAAGTGCCCCGGCCGCTCTCCGAGATTTTCGACGAGCAGACGCCGTACTTCACCACGACGGCCAACACGACGTTCGAGGTCGTGTCGTACTGGCAGGGCCAACTCCTCTGCGATCAGCCCACGGCGCTCGTGCGCTGGGACGACATCGCCGAGCAATAAGGAGGACGCCATGCCGAACAAAAAGGGCTTCCTCTCGCGGGCGCCCTTCCCGGTCGTGCTGCCGGCGCCGGCCGCAGCCGGGAACGTGCCCATCATTCTCGGCGGCACCGACAGTTACGAGGTGCTGGGCGTCGACATCCTCTACGACGTCGTGGGGGGCGCTGGCGCCACGCTCGATCTCGTCGCGATTCCGAAAGCCACACTCACCGCGAGCGGCATTGCGGGGACCGGCGTCTCCACGCTCGCGTCGACGGTGGACCTGACGGCCAACGCGCGCACGGTGCAGCACAAGAGCGGCGCCGGGCCGCAGAGCAAGCGCATCGTCCCGGCGGGCGGCGCGCTCGTGATGCGCACCGCCGGCACCCTGACCGGCCTGGCCGGGATGGCCGCCGTCGTGTGGCTGCAGTCGGTGCAGGGCCACCGGAGCATGTAGATGATCCTGAACGACGTGTTTGAACCGGCGCGCTTCTCCAATGAGGAGCTCGCCTTTCTCGCCGTGCACCTGGAGGACACGCCGCTCGTGGCGCTCCACGACGGCGCGCCGCCGGGCGTGAATCCCGCCGCCATCATGCAGGCGCTGACGCGGATTCAGGAACTGCATCAGTTGCACGTCGGGCGCAACGTCGGCTGGTGCGGCTTCGACGCCATTCGCGACTCGATCATGCGGTACCGCGACTGGCAGATTCGCGAAGCGGAGATTTATCGGCGCAGCGGCGGCACCCAGGGCGCCAACGGCGTGCCGCACGCGAGTCAGTACGCGTGGGACAAGCGCGGGCGCTACTTCCGCGGCGGCATCGGCGCCGACTCGGCCGAGATGGTCCGCACGGAGATTCTCGCGGATGGCTCACGCAAGCGCTTCGGGGTGTCGCTGCTCGAAACGCCGGGCGGTATGCGCGAAGTGCTCGAAGACGTGGCGCCGTGGCTTCAGGCGCAGCAGGTGAGCGGGCCGCCCGAGGAACTCGCCGAAGACTGGGAGGGCGAGCACGGGAACGTGATGTGCCCGATCTGTCGGCAGGCCGAAACGTTCGAGACGAGCAATCGCAGTTCGTATCTGGCGGCGCGACGGCGCATCGCGCAGCATCTGCTGTCGGCGAAGACCGATATCGACCGGCACCGCGCGCTCCATACGGTGACGTTCAAGTAAGACGGACACGGAAGGCGGCCTCATGCCCCGAGCGGCTGACACCCTGCGGTTGGAGGTGTCCACCCGGACGCCGCCCGAACTCCCTCGCGCCGCGCTCTTCCATTACTGGCATCCCGACCGGCCCGGCATCGAGCTCTGCCCGGCGTGGTTCGCGGCCGAAGTCGCGCTCAAGTCCGACGCCCTGCGCGTGCATCGCCCGCCACCCGGCGCGCCCACCCACGGTCACCCGTGGCTGGTCTGGTACCGCAAGCCCGAAGTGACGCATCCGCTCTCGCCCGGCTGGTTCCTGCTGCGCATCTGGTGGGACGATCTCGATTCGCGCCTCCTCACCGCGCTCGATGACGCGAGTGCCAGGAAGTGGGGCGATGCTCGCCAGTACTTCGATCACGTCGCCGAGGATCTGGCGGCGGCGTATCAGGCGCAGGACCGTGAGCGGAAGGGCGAGACCTTGGATCGCGCGTTCGACTTCCGCGAGTACACCAAGATCAAGAACATCGGGCGGGGCAGCAAGTTCGCGCTGCATCACGACGGGACGCTCATCCCGAGTCGCGGCGAGTTGAACTGGCAGCGGGAGCGTGAGTGATGCCGATTTCCCCTCGGGCCACGCCGCTGCTGGCGAGCGATCTCCTCGACGACCTGATGGTCCTCGACAACGAACTGCAGACCATGCTGGGCGGCGATGACGAGTGGCGCGCCATCAAGGCACTCAATCTCGCGCTGCGCTACCTCGACACGGTGGCGGCCTCGCAGGCGACGGTGCTGCAGGTGTCCTTCGAGTTCCTGACCGGCACGACGCTGCAGCAGCCGCCCCCGACGGGCCTGCTGCGTCTCGATGCCCTCACGCTCCTCGATGTGCCGGGCGGCGTCGTGATTCAGGAACTGACCGACTTGCAGCAGATCGCCGGCCCCGTGCCGACGATGGCGTGGCCGGGGCTGTACCTCTCGACGCCGGGCGCGGTGAGCGGGTACGCGTGGGAAGGCGACGTGCTGCAGTGGGACCGGCCGCCCGACCAGGCGTATCCCATTCGCGGCTGGGGCCTCCTGCGCGCCACGCCGTTTGTGGATCGCACCACGCCTTTGGACCGGCCCGACGAGTGCAGCTTCGCGCTCACGACGTTTGCGTCTCATCTGCTGCACGTCAGCGTCGGCGACAGCGACCAGGACGTGATGGAACTGGCCGCCACGCTCTTCCGGCCGCTCCTGCGCTCGCTCTCGCCGATGACGCGCACCGGGCCGCGCAGTCGCGTCTACACCGTGGTCCATCAAACCTGAGACGTCATCATGGCCAATGTCATTGTCAGCAATCCGACGAGTGAACTGCAGGGCGACCGGCTGCTGACGGCGCAACACGATTCCACCGTGCAGGGCCTCTTGTCCTACTCGCGCGGTGCCTCGCCGCCCTTTGCGGTGAATGCGGGCGCGGGCAAAGTGGCGAATCTCTACGTGGACCGCGCCGCGGTGGCGGACAACGCCGTGCTCATTGGCGGCGTGGACGCGTCGAAGTTTGCGCGGATTGATCAGACGAACACGTTCGCGGCGGATCAGATGATCAACCCGTCGATAGCTGGCGCGCGGCTGACGCTGATGGACGCGTTCGCGCCGCCGGATCAAAAAGCCTATCGGCTGACGTCGCAGAACGGGCAATTCTTCGTGCGGCGGCTGCTCGACTCGCTGGCGAGTGCGGTCAACACGCCGATCACGGTCAACGCCGATGGCACGGTGGTGCTCGCGAGCGATCTGAGTCTGGGCGGCACGGCGGTGGCGGGCGGCAACGTCGCGCGGCGGGATATGACGAACGTGTTTGCCGCGCAGCAGAACATGCCCGTCGCGGCCCTGCAGGGCAGTCAGCCGGGCGTCATTTTCATCGACAACAACCAACCCGCCAACCTGCGGCGGTTCACCCTGTGGGATGCCGCGCAGTTGCTGTTGCTCGATGTGCAGGACGA
>Ga0066903_100006651_pt1 | contig 10325 bp, 9 predicted proteins | sample PanSoiMetaGPlot1_FD_67491 | JGI IMG/M metagenome (GOLD analysis project Ga0066903, IMG submission 67491) | Tropical forest soil microbial communities from Panama analyzed to predict greenhouse gas emissions - Panama Soil - Plot 1 (version 2) | ecosystem: Environmental > Terrestrial > Soil >... | reverse complement strand
TTACCGGCATCCATTCACACCTTCGCAGCGGCGCCGATTTGCTCAAACGCCTGGCGCGAGATCCGTGCTCATTGACCTTTTCGTTGGCGACGTCGCTCGGCAATTCCAACCATGTCGCGGTGGCCAAAGTGATTCGTCATGCCGGCGCCGATACGGGCGCCCCGAAGATTCGCGTCTTCGACACCGCGCTCGACGCGGTGGCCGATGTGGTGGCCGGCAATGCCGATGTGGGCGCGGTAACAGCTGCCAGTGCGACGGCCGAGATCGGGGCCGGAAGGTTGTGCAGCATCGGACTGTCGTCGCCGGCGCGCCTTTTCGGTCCCTACGCGGGCACGCCAACCTGGCTGGAGCAGTCGGTCGATTGCGTGGTGGGATCATGGCGGGGGGTTAGCGGCCCGCCCGGCCTGGACGGTGCGCCGATCATGTTCTGGCAAACCCTCCTTTCCTCGGCGATCCGGACCGAGCAATGGAAATCCGATCTCGTCCGACATTTCTGGTCGGGCTGGTATCGGGATGGTCGCACGCTTCATGACGATCTGCAGAGGGAACGCGGCGACATGCAGGTCGTGCTGCAAGGCCTTGGGCTGCTGTCGGCTAGTGTGGCGGTTCACAAGTCCGCATCATTCTTGGCCGCCAAGTCGGAGATGCGGAGTTCTGAACCAAAGCCAAATTAGATCAATAAGTTGCTAGTGTCCTTCGATTCCGATCGTTCGCAGACGAGGGTGCCGCAGATGTTTGCGACCTTCGGAATCGGGACACTTGTCAACCTTTGCAGGGATGAGAACATGATCGGTAGGCTCAACCATGTCGCTATTGCGGTCCAGGACCTCGCCAAGGCCGTTTCGGTCTACCGCGACCGCCTCGGCGCTGCAGTATCGGCAGCCGTCCCCCAGCCCGACCACGGCGTGACCACCGTGTTCGTGAACCTCCCCAATACCAAAATCGAGTTGCTCGCTCCGCTCGGGGAGGGCTCGCCGATCGCCAAGTTCCTCGAGCGCAATGCGGATGGGGGCATCCACCATGTCTGCTACGAGGTGGATGACATCTTTGCCGCCCGCGACAGGCTGGCGGCCCAGGGCGCACGGCTGCTCGGTGATGGCGAACCCAGGATCGGCGCCCACGGTAAACCGGTCCTGTTCCTGCATCCCAAGGACTTTTGTGGCACCCTCGTAGAGCTCGAACAGGCGTAAGAGCCTCTGCTATGGCGTGGACCACCGCATTGGCCATCTATTTCATCGTCTGGTGGGTCGTGCTGTTTGCGGTATTGCCGTGGGGAATCCGCAGCCAGGCGGAGAGCGGGGAGGTTGTCCCCGGGAGCGATCCGGGCGCCCCTGCGATCCCGCATCTCGCCGCAAAGCTCGTCTGGACGACCATCGTGGCCACGATCATCTTTGTGCTGGCGGCGGTCGCGTACACGCATCGGCTGGTCACGTTCGAGGATCTCGCGACCCTCTTCGGGCTCCTGCCATAGTCCTCAGAAAAAAAAGCCCCGGCCAGAGGGGATTGGCCAGGGCAAAAATCTGCTGGACGGAGGGGAAACTGGGGGATGCAGAGCCGTCCAGTATTACTACTAATGCGGTCCGATCAGCTTAGTTCCCGTGTCCTAAACAATTAATGTGGCGTTGCTACAACGATCCCCCGCAATCCCTTACCGATTCGCAAATTTGTGCTTTCCATAACTCCGCGACTCAGCTAGCAAGACTCTGCCCCATTGGGGTATTTCCTCCCATTAGACTTGGCCCCGTTTCCGACGGGGCTTTTCTTTGCGGGCAAAAAAAAAGCAGGGCCGATGCCCTGCTTTGTCTTTATCGTTTGTGACCCTCGGTCCCGGCTGCTTTCGGTTGTGATTTTGGGGGGCGCTCAGGCGCCAAGGGGTCTCCTCCCACGACTTGGACCACGCGGCGGGGCGACTGGAAACTCGCCTTCGCCTGACGTTCGATAAATCTAAACTATCCCGAGTCGCTTGTCATCACTCAACGTCAACGCGACCAAGGAAAAAAATCTAGACGCCTCAACGTTGGTATGGCTCGGGCTCGGGATGCCGCACCCTTGCCGCGATTCGGTGACCGCATCGTGACTGTTTTGGTCAGCCAGGCGGTGGGCGCCCCTTGTTTTTGTGCGAGCGATCCGGTTTCACTCACCGTTCTGCCGAATCGTGAGTTTGAGGGCCATGCGCCTGTCGCGTTATTTCCTGCCGATCCTGCGCGAGGTTCCCAAAGAGGCCGAGATCGTCTCGCACAGGTTGATGCTCCGCGCCGGCATGCTCCGGCAGGAGGCAGCAGGAATCTATGCCTTTCTACCGCTCGGCTTTCGCGTGCTCAAGAAGATCGAGCAGATCGTGCGCGAGGAGCAGGATCGCGCCGGCGCGGTCGAGCTGTTGATGCCGACGCTGCAGCTCGCCGATCTTTGGCGCGAGAGCGGCCGCTACGATGCCTACGGACCGGAAATGCTCCGCATCAAGGACCGGCACGAGCGCGACCTCTTGTACGGGCCTACCAACGAGGACATGATCACGGAGATTTTCCGTGCCTACATCCGCTCCTACCGCGACCTGCCAAAGATCCTCTATCACATCCAATGGAAGTTCCGCGACGAGCAGCGTCCGCGCTTCGGCGTCATGCGCGGGCGCGAGTTTCTGATGAAGGACGCCTATTCCTTCGATGTCGACGAGGCGGCCGCGCGGCTTTCCTACAACCGGATGTTCGTCGCCTACTTGCGCACATTCGCGCGAATGGGGCTCAAGGCTATTCCGATGCGCGCCGAAACGGGACCGATCGGCGGCGACCTGTCGCACGAGTTCATCATCCTGGCCGCGACCGGCGAATCGGGCGTCTTCTGCAACAAGGATATCCTCGATCTTCCGATCCCCGGCTCGGACATTGATTACGATGGTGATCTGACCCCGGTCATCCGCGAATGGACCAAGCTCTATGCGGCGACCGAAGATGTCCATGATGCCGCCCGTTTCGAGCGCGAAGTCAGCCCCGACAAGCGCATTCACACGCGCGGCATCGAGGTCGGACAGATCTTCTACTTCGGCACGAAATATTCCGTGCCGATGAAAGCCGTCGTTTCCGGCCCCGACGGCGTCGAACGGCCGGTCCATGGCGGTTCCTACGGGGTCGGCGTATCGCGCCTGGTGGCGGCGATCATCGAGGCTTCGCACGACGAAAACGGGATCGTCTGGCCGGACTCGGTGGCCCCGTTCCGGGCGATCGTCCTCAACCTCAAACAAGGGAGCGGCGACACTGATACGGCCTGCGAGCGACTCTATCGCGACCTCTCGGCTCGCGGGATCGACGTCCTCTACCACGACCTGGACGAGCGGCCTGGCTCGAAATTCGCGACCGCCGATCTGATCGGAATACCCTGGCAAATTCTGGTGGGGCCGAAGGGGCTTGCGGAGAACAAGGTCGAGGTCAAGAAGCGCGCCGACGGCTCGCGCGAGCTCGTGGATCCGGTAGACGTCGTGACGCGGATGGCGCGATAAACGGTTCAAGCGCACGGTATGGGATGCTGGGCGGTGGCTTTAATCCGCCAGAATCGGGTGAAATGCCGGACCGGGACAAAGGACCAAATGACCGAGCCGACCCAGACGCGACCCTTCGCCCCGTTCGAATGGATGGTGTCGGTGCGCTATCTGCGGGCGCGCCGCAAGGAAGGATTCATCTCGGTCATCGCCGGCTTCTCTTTTCTCGGGATCATGCTCGGCGTTGCCACGCTGATCATCGTCATGGCGGTGATGAACGGCTTCCGCAAGGAGCTGCTGGGCAAGATTGTCGGCCTCAACGGCCATATCCTCGTACAGCCGTTGGAAACGCCACTGACCGACTGGGAGCAGGTGTCCGATCGGATCTCGCAGATCCCGGGCATCTTGGTTGCTGCGCCGTTGGTCGAAGGCCAGGCACTCGCGTCATCGCCGTTCGGCGCCGCCGGCGTGCTGGTACGCGGCGTGCGGGCGAGCGACCTCTCCAAGCTGCCCTCGGTCGCCGATAACATCAAGCAAGGCTCGCTGGAGGGCTTTGACGGAGGGCAGGGGGTGGCGATCGGCCGGAGGCTCGCGGATCAATTGTCGATCCGAGCCGGCGACAATATCACTCTGGTTGCGCCGCGCGGAGCGGTGACACCGATGGGCACGATGCCGCGGATCAAGGTCTACAACGTTGCGGCGGTGTTCGAGATCGGCATGTCGGAATATGACGCCCTGATCGTATTCATGCCCCTTGCCGAGGCACAAGCATATTTCAACCGGACCGGCGACGTGACGGCGATTGAGGTCCACACCAACGATCCCGACCATGTGGACCGCTTTCGCCGTCTGATCACGGACGGTGCCGGACGCCAGATTTTCATGGTCGACTGGCGTCAGCGCAACGCCACGTTCTTCAGTGCCCTGCAAGTCGAACGCAATGTGATGTTCCTGATCCTTACGCTGATCGTGCTGGTAGCCGCGCTCAACATCGTTTCCGGCCTGATCATGCTGGTGAAGGATAAGGGCCACGACATCGCGATCCTTCGCACGATGGGCGCGACTCAGGGCGCGGTGATGCGCATTTTTCTCATCGCCGGTGCTTCGATCGGCGTCATCGGAACCGTGACGGGCTTCCTTGCCGGCACGGTCATTTGCCTCAATGTCGAATCGATTCGCCAGTTCCTGTCGTGGCTGACCAATACCGAACTGTTCCCGCCCGAGCTTTATTTCCTGTCCCGGCTCCCGGCGGAAATGGATCCCGGCGAGACCGCCGCGGTGGTCGTCATGGCCCTGACGTTGTCGCTGCTCGCGACGCTCTACCCTTCGTGGCGGGCGGCGCGGCTCGACCCGGTCGAAGCCCTTCGTTATGAATGATTCAATCGCGATGAACGACCAGGCCCCCGCGGTTCTCCTTAACGCGATCGAACGGCGCCACGTTCGGGGCGGTGCCACGCTGGAAATTCCTGCGCGGCGCCGGGGATTGCGCGATAAAACTGTTCACTGCGCCCCGGATTGGACGCCGGGCGGTGGCCCTAATCCGCCAGAATCGGGTGATATGCCGGGCCGGGACAAGGACCATGACTGAGCCGACCCGGACGCGACCCTTCGCCCCGTTCGAATGGATGGTGTCGGTGCGCTATCTGCGGGCGCGCCGTAAGGAAGGATTCATCTCGGTCATCGCTGGGTTCTCCTTTCTGGGGATCATGCTCGGCGTCGCCACGCTGATCATCGTCATGGCGGTGATGAACGGCTTCCGCAAGGAGCTATTGGGTAAGATTCTCGGCCTCAACGGGCACCTTTCCGTGCAGCCGTTGGAGACCCCACTGACCGACTGGGAGCGGGTCTCCGACCGGATCTCGCAAATCCCAGGCATCGTTCTTGCGGCGCCTTTGGTTGAAGGCCACGCGATCGCGACATCGCGGTTCCGCGCCACCTTCGCCGTGGTGCGCGGCATGCGCCCGCGCGATCTCGCCAAGCTGCCCTCGGTCGCCGACAACATCAAGCAAGGCTCGCTTGAAGGCTTCGACGGAGGGCAGGGGATCGCGGTCGGGCAGGGGCTTGCCGAGGAATTGTCGATTCGGGCCGGCGACAAGATCACCCTGGTCGCGCCGCGCGGCGCGGTGACGCCCATGGGCACTGTGCCGCGGATCAAGGTCTACAACGTGGCGGCGGTGTTCAAGATCGGCATGTCGGAATATGACTCCATGATCGTCTTCATGCCGCTTGCCGAGGCGCAATTCTATTTCAACCGGAACGACGACGTGACGGCGATCGAGGTCTACACCGACGATCCGGACCGCGTGAATCGCTTTCACCCTCTGATCATGGACGCTGCCGGACGCCAGATCTTCATGATCGACTGGCGTCAGCGCAACAGGACTTTCTTCGGCGCCCTGCAGGTCGAGCGCAATGTGATGTTCGTGATCCTCACGCTGATCGTGCTGGTAGCCGCGCTCAACATCGCTTCCGGCCTGATCATGCTGGTGAAGGACAAGGGCCACGACATCGCGGTCCTTCGCACCATCGGGGCCACCCAGGGCGCTGTGATGCGCATCTTTCTCATCACCGGTGCGTCGATCGGCGCGATCGGAACCCTGGCGGGTTTCCTGTTCGGCACGGTCATTTGCCTCAATGCCGAACCGATCCGCCAGTTTCTGTCGTGGCTGATCATGGATCCGTTTCCGCAGTCGATCTACTTCCTCACCCGGATGCCGGCGGAAATGGATCCCGCCGAGACCACCGCGGTGGTCGTCATGGCGCTGACGTTGTCGCTGCTGGCGACGCTCTACCCGTCGTGGCGGGCGGCGCGGCTCGACCCGGTCGAAGCCCTTCGTTATGAGTGATGCAACCGCGATGAATGATTCAGCCGCGATGAGCAATCAGACCCCCGCGGTTTTCCTCAACGGGATCGAACGGCGCTACGTTCAGGGTGATGCCACGCTAGAAATCCTGCGCGGCGCCGAGCTCGCGCTGTGGTCCGGCGAATCGGTGGCGCTGGTCGCGCCGTCGGGGGCGGGCAAGTCGACGCTTCTGCACATCGCCGGCCTGCTGGAACACCAGGATGCCGGCGAGGTCTATGTCAACGGCGTCGCCACCTCGCATCTCGCGGATGCCGAGCGTACTGGTATTCGCCGCACCGAGATCGGCTTTGTCTACCAGTTCCATCACCTGATGCCGGAGTTTTCGGCGGTGGAGAACGTGACACTGCCGCAGATGATCCGCGGCCTCGCCGGCCAGGAGGCGCGCCAGCGCGGGGTCGAGCTTCTCACCTATCTTGGGCTCAAGGATCGGCTCAATCACCGACCGGCAGAGCTGTCGGGAGGCGAGCAACAACGGGTCGCAATCGCCCGCGCGGTCGCCAACGCGCCGCGGGTGCTGCTTGCCGACGAGCCCACCGGAAACCTCGACCCGCGCACCGCGGAGCACGTGTTCAGTACGCTCGCGCAGTTGGTGCGCGCGTCAGGCCTTGCCGCTTTGATCGCGACGCACAACATGGATTTGGCCGAGCAAATGGACCGGCGCGTTACGATCCAGGACGGGCTCGTGGTAGAATTGACGTAGAAGCACCGTTGGGCTCGCTTGGGTCAGACCACCGTACGCGCCTCAGCCGGATGAACGGCGTACCTTGCGCCGCACGGGCTGGTCCCCGGCCGGCGGCCGGTACATGAAATTCTGTTCGCAAAAGCCGCCGATGCCGCGGACGGTGGCCATGCATTGCTCCCAGGTCACGAATCCGCAATTTCGCGCTCCACCCCGCACGCTCAACTGAGCGCACCAGGGATAATTTTGCGCGCCGGCCCGATCCGCATGGCAGACGAGGACCAGCGGAACAGCGATTGCCACCGCAAGGGACGTTCGCATAGCACACCTCCGACTGGCGGACTTAGAGCACGATCCCGAAAAAGCCTTCATTTCCATTTTGCGGCAAAATCCAACATGTCCTCGGTGACCAGGATGAGGTTGTCGTGTTTGAGCGCCAGCGGTGGCGTGCGGCTCTCACCTTGCCGCGGGGGGAACGGCATCGCCAGCTTGAGAAAGGCCGCGGTATCTATTTTGGGGAGCAGCATGAAACTGTAGTGCTGCAAATCGCTCCCTTTTTCATCGACGATAGCAATCCGCGCCCGAGAGGGTTCCATCACGGTGAACCGGTCGTCGGCAGAGCTCGCTCCATATTCCGCCGATCCCCAGCGAAGAACCCCTCCTTCGCCGTCGGGCGTCTCGTATGAGACCACCGCAACTCTGACCGAATCGCCTCTCGCGAAGTTCTTAAAATCGGCAAGCTTGACGCGGCGTGGGAGAGCCGATTGGGGAGCCGCCGATTGGCCCTTGTCGCGAACAAAATCCAAAAACACCCGGGCGATCGGACCGCCTCGCGAAAATGTTCCGTAGAAGGTGACCAGGCTTTCGGGTTCGTTTGATGCGGTCATGTGAGGGTCGCTGATCAAAGGCTCGCGCTGCGGTTGAGTCGGCGCCGGCGGCTCCTCGCGGATCGACGTCTGCGGCACCTCACGGGCCATCAGGCTGTAAGCGATGAGCGAGCCGATCAATGTGATGGCCGCAATGCCGGCTACCCAGAGCAGTGGGTCCAAGCTACGTCCCATGTCGGCTCTGGCGTGGCGGAAGAGATTGAGGCCGATGCCGATCAACAGCCAGGTCGCGATGCCGACAACAATCACGACGGCCAATTGGAAAGTCTGCCAGAACCACGCGAGATGGGAAATGCCCCAGGCCAACGCGGCACCGCCGACGAGGCCCAAGGCCCAAAAAAGCAGCCGCTCGGCGCCAAGTCCCAGGCCAACGACCCTGGAGGCCCGCTGGGCGGCGCGCGGAGGTTTGGACCATGTCTTGGTCATGTGCCCTCCTACCACGAGTCTTCTCGGCCTCCCTCGCGACAAACGACCCATAGGCCTATTGACAGGAACATAACGGGAACATAGTTTCCCCTTTGTTCCTGTCTGGATTTAGGGGGGGAAGGACATGTTCCGTGTTGAAGAAGCCCGGGTGCTGGCCTCGCTTGCGTTGGTCTTGGGGATGATTGCGGTGTGGGCGCACGTCATTGCAGTGCTTTGATTCCTTTCGAAGAGTGAGCTTTTTCTCGGTCCCCGAGGGCTCCTTTTCGCGCGGATTAGGTCTTTAACAGGCGTCGCCCATGACGGGAATGCGGCACGGCCGAGGCGGCGTACCTTCCACGGCCGGTCGAACCTGTGGGTGGCTCGTGCCGACTGGGCGGAAGGGGTGGACAGTCTCGAGCGTGATCCGCCACCCTCGTCGAAAGGAATCGTTTCGAAGGCGAGGATGACGTGAGCGCCGAACCCGGTTTCGTGCACCTGCACGTGCACTCATCCTATTCGCTGCTGGAAGGGGCACTGACGATCGCCAAACTGGCCGAACTCGCCAAAGCCGATCGACAACCTGCGCTAGCCTTGACGGACACCGACAACATGTTCGGTGCGTTGGAATTTTCCGAGAAAATGGCGAGCGCCGGCTTGCAGCCGATTGTTGGTGCCTCCCTCGCGGTCGAGTTTGCCGACGGCGTTCCAGCCCTGCGCCTCAACGGGCAAGCGGCCCGGCCACAGCGAATCGTTCTGCTGGCGGCACGCGAGGAGGGCTACCGCAACCTGATGCGGCTCTCCTCGCGCGCCTTTCTCGACACGCCCTTAGGCGAGCCACCGCGCCTGTCGCTGGAGTGGCTCGACGGCATGACTGACGGGCTAATCGTCTTCACCGGAGGGCCGGGTGGTCCCATCGACCGTGCCATTGCGGCCGGTCAGATCGAGCACGCGGCGGCGCGCTGCGACCGCCTGCTGAGGCTGTTCACCAATCGGCTTTACATCGAGCTGCAGCGTCACGGTACGCTCGAGGAGCGGGCGGGCGAACCCGCGCTCGTCGACCTCGCCTATACCAAAGGCATTCCGCTGGTTGCCAGCAATGAGCCGCATTTCGCGACCGCTGAGGATTATGAGGCGCACGATGCACTGATCTGCATCGCCGAGGGTCGGCTTGTCGCCGAAGGCGTCCGGCCTCAGCTGACGCCCGAGCACTACTTCAAGACGCGACGAGAAATGGTTGGTTTATTTGCTGATTTACCCGAGGCTCTGGCCTCCACGACGGAGATCGCCATGCGCTGCGCGTTCCGTCCGCGCACCCGCAAACCGATCCTGCCGCGTTTCTCGCATTCCCACGGCGCGCCGGTCGACGAAGCCGCAGAGCTGCGGCGCCAAGCCGAGCAGGGGCTCGAGGCGCGCCTCACAACGCAAGGCGTCGCGCCGGGATGCACGATGGCGGACTACCGCGAGCGGCTCGCATTCGAGCTCTCCGTGATCGAGAAGATGAAGTATCCCGGCTATTTCCTGATCGTCGCGGACTTCATCCAATGGGCGAAGGCGCAAGGCATCCCGGTGGGACCCGGACGCGGCTCCGGGGCTGGTTCGCTCACCGCCTACTCGCTCACCATCACCGATCTCGATCCGATTCGTTTTGGCCTCCTATTCGAGCGCTTTCTCAATCCGGACCGCATCTCGATGCCCGATTTCGATATCGACTTCTGTCAGGAGCGGCGCGACGAGGTCATCCGCTACGTGCAGGAGCGCTACGGCCGCGATCAAGTCGCCCAGATCATCACCTTCGGCTCGCTGCAGGCGCGTGGCGTGCTGCGCGATGTCGGCCGAGTGTTGGAGATGCCGTACGGCCAAGTCGACAAGCTGTGCAAGGTGGTTCCACAGAATCCGGCCAACCCCGTCACGCTCAGGCGTGCCATCGAGGAAGAGCCGCAGTTGCAGGCCGCGCGTAATTCCGATCCACTCGTGCGGCGCGCCTTCGACATTGCCCAGAAGCTCGAAGGGCTCTACCGCCA
>Ga0066903_100006650_pt1 | contig 10325 bp, 9 predicted proteins | sample PanSoiMetaGPlot1_FD_67491 | JGI IMG/M metagenome (GOLD analysis project Ga0066903, IMG submission 67491) | Tropical forest soil microbial communities from Panama analyzed to predict greenhouse gas emissions - Panama Soil - Plot 1 (version 2) | ecosystem: Environmental > Terrestrial > Soil >... | reverse complement strand
GGCTCGCCCGCTTCATCAGGTCGACTCACGCCCTTCGTGGTCTCCTCATCGGGCAATTGATCTGAGACTTTCCGGCGCGCACGGTGGTGGCTGGGTTTCGTGCGCCGAGTGACCGAACCTGCCCGGCGTTCGACCCGTCGTGTCTCTTTGTGTGCGGCGCCCGCTTCCGCGTCGGATCCGGGTAACGGGCGACGGTTCTTCGGGTCTGCGCGCTCGCGGTCGCGAACGAAGGCCTTGATGGTTTTCAGTGCCGCGCGCGCCTCCCGCTCGGTGCGCCGTCCTTTGAAGTAGGCCACCAACTCCTTGTTGGCGCGCATGACCTCCTGGTCACGGATCTGATGTTCGGTGTTTGTCTCGCGGACGCCTCCGCCCTTCAATCTCAACGGCCGGGCCATCACCACACTCCTATGGTCGCGCCGATCATAGCCCGCGCGGCCTCGCATGCGCGAAGTGCCCGCGCAAGGGCGGAACGGGCACGAGGGGCAGAAGGGGCGGGATGATCAAGAAAAACCGAGGCTGACGGGCAAGAGGCGTCACCGAATGCCGGCGCCCGCCGCCGAAGCGGCAAGCGCGAGCACCGCGGCGCAGATCATCACGAAGCGGAAGGCCGACACAAAGGCCGTGTCAATGATCCCGCGTACGACCGCGGCTTGCTCTCGCGGAACTCCAGCCACATCAGCTCCAGCCAATCTCGGCAGTTCGCTGTCGATCGTGGCCCGCGTGGAGGCGGTGAGCGCCACCGTGTCCAGAGGAGGCGTGACGCGGGCCGTGAACGCCCGCACGAGAACAACGCCGAAAATCGCGATGGCGACGAGACCGGCCACTCGCGCGACGGCGTTGTTGACGCCTGATGCCACGCCGGCGTGACGCGTCTCGACGGCTTCCATCGCCGTCGTCGTGAGAGGCGCGACCGTGATGGCCATCCCGAACGCCAGCACGATCACGGCAGGAAAGATGGTCGCCCAGTAGGATCCGCCGATCCCCGGGCGCGCGTACAGCACGATGCCGAGCGCGGCGACCGCGGGGCCGACCGTGAGCGGAAGGCGGCTGCCGATGCGAGCGACGAGCCCGCCGGACCAGCGCGACATGGCGAACATGATGACCGGAAAAGGCAGGAAGGCAGCGCCAGCCTCGGTAGCGGAATACTGCTGGACTTGAATCAGATTCATCGGCACCAGGAACACCACGAGGGTGAGCGCGGCATACAAGAACAGCGTGAGCAGGTTCGCGAGCGTAAAGGTGCGTGACCGGAACAGCGCGAGCGGCATCATCGGGTTCGGCGTGCGATGCTCGACGATCGGAAGCACTATGAGCGACAGGGCGCCGATCGCGAGCGCCGTCAGCACGAGCGGGTGGGTTGCGCCGAGAGGCGGCCATTCGAGCAGACCGAAGACAAGCCCACCCAGGCCCAGGACCGCCAGCGCGGCGCCAGTCCAGTCGAGCCGATCGACCCGGGAGGGATCGCGGCTTTCATCCATGAACAACAGTGACAGCACCACCACCACGGCGGCGAGCGGGACGTTCAGGAAGAACACGGCGCGCCAGCTGACATGCTCAATCAACCAGCCGCCGGTCACCGGGCCGATTGCGGTGGTGATGGCACTGAAGCCCGACCACGTGCCGATGGCCCGGCCCCGATCGGCGTCGTCGAAGGTTGCGCTGATGATGGCGAGGCTGCCTGGTACGAGAAAGGCTGCGCCAATGCCCTGCAGGGCACGGCTCACGATGAGCGCGCCCGCCGAGGCGGCCAAGCCGCACAAGATTGACGCTCCCGTGAACAGCAGGACCCCGAACAGGAACACACGCTTGCGGCCGAACTGGTCGCCCATCGAGCCACCGACCAGAATCAGCGCGCCCAGGAACAACGCGTACGCCTCGACGACCCACTGAACGTCCGTGATGGTCGCGTGCAGGGTGGATTGAAGAGCGGGGAGCGCGACGTTCACGACCGTCCCGTCGATGAAGGTCATGCTGGAAGCGATAATCGTGGCGACGAGGGTCCAGCGGCTGCGTGATTTCATTCGCGGGATCATCACCCACTCCTTGGTCGATGTCTGCAAGATTCCGAGCGGCCCCATGGCGCCGTGCCCCTGCGCACAAGCTGATCCAGGCGCTCGGCCCTTATACTGAGCATCAGGCGTGACATGAGACGGAAGAACAGTGCGAGTGATCCCCTCTGGTACCGGGATGCGATCATCTACGAGCTCCCGGTCAAGTCGTTCTACGATGCCAATCAGGACGGAATCGGCGATTTCGCGGGCCTCATCGAGAAGCTCGATTACGTCGCGGAGCTGGGCGTGACGTGCGTGTGGCTCCTTCCGTTCTTTCCTTCCCCTTTGAAGGACGATGGGTACGACATCTCCGACTATCGGAACGTGCATCCGAGCTACGGCAGCCTCGACGACTTCAAGCAATTCCTTCACGCGGCGCACGAGCGCGGCCTCGAAGTGGTCATCGAGCTGGTGGTCAATCACACCTCGGACCAGCATGAGTGGTTCAAGAAAGCCCGCGCGGCGGCGCCGGGCAGCCCCGAGCGCAAGTACTACGTCTGGAGCGACACCGACCAGAAGTATCTCGGCGCGCGAATCATCTTTCTGGACAGCGAGCGGTCGAACTGGACATGGGACGCGACGGCACAGGAGTACTACTGGCACCGTTTCTTTCAGCACCAGCCGGATCTCAACTACGACAATCCGGCGGTTCTCGCCGAGGTCGAGCAGGTGATGGATTTCTGGCTGGAGCTCGGCGTCGATGGCTTCCGGCTGGACGCCGTGCCGTATCTGGTCGAGCGCGAAGGCACCAGCTGCGAGAACCTGCCCGAGACGCACGCCATCCTGAAAGCGATCCGCGGTTATGTCGATGCAAAATGGCCGAACCGAATGCTGCTTGCGGAGGCCAACCAGTGGCCTGCGGACGTGCGCGCGTATTTTGGCGCGGGCGACGAGTGCCACATGGCCTATCACTTTCCGCTGATGCCGCGCATCTTCATGGGCGTGCATCTCGAGGATCGGACGCCCATTGTCGACATCATGCGGCAGACGCCGGAGATCCCGGAGGTGTGTCAGTGGGCGTTGTTCCTCAGGAACCACGACGAGCTGACGCTCGAGATGGTGACCGATGAGGAGCGCGACTACATGTATTTGGCGTACAGCGCCGACCCGCAGGCGCGTCTCAACCTCGGCATCCGCCGACGGCTTGCCCCGCTCATGGGCAATCACCGCCGCCGGATCGAGCTGATCAACAGCCTGCTCTTTTCCTTTCCCGGCACACCGATCATCTATTACGGCGACGAGATCGGGATGGGCGATAACACATACCTGGGCGATCGCAACGGCGTGCGAACGCCGATGCAGTGGTCCGGGGATCGGAACGCCGGCTTCTCGCGCGCGGATCCCGCTCGACTCTACAGCCCAATCATCATGGATCCGGTGTACGGATATCAGGCGGTCAACGTCGAGGCACAGGTGCGCGAGACCTCGTCACTGCTCCATTGGATGAAGAATCTGATTCACCTGCGCCGCCTCTTCAAGGCGTTCAGCCGGGGGACGCTCGAGTTTCTCGATCCGGTCAATCGGAAAGTGCTCGCGTACATTCGGCGGTACGAGGAAGATGTGATCCTTTGTGTGGCCAATCTGTCTCGCTCGGTCCAGCCGGTCCAGCTGGACCTGGCCGCGCTCGCCGGGTACACACCGGTCGAGATGCTCGGTTACACGGACTTTCCTGTCATCGGTCGGGAGCCGTACTTTCTGACGCTCGGACCCTATGACTTCTACTGGTTCGAGCTCCAGCGCCGAGGCGACTAAGCCCGCCGCCACGACCGCCGAGCTCGCTGTCGCCATCGCGAGCTACAACGACGTCGACACGATCGGAGACGTCGCGGCAGCCGTTCGGAGCGGTCTGGAGGAGGCCTCCGACGGAACAGCGTCCCTGGGCGGGGCCTCCATCGTAGAGAGCCGGATCCTGCTCGCCGACGGCGGTTCGAACGACGGCACGCCGCAGCGGGCCCGGGAAGCCTTGGGGCCGGCGAGCGCCTCTCTCATGGAGGTCACCTATCCGCGGGCCGCCGGCGATCTTCTCGACGTCCCGTATCACGGACGCCCTGCGCGCGCGCGCGCGCTGCGCGCCATTCTGGAAGGCGCGCACACGCTGGGCGTCAAAGCGTGCGTCGTGATCGACGGCGGGATTCGAACCGTGGCACCTGGTTGGATCCCTGCGCTCGCGGGACCCGTCCTCGAAGGAGGATTCGACTACGTCTCGCCCTTCTACGCTCGACACCCTTACGAAGGCGCGCTGACCAAAGGGATTGTGTACCCGCTATTTCGCGCGTTATATGGCGTCCGGTTGCGGCAGCCGGCGGTCGGAGAATTCGGTGGCTCGGCGCGGCTCGTCGAGGCCTATCTCGACGCGGACGTGTGGGACCTTGATAGCGCGCAGATCGGGATCGACCTTTGGCTGGCGGCGGGGGCGGCTGCCGGAGGATTCAAGCTCTGCGAGGCCCCGCTGGGCCGCCGGACGTTTCACACGAGAGGGGAGGCGCTCGATCTGGGGACGACGCTCGTCCAGGTCGTCGGCACACTCTTTGCCGACCTCGAGGGTCGCGTGGATGTCTGGCAGCGCGTGCGCGGCTCGGTTCCAGTTCCTTTGATTGGCGACCCTCCAGCAGTGGTGCTCGAAACACCACAGGTCAATGTGGAAGGGCTGATCGAATCGTTCCGCCTGGGATATCGTGAGCTCCGCGACATCTGGACGTGGACGATGCCTCCCAAGAGCATCGTCGACCTCAGACGCCTCCTCGATGTCCCACCTCAGCGCTTTCGGCTGGACGACGACCTCTGGGCGCGTATTGTGTATGACTTTGCGCTTGGCTACCGCCTCCGCGTGCTGCCGCGGGATCACCTGCTTCGGTCGCTGACGCCGCTCTACCTCGGGTGGTTGGCGTCCATGATTCTGCAGGTTCGCGATGTGCCACCGGAAGGCGCCGACGCTCGCATCGAGCAGCTGGCGCTCGCGTTTGAGGCGGAGAAGCCCTACCTCGTGTCGCGATGGCGGTGGCCAGAACGGTTCCGGACGTGAGAATCGTGAAATTGCTTATCTGGTAGGAGCCAGCATGTGGCAACAGGTTCATAAAATCGTCAACGAAGCCAGCTCGCGCATCGCCACCGGCATCGTGAACTTTCTGCCGGGGGTCGTGGTGCTGCTCGTGATTCTCGCGGTGTCCGTGCTGCTGGCGTTCGTCGCGCGGTATGTCATTCTGCGCGCGCTTACGAGCCTCGATTTTGATCGGCACGCGCGGCAGATCGGATTGTCCGCTCACACGGACTGGTCGGTCACGAGAAGCCCGTCGCTGCTGATCGCGCGTGCCGTTCAGTGGACCTTCCTGGTTCTCGGACTTCTGATAGGGCTGACGGCGCTCGATGCGACGATGCCGCAGCAATTCGCGTTGTCGATTTTCGGGTACTTCCCGCACCTCGTCGCGGCGGCGCTCATTCTCATTGTTGGCGGACTGCTGGCGCGGTTCGTGGGCCGAGCGGTGCTGATTGGAGCGGTGAATATGCACATCCAGTCGGCCCGGGTTCTGAGTCTGACCGCGAAGTGGCTGCTCTTCATGATTGCAGCGGCCATGGCACTCGATGACATCGGCATTGGCCGGAGCGTCCTGCTCCTCGCATTCGGCATCCTGTTCGGCGGGATCGTTCTCGCGATCGCGATTGCGGTCGGTCTCGGAGCGAAGGACGTCGTGAGCAGGGCCATCGAACGACAGCTTCGCGAGCCGAGCAAGCCCGAAGACACCTTGGATCACGTGTGAACGCCCGGGGCGTTCACTCATGTCCAAGCCACGCTCATTGACGGCTGTCAATGTGGCCGGATGGGTTGTTTGTTCAGATCGCGCGACAAGATCAACTTGAACGTCAGCCGGTCCGACGCGGACGTGAGGCCGATGCCGACGCCCGCCTCGATGTCGAAGAACCCGCCGTGGCGGTCGACGACCGTGTACAGCTGATGGACCTGATCGTGAGGCGAGTAAAAGTTATGAACAGGGCCGAAATCGTCGTACTCCTCAGCAGCCAGCGCCCAGACTGGTGAGAAGTTGTAGGCGACGCGCGTGGCAGGAACGAACTCCAGATTCTTCACGCCGTTGTAGGCTGTGTCGAAGATCGGATTCACGATGATGTCCACGGGCTTCAGATGCCAGCCGATGATCGGCCGAACCTCTGACGTAAAGCGCGAAGCGTCCCATCGCCGGGCGTTGTAGCTGAACTCGAAGTTGACGCCGTAAAAGAAGGGGCGCTCACCGGCGTTCGGCACGGCAAACAGCGTGCGCAGCTTGACGCCGTCGAGCCCCCAGCCCGTCATTTTGTCGTGCGTGTAGAGCGGCATGTAGAGTCCGAGCTCGAACCAGCTCGTCATGCCGTACGCCCATTCCGGGACGCCGTTCCAGGACCGATCCGCGATGACGGCCCCGGGGAACGCCGGCGTCGAGACGCCGATCGGCGTGAAGTTGTTGTGCCACGTCAGATTGAAGATGCCGGGCTCGGCGAGGCCGCCATCATAGACCTGAATCTCGTCGGTCTGCGCAAAGGCCGGTCGTGGCAGGAGAAGGGCGACGAGAGCGGCGGCTCCGAGCCACCAGCGCATCGTTGAGGTCCGGGTTAGCGCCATCAGACGCGTCCGCGCGATTGTACAGAGAAAGACGTCAGAACTTGACACGCGCGGAAAACTGCAACTGTCGCGCGGGCCGTGACGAGACCGGCTGGCCGAAGAGCGGCGATCCGACCGTGCCGACGAAGTTGACGTCGTTCACACGATTCAGCACGTTGAATGCGTCGACGGCGAGCGTGACCGAGCGCGCGTCCTTGGCCGCTCCGCCCCCGCGGACCGCACCTGAGCCGAGGTTGAGGTCACGGGACACGCGGAGATCGAGCGTCGCGGCGCCTGCAGCCTCGAGCGTGTTCCGCCCGACGCCGAATGGGCGGGCGCGGCCGCGGCCATTGTTGTAGATATCCTGGCCGAGTGTCGCGGTGTAAGGCCCCGCCGAATTCATGGTGAGCCCGACACCCAGATCGGCGAGCGTGCCGAGACTTGCCCGGCCGAGCACGAGAAAGCGGTGCCGCCGGTCGAAGTCCGCCCTCCCCCACTCACCCGACAGATCGTAGTCGTTGGCGGGATACCAGGTGATGCCGTTTGTGTCGTTGTATGCGCGACTCAACGTGTACTGGGTCTGTCCGTTGAACCAGCGGCCCACGCGGCCACGCAAGGTGACCTGCAAGGAATTGGTTGTCTGATGGCCAGTCGATTCTATCTGTCGAACGGAGGCGACAAGGACGCCCAGATCCTGAAGTTCACGCGGGGTGGGCGATTCTTGATGCAGATCGGACATCAGGGACAGGGAAAGGGGAGCAACGATACCGCGAACCTCGGCGCCGCCGCCAACATGGTCGTCGATCGATCGACGAACGAGCCGTATGTGGCGGACGGGTATGTCAATCACCGGATCATCGTGTTCGACGCCACGAGCGGCGCGTACAAACGGCACTGGGGCGCGTACGGCCAGAGGCCGGACGACAGATATTTTGCGACCATTGGCGAGCACCTGCCGGGGCCGTTCAACGGCGCTGTCCAAAACGAGAACAAACCCAGTCAATACGACCCCAACGGTCCGCCGCCCCCGCAATTCCGGATCGTGCACGCGGTGCAGATCTCCCGGGACGGCCTCGTATACGTCTGTGATCGCACGAACAACCGTCTTCAGGTCTTTCGGAAAGACGGCACGTTCGTTCAGGAGGCGTTCATCGCGAAGAACACGTTCTATCTCTGCGCCTCGTCAGCACGTTTGGCAGCGCCGGTCACTGGGCCGGGCAGTTCTATGGCGCGCACAACCTGGCCGTCGACTCGAAAGGTAATCTCTTCATCACTGAAACGTACGAAGGGAAACGAGTGCAGAAGTTCACGAACGTGACACCTGCCGAACACGGACGAAGCGGTTAGACTACGAGAATGCACCTGCAGGAAGCCCGGTTGTGTCTCGACTGTGAGGAACTGCACACGAGTGACACATGTCCACGATGTGCGTCAGATGCCTTCGCTTTCGTGACGCGGTGGATTCCGGCGAACGAACGGCGGGTTCGCGTGCGTCGGCCACCACCAGCGCCCGCCTCGCCCCGCCGGGCTCGCTGGCTGACGGGGGCGGCCGGCGGACTGGCGGCATTTGCGGCCGTGCGGTGGCTCTGGCGCGCGCCGGCAGAGGCGTCAGCAAAACAGGCGGGCCGCGACGGGGCTCGACAGCATGACGGGCCCGACAGAGAACACGATGTTCACTAATCGGCCGGCGATCCCGCCGTGCGCCGCTCGAGGATGATGGGTCGCCGCTTTCTTTTCTGGGGATTCAAGTCGTCGCAGCAGATTGTCGAGAGCAGTCTGGGCGCGCTCGAACGTGCGGTGATGTCCATCGCGTGGCGCGAGGGGGACATCAGCGTGCGCGAGGCGTGCAAACGCCTCCGCGTGAACGTCGCGTACACGACGGTAATGACGACGATGGATCGGCTGTTCAAGAAGGGGCTGCTGACGCGGCGGAAGGTCGGGCGGGCGTTCGTGTACCGCGCGGCCGCAACGCGGAAAGAGCTCGAGGGCGCGGTCGCGAGCGAGCTCGTCCAGAGTCTGCTGCACCGCGACGACAACGAACCGCTGCCGGTCCTCTCGTCGCTGGTGGATGCGGTGTCGGATCGGGACCGGGCGCTGCTCGACGAGCTCGAGCGGTTGATCCACGAGAAGCGGCGCGCGGGAAAACAACAATGAGCGAGATCAGGTTTGTCGCGCACGGCGTGACGCTCGCGTTGGCGTGGTTTCTCACAGTGAACGTCGCCGCATCGGCATTGGTGGCGGCAGCGGTGGGCTGCTTGCTCACGCCGAGGCTCCGGTTCAGGCCGAGATCGGGATCGTTTCAGGCGCCCGGGTTCTGGTTGACGCTGCGCCTGCTTCCTGCTGCATCGTCGGCGGCGTTCGTGGCAGTGCTGTTCGTGCCGTCGTACTGGGCGTACGAACCGCGCGAGGCCACGGAGCGGTTCGGCGGCGTGACGCTCTTCGTGCTGGCGGCGGGTGGGACGATTATGGTCGTCACGGCGTTCATAAGGGGGCTCGAAGCGTCGAGGAGCGCCGCGCGTCGAGTTCGACAGTGGATGACCCTGGCCCGCCCGGTGACGCTCGCCGCGACGTCCTTGCCGGCCTTCGAGATCGATGCCGATCGGGCGATGATCGCGATCAGCGGCGTGCTGCGGCCGCGACTGCTTCTGACGCGGGGACTCGTGACTGCGCTGAACGACGCGGAGCTGTCGGCCAGCGTCGCCCACGAGCTCGGCCACCGGCGCGCATGGGACAACTTGAAGCGCCTCGCGATACGTGCGTCACCCGACGTTCTGGTGCGGTTATCGGCCGCGCGCACGATCGAGCGGCAGTGGGCGGCGGCCGCGGAGCGCGCCGCTGATCGAGTGGCGGCGTCGCAAGGGGCGGCGGCGCGCCGCGCGCTCGCATCGGCGCTCGTCAAAGTGGCTCGCTCGATGCCGGCCGCCGGAACGGTCGGCGAGCCGATCAGCACGCTCCTTGCGGACGCGGACATCACGGCGCGGGTGCGGCGTCTGCTGGACGGCGATGACCTTCCTGAGAACCGCGGGCAAGAGCCCCGGATTCCCTGGAGACTCCGGCGCCGGTCGGTGATGCCGCGCCTGAGCGCCACGCGCGTCGCGATGGCCTTGATAGGAGTGGGTGGCGCGATCGCTGGCTATGTGCCCCTCCTCCGGGCGGTGCACGAGGCGACGGAAGTGTTGGTCAACGGGGTTCTATAGAAGACGTGGCTCGGTACTCGGTACTCGTTCGGCGACGCGGTCACGCTGCCACGCTGCTGACGTCGATCGTGGCGCCGGTCTCACAAGCTCGTGTCGCAGCCAGGGCGATGCGGAGCGCTTCGACACCGTCGTGAATCGTGGTCGGCGCGGGGCGGTCGAGCAGCACGTTCTCCGCGAAATTTTCGAGCTGCAGCCTGTACGCGCGCTCGAAGCGCTCCATGAAGAACGGCACGGTGTCGTGGGCGACGCTGTTGCGCGTCATGACGAGGAGTGGCGTTTCGCGCAAATAGCCGATGCGCAGAGTGCCTTCGGTGCCGAGGATGTCGGTCACGATGTCGTACCCGTAGCACCCATTTCGCGTCAGATCGACTACGCCGAGGCGGCCGTCGGAGAAGGTCATGGTGGCGATCGCGTTGTCCCGGTCGCCAACATTCGTGAATTCTGGAAAGGCCAGGACCCCGCCGATCGCCTGGACGCTCTTGACGTCGC
>Ga0066903_100006649_pt1 | contig 10326 bp, 5 predicted proteins | sample PanSoiMetaGPlot1_FD_67491 | JGI IMG/M metagenome (GOLD analysis project Ga0066903, IMG submission 67491) | Tropical forest soil microbial communities from Panama analyzed to predict greenhouse gas emissions - Panama Soil - Plot 1 (version 2) | ecosystem: Environmental > Terrestrial > Soil >... | reverse complement strand
TTCCCGTCGCGATCGTAATCCACGAAGGCGCAGCCGGTATTCCAGCGCTTGCCGTTTCCCGCGACCCCAGCCTTGTCGCTCACATCGCTGAAGGTGCCGTCGCCGTGGTTGTGATAAAGGACATTTTTGCCGAAATAGCTGACGAAGAGATCCTCATAGCCGTCGTTGTCGTAGTCGCCGATGCAGACGCCCTGTCCCCAGCCGGAATGGGCCACTCCTGCTTTGAGAGTGACGTCGGTGAAGGTGCCGTCGCGATTGTTCTTGAAAAGATGCGAGACGGGTTCCTGCGCTGCGGGAAATCCCTCCAGGCGAGTGCCGTTGACGAGAAAGATGTCGAGCCAGCCATCGTTGTCATAATCGTAGAAGGCAACTCCGCAGCCCGTGGTCTCGAGCAAGTACTTGTTCTTGTGTTCGCCGCCGAAAATTGTCTTCGTCGTGAGTCCGGTTGCGCGGCCGACGTCGACGAAACTGACCCCCAGCGGAGTTCCGGGCTTCAGCGATTCGGCGGACGTGCTGGGCGGGGAATTCGTTACCGCTTGTGACCAAAGCGGTCGGACCAGTCCGAGAACATCCTCAAGAGACAGAACGAGCGCTGTGCGGCTTAGTGATCTCAGGAATCCGCGGCGTGAAAAAGGCAAGAGGAAGTACCCGTGAACCGTCTCGCGCTGGACTGCGCTCCTGAATTCTTATATTTTGTGCCGAAAGACTTTGCAAGCTAGGCTGACCAAGCCGCCGTCTCATGGAGATCAGTTCCCGGACGCATACACGGATGAGAATTCTCGCTTTTGCTTTGCACCTGTTGCTTCTCTGGTGGTCCGCTCCGACGGGCTTGCTGGTCGCGCAACCCTCGCCGGGTTCCTTGGAGCTTTCCCGCCCGGCTCGCACGTGGGAGTTTCTTCCCGTCGTCGGTCAACGCGCCGCTCTTTTCGGCAACGAGCGCGGGCAGATGGAAGCCTGGGTTTATCCGCTGAAAGTGCTCCGGAACTTGCACCTCATCTTCTACGTGGATGGTCACGCCGTTCCCGCAGAAGACCTTGTGCGCACGGTGATGGTCCGTCCCGAGTCGGTGACGCTGGTCTACTCCGGAGACGACTTCTCGGTGCGGGAGACTTTCTTCGTTCCCGTGCGCGAGACCGGCGCCGCGGTGTTGTTCGATATCGAGACCGAACAGCCGATCGAAATTGAAGCGAAGTTCATCGCCGACTTCCAATTGGAATGGCCCGCCGCACTTGGCGGAACCTTTCTCTATTGGGACGTCCCCGCCCATGCGTTCGTCTGCGGCGAAGAACGCAGGAAGTTCTTCGCCATCGTGGGTTCGCCATCTGCATCCAGCCCGGGGATTGCATATCAGACGAATTTCTCCTCGTCCGAAGAAAATTCGATGCGCCTGGGAGTTACGGCGAAGGGAACCGACCACAAGATGATACTGCTGGTAGCTTCCGACCAGGGCCTGGCCGATGCCCATGCGCGTTTTCAGCGCATGATCACCTCCTGGCCGGATATGCTTCGCGATTCTGCCCAGTATTACCGTGACTATCTTGACCGGACCGTCAATCTCACCATTCCCGATTCCCGCTTGCAGCAGGCCTATGACTGGTCGCGTATCAGTATGATCCAGGGTCTGGTGACGAATCCCTATCTCGGCACGGGGCTCATTGCCGGTTATCGCACCTCGGGTTCCAGCCAGCGTCCCGGGTTCGCATGGTTTTTTGGACGCGATTCTTTTTGGACGTCGTTTGCTCTGAACTCGATCGGCGATTTTGCCACGACACGCACGGCCCTGGAATTCCTTGCCAGGTTTCAGCGCGACGATGGCAAGATTCCCCATGAAATATCCCAGGGCGCAAGTTTCGTGGACTGGTTCAAGGACTATCCTTACGGGTTTGCCTCCGCTGATGCGACGCCTCTCTACATCCTCGCGGTGAATGATTACGTTCTGCGCAGCGGAGATCGTGATTTTGCGCGTCAGAACTGGGACAGCCTCTGGAAGGCATATCAGTTCCTTCGTTCCACGCACGACCGCCAGAATTTTCCGCAGAATTTTGGAATCGGCCACGGCTGGGTCGAAGGCGGTCCGCTCTTGCCGGTGAAGACCGAGTTCTACCAGAGTGGTTTGGGTCTGGCCGCCCTGGATGCCCTGGCCAATATCGCAAGAATTGTCGGCAGGAACGACGTGAGCCAGGAACTGGAACCGGCGTTCGCACGCCAGAAACCCGTCTTTAACCAGACGTTCTGGTCCGCGGAGAATAAGATTTTCGGATTCGCCCTCGATCCGCAGAGCCAGCGCGTGGATGAAGCGTCGGTCCTGACGACGGTTCCCATGTGGTTCGGAGTAACAGACGAGGACAAGTCGCGCTTGACGATTCAGCGGCTGGCTGAGGCGGATCATCAGACGGACTGGGGGATGCGCATCATTTCCAATCGCTCGCCGCTCTACAGCGGCAGCGGATATCACTACGGCTCCGTTTGGCCCCTTTTTACGGGATGGGCCGCCGTAGCCGAATATCGTTACCATCAGCCTCTTCCCGCATATCAGAACCTGCGGGCCAACGCCTTGTTGGCACTGGACGGATCGCTCGGGCACGTGGCCGAGGTACTTTCCGGGGACTACTATCAACCGCTGTCCACGAACTCGCCGCACCAGATTTGGTCGGCGGCGATGGTCATTAGCCCGATTGTGCGCGGATTACTGGGCCTGGCCACGGATGCGTCGATCTGCTCTATCACGTTCTCCCCGCATGTTCCGGCTGGCTGGAGGTCTTTCTCAATCGATAACCTTCACGTTGGCGCCGCTACTTTTGCGCTCAGCTATCAGCGAGCGCCCGACACGATCAAGCTCGAAGTCAAAAGAACGGGTTCCGGCGACTGTACGCTTGATTATTCACCGGGATTGAGTCTGCGCACCAACGTCGTAGCCGCGGAACTGAACGGGCGGTCTACGACCTTTCACGCGAACTCGAACGAGAGCGATCAGCACGTCTCGGTGCGCATTCCTCTGACCCAGGCGACCAATACAATCCGACTTCGCCTGAAAAACGACTTCGAGATCGGGGTTGTCAATGTACTGCCGGCGCTGGGAAGTGCCAGCGAGGATCTCCGCATCGTCTCCGAAGTCTGGAATGCGAGCCGCACCGAGCTGACCCTGACGCTCTCCGGAATCGCGGGCCGACGGTACCAGATGCAGGTTTGGAATCCGTCGCAACTGAACTCGGTAAACGGCGCGAAACTCCTGGAACCGCGCGCCGAGCTGGGCACGCTGATCGTGGAGTTGCCGGAAGGGGATCAGAAATCTTACGTTCGCAGAGACGTCACACTGGTTTTTGCGCACGGAAAGTAGTTCGCGAGTTGTCCGAATCACGATGTGGCGCTGCCGCCGCGCGAATTCACAACCGCTGCCCTCGTGAGTATTGCTAAGGAGATCAAAGCGTATGGCGAAATCGCGACTTCTGACATTTGCCTGCATTTCCGTTCTCTGCTGTTCAAGATTTGTTGCGAGCCAGGAGAAGACCGATGCGGAAGGCCATCCATGGTGGCAGCACGCCGTGTTCTACGAGGTCTACCCTCGCAGCTTCGCCGACAGCAACAACGATGGCATTGGAGACCTCAATGGGATCACCTCGAAGATGGGATATCTTCACGATCTCGGAGTCGACGCGATCTGGATCAGCCCCTGCTTTCCCTCGCCGCAGGTGGACTTCGGCTATGACGTCTCAGACTACGAGAACATCGATCCCATGTACGGCACGCTGGCGGATTTCGACAAAATGGTGGCGGAAGGCAAGAAGCAGGGGGTTCGCGTCATTCTGGATTTCGTCGTGAACCACAGCTCCGACCAGCATCCGTGGTTTCTCGATTCCAAGTCTTCGAAGAAGGCCTCGCATCGCGACTGGTACATCTGGCGCGATGGAAAGGGTCCCGGACAGCCGCCGAATAACTGGAATTCTCTGTTTGGTGGATCGGCCTGGAAGTTCGACCCCGCGACGAACCAGTACTACTATCACTACTTCTATGCCGGCCAGCCCGATCTCAACTGGCGCAATCCCGCGGTCGAGAAGGCCATGCTCAACACCGCTCGATGGTGGTACCAGCGCGGGGTCTCAGGATTTCGTCTCGATGCCGTCGACACCCTGTTCGAAGACCCGAACCTGACCGATAATCCCCCTTTGCCTGGGGTCAACAAGCAGGGCGACCCGGATCAAGAGAAGAAGTACAACACCAAGCTTGCTGAAGTTCACGAGGCATTGCAGAAACTTCGGAAAGTCGCTGATGAATCCGGCGCTGTCCTGATTGGCGAAACCTGGACCAGCGACATCTCCGAACTGAAGCAGTATTACGGGCAGCACAGCAACGAACTGCAGATGCCCATGGATTTTCTGTTCACGACCGTGGACGAATTATCGCCCGCCGAGTTCCGCCAACAGATCGCCGCCGTTGATTCCGCCGGCGGATGGCCCATCTACGTCATCAGCAATCACGATATCGTTCGCTCCTACAACCGCTACGGGGATGGAAAGAACAACGATGCCATCGCCAAGCTCATGGCGGCTTTCTATCTCACGCTGCGCGGCACACCGATCATGTATTACGGCGAAGAGATCGGGATGGAGAACAATGACCCCAAGCGCAAACAAGACGTGAAAGATCCGATCGGGCGCACCGGATGGCCGAAGGAAATCGGCAGGGACGGCGAGCGAACACCCATGCAGTGGAACACCGATGCCAATGCCGGGTTCAGCAAGAAGGCTCCCTGGTTGCCGGTTCCGCCAAGTTACGCAACCCACAATGTGGCCACGGAATCGAAAGATCCGAACTCCGTTCTCAGTATGTACAAGAGAGTTCTCGCGCTGCGCCACACCAGTGAAGCGCTGCTGGAAGGGAGCTACACTGCGCTCAATGAAGACGACGCCAATCTCATGTCCTACCTCAGAAGCTATAACGGGAAGGCGGTGCTGGTGGCGCTGAACATGTCGTCAACGCCGCAGAAGGCAATGTTCAATTTGGCGGACAAGGGCTTCAAGAAAGCCACGTTCAAGAGTCTGATCGCAACCCCGCAGTCTGGCGCCAAGGGTAATGAAGTGTCGCTCGAACCGTTCGGTGTGTTCATTGCCGAAGTTGCTCAATAAGAAAACGGTCGGGGTGGAAATTGCGCCCCGCTCTCGCGCGCGGACAGGAAAGTTTGTCTCCCACAAATTATGAATCCTCGCCTTTTTTTCTGGTCGCTAACATCCGCGCTTGCCGGGTTCCTGTTCGGTTTTGACACCGTCGTCATCTCCGGCGCGGAGAAGACCATTCAATCGTTGTGGGGACTGAGCCCCGGAATGCACGGGATCGCGATGGGCTCGGCGCTCTATGGCACGGTTGTAGGCGCTTTGATCGGAGGCTGGCCGGCGGACCGGTTCGGACGAAGAGCCACGCTGTTATGGATCGGTGTGCTTTATTTCGTCGGTGCCGCTGGGTCTGGACTGGCAACCAGTCTCTGGATCTTTATCGGTGCACGCTTTCTCGGGGGCCTGGGCATCGGCATATCGACGGTAGCGGCTCCCCTTTACATTTCGGAAATCGCTCCGCCCCGGCAGCGTGGCCGTCTGGCCGGCATGTTTCAATTCAACATCGTTTTCGGCATTCTCGTCGCATTCGTGTCGAACGCGCTGCTCGCCGGCATCGGAGAGAACGCCTGGCGCTGGATGCTCGGCGTTGCGGCCTTTCCTTCGTTTCTCTATGCGGCGATGTGCCTGGGCATTCCCGAGAGTCCGCGCTGGCTCTTGAGCCGGCAGGGGAATCGCGCAGCCGGCGTCGGTGTGCTCCGCCGCATTCAACCCGGCGCTTCCGAAGCAGAGATCGAAGCTGTGGCGGACGAGATTACGGCTGCCTCGGCTGCGGAGGGAACGACCGGCCTTTTCTGGTCGCGCCGTCTTCGCAGGCCCATCCTGCTGGCCATTCTGATTGCATTCTTTAATCAGCTTTCCGGGATCAACGCGATTCTCTACTTCGCGCCGCGCATCTTCGAACTAACAGGGCTGGGGCCAAAATCGGCGCTTCTGCAGTCGGTCGGGATCGGACTCACGAATCTTGTCTTCACCTTTGCCGGTCTCTGGTTGATTGACCGCCTCGGACGCCGCACGCTGCTGTTCATCGGCTCTTTCGGATATATCGGCTCCCTGGGCCTGGTTGCGTGGGCATTCTTCACCGGACACTACAGGATTGTGCCGGCTTGTATCTTCGCCTTTATCGCCGCGCATGCGATTGGGCAGGGAGCCGTGATCTGGGTTTTCATCTCTGAGATTTTTCCCAACCGGCACCGAGCCGAAGGCCAGGCCCTCGGCAGTTTCACCCATTGGATCTTCGCCGCTCTGCTTACCACCTTCTTTCCCGGGATGGTTTCCAACTTCGCGCCCGGCTATGTTTTTTCGTTCTTTGCGGCGATGATGGTCCTGCAACTCATTTGGGTGAAGAACATGGTTCCGGAGACGAAGAATGTGCCGCTGGAGCAGATCCAGAGGCAACTGGGGATCGAGTGATGCCGCCAACTTTCCGATTCCGCTCATCGCGATCAGGAATTATCATGTGCGGCACGGCGTAACGACTCTCAAGAGAGGACGCCCGCGCGACCCTGTTTGCCGCTCGGGCCGGGCTGGACCCGATTCCACGATGAATCCTATTGCAGCCGTCACTCACCGCAGTCTTGCGACTCTCGATTTGGTTATCATCGGCATCTATTTCTTGCTCGTCTTCTCCATTGGTTTGTACTTCGCGCGAAAAGAACGCACCTCCACCGACTACTTCCTCGCCAGCCGCGATGTGGGCTGGTTCTTCATCGGCGCGTCCTTGTTCGTCTCCAATATTTCAACCGAGCACTTTATCGGCCTCTCCGGCACCGGCGCTTCCTCCGGCCTCGCGGTCGGACATTTCGAATGGCTTGCATGTCTCATTTTGCTCATCCTGGGGTGGGTCTTCGTGCCGTTCTATTTGCGCTCCAACGTGTTCACGATGCCTGAATTTCTCGAGCGCCGATTCAACCGGCAATGCGCCGTCTATCTTGCCGGCATCTCGATCATCGCCTACATTTTCACGAAGATTTCTGTGCAGCTCTATGCCGCGAGCGTCGTGCTCGAACGCGTGGCCGGATGGTCGCTCTGGAAGACCGCGGTGGTGCTTGTAATCGCGACCGGGATTTACACCATCGCCGGTGGACTGGCAGCCGTGATCTATACCGATACGGTGCAGACGCTGATCCTGATTACTGGAGCCGTCGCTCTTACCGTGATTGGGTTGAATCGCGTAGGAGGAGTCGACCATCTTCGCGCGATGGTTCCCGCAGGCTACTTCCACATGATCAAGCCGGCATCCGATCCTTCGTTTCCCTGGACCGGCATCTTCTTCGGGGCGCCGATCCTGGGCATCTGGTATTGGTGCACCGATCAGGTCATCGTGCAGCGCGTGCTTTCCGCGCGCGATGAGGGCCACGCGAAAGCAGGCGCGATCTTTGCCGGATTCCTGAAAATCCTGCCTGTATTCATGCTCGTTCTGCCCGGGATTATCGCGTACGCTCTGTTCCCTGACCAGGTCGTGAAGCCCGACTATGCTTACCCTACTCTGGTTCTGAATCTGCTTCCCACCGGGCTGGTCGGACTCGTCATGGCCGCCCTGCTCGCAGCCGTCATGGGCGCGATGAGTTCCGTATTCAACTCGGCGTCCACCCTGGTGACCCTGGATTTTTACAAGAAGATCCGGCCAGAGGCGTCCGAGGCTCAGCTTGTAACGTTTGGCCGACTCGCCACCGGAATCATGGTGCTGCTGGGACTTCTCTGGGTGCCGTTCATTCACCTGATCAGCAGCGAGCTCTACATCTATCTGCAGAGCGTGCAGGCCTACATCAGCCCGCCCATCACCGCCTGCTTCGTGCTCGGCATTGTCTGGACGCGTCTCAACGGCACGGGCGCGATCGCGTCCTTGCTGACCGGCTTTGTCCTCGGCGCATTCCGATTCATCACCGAACTCATGGCAAAGAGCGGAACCCAATTCTCGGGAGTCGTGAATGACCTTGTCACGATGAACTTCCTGCACTACGCCATTTTCATGTTCGTCGTGTGCAGCGTGGTGCTCGTCGTGGTCAGCCTCATGACGCCCGCGCCCGATCGCCAGAAGCTCGGCGGCCTCACTTTCGCCACGGTCGACGAAAAGATGGATGTCACGCCCTTGCACGCACCAGCCCGCAAGCCCGCCAAGGAAACGCCCACCGAGCACCGGGTGAACGTGGTCTTCAGCCTGGCGCTGCTGGCGACGGTGGTGGGATTGTGGATTTACTTTAGATAGCTCTCGGCTGTCACAGACTCAGTTTCGAAGCGGCCACCCACTCGACACTGCGGCCGTAAACCGATACAGCTGGATTCCCCGGCAAGACATCCGGCGCCCCCCGGAAACAGAGATTGGTGGTGGAAACTGGAAGCACAGGTCCGCCGGGTCTTGTCGCCGAAGGGCGCAGGTCACGTTCGTAAGTGATAAGCACAGGGATGCAGGGACGAAGAGATGCGTGCTCGGTACCTACCATCGATTGTAGCGGTGTCGACGCTGCGAGATCGTCCGGTGACTTCTCGAGCTACTCGGCTCTTTGTCTCTCTTCCATCATTAGTTCGCGAAGTGCCCGGTTGATTCGCGTCTGATAGCCGCGGCCCTGACGTTGGAACCAGGCGACAATGTCAGCGTCCAAACGGAGAGTCACGGGCTTTTTGAGGGGACGGTAAAGGCCAGCCAGTTCGACCGGCAACGCCCGCGGAGCTCTGCTCCGTTCTGCCGAGGCCCTCAATTTCTCCACCGTAGCCCGAGCCTTGACCCGTTTGCGGACTTTCATTTTCCTCCCATGTACGTGTGACTAAATACATACAATAACATAAGCACAAAATGTTCCGCGCGGAACATTTCTCGCTTTCGAACCCCGCGGACATCCTGCATACGGTGTCAGCCGCGAGTAGTCGGCTGCGCCGCCGGTCCGCTGCTCTCAGCCTGTTAGAATCGGAGTGATCTCATGGAAGCATCGCGCATAAGAAATTTCGCGATCATCGCGCATATTGACCACGGCAAGTCCACGCTTGCCGACCGTCTGCTGGAGCTGACCGGGTCGCTGACCGCGCGCGAGATGCAGGAGCAGGTGCTCGATGCCATGGATCTGGAGCGGGAGCGCGGCATCACCATCAAAGCGCACGCGGTGCGCATGATGTACCCCGCGCACGACGGGCATACCTATCAACTAAACCTGATCGACACGCCCGGCCATGTGGACTTTTCGTACGAAGTTTCGCGTTCACTGGCCTCGTGCGAAGGCGCTCTGCTAGTCGTGGATGCCTCGCAGGGCGTCGAGGCCCAGACGCTCGCCAACTCTTATCTCGCCATCAATCATGGGCTCGAGATCATTCCGGTCATCAACAAGATCGACTTGCAGAGCGCTGACATCCCTCGTACCAAGGAGATGATTGAAGGGGCGGTAGGACTCGATGCTTCCGATGCGCTGCTGATCAGCGCAAAAACGGGCCAGGGCGTACCCGAGGTGCTCGAAACGATCGTGAAACGCATTCCTGCGCCAAAGGGAGCAGCGGAGCGCCATCTTCAGGCGCTGATTTTCGACTCCTGGTTCGATCCTTATCGCGGCGTGGTCGTGCTGGCCCGCGTATTCCAGGGCAGGCTCAGAAAGGGACAGAAGATCCGGCTGTGGTCGAACGGTCGCGTGTTCGAGATCGAGACGCTGGGTGTGCTGACCCCGAAGCCAGTCGAAGTCGAGCAACTGGAGGCGGGCGAAGTCGGTTTTTTGTTCGCGAATATCAAAAACGTCGCCGACACGAAGATTGGCGACACGATCACTGACGATGACCGACCTGCAATCGACGCGCTTTCCGGCTTTGAAGAAATCAAACCGATGGTGTTCGCGGGCTTGTACACCGTCGACGCACACGAGCACACCCAACTCCGCGAGGCGCTGGAGAAATTGCGGTTGAATGACTCGTCATTCTTCTTCGAGCCGGAGAGTTCGGCGGCGCTGGGATTCGGGTTCCGCTGCGGCTTTCTGGGCCTGCTGCACATGGAGATCATCCAGGAGCGATTGGAGCGCGAGTACAACCTCGATTTGATCACCACCGCGCCGGGAGTCCGCTACCTCGTTCACAAGACCGACGGCGAGGTGATCGAAGTCGATAATCCCTCGCGTTGGCCCGACACGAGCGAGATTGCCAAGGTGCTGGAACCCGTGATTCTCGCTGTGATTCTCACGAACGAAGAGTACGTCGGTGGAATCTTGAAGCTGGTGGAAGAGAAGCGCGGCAAGCAGAAGAGCTTCGA
>Ga0066903_100006648_pt1 | contig 10327 bp, 5 predicted proteins | sample PanSoiMetaGPlot1_FD_67491 | JGI IMG/M metagenome (GOLD analysis project Ga0066903, IMG submission 67491) | Tropical forest soil microbial communities from Panama analyzed to predict greenhouse gas emissions - Panama Soil - Plot 1 (version 2) | ecosystem: Environmental > Terrestrial > Soil >... | reverse complement strand
ACCGAGTTCAAGTTCGAACGATTGGCAACGCGCTTGCGCGAGTTGGCGTTTCTGAATCCTGGTCTGGAGATCACGCTTACCGATGAACGCGTCGATCCGCCGAAAAAGGAGCGATTTTATTACAAACACGGAATCGAAGAGTTCGTTAGGCAACTGGGCGAAAACAAACAGGTTTTGCACCCCAAGCCGATCGTGATCGCACGACAGCGCGACGAAGTTTTTGTCGATGTCGTGCTCCAGTATAACGACAGCTACAACGACCAAATTTTGCCGTTCGCGAATTCGATTGCGAATCCTGACGGAGGGACACATCTCACCGGGTTCCGCACGGCCCTGACAAGAGCGATTAACCAGTACGCAAAGCAAAACAGCCTTCTTAAGGATAAAGATCCGTCCATTTCCGGAGACGACGTGCGCGAAGGATTGATCGCCGTTCTCAGCGTTAAACTGCCTAACCCGCGCTTTGAATCGCAAACCAAGGTGAAGCTCGTCAACACCGAGATCGACGGAATCGTGAACTCGACCGTGTACGACGGATTGATGACTCACTTCGACAAGAACCCGCCGATTGCGCGCCGCGTTTTCGAAAAGGTTCTTACCGCGGCGCGAGCACGCGAGGCTGCGCGTAAGGCAAGAGAAACTATTCGCAAAGGTGCGCTCACCGGCGGCGGTTTGCCCGGAAAATTGGCTGATTGTTCTGAGCGCGATCCGGAATTGACTGAGCTCTACATTGTCGAGGGCGATTCAGCTGGCGGCTCGGCGAAACAAGGACGCGACCGGCGCTATCAGGCGATCCTCCCAATCCGCGGCAAACTCATCAACGTTGAGAAAGCGCGGGAAGATCAATTCCTTAAAAACGCCGAGATCCAGGCGATGATCACAGCGATCGGCGCCGGAATTGGCAAATCGAAAGAAGAGGGCAACGGCAAAGACGAAGGCGTGTTCGATATGGCAAGGCTCCGTTACGGCCGCATCATCATCATGACGGACGCCGACGTGGATGGCTCGCATATTCGCACTTTGCTGCTGACGTTTTTCTTCCGGCAGATGACCGACTTAGTGCGCGCAGGGAGAATTTACATCGCGCAACCGCCGCTCTATCAGATCAAACGAAAGAAACGCGAGGAGTATGTCGAAGACGATGCGCGGCTGAACAAGATTCTCATTTCACTCGGCGCCGAGGACGTACGGCTGAAAAATCTTGCAGACAAGAAAGAGTTCACCGCGGCACAACTCAAGGACATTCTCGAATCGCTCGAGAAACTCGCAAAACTAAGCGAAGCAGTGCGCCGTCACGGCGGCGATTTCGAGACGTACCTTGCTCACCGCAGTTCCAAGTCGGGCAAACTCCCCAATTATCTGGTGAAGGTGCGCGATGGGAATGAGGAAAGCGCGCACTTTTTTCACGACGAGAAAGCCGTCCGCAAGTTTCATCAGGAAAATCTCGATCTCAATTTATTCGACACGCAGATCGGACAGGAGTTGCTCCCCCTAGGCGACGCGCCGGCGCGAACGGATGGGATACGCAGACGCGGCAGGTTGGTCGAGTTACACGAATCTGCGGCGATTGAAAAAATTATCGCCGAACTCGCTCGCAAAGGTTTGAAAGTCGATCATTACGCCACCAGCGATCGGCCGATCTTCGAGTTGATCGAAGGCGAAGGCGAGAAATCGATTTCGCATCCGTTGTTTTCAATTCCGGAAATCTTGCAAAAGATTTTGGAGATTGGTCGTCGAGGAGTGCAGATCAAACGTTTTAAAGGTCTCGGTGAGATGAACGCCAAGGAATTGTTTGAGACCACGATGAATCCCGAGAAGCGAAAACTGCTTAAGGTTGACCTGAACGAGGACAACGCTGTCGATGCCGACAAGATGTTCACGATTCTGATGGGCGATGTCGTCGAGCCTCGTCGGCAATTCATCGAAGATAATGCGCTGAACGTTCGGAATCTCGACGTATAAACGAGATGGGAGGCTTATTTCATGAGCTGCGTCATCCGCGGCGTTGTTATGTGCTTTGCACGATTCCTCGTTCGGGAAGCAATTTGCTGACTGACGGGTTGCGCGACACCCGCCGGGCGGGCATGCCTAAGCAATTTTTTCTTCCGAAGGGCGAATCCCGCTATGCCGCTGAGCTCGGGATTGATCGTGCTGCTGATTACGCCGCGTATGTCCGCGCCATCGTGGACACAAAAGTAACACGCAACGAGGTGTTCGGTTTCAAGCTGATGAGTTGGTATCTGGACGATTTCCTCGCGCGGCTGCGAGAGACACACGGTTTTGGAAATTCTACAACGAGCGATCTGGACTTGTTGCGCAGCGCTTTCCCGCGCCTTTGTTTTCTGCGCATCGTGCGACGTCACAAATTGCGCCAGGCACTGTCCACGGCGCGCGCACTCCAGACAGGACTTTGGAAAGTGCAGAAGGGCAAAACTATTTTGCGAGAACCGGAGTTCGATCCGGATCTAATCGAGCAGTCACTGCACGAAGCCGAACGACAGGAAAAAATCTGGGACGATTTCTTTCGGCGGATCGGAATCAAACCGTTCAAAGTTGAGTATGAAAAGCTCTGCCACGATTACGAAAAGACGATTTGGGCAGTGCTGAACTTTCTGAGAATTAAACTTCCGGTTGGTGCGCGCGTCGGTCCACCCGCGACGACCCGGCAAGCCGATGAGATTTCGCGCCTGTGGGAGGAGCGCTTCCTTGCGGAACGTCCATCGGCGTACTCCGCAGCTTCTGGCTAACCGAATCATGTTGAATCCAAACGAAAAAATAGAGCCGATAAACGTAGCCGAGGAAGTGTCGCGTTCGTTTCTCGATTACTCGATGTCGGTAATCATTTCGCGCGCGCTGCCGGATGCGCGCGATGGACTCAAACCATCGCAGCGGAGAATTCTCTACGCGATGCACGACTTGTCGCTTTTCCCAGGGCGGCAACATCGCAAATGCGCAAAGATCTGCGGCGACACCAGCGGTAACTATCACCCGCATGGCGAAGCGGTGATTTACCCGACGCTTGTCCACATGGCGCAAGCGTGGGCAATGCGCGAACCGCTGGTCGACGGCCAGGGGAATTTCGGATCCGTTGAGGGCGATCCGCCAGCAGCAATGCGGTACACCGAAGCGCGCATGACCCATCTCGGCGCGGCGCTGATGACCGACATGGATAAAGACACGGTCGATTTCGTGCCGAATTATGACGAAACCCGCACTGAGCCGACGGTCTTCCCTGCAGCATTTCCGAACCTGCTCGTCAACGGCGCAACAGGCATTGCGGTTGGGATGGCGACCAATATCCCACCGCACAATCTGAGCGAAATCATCGACGGCATCTGCGCGCAAATCGACAATCCCGATATCACTTTGGACGAGCTCATGCAGCACGTGAAGGGCCCGGATTTCCCTACCGGCTGCATCATCTGCGGCGTCAACGGAATTCGCCAGTATTTCGAGACGGGCCGGGGCAGCGTCAAAGTGCGCGGTAAAGCGGGCGTAGAAGAACTCAAAGGTGGCCGCGAACAAATTGTTATCACGCAAATTCCTTATGGCGTCAACCGCGCCACGTTGGTCGAGCGCATCGCGCAGTTAGTGAACGAAAAGGTGCTGACCGACATCAGCTATGTCGGCGACCAATCCGATGAAAACACGCGGGTCGTCATCGAACTCAAACGCGACGCCAATCCGAAAGTCATCATTGCTAATCTCTACAAGCACACCGCGCTCGAGAGTTCGTTTGCCACGACGATGCTGGCGATCGATCACGGCCGGCCGAAGTTGCTGCCGCTCAAGGATGCTAATGCGGTTTACATCGACCATCGGCGCGAAGTCGTCCTGCGTCGCGCGCGATATGAACTGCGCAAAGCCGAAGAACGCGCGGAAACGCTGGAAGGTTATCTCATCGCGCTCGCTAATCTCGAAGAATTCCTGCGCATTATTCGCGGATCAGCGAATCGCGACGAAGCGCGAGTGAAACTCCTCGCATTCGAATTTACGAAACGCCAGGTCGAACAACTCGGCATACTCATTCGCAATCCTGGGCGTCTCACCGATGGCCGCTATGCATTCAGCGAACAACAAGCAGACGAAATCCTGAACTTGCGTCTGTATCAACTGACCGGACTCGAACGCGAGAAAATCGTTAACGAATACAAGGAACTCGTGGAGACAATCAATGATTTGCGCGACATTCTCGCCAAAGAGCAGCGCGTCTTCACCATCATCAAGAAAGAACTACGCGAAATCCGTGACAAGTACGGCTCCCCTCGCCTGACGGAAATTGCTCCCGACGAAGCCGAGATCAATGTGGAAGATCTTATCGCCAATGAGGGTTGCATCATCAGCATCACTCACGGCGGCTTTATTAAGCGCACGGCGGTAAGCGCATTTCGCGCGCAGCGGCGCGGCGGCAAAGGGGTCATTGGCATGCAAACGCGCGAAGGCGCCACCGAAGAGGAAGAAGGCGATTTCGTTGAGCATCTTTTTGCCGCCACGACGCACGACTATCTGATGTTCTTCACGGCCAGAGGGCGCGCTTATGTGGAAAAAGTTTACGAAATTCCGGAGATGGGACGCGCGGCAAAAGGCCGTTCAATCGCGAACATCCTTGAGCTGAAGCCCGATGAAAAGATCGCAGCCACGATTCGTGTTCAATCCAAAAAATCAGGCACAGGGCCGAATGCTGTCGATCAGACATGGGACGAAAATCTGCATATCGTGTTCGCGACACAATCCGGCATCGTCAAAAAATCGAATCTATCGGATTACGCGAACGTCCGCCGCGGTGGCATCATCGCCATTCAAATCGAAGACGGCGATTGCCTGATCGACGCGAAACTAACGAATGGCAACAACGAGGTCGTGCTCATTACTACAAAAGGAATGAGCCTGCGCTTCCATGAAGAACAATTGCGTGATCAAGGCCGCAACACCGTTGGCGTTTGGGGAATTCGCCCGCAGAAAAAAGATCACGTCGTGGCTATCGCCATCGTTGATCCGGACGCGATGCTGCTCGTTGCAGGCGAGAACGGAATTGGCAAGCGCACGTCGTTCGACGAATACCGGCGTCAGTCGCGCGGTGGTAAAGGCATTATCACGATGAAAGCCGGCGAGAAAACCGGCGACGTCGTTGGCGCTCTCAGCGTCCGCGAGACGGATGAAATCATGCTCATTACTAACAAAGGGCAAATGGTACGCACGCGGGTGAAAGAAATTCGCGAAACCGGCCGCAATACGATGGGCGTGAAATTAATGAATCTCCGAAACGGCGAAACGCTTCAGGCGATCGCGCCCGTAGTGAGTCAGGCGGAAGAAGAACAAGCGCAAAGTACAGAAGCACCCGCTCAGAAATCCTAAGCGCGTCACGATGTAGCTGGCCTGTGGTCGGTCAGATTCAGTGCTGCTTTTGAATGCTAAGACGCCCCACAGGGCCGTGGCTACAACAAATACTACCGCGACGGATTTCGGGGTATTAGTAGCCGCCGCCCATGTGCGTGGTAGTTGTCGTCGTGCGCGTAGCGGGAGGTGGCGGGGCTGCCGTGACCGTGGTCTGACGCGTGGTGGTTGTGGTCGTCTCCGGTGAGCTCCCACACGATACCAGCGTCAGGGCTACGACCGCTACGGCACCACTCAATAACATTGCTTTTTTCATAACGTAAATGGCTGTTTACTAACCAATACGTCACAAGTTGCATCCGCAGATGTATTAGGATAACAAATTCTTTCTTCCCGCCGAGAACAAGAACCAGCTAGTCTTCACGGCGTGCGCAATACAGTACGGCTGTTGACCCTCCTTTTCGGGCTATTCGTGAGTGTCGTCCCGTCCAAACCGGTCGCCGTTGTAAATTGGTCAAATGGATACGTCATGCCCGAAGGCTCTACGTCGCCGGACGGGCGGTATGCTGTGCTCGTTCCGACGATGGAAGCTTGGGAAAATGATGAGTCGCTCGGCGAGTCGAATTACCTCACTGATGTCCAAAATCATCGAGTGCTCGGAAGATCGACACAGTAGATTACTTCGAACACCAAAACCATCGCCGTCTCGCAGTCTTTTGGGCGCCGCAACCCAGCGTCTGCGTAATTGAGAATGATGGACGCTACGGCGCAGATTCAATCTCTGTTCTGGAGATAAACGATTCGAGCTTTGCTCAAACGGAAATCGGCGACCGGATCCAAAAGACTTTGGATGGTGTAATGAAGAAACAAGCGTAGGACCATGAGATGTCCGGATATGTCTCTCCACACTTCCGCTTCGGAACTGATCGGAAAACTCGCGTGCGAGCGCTGTCTCAAAATAACCCGAAGCAATTCGACGACGCAAAGACATACTACGCTCTGTTTCAGGGAACATTCAACCTTGCCGCTAAAAATGGACCGTGACAGACGCGCGATCGATTAATGCTGATCAGGATGGTGCACTTCAAACAGCAATGGCGACTTGGAGGAGGACCTTTAGCAGACGACATTCGAGAATGAGGGGAGCAAAGCCGAATCGCTGGATCAGACGATGAGCAACCTTTATCACGCGGCGCAATTTATTTTGCGACCCGCGCGCTTTGCCGCGGTCAAAAAGGAACAGATCGAGTGGCTCAAGAAACGCGATGCCGCTCCTTCCGTCGATGAGAAATGCAAGTTGATGGAAGCACGAATCAAAGCTTGCAGGAATTGCTTTGGTGATATCAATCAAGCTTGATCTTTGTTCGCTGCTTCTTTAGTTTTCCCCGCCTTCGTTTCAATTCCAGAATTTTCCTCTTAAGCGCAGCTGGCCTCGGTGACTTTCTGCGCCGCTCTTTTTCACGCTTCGCAATTTCCGCTATGTGCTGTTCTTCTCGAGCGCTCTCAATTGCGTCGAGTAATCGTTCCCGCGCGAGCTTTCGGTTCACCGCTTGCGAACGCGAATCCTGAACGGTGACGCTGATGCCGCTCGGGAGATGCCGCAGCGTCACGGCGGTTGAAACTTTATTGACATTCTGACCTCCCGGCCCGCTCGACCGCGCAAAGCTTTCCTTCAAATCGGCCTCGTGAATATGAAGCTTTCGCATTCGATCACCTAACGAGTCTTGAGACATACTTCATCATTCCACAACTCACCCAAGCTGATCAACGTTTCACGTTCTTCGAGCAATCGGCAGCGTTTTTACGAATGATAAAGGCCGGAAGGTTGTGGCCCTCGTCATCGCGCTCGTTCATATCACTTTGTCATTACCGTGTGGACAGTAAAAGAAGAATCACGGCGCGTGGAGGCGTCAGTTTTCTACAAGTCAACGACGCAGAAGCGCGAGCCGAAGGTCTTCTACGGTCCTTTTCTACGGGCGGGGAAGATTTTGTTGCAAACCACACAACGCTGCGCAACGCACCGCGAAAGCGGAATGACGAATTACCTAGCGTCAGCAACGATATGCAAAGTAGTGAAACGCTGCGCAACTCGTTAGGCTTGAATTAGAAATTCGATCGCGTGGTTTGGAACTCTGGAACTCTCAAGGGCGAGACAAATCACTCGCGGATTTTCGGTTTCCCGCCAATGTGGGATAAGGGAGGGATTCATGAACAGGCATCAAACAGCATGCGACCTCACCCAGGTCAACGAGATTCTCGAGTCGATTTTGTCCAACATGGGTGATGCCGTGATCGTGGCGGACCGGGACGAGAAATTTCTCGTCTTCAATCCCGCGGCGCAGCGCATGTTCGGCGAAGGCGCGACTGACACCACTTCGGCGGACTGGTCGCGTCGATGTGGTCTCTACCTGCCGGACAAAGTAACGCTTTTCCCGAGCGATCAAACGCCTCTGGCGCGGGCGATTCGAGGCGAGGAGACGAACCGGGTCGAGATGTTCGTCAGGCATGCGCAGGCTCCGATGGGGCTTTGGACGCGGATCAACGGCCGGCCTTTGCGCGCAGCCAATGGCGAGATCATGGGCGGTGTCATTGTCTGCCGGGATATCACCGAAGCGAAAGAGGAAGAATTCTTTCGAGCCGGGCAAAGCCGAGTCCTGGAACGGATCGCAGCGGACGCGCCGCTGAACGAGATCCTGACGAACCTTGTCCTGCTAATGGAAGGTCAGGCAGAAGGACTGCGCTGTTCTGTCCTGCTCTTGAGTCGCGATGGCATCCATGTCCGGCACGGCGCGGCGCCGAATCTTCCGGAAGTGTACGTAAAGGCGGTCGACGGCTCTCTGATTGGACCACGCGCGGGTTCGTGTGGCACCGCGATGTACACGCGCCAGTCAGTCGTCGTGACCGACATAATGACCGATCCACTCTGGGTTGACTACCGCGACCTCGCGAAAATCTCCGGGTTGCGCGCTTGTTGGTCGACCCCGATTCTCTCGTCGCATGGCGAGGTGCTCGGTTCCTTCGCCATGTATCGACAGGAGTCACGCGGCCCGCGTGCCGAAGAGACGCGACTCACTGAAATCGCCACCCACCTTGCCGGAATCGCAATCGAGCGGCAACGCGCGCAAGAAGAGTTGCTGGCGCTCAACGCGCAACTGGAGGACCGGGTGGAAAAGCGGACGCGCGAGCTGCGCCAAAAAAACCAGCAAATGGAGGAAGAGCTGCAGATGGCGCGCGAACTACAGGTCGCCTTGTTGCCACGGACCTTTCCAACCATCCCGGTCGGCGCGCCACCCGATGAGAGCGCCCTAAGTTTTCTCAGCTTTTACTTTCCCACCGGCAACGTGAGTGGTGACTTTTTTAGTGTTTTTCCTGTAGGCGAAAAAGCGGCGGGTGTATTGATCTGCGATGTCATGGGGCACGGAGTGCGTTCCGCGCTCGTTACCGGGATGATCCGCGGGCTGGTGGAAGAGCATGCGAAACTCGCGGCTGACCCAGGGGTATTGCTCACGCGCATCAACCGCGCGCTCACCGTGATCCTACAGCAGGCCGGCACGACGATGTTCGCGACGTGTTTTTATGTAATCGCCGATGTGGAGCGGGCGGAACTGCGTTTTGCCAACGCCGGACATCCCAGCGCCTTGCACATGCGGTGCGACGGCGCTTCCGCCGAAAAGCTCGACGAGCATGGATCGCGGGGTCCGGCCATGGGAATTTTCTCCTCTGCCATCTACGCGACGACGACCCGTTCGATGGCGAAAGGTGACATCGTTATGCTTTTCACTGATGGACTTTTTGAGGTAGAGGATGCAACGGGCGCGTTTTTCAATGAAGAGCAGCTCCGCGCGAGTGCCAGTCGTCACGCTGGCCTGGTTCCGGAGGAATTCTTCGATCGGGTGCTGGGCGATATCCGCAAATATTCCCAAAGCGAAACCTTCGCGGATGACGTCTGCGTTGTTGGGATGCAGATTCGAAGCACCGATTGACGCATCGGTGACCGGCGTGGAACACCAAAGTCCGTTGCAACGTCGAAATTGATCCGAGGTGGGTTCGCGCCTCGCTTATCCCCTGCCCATTCGAGTACAGTAAGTGAGGCCCTCAGAGCAGGCGCAGTGCAATGCGGCGACTGTATCACTGCTGAAGGCAAGTGATTTAAGATCAGGATTCATTCGTTAGGCCATGGTAAGGTGAATCGAACGCGGCCAGCAATGCAATCGGCTGCGCGAAGCATCGTAGCCGTTCACATTGTATCGTGAACCACGTGAAGCGCTCAACACTGGCGTGTTAGCCCAAGCTAAAAGAGCTACTTCGGCTCTGCTGCCCGCAACAACTTTGCTAGGGCCTGAAGGAGCTTCCACGCGATAACACTGTTTTTTTCAACCAGCGGGCGGAACTCCCAGAAGGTTAGCCCGAAGCAAACCAGGTCGGTCGCAGCGGTGACTGTGGCCGACCGGGGACCGCCGTCTATCAAGGCGATCTCGCCGAAGTAGTCGCCCGGACCGAGAGTGGAAAGCTGGACGCCTTTGCTCGAGACCGTGGCTTCCCCGGAATCTATGAGGAAGAAGGCGGCACCACCCGACCCTTCTATAATAACTGTCTCGCCCTTTGAAAAGAGGCGTAACTTAAGTAGGCGCGCGATTTGTTCGGTCTGCCTTCGGCTAAGATCGGCGAAGAGTTGGACACGTTGAAGAACGGCCAAAGGGTCGCGCGGCGGTGGGCCTGGCGGCGTTGCCTCGCTGCGGGCCTTCCCGGTGGTGATGGCGCGGCACTGCAGAAGGTAGAGCGTCCCATTTTGAAAGGCCCATTCAATGTCGCGCCGCGGGCCGTAAACCTTCTCGCATTGCAGGGCAAGCTGGCCCAGAGCAGCGAGCTGGGTGTCGTCGAGGCAGACCTGGTTTACTTGCGCGGGCGGCAATTGCTCCTCGAAGGTGCCCCCGTTCGGGAGCGAGCGGATGGCGATGCGCTTGCGGCCAGCCTTGCGCTCTAACACTTGGCC
>Ga0066903_100006647_pt1 | contig 10328 bp, 10 predicted proteins | sample PanSoiMetaGPlot1_FD_67491 | JGI IMG/M metagenome (GOLD analysis project Ga0066903, IMG submission 67491) | Tropical forest soil microbial communities from Panama analyzed to predict greenhouse gas emissions - Panama Soil - Plot 1 (version 2) | ecosystem: Environmental > Terrestrial > Soil >... | reverse complement strand
GCGCCGCACTCGGCGACGCGAACATCGATTTCGTCGCGGTGAACGATCTCACCAACGCGGCGACGCTTGCCCACTTGTTGAAGTACGACTCGGTGCTCGGCAACCTGCACGCGAACGTCGCCGTTTCCGGCGACGGCATCTCGGTCGACGGCGATAACTTCAAAGTCCTCTCGATGCGCGACCCGGCGCAGCTGCCCTGGAAAGATCTCGGCGTCGACGTCGTGTTCGAATCCACCGGTCTTTTCACCAACCGCGATGACGCTGCGAAGCACCTGACCGCCGGCGCCAAGCGCGTGGTGATCACTGCGCCCGCCAAGAGCCCCGACCTGACGGTCGTGCTCGGCGTGAACGAAGAAAAGTACGACCCGGCCAAGCACCACATCATTTCGAATGCCTCCTGCACGACGAACTGCCTGGCGCCGCTCGCCAAAGTCATTCACCAGACCTTCGGCATCAAGAAGGGCTGGATGACCACCATCCACTCCTATACGAACGACCAGAACCTGCTCGACTTGCCGCACAAGGATCTGCGACGAGCACGCGCCGCGGCGCTGTCGATGATCCCGACGACGACCGGCGCTGCCGTGGCCGTGGGCGAGGTGTTGCCGGAATTGAAGGGCAAGCTCGATGGCTTCGCGATGCGGGTGCCGACGCCGAACGTGTCGGTCGTCGACCTCGCAGCGCTCGTGGACAAGAAAACCACTGCCGCAGAGGTCAACGCGGCGTTGAAGCAGGCGGCCGATGGTCCGATGAAGGGCCTTCTCGAGTACACGACGGCGGAGCTGGTGTCGAGCGATTTCAAAGGCAATCCGCATTCGTCGATCGTGGATTCCGCATACACGAAGGTGATGGACGGCGACTTCGTCAAGGTGCTGTCCTGGTACGACAACGAGTGGGGCTACTCGAGCCGGTGCGTCGATTTGCTGCGGCTCCTGGTTAAGAAGGGAATCTAGATCGGCTTCGACTCCGGGCTTCAGCCGAGCCTGGAGCCCGGAGCCTGGAACCTGCAAAGCCGCCCATGGCAAAGCTGTCCATTCGCGATTTGAATCTCAACGGCAAGCGCGCTTTCGTTCGCGTGGATTTCAACGTACCGATCAAAAAGGGTGTCATCGAAGACGACACGCGTATTCGTGCGTCGCTGCCGACCATTACATATGCGATCGACAAGGGCGCGACAGTCATCCTCGCAAGCCATTTGGGTCGTCCCAAAGGAAAGGTCGCGCCCGAATTCAGCCTTCGACCCGTGGCCGAGCGGCTCGGCCAGTTGCTCGGCCGCCCGGTTGTCTTCGCCGAGGACTGCATCGGCGGGAAAGTGACGAAGGCGGTCGCGGAGGCCGGGAAATCCGACGCGGTCGTCCTGCTTGAAAATCTCCGCTTTCATCCTGAAGAAGAAAAAAACGATCCGGCATTCGCACAGGCGTTGGCTGCTGAGGCCGACGTGTATGTCGACGATGCGTTTGGAGCGGCGCATCGGGCGCATGCATCCGTGGAAGGGATCACGCACTACGTCCGTCAAGCGGCTGCCGGTCTCTTGATGGAGAAAGAACTGCAATACCTGGGGCACACGCTCGAGTCGCCGGAACGGCCGTTCGTCGCAATCCTTGGCGGCGCGAAGGTGTCGGATAAGATCGAGGTGATCGACAATCTCCTGAAGAAAGTCGACCGGCTGATCATCGGCGGCGCGATGGCGTACACGTTTTTCAAATCGCGCGGTCTCCCGATTGGCAAGTCGCTGGTCGAGGACGACAAGCTCGACGCGGCGCGACGGCTCGAGGCCGACGCCAAGACACGGGGCGTGCCGATCGAGCTTCCGGTCGATCATGTGGTCACGGAACGAATCGACGCAGCGTCACCGCATCAAGTGCTCGCCATTGGCGATGTCGCAATCGGCGACAGGCTCGGCGTCGACATCGGTCCGGCGACGATCAAGGCCTACACAGACTTCATCGTTCCTGCGAAGACGGTTGTCTGGAACGGCCCGATGGGCATCTTCGAAATCGACGCCTTTGCGGCCGGGACAAACGCGATCGCCGACGCCGTAGCGCGCGTGAAAGGAACCACCATCGTCGGCGGCGGAGATTCGATTGCGGCGGTCAAGAAGGCCGGCGTCGCCGATCTGATCACGCACATCTCGACCGGCGGCGGAGCCTCGCTGGAATTTCTCGGCGGCCGAACGCTGCCCGGCGTCGCAGCGTTGACGGACAAATGATGCAGTCCTTGCAGCCGCTCCTGCGCTTCCGGTTCTAAAATTCCTCTATGCGTACGCCATTCATCGCCGCCAACTGGAAGATGTATAAGACGGTCAGCGAGGCCGTCGTGTTCGCCAAAGAACTTCGTGCGGACGTGAAGGATGTCGCTGACGTTGAAATTGTGATCGCGCCGCCGTTCACCGCGATTCACGCGGTGGCTGAAGCGCTGAGAAACAGCAACATCGGCGTCGCCGCACAGAACATGTACTGGGAGCGAGAGGGTGCGTTCACCGGTGAAGTATCGGCCGGCATGATCAAAGAGGCGGGCGCCGAGTATGTGATCATCGGTCACTCGGAAAGGCGCCGGCTCTTCGGTGAAACGGATGCGTTCGTGAATCGGAAGCTGGTCGCCGCCTACGCGGCGGGACTGTGGCCGATCATGTGCGTCGGCGAGACGCTCGACGAGCGCGAGCGCAACGAAACCCACGCGGTCCTCGATCACCAGTTGAAATTCGGCCTCGACGGCATGAGCGGCGAACAGATCGGCGATCTCGTCATCGCGTACGAGCCTGTCTGGGCCATTGGGACCGGAAAGACCGCGACCGCCTCCCAGGCCCAGGAGGCGCATCACCACATCCGCGGGCGGCTCCGCCAATGGTTTGGGGCCGACGCCGCCGAAAAATGCCACGTGATTTATGGCGGAAGCGTCAAGCCGGACAACATTGCCGAGCTGATGCGGGAACCGGATGTGGACGGCGGTCTGGTCGGCGGGGCGAGCCTGAATGTCCGCAGCTTCGCCGACATCGTGACGAACAGCCGACCCACTACGGTATAATTTTGGTTTCGGGAAACAACAATGCTTTACTACCTGCTCACAGCGCTTTACGTGATCGTCTGCCTCCTGCTGCTGCTCGTGATCCTGCTGCAGCAAGGCAAGGGCGGCGACATGGCGAGCGCATTCGGCGGCGGCAGCAGCCAGACGGCTTTCGGCGCACGGACGGGTGCCACACTGCTGACCAAATTGACCACTGGGTTCGCGGTAGCCTTCATGCTCGGTGCGCTCGTGCTCGCCGTGATGGGTCAGCGAGGGCCAGGATCCGTGCTGAGCAGTTCAGCACCGCCTCCGGCTCCGGCGAAGCCGGCGCAGCAAAGCGCCCCGGCGCCCGCGTCGCCGGCACCTGCGGCACCCGCTCCAGCGGCTCCCGCGACGCCACCGGCCACGCCACCCAAGTAGTGCCGGCCGCCGCAGCCTTGGCCGGGGTGGTCAGACCCGCGATGCGCTGACGTAGTGCGGACCCGCCGTGACAAGCACTGAAGGTTCGCGATGCAGCTTGCGCAACTGCTTATCGTCGTCTCTCTCGTGATTATCGGGATTGGCTTCCGCCGCGTCGTCCGCCATCAAGCCGCACAGGGCCCTGTTTCGAAGACGGCCCTTCTCGTGTGGGTCGTGCTCTTCGTGGGCACGCTGCTCGTCTGGAATTGGGCGACGTCACATCGCATGACCGCCCGACCACTGACGCTCAACGCCATCACCTCTGCGTCAACCTTGTCGTAGTGCGCGTGACGACTCCAGACCGCAATCGATCGAAAACATTTCTGGTGCTGATGGCATTCGCCATTTTCCTCGTCGTTGCGATCGCCGTTCAACACGCCCGCATGCGCGCCGGTCAGATTCCGGGCGTGCCGACATCTTCCTCACCCCGCCGCTAGACCATTCAGTACAGGCTTCGGTAGACGGTCGCTTCAACTGAAAGCGCCTGAAATTGCCAAAGTTCTTCGCTGATTGAGGAGGACCGTGTCGTTGTCGCTGGCGCGATGGGTCGCATATACTGAGGGTTCGCAAGAGCCGGCGGCGAGGCTCGCAGGGTCAGGAATGAGTCCGCCGACACCACCCCACGCGGAAGTGGCGGAACTGGCAGACGCACCAGCTTGAGGGGCTGGCGGTAGCAATACCGTGGGGGTTCGAATCCCCCCTTCCGCACCAACCTTCGCTCACGTGTAACGTGAGCTAGTGCTGTCGAACCACGCAACGAACCTTTGCTTTACAATTGGCGGCAGTTCGTGATCCGCGCGAGGTTCACGGCTCCCGCTGACGCCCGTCGGCTCCCTGTCTGGATACTGGATGCCGGAACCCCGCGACGCCCGCTCGATCATCGAAAACGCCGAACAGGCGGCCGCAGCCGGCAACTACTCCTCCGCAGAGGAGCTCTTGCGCGAAGCGGCAGCCCTCCAGGAAAAGACGCTCGGCCCAGACCATCCAGACCTGGCCAACACGCTGAACAACCTCGGCATCGTCTGCGAGATTACGGACAATCCGATCGACGCGGAGCACTACTTCCGCCGGGCGTACGCCATCGCGACCGCGACGCTGGCACCGGACCATCCGTTCGTCCTCACGAGTAGCAAGAACCTGCATGATTTCTGCGCAGCCCGCGGACGGCCCGTAGAGTTACGGCCGTCGACACCACAGGTCGCAGCCTGGCTGGAAGCGCGCGGGCATCGTCCTGCGGCACCTGACGAGTCGTCGCCATCACCGAAGCAGCAGGTCGTGACGCCGATTCCTCGGAAGAAATCGCTGCGCCCGCTCGCACTTGGCGCGTTGGGCGGAGGTTTTTTGCTGATCGTAATTCTCACGATGACCCGGCCCTGGGGCAGTAGAGCCGAGGAGCCGGCGCCGCCGGCGCCGCCTCCGGCGACCGCGATAGCACCGGCGCGCGAGACTTCGGCCGCGAGCGCAACGCCCCCACCGGCCGAACCGAGCGCGCGACCGCAACCGACGAAGCCGCAGCCCACTCGAAGCGACGCCGACGCGGTCACGCCAAAAGCGCGCAAAAGCTCGGCCGAGATGCCAACAGTGGTCTCGGCGCAGCTCTGCACGGCCCTGCGGGTGTGGCGATGCCAGGCTGCGGACAGCCAAGTTGCGCCCGGGCCGATGTTCTTCTACACGCAAGTCAAATCCGCAACCGACACCACAATTGAGCACCGCTGGTATCAGGGCGATCGCTTGCGCCAGGCCGTGCAGCTCCGCATCCAGGCCAATCCCGGCGCGGGTTACCGCACGTACAGTCGTAACACCATCAGCAGCGAGGCCGTTGGCGAGTGGCGAGTCGAGCTGCGGAGCGCGGATGGCGCCGTGCTCGACGAAGTGCGCTTCACAGTCCGTTAGCCAGAGCGCTCCTGCGCACGATCGGCTTCGTCTTCAGATTCTTGGACGAGCTGCGTTGCCTGACCGCCGCGCATTGAACGTATCGCGTCACCACACCAGCGATCGACGCCAGCACAGGTGTCTGTGCGATCAGAACCGGTACGCCAGCACAAGCGTGGCCTTTTTGTGGCCTGTCGTTTGTATCGCAACCGAACTTACGACTTGCGGCGTTGCTCGTTCCTAAGAGGGATGCCATGAACGGGAGGCAGCACAACACGCATCAATCCGCGGCGATCGACGAGCTGGCCGCCCCGATCGCGAAGCCGAGGTTGATTCAATGGACTCAGCGCTCGGGATGGTGGCGACTAAGAGGCGCGATACTCAGCCTGAGTCGGACCAATCGCGAATCGATCGCGTTGCTACGCGTCATGCGCCAGGAACGGATCGAGCGCGAGTCTCGCGAACTTGATCGCCAGTGCCGGGACCTCATCTCAGACGCCATGCTGGTGGGCAATGATCTCGAGGCGATGAGGCGACTCAGCATCCGCATCGCGATCTTTTACCAGCGAGTGGGTGCCCTGGAGGAAACCGTCGAATCGCTGCTCCAGGAACGCGAAGCGGATTTCCAGAACGGGTGATCCGTCACAGACATCCTGATTCGCAGACGATCCTATACGTCAGGTTCATTGGCACTCTAGTGGTAACCCAAGTTGAGATCGACCGCCGAGCGTACTGAATATAGACAGGGTGGAACGGCTCGGATTTACTGGCGTGCTCCTGCAGCGTGTACGAATGGCAGACAGCTATCCTGTGCGCGAAGGCTCATTTAAAAGCGGCCACCTGATCGAGGACCAAATCGTTTTTGCTATACCTGCACAGGTGAATTGTTTGAGCCCGAGTGATCCGCCATGCTTACCCGCTCCAAGCATGCCGGTTCACTCGTTACCGTCTTACCGCCACGATGCGCTGTGTCCAAAGTGTGAGGACGAAGGTCAAGCCGTCTCGGTCGGAATCGGTCAGAACCTCCGCATGCTGAAATACGTTTGCCCGACGTGCAGCCATGAGTGGTTCATCTCTCAAGAGATGCCACGTGGTCGCGTCCTCCCTTTCCGTCCTGTATCTTCGAGCATCTAGCCCGGGTCGGTTTGCGCGACATTCACAATGGATTCTTCCCGGCGTCGTACGCTACAGTCCGCCTCTTCATGGGAGACCCGCTCGAAAAGCCTGAACCGCATGTCGGGGCTGAATCGGTCGGAGCCGCGTGCCCGTATTGCGATTACGCGCCAGGCTTACCGCGACGACTCGTGATCGGCCGGGGGAAGCGCACGATCATCTACGAGTGTCCTGAGTGCGAATTTCGCTGGGCGCACACCATCAATGAAAAGCCGTTCGGATCGTTAGGGTAGTCTCCTGCCGCGCCTTCGTTCGGCGCTACTGCTTCACACACGTAGTCCACACCGCCTGATGGGAAGGAATTCGGCACACCGCGCGCTATCGGTGCCGGGCTGCAACCGCGTCACTACGAAGACCGCTCTCCGTCGTAGAGCACCAGCTTGTCCACCCTCAACTCGGTATGAACGTTAGTAAACCGAGCTCGCTTCAACGCCTCACGTTGTTCACGTTCGGTCATGTAGAGCGCCGCACTCTTCGACGAATCACCGAAGGGTGTGTGATCGCAGATCAAGAAACGTCCGGGGATGGCAAGAACCTGGTGGACCTGCTCGTAAAGTCGGAGCGCATGTCGCTTGTGCCGAAGCTCGTGAACGGCCTGCATCGAAAGGACGCAGTCAAACGGAGCGCCGACGCGACACACCCAGTCCTCGGATTTGAACGACGCGAGCACGAATGAAGCTGCTGCAAACATCGTGAGACGTTCTCTGCTCATGGCCAGCATCGGCTCGGAGAAATCCAGAAGGATGTACCGTTCGATGTTCGGGCATTCCTGCAAGATTCGATGAGCCAGAAAGCCTGGTCCCGATCCAAGCTCAAGAACACGAGCCCCCGGTGGGAACATGGCCACGCGCCGAGCTATACGGTCGCGGATCTGAGCGCGGCCTGGGCGACTTCGGTCGGCGCGTTCCGCCCAAGCGGCAACGTCCTCGGCGCTGTCCCAGTCGTCGCCGTAGGGCACATCTTGCGGCTGTAGTTCGTCCATCTCTTGCTCTGTGATCGCCTACGACTTCAGAACGGCCGAGTATCACACGAAGATCGATGCCGAAACGTTATGCGTCCTCTACGGCCGGTTCGTTCAGAAGGGACACTACAGTGACATAAAAAAGTGACGAGCACGACGTATGAGGCTGACTTTGCGGCCGAGGGGGCACAGAAATGATGGCATCCATCTGGCACTGCTACCACCCGAACACTGGGAGGTCGTCTATGTGGCGATGGATGCTCCGAACAACAGGCGCTGTCATCTTCAGTGCGTTGTTCTTCGTTTCACCGGCGTCGGCATCGACGCGCGTGTACGTGCAGATCGGTCCGCCGGTGCGCGTCGTTGAAACTGTTCCGGCTCCGCGACGTGGATTTGTCTGGCAGGAGGGCTACCACCGCTGGAACGGCCACCGATATGTCTGGGTTCCTGGTCACTATGCGCGTCCGCCGTACGCACGCGCGGCGTGGGTCTCAAGCCGCTGGTCGCGCGCACCGCGCGGATACTATTTCGTGCCGGGACACTGGGTACGTCGGTAGCCCAAGGCTTCCATGAGGAGACTCTGGTCCTTCGTGTCTAGCCGCGCTCGTGGGGTTCGCTACACGATCAACGCAGAGCTCGCAGAATCCGCAGAAAATATACTCTGCGAGTTCAGCGGGTTCTGCGTTGAATGTCGTCCGATCGATTGCGACCGAAGGACCGTTCTCGATTAACCGTGTGTCGCTGCACGCGTTTCCTGGCGCTTCTCGTTCCAGAGACTGACCCCACCCAGAAATGCGTTCGCATTCGTCCCTCGCCGTACGCCTCGCGGCAGCGTTTTCAGTTTTTTCGCATTGCCTCCGCCGAGGACCACGTCGTCAACCTCGAGCGCGTCGCGAAGTCGGGTCACCACATCGTTGACGTGACGACGCCACTTCTTTTTACCTAGCCGCCTCAATCCGACTTGTCCCACATAGTCTTCATAGGTACGGCCCTTCAGGTAGGGAAGGTGCGCGAGCTCGGTCGGTACGACGACCCCGTCGGCGATCACTGCCGCACCGAGCCCTGTGCCAAGACCCAGAAACAGCATTCGGCCTGTCCGGTAACTGCCAAGCGCCTGCATGGCGGCGTCGTTGATCACGATGACGGGACGACGGAATGCACGCGAGAAGTTGAACCCCACCCACCCGCCGCCAAGATTGTGTGGTTCGGTGGCGATTTTTCCGAGGAGCACGACGCCCGGATAACCAATCGACACGACGTCATAGGTCCAATTCCGCGCCGCTTTCTTGACGTCACGCACCATCTCACGGGCGGTCATCGAGGGACCCGAAGGAATTTTGATCGGTTTCCTGTGCCCCGTCGCCCAGAGCTTGATATGCGAACCGCCCACGTCGACGACAAGGACTTTCAGCACGAATTCAGTCTAGCTGACTGGGGCCCCTCAAGGTCCTCGCACGCCGTGTAACTAGTGCATCACACATCCGAGCTCCGCTGAGCCTTACACTTCAACCATGCGTCCATCCCGCATCGTGGTGCAGATCGCGCACGCGCTGACGATCGTCCTCGGCGTTGTTGCTGTCGTAGCCGCGCTGGCCTTGATCCGTCTTGCTCCTGACCGGCGCACCGATTTTTCGATCTTCTATCGCTCGGCACTGGCGTGGCGGATGGGCGGAACGATGTATCCAACGGATCGCGTCAACCTCAACCTCCCTGCCGTCGTAGTGGCTTACGCACCGCTGACCTACGTGTCCACTCGGACCGCGCAAACGATCTTCACGCTGCTCGGCGTTGCCTGCGCATTCATTTCGAGCCGATGGATCACCAAGGCGATTCCCATGACGCCGCCATTTGTGCTCGCGTCGATCGTCCTCGCCGTGGATGCCGGCTGGATCAATCTCTGGCTCGAACAGGAAGGACTGCTGCTGATGCTCGTCGTTACGGCGGCGTGGATCGCCGATCGTGAGCATCGAGATCTGTCCGCCGGCGCCTGGGCCGGGCTCGCAATTTACACGAAGCCATTTCTCGCTGTTCTGATCCTGTATTGGTCATGGCGCCGCTGCTGGCGCCGAATCGGCGCGACCTTCGCCACGGGATGCGTGTTGCTGCTAGTCGGCGCTGTTCTGGCTGGACCTGCCAGCTATCTCTCCTGGTGGCGCTCGCTTGGATTGGCGCCGGCGCCTTACGCTCCGCTCAACGCGTCGCTCCTCGGTTTGTGGTCGCGCACGTTCTTCGGATCGGAATTCGCGCCGGCACTGATTCGCCAACCAATACCAGTCCTGATCACCGCCTGGGGCCTCAGCGTCGTCGCTCTGCTTTGGGCAATATTCCGGCGCATCGCCGCAGATCGCGACGATGTCGACCGCGCGTGGGCGCTGGTGCTGATTGGATCGCTGCTGGCGTCGCCACTCGGGTGGATTTACTACCTGCCGATCGCCGCCGGGCCACTCCTCGCGTGCGTCGGCGGATTCATCTCGTGGGCGTGTGTGTGGGCGAGCCTGGTCATCTTGCTGCTCCTTCGTTCGGAGGTACTCGTCGCCCTGCACACCTCAGGGGTGGGCGCAATCGTGCTGGGATCGATTCACTTCTGGGTGCTGCTCTTGATCTTCATCGCCGCATTGATCGGCGTGCCGGAATCTGGACGCCGACTGGGAAGGTTTGCCGACGAGACGACGAGCGACGCTCACCGGTTGGAGGAGGCCGTGGTGGTTGCGGCACGACCCATTTCATTTGTTTCGCTCGTCTCAGTTGTTTTTAGTCGGCGACAAAGCCGCGATCGATGAAACGACATTCGACTCGGAAGCCGCTGAACTCGCAGAGACAATGGATTTTCTGCGGATTCTGCGAGCTCTGCGTTGATCGT
>Ga0066903_100006646_pt1 | contig 10330 bp, 10 predicted proteins | sample PanSoiMetaGPlot1_FD_67491 | JGI IMG/M metagenome (GOLD analysis project Ga0066903, IMG submission 67491) | Tropical forest soil microbial communities from Panama analyzed to predict greenhouse gas emissions - Panama Soil - Plot 1 (version 2) | ecosystem: Environmental > Terrestrial > Soil >... | reverse complement strand
CGGGTCGAGCTTGCCCTGCTCGGCCAGCTCGGTCAGGTCGCGGCCGAACTTCTCGAGGGCCTGGTAGGTGCCCTCGGGGTCCTGTGAGGTGACGCGCTGGCCGCCGCGGACGGCCTCGATCTTCGCCTCGAGCTGGTCGCGCGGGACGACGTCGAGCGCGAGCAGCAGGTGCTCGGTGGAGACGTAGTCGTCTTCCATCGACCGTGCTTCATCCGAAGCGCGGTCGAGCACATTTGCGAATGCCGCCGAGATCTGGGGCTGCTGCGTACCACCAGCCACCTTGGGCCGCTGCGCAAGCTTTTCCTCGGCTTCGGCGCGAAGCGTCGAAGCCGACTCGACGAGCTCGCGGGGCAGCTCCTGGTCGAGCAGTGCGATCACCAGGTGCTCCGGGTAGAGCTCGGGGTTGCCGAGCCGTCGCGCCAGCTCCTGCGCGGCGGCGACGGCCTCCTGCGATTTCAGGGTCAGCTTGTTGAAGTCCATCTGTCTCCTAGTTCTGTCTGGTCGGGACCGGCTGCGGCGTCTCGTAGAGCACGAGCTCGCGCCGATACTGCTTGTGAACGTTCTGAATCTCTTCGCGCTTCTGGCGCTCGAGCCGCTCGAGGCGCGCATGAGCCTTGCGCAACTCGTCCTCGAGCCGCAACACGACCTCGACGCCGGCCAGGTTGAGCCCGAGCTCGGTCGTCAGGCGCTGGATCAGGCGCAGCCGCTCCAGGTCGGCGTCCGAGTAGAGGCGCGTGTTCCCGCGCGTCCGCTTCGGCCTCACGAGGCCCTTGCTCTCGTAGATCCGCAGCGTCTGCGGATGCATGCCGACGATCTCCGCGGCGACCGAGATCATGTAGCGCGGGCGGTCGTCCATCAGCTGTCCTCCTCGGCACGGGGCGGGCCCCACACGCGGTTGACGACCGCCTCGCCGGCCTCGTACGCCGTCATCCCGAGCTTCTTCCGCGCGATGTATGCGCGGACGTCGAAGTACGCGCACGCGCCGACGAAGATCGCGACGATCAGCCAGAGCATCGGCCGGTCCCACCGTGCGCCGAGCGAGACGAGCACCGCGAAGAACAGGGCCGCGTTCAACAGAGTCCCCACGGGCGAGAGCGACCAGACAAGCAGAATCGTCACGGTGCGCCTCACGTGAACAGCGGCTCCCGCGGGTCGTCGTGAGGCTGCTTGTCTAGCTCCTCGAGCAGCTCGCGTTCGCGCTTCTTCAGCCGCTTCGGGACGGTCACCTTCACCCGCGCAAGCAGGTCTCCACGGCCGGAGCCCTTCAGCTTCGGCGCCCCCTTGCCCTTGACACGAAGCAGCGTCCCGTCCTGAGTGCCGGCCTTTACTTTGAGCGTCACCGGCCCATCAGGCGTCGGCGCCTGAACCTCGGCGCCGAGCGCCGCCTCGGCGAATGTGACCGGCAGCTCGACGACGAGGTCATCGCCGCGGCGCTCGTAGAGCTTCGACGGCTCGACGCGCGTGACGACGAAGAGGTCGCCCGCCTCGCCGCCGTTGAAGCCGGCCTCGCCCTTGCCCTTGAGACGAATGCGCGTGCCGTCCTTGACGCCGGCCGGGATCTTGACCGTGTACCGCTTCGTCCGCTCCTCGCGGCCGGAGCCGTGACAGCGCGGGCAGGGATCCTCGATCACCGTGCCGTTCCCGCGGCACCGCGGGCACGGCTGCGAGAGCGCGAAGAACCCCTGGCTCTCGGAGACGACTCCGCGGCCCTTGCACTCCGGGCAGATCGTCGGCGCGGTCCCGGGCCGGGCGCCCGAGCCGTGGCATTCCGAGCACGCCGTCTCGAGCGTCACCGGGATCTTCGTCTGCACGCCCTTCAGCGAATCGTCGAACGAGAGGTTGACGATGACCTCGAAGTCATTGCCGCGTCGTGCCTGCGTCCGCTGGGTGCCGCCACCCGGACGACCGCGCCCGCCGAACATTCCGCCGAACAGGTCGCCGAGATCCCCGAGATCGCCAAGGTCGAAGTCCTGGAAATTGACGTTCCCGCCCGGGAAGCCGCCGCGGCCGTTCGCGGAGCCGAAGGTGTCGTACTGCTTACGCTTCTCGGGATCCGAGAGCAGGTCGTACGCGCCCTGGACTTCCTTGAAACGCTCCTCGGCCGACGAGTCGCCGGGGTTCCGGTCCGGGTGGTACTCGCGTGCGAGCTTGCGGTAGGCCTTCTTGATCTCCTCGGGGCTCGCGTTCTTCGAGACGCCGAGGATCTCGTATGGATTACTGGCCTGGGTCGCCATCGCCTTCCCTCGCAGCTGCAACGATCACGCGAGCGGGACGCAACACGCGGTCGCCCAGGCGGTAGCCCTTCTGGAGCACTTCGAGCACCGTTCCTTCGGACTGGTCAGGCGCCGGCCGCGCGAGCATCGCCTCGTGGACATGCGGGTCGAACTTGCCGTTCGTCTCGATCTCGGCGAGGCCTTCCCGCTCGAGCACGGACTCGAGCTGGCGGTGCACCAGCCGCACGCCGTCCTCGAGCTTTGCCTCCTGGTGCTCCTCGGCCGCCTCGAGCGCCCGCTCGAGGTCGTCCACGATCGGGAGCAGCTCCTTGACGAGACGCTCGGCGGCGCGCGTAGAAAGCGCGTCCTGCTCGCGGGCGACGCGCTTGCGGTAGTTCTCGAACTCCGCAGCAAGGCGCTTGAGGTCGTTCAGGTGCGTGTTGGCCTCGGCTTCGGCGAAGGCAAGCCGCTCCTCCAGCGACTTGCCTTCGTCCTCGGTCTGCTGCTGAACCTCGTCGAGTTGTTCCTTGGCGGGATCCGTCATTACGACGTCTTCGCCTCCTCGTCGACGATCTCGGCGTCCTCGATCACCTCGTCGTCCGAGGTCCCGGCGCTGTCGGCGCCGTTGCCCCCGCCGGACGAAGCCTGCGCGGCCGTCGCCTGTGCGTAGACCGCCTCGGCCAGCTTCTGCGAGGCCTGCTGCAGCGCCTCGGTCTTCTGCCGGATCTCGTTGACGTCCGAGCTCTCGAGCACGTTCTTCAGCTCCATGACGCGACCCTCGATCGTCGAGGCGTCCGACTCGTCGAGCTTGTCGCGGTGCTCGTTGAGTGTGCGCTCGGTCTGGTACGCGAGGCTCTCGGCCTGGTTCCGGGCGTCGGCGAGCTCGCGCAGGCGGTGCGCCTCCTCCTGGTGGGACTCCGCGTCGCGGATCATCCGCTCGACCTCGTCCTGCTTCAGGCCGGAGCCACCCTCGATCCGGATCTTCTGCTCGTTGCCGGTGCCGAGGTCCTTGGCCGACACGTGGATGATCCCGTCGGCGTCGATGTCGAAGGTGACCTCGACCTGCGGCATTCCGCGCGGCGCCGGCGGGATGCCGACGAGCTGGAACTTGCCGAGCGTCTTGTTGTAGAGCGCCATCTCCGACTCGCCCTGAAGGACGTGCACCTCGACCGAGGGCTGGTTGTCCTCCGCGGTCGTGAAGACCTCGGACTTCTTCGTCGGGATGGTCGTGTTGCGCTCGATCAGCCTCGTGAAGACGCCGCCCTTGGTCTCGATGCCGAGGGACAGCGGCGTCACGTCGAGCAGGAGCACGTCCTTGACCTCGCCGCGCAACACGCCGGCCTGGATGGCTGCGCCGACGGCGACGACTTCGTCCGGGTTGACGCCCTTGTGCGGGTCCTTGCCGATCAGGTCGCGCACCTTGTCGACGACGGCCGGCATCCGGGTCATGCCGCCGACGAGGACGACGTGGTCGATGCCCGAGGCGTCGATCCCCGCGTCGGCCAGCGCCTGCTTGGTCGGGCCGACGGTGCGGTCGAGCAAGTCCGCGGTCAGCTCGTTCAGCTTCGCGCGGGTGAGCTGCAGGTCGAGGTGCTTCGGCCCCTCCTGGGTCGCAGTGATGAAGGGCAGGTTGATCTGCGTCGACATCGTGGACGACAGCTCGATCTTCGCCTTCTCGGCGGCCTCGTAGAGGCGCTGGAGCGCCATCTTGTCCTGCGAGAGGTCGATGCCCTGGTCGCGCTTGAATTCCGCGACCATCCAATCGACGATCGCCTTGTCGAAGTTGTCACCGCCGAGGTGGTTGTCGCCGTTCGTTGCCTTCACCTCGAACACGCCTTCGCCGAGCTCGAGCACCGAGACGTCGAAGGTGCCGCCGCCGAGGTCGAAGACGAGGATCGTCTGGTCCTCACCCTCCTTGTCGAGCCCGTATGCGAGCGACGCCGCGGTCGGCTCGTTGATGATCCGCAGCACGTTGAGGCCGGCGATCTTGCCGGCGTCCTTCGTCGCCTCGCGCTGCGCGTTGTTGAAGTAGGCGGGGACTGTAATCACCGCGTCCGCGACCGACTCGCCCAGGTACGCCTCGGCGTCCGCCTTCAGCTTCTGGAGGATCATCGCGCTGATCTCCGGCGGCGCGTAGTCCTTGCCCGCCGCCTTGACGCGCACGTCGCCGTTCGGGCCTTCGACGACCTCGTACGGGACGATCTTCATCTCCTCCGAGACCTCGCCGAACTTGCGCCCCATGAAGCGCTTGATCGAGAAGATCGTGTTCTGCGGGTTGGTGACCTGCTGTCGCTTCGCGGGCGCACCGACGAGCCGCTGGCCGTCGTTCGTGAACGCCACGACGGACGGCGTCGTGCGGCCGCCCTCGGCGTTCGGAATGACGGTCGGCTCTCCACCCTCGATCACGGCCATCGCAGAGTTGGTCGTGCCGAGGTCGATACCGATTGTCTTCGCCATTGGTGTTGTCTCCTTCTCTAGCTTTACTCTCCGGCTGAGAAAATCTAAGCCTCAGAGTATCAATGCTTCCTGCCTCATGCAACAACCTTAGGATTGCGGCGTGGATCCACGGATCGAGGCCTACGCCAGACTGCTGATCGAGCGCTCGCTCGACGTCCAGCCGGGTTGGCAGGTATGGATCAACTCGTCCTGGCTTGCGCGGCCGCTGGTCCAGGAGGTGGTGCGTCTGATCGGCCGGCGCAGCGCCTACCCGCTCGTTCGGCTCGGCGACGCGGGCATGGAGGACGTGCCCTTCGAGATCGTCTGGGCGCTCGAGGCGCCCGAGGAGCTGCTCGCCGACGCGGCGCCGGCCGACCGTCACGCGTGGGAGACCATGGACGCCTGGATGAACATCGGCGCGCCGGAGAGCACCGTCGCGGGCCTCGAGCTGTCGGGAGAGCGCCAGGCGCTTCTCGCGAAGTCGCGCCATGCGCAACGCACCCGCCGCCTGACCGACGAGATCCCGTGGGTAGCGTGCCGCTTCCCGACACCGGCGCTCGCACAGGACGCACGGATGTCGCTACGGGAGTTCGAGGACTTCCTCTATGGCGCCTGCCTGCGCGACTGGGACGCCGAGGGCGAGCGGATGGCGAGGATCAAGGAGCGCTTCGATCGCGCTTCCGAGGTCCGCATCGTCGGCGCCGGCACCGACCTCACCCTCAGTCTCGAGGGCCGCGAGGGCGAGATCGACGACGGGCACGCCAACCTGCCGGGCGGCGAGGTCTACTTCTGCCCGGTCGAGGACGCCACCGAGGGCGTCGTCCACTTCTCCGAGTTCCCGGCTTTCCAGGAGCCCAACGAGATCGACGGCGTGCGGATGGTCTACCGCGACGGCCGGGTCGTCGAGGCATCCGCGACCAGCAACGAGCAGGTGCTGATCGAGACGCTTGACCGAGACGACGGCGCCCGCGTACTCGGAGAGCTCGGGATCGGCTGCAACCCCGGCATTCAGCGCTACGTCAAGAACACGCTCTTCGACGAGAAGATCGACGGGACGGTGCACCTGGCGATCGGCCAGAGCTTCGCGACCCTCGGCGGCAAGAACGACAGCTCCGTCCACTGGGACATGGTCAAAGACCTGCGCCCCGGCGGACAGCTCCTGTGCGATGGCGAAGTCGTGCAGGAGGACGGCCGCTGGCGGATCTGACGACGATCCCGGCGTCGAACGCGGCTAGTCTCTCCACCGTGGAGCCGTTGCGCGATTCTTGGGGGCGCGAGATCAAGTCGCTGCGCGTCTCGGTGACGGACAAGTGCAACTTCCGCTGCCGCTACTGCATGCCGGCCGAAGGGCTCGAGTGGCTCGACCGTACCGAGGTGTTGAGCTTCGAGGAGATCGCCCGGCTCGTGCGCGTGCTCGCGCGCATGGGCGTCGACGAAGTCCGTCTCACGGGCGGCGAGCCGCTCGTCCGGCGCGACCTGCCGGTGCTCGTCGAGATGCTCGCGCGCACGCCGGGCGTCCGCGACCTCTCGCTGACGACGAACGGCGTCCTGCTCGACCGCTTCGCCGAGCCCCTGGTCGACGCCGGCCTCCGCCGCCTCAACGTCTCACTCGACTCGCTCTCGCACGTCCGCTTCGCCGAGATCACCCGCCGGGACGCGCTCGACCGGGTGCTCGCCGGGCTCGAGGAGGCCGAGCGCCACCCGCAGCTGCGTCCGATCAAGGTCAACTGCGTCGCGATCCGCGGGTTCACCGAGGAGGAGGTGCCCGCCCTCGCCGAGCTCGCGCGCCGCAAGCCCTACGTCGTCCGCTTCATCGAGTTCATGCCGCTTGACGCCGACGAGGCCTGGCGTGACGACGACGTCCTGACCGGCGGCGAGATCCGCGCGTTGATCGAGGAGCATTGGCCGCTCGAGGAGATCCCCGCCAAGCCTTCCTCGACCGCACGGCGGTTCCGCTTCGCGGACGGCGCCGGCGAGATCGGCTTCGTCAACCCCGTCTCGGAGCCGTTCTGCTCGACGTGCGACCGAATCCGCCTGACCGCCGACGGGCAGCTTCGCACCTGCCTCTTCTCGCGCCGCGAGTGGGACCTCAAGACGCCGCTCCGCGACGGAGCAGACGACAAGCACCTCGAGGAACTGCTCCGCTTCGCAGTCGCCCACAAGGAGCTCAAGCACAAGATCAACGAGCCGGGCTTCGTGAAGGCGAGTCGCTCCATGTCGCAGATCGGCGGCTGATCGTGCTCGTCCAACTGAGCCAAATCGGCGGCTAGCAGGGATTTTCCAGGACTTTTTGCGGGCGCCGCCCAGCCCTTTAAAATCGACGGGTCCCATGACGACGCTCGCCGCAGTAGGGCGCCGGGTACTCCCCCGCGGTTGGGGCGACCTGGCCAAACAACTCGCCATCTGGTTCGGGTTCCTGTTCGCATACCAGGCTGCGCGCGGGATCGCCGACCGCAACCCACCGAAAGCCTTCGACAACGGGTTGAAGGTGATCGGGATCGAGCGCCACTTGCACGGGCTGATCGAGCTGACCTTCCAGCGGTTCGTCGACTCGTCCCATCTCCTGATGAACCTGGCTTCCTGGACGTACTGGAACTCCGAGTTCACCGTGGTCGGCGTGGCGCTGCTCTGGGTCTACCTGCGACGCCACGAGGCGTTCATCCGATTCCGGAACACGATCCTGCTCGCGAACGTGATCGGGCTCGTCGGTTACGTCGTTCTGCCGACTGCGCCGCCGCGGATGTTCCCCGACTTCGGCTTCGACGACACGGTCTCGCAGTTCGCGAGCCTCAACCACGGCAGCGGCCTCGTCAGCGTGCTCGCCAATCCCTACGCCGCGATGCCGAGCCTCCACGCCGCGGACGCGCTGATCGTCGGCGTCGTCCTCGTCGCCGTCTGCCGCAACTGGTTCGCGAAAGTCTTCTGGGCGCTGTGGCCCGGCTGGGTCTGGTTCTCGGTGATGGCCACTGGCAACCACTTCTGGCTCGACGTCGCGGCCGGCGTGCTGGTCGCACTCGTGGCGATCGGCGTCGTCTACGGCCGGCCGCTCCGGCGCCTGCGCCCGCGAACGGCCGCCGCTTAGCGGCGCAGATCGGCCGCCTGCCGACGGTGCAGAGGCCACCGCAAGACACCGGTGCTACGGTCCGAGACGTGAACCGGACCGCAGTGGTCGGCTCCGTCCAGCAGGCCTACACGGACGGAACCCGGCGCCTCGCCACCCGCTACGTCACCCGCCTCGCACGCACGCGCGTCAGCCCGAATGCACTCACGACCGGAGGCGTGCTGCTCTGCATCGCCTCGGCGTTCGTGATCCCGTTCGAGAACCGCAACGAGCTGCTGTTCTACTGGCTCGCCGCCGCGCTCTTCATCACAGGCTCGATCCTCGACATCCTGGACGGCGCGCTCGCGCGGCAGAGCGAGAAGGCGACGCCGTTCGGCGCGTTCCTCGACTCGCTCTCCGACCGGGTCAGCGAGGGGTTCGTGCTCGCCGCGATCGCGTACGTGTTCGCGCGCGCGGGCGACGACGTCAGCGTCGTCTTCTGCGTCGCCGCGGTGGCGGCCTCGTACCTGGTCTCCTACGCGCGCGCGAAGGCGGAGCTGATCGGCCTCAAGGGCGATGTCGGCATCGGCGGTCGCGCCGAGCGCGTGGTCGTGATCTCGGCAGGGCTGATCCTGGCGCCGCTCGGCGTCCCGCTGCAGTGGTCCGTCTACCTACTCGCCGTAACCGCCTGCCTCACGGTAGTACAGCGAATCCTGTCCGTCCGAAAGCAACTCCAGCGAAAGGAAGCAGATGGCTTCGACCAACGGTAAGGCACGCTCCGCCGACAAGGTGCGCGTCGCGATCATCGGCGTCGGCAACTGCGCGAGCTCGTTCGTGCAGGGCGTCGAGTACTACAAGGACGCCAAGGCGGGCGAATTCGTGCCGGGCCTGATGCACGTCGACCTCGGCGGCTACCACGTCCACGACATCGAGTTCACCGCCGCCTTCGACGTCGTCGAGGGCAAGGTCGGCAAGGACCTGGCCGAGGCGATCTGGGCCTATCCGAATAACACGATCAAGTTCGCAGACGTGCCGAAGACCGGAATCACGGTCTCGCGCGGCATGACCCACGACGGGCTCGGCAAGTACCTGTCGCAGAAGGTCAAGAAGGCGAAGGGCTCGACGGACGACGTTGTCGGGATCCTCAAGGAGACCGGCACCGACGTCGTCGTCAACTACCTTCCGGTCGGCTCCGAGGAGGCGACCAAGTGGTACACGGAACAGATCCTCAACGCCGGCTGCGCGATGGTGAACTGCATGCCGGTCTTCATCGGCCGTGAGAGGTACTGGAACGACCGCTTCAAGAAGGCCGGCGTTCCGATCATCGGTGACGACATCAAGTCGCAGGTCGGCGCCACGATCACGCACCGCGTCCTGATGGGCATCTTCCGCGACCGCGGCGTCAAGGTCGACCGCACCTTCCAGCTCAACTTCGGCGGCAATGCCGACTTCCTGAACATGCTGGAACGCGAGCGGCTCGAGTCGAAGAAGATCTCCAAGACGTACTCGATCCAGTCGACCGTCCCCTACGAGATCCCTGCTGACGACATCCACGTCGGCCCCTCCGACCACGTGCCGTGGCTCGAGGACCGCAAGTGGGCGTACATCCGGCTCGAGGGCACTGCGTTCGGGGACGTGCCGCTGAACGCCGAGCTGAAGATCGAGGTCTGGGACTCGCCGAACTCGGCCGGCGTCGTCACGGACGCCGTCCGCCTCACGAAGCTCGCGATGAACAACGGCATCTCGGGGACGCTCGAAGGCCCGTCCGCGTACCTAATGAAGTCGCCGCCGGTCCAGTACGCGGACGACGCCGCGCGCGACCTCGTCGAGGACTTCATCGTGCAGAACGGACGGAAGAAGACCACCGCGGCGGCCGAGCCCCTCGAGACCACCTAGCGGGCGTCGCTTGCGACGCCGCTTAGAGGACCGCGTGGCTTTGCCGCGCCGTCCGTCTTGTCCCGGCTGGGAGCGTCTCGCGGCCTTCGGGTTGAGGCTGACTATCGAGAAGCGCGCCCGGGGCTAGACTCGGGGACCGGATGGGCCTCCGAGTCTGCCTCGTGACGCCGTTCGCCTGGTCGAGGCCGCACGACGTCAACGAGCACGTCGCGGGGCTCGGGCGCGAGCTGCGGGCGCTCGGGCACCGCGTGACCGTGCTCGCGCCGTCGACTCGCGCGAGCGACATCGTCGCCGGGCGGAGGGCGCTCCTGGACGGCGTGGCCGAGCATGAGGTGATCGCCCTGGGCCCCGCGCTCCCGGTCTCGCGCAGGAGCCGGATCGGCGTGCCTGTCGGCGTCCGCGCCAACCTCGCGCTCGCGCTGGAGCGCGGCCGGTTCGACATCGTGCACGGATTCGAACCGGGGCTGCCGAGCCTGTCCTATCTCGCGCTGCGTGACTCGCACGCGCTCGGCGTAGCCACGTTCCTCTCCGCGGAGCGGCTCGGCTACCCGCCGGGGAAGCCGCAGCGGGCAAGGCTGCTCTCGCGGATCGACGCCCTGCTGGCGACTTCCCCCGAGGTCGCCGAGGCTGCCGAGCTTCGGCTGCCCGGCGACTACCGGGTCGTCTCGCCCGGCGTCGACGCCGAGCTCTTCCGGCCCTCGCCCAAGCGGAAGCTGATCGTGCTCGAGTGGCGGCCGGGCGAGCG
>Ga0066903_100006645_pt1 | contig 10331 bp, 8 predicted proteins | sample PanSoiMetaGPlot1_FD_67491 | JGI IMG/M metagenome (GOLD analysis project Ga0066903, IMG submission 67491) | Tropical forest soil microbial communities from Panama analyzed to predict greenhouse gas emissions - Panama Soil - Plot 1 (version 2) | ecosystem: Environmental > Terrestrial > Soil >... | reverse complement strand
AGTTTGCGCTCAGGCCCTCACCCCAGCCCTCTCCCAAAGGGAGAGGGAGTCAAACTGTACCATTACCCGCGGCGCCTATCACTTTTACCCCGAAACAGCGCGTATAGAAGTAAAGGGATCAGACGGAGACATGGAATCTCCTGAGGCCTGAAAGCCCGGAACTCCACGCGCCCGTGTTGAGCTGTTCCTGATTTTGATTTCGAAACAAGGAGAACTCCCTATGAGTACCATTAGTGAATACAAGACGAACAATTGCGACACTTCGGGAATTGACGGTCTAAACCAGCAAATCCTGGCTCTCTTACGGGCAGCGATGCCGAATGATCTGGAGTCCTGTGAAGACATAGTAGAAGTTGTTGGCGCCAGCACGTTGCCTTATCTCCAGCCGGCCGCCAAAACTGCGCTGGCAGAGGCCATCGCGGCGAAAGGCAAGCGGCCCAGTCTCGTGCATGGATATCGCACCATCGCCCACCAGCACATTTTGTATTACTGGTTCACGAAACAGCGTTGCCGTATCAAATTGGCTGCTCGTCCCAGTCATAGTCCGCACGAGCAGGGCATCGCGATTGACATTGAGAACCCGGAAGAATGGATTAGCGTCCTCAAACACCATCAGTGGCAATGGCAGGGCGACGGCGATCCGTCTCATTTCACGTTTATAGGTTCGGGCATCAACCCCAACCTGCGCGTGGAAGGTGTGCGGGCCTTTCAAAAACTGTGGAACCAGCACAATCCGGCCGATCAGATTGCCGAGGACGGTGCCTATGGTACGCACGAGACGGCGCCACGTATGGACAAATCCCCGGTCGAGGGCTTTTGAAGCAGGAGCCTATCGCCAAGTCGTTTCCAAGTGCTCAACATTAGAAGGATAACGCTTAAAAAAATTAGCAAAGGAGAGAAAGATCATGGCTGACGAAACAAACAACTCCCCATGGCTGGCTATCGCCGAAAAAGAAATCGGCGTTCACGAATTTCCAGGCCCGGCCGATAATCCCCGCATCGTCGAATATCACAGTGCTACCAGTTACGGCGCCAGAGATGACGAAGTCGCCTGGTGCTCGTCCTTCGTCAACTGGTGTATGCGAGAGGCAGGCATCAGCCGGACCGGCTCGGCCGCGGCCCGATCCTGGCTCAACTGGGGCAACTTGTTACCGGAACCTCGAAAGGGATGCGTCGTGATCCTGCGCCGGGGCGATAACAACTGGCAGGGGCATGTTGGTTTTTGTACCAGTGAAGGTGACCCGGCCGGTCCTTACATCTACGTCCTGGGCGGCAACCAGGGAGACGCCGTAAGTGTCAGCCCCTTTCCCAAGACCCGGGTGCTGGGCTATCGCTGGCCTGCGAATGCCTGACCACAGGATTCAATGAAACTGTATCTCCCATCAACGATCGAGAACAAAGGAGAACGATATGAGTGCATCTGCTCCGCGATTCGAGTTTCCCAAACCCGCCGACCTGCCCAACGACCATAAGTTAGTGCTCTGGGCAACGAACTATTATGTTTTCTCCGCGAACGCGCAGCCGGGGGGTGAGCCGCTGCTGGATGTTCACGGCAATTCACTGGGGGTTTTTCTCAATGCGGGCGATTTTTGCCGCGGGGGCATTGAGGGCACCATCCGCGTAGCCGGACCCAACGGCCAGAGCAGTGTCTTCAACTTTGCCGGACAAGCATCTCACGCGCAGGTCGATTGTGGCGCCGTGTTGCACAGTCAGAAACCGGCGGTCACCGGCGCAGGCAGAGTTCGATACCAAAAGGCAGGCGGTCCGTACGGTGATGGCGTCCACGGACTGTTTCTGGTTCCCTATCGCACAATTGCGGTGGACAAAGCCCAATCACCAATCGCTTACGAGTCGGTGATTTACATCCCGGCGGCGCGCGGTCAGGCGCTCACTCTACCCTCTGGTGAGGCGGTCGTTCATGATGGATATTTCTTTGCCGCGGACACCGGCGGCGCCATCAAGCACAACCACATCGACATCTTCACGGGGATTCAGAAGCAAACTCCGTTTGGTTTCGTCAAGAGTACTCCGGAGGGGACCTTCGAGGCGTTTTTGATCGATGCTCCCGAGATTAAGGCGCAACTAAAGCAGGATCACCGGACTCCCTGAGCGAGTTATTCGGCTGGTGGCTGGGCCTCGCCCTCCACCCAGACCTCGCCATCCGCGAACACTTCCTTTTTCCAAATCGGGACCGTGCGCTTCAGTTCGCGGATGGCCCACTCGCAGGCCTCGAAAGCGGCGCGGCGGTGCGGCGCGCCCACGGCGATCACCACACTGGTTTCGCCGATCTCCAGGCGGCCGGTGCGATGAACTATACCGATGTGCGCGATGTCGAATTTTTCCCGGGCTCGCTCGCCGAGTCCCTTCAATTCACTCAAGGCCATCGGTTCGTAGGCTTCGTAAACGAGATAGAGCGTGCGGCGGCCTTTGGTCCATTCGCGCGCGTACCCGTCCAGCGTTACGGTCGCGCCGCATTGTGGCAGCACGACGCGACGAGCAACCGCACCCACGTCAATCGGGTCCTCGGTTAACTCAAAGAAATCCTGGTGGGCGAGTGAGGCCGGAGCCAGGTCGAGTTGTCCCCCGCTCACCGGTGGAAACAGGGCGAGCTCGTCGCCTTCGTGAATCTCGCGTTCCGGTTCCGCGTATTCCTGGTTGACCGCAAACAGCAGGGACTTTCCGAAACGCTGCAGGCCGGGATAAGTAGAGAGAATTTGCGCCCGGGCCGATGCCGTATTCGCGGGTGAATTAAGGGTGAAGTGAATTTCTTCGCGTTCCACGGCGTCCCGCGCGGCGCCGAAGAAAAGCACGCGAACTGTGATCGTCGATCCGTTGAGTGGCACAGATTTTAGTCTGCGAGCTGCATTGGTGACGCAGAATCACGGACCAGAGTCTGGTTACTCAAGTTCGATTTTCCGGCCGCCGTGACCATTGCCCTTGGCAATCGTATGTAGACGTGCGCGTTCCTCATAACTGCTCACCACGCGCGCCAGCAAGTCGCGCAGGCGATTAAGCCGTTCGGAAGTTGAACGCAATTCCAGCAATTCCTGTTTGGTCTCGACCTCAATTTCCAGGGCCGCGGCCACCAGAAAAGACAACTTCTGCGGATCGGTGTCGCTGATGTCGGGCAAGTTGCCGCGCTCGTCATTCATCACCCGGATCGAATTTGCCACGCGCATGAACATTTTGGCGACGTCGTGAGAGTTGGAACTTAAAGCTGATTCATTTTCGTCTTCGTCTTCGAAATAGTTGGCGCGCACCACCAGGTACGAATCACCTCGCTCGACATATGAATCAACCTGGTAACGAACTATCCCCACCGCGAGAATATTTGAGCGGCCATCGGGCAGGGCCTGGGTCTCGGTAACTTCAGCGACGCAGCCGATGTGGCCGGCGGGCGGCGTTTCTCTTCCCGATGAGCTGGGATCGAAATACGAGAGCCCAAAAAGATTATCGGCGGCGCGAATATCGGCCAGCATTTTCCGGTAACGCTCTTCGAAGATATGCAAAGGCATCGGCATACCCGGGAATAAAACCACCGGCAAAGGAAAGATCGGCAATTCCCGCACACCGCGCACTTTGTCCATCGCTTCGCTCATTCCTGCCTGATCCACTGAATTTGTTTGGCCAGCATTATCGCAGACGAACTATGAGAAGTCAGCCAGACCCGGCGTGGCAATTTGGAGTGCGGTGACTTGTCACCGCTTTGGATCAGGGGGCGTAACGCCAAAACAAAGCGCCGACAAGTCGGCGCACTCCAAACTAAAGACCCTACCACAACGCCGGCTTTTAAGTGCCTCGCGTGCGGTGTGATAATCTGAAAGGCCGCAGGACCAGAGATTCATGCGGGCGGAGGAAACATGGCAGATCTAGCCGAACGTGATTGTGTCCCATGTCGCGGCGGGGTGCCGCCACTGAAAGGCGACGAGCTCAGCGAATTTTCCGCGCAACTCAAAGAGTGGCAGGTAGTCGATGAGCATCACCTGCAAAAGGCCTACGCGTTCAAGAACTTTCGCGAAACGCTCGATTTTGTAAACCGCGTGGGCGAATTGGCTGAAACACAAGGCCACCATCCGGACATCTGCTTTGGCTGGGGCAAGGCTGACATTTCGATCTGGACGCATAAGATTAATGGACTGACCGAAAGCGACTTTGTGCTGGCCGCCAAGATCGACCGGCTTTGAGTTTCTTCACGATTCGGCGGGAAATCCGCAGGAAACCGAGGGGTCAGCCAGGAGAAAGGGCAACTGACTTTACTCGCTCCGGCATCGTACAGGGGTCGGGCGAGCCGCAGCTGGCATTTAATGCAATGACGAGGACTAATTACCTTTTCCCAGCAACGATTTTGTTGCTGGCCTTCATTTCCGTGCCGGCGCAGCAACCCAAAGCGCAGTCACCGAAGCCGACCCCTACGCCCGATCCCGGACAGGAAAGACTGGAAGTAAATATCCGGCGCGTCCGGCTGCCGATAACTGTCACCGACAAGAAGGGACAATTTGTTTCCGGACTGACCCAGAATGATTTTCAGATCATGGAGGACCGCGTCCCGCAGCAGATTGATTCGTTTACCAGCGAAGACAACAATGCACTGCCACTCTACGTGGGCGTGCTGATGGATACTTCGCCATCGACTGCCGGCAAACTGAAGTTCGAACAGGAATCGGCGATGAACTTCATCCAGACAGTTATCAGACCCCGGCGCGATCGCGTGCTCTTCGCGACTTTTGATCATCAGATTACGTTGCGTCAGGATTTCACTGATCGTCTGGAATTGCTGGATCGCGCCGTCTTTTCCGTGAAGCACACGGGCCAGAAGACCGCGCTCTACGACGCCATCTGGCAGTTCTGTGACGAGAAGATGCGAGCCGCCCAGGGCCGGCGCGTGATCGTTGTAATCACCGACGGTGACGACACCTACAGCCGGGCCGACATCAATGACGCGATCGATATTGCCCAGCGAACCGAGACCACGATCTTTGCCATCTCTACCAAGGCAGGCCTGTTGGGAACGGTGCCCGGTGTCGAAGCCGGCACGGTTCAGGATCACGGCGACAAGAGCCTGGAGCGAATGTGCGATGAAACCGGCGGCGCCGCTTTTTTCACCGGCGATATGCTGGCGCTGGAGCGATCGTTCGGAAGAATTGCTAACGAACTGCGGACGCAATATTTGATTACGTACAAGCCGTCGAACGATCATTACGACGGTAGTTATCGAAAAGTAGAAGTCAAACTAACGAACGGAAACGACAAACTCCGTTTGCGAACCAAGCGCGGGTACAAGGCCGTAACTGATAGCGTGGCCCCGAGGTGAAATAGGAACGGGCGATGAGAAGACTAGTTGTAATCACTGCTTTACTGGTCCTGGCGTTGAGTGCGTTCGTGTCCAGGATGTCACTGGCCCAGAATGGCAACTTGGCCAGGCAAGCTGCCCCAGCGAATGCGATTCCCCAGGCCAGCCCGACGCCGCCGAAGAAGGACGAAGAGATCACAATCAACTCTGACGAAGTCGTCCGGGTCGAAACTAACCTGACGAATGTCTTCTTCACCGCCGCCGATAGACAGAAGCGATTTGTGAGCACGCTCAAACGCGAGGATGTGCGCATTCTCGAAGACGGAGTGCCCCAGGAGATCTTCGCCTTTCAACCCAACAGCGACTTGCCACTTTCGCTCGCGCTCCTGATCGATTGCAGCGGCTCTGAGGAGCGCACCTTGCCGGAGGAAAAGAACGCGGCGCGCGCTTTTTTGGAATCGGTCTTGCGCCCGGAAAAAGATGAAGCGGCAATTGTATCGTTTACCGGCGAAGTCACGCTGGAACAGGGGCTGACCGGTAATATCGGGCGCTTGCGGCGCGCGATTGATGAAGTCAGGTTTGTCCCGCCTTCGGGTTACATTGGCGGTGGGGTGGTCGTCGGCGGAGCGCCCACGCCCCCAATCTCCGGGTCTCGTCAGGTGCTCGCGGGTTCGACCGCCATTTGGGACGCGATTTGGGCCACCTCGAACGAGCTGCTCTCCGGAGCGGCGGAGCATCAGCGCCGCGCGATGATTCTGCTGACCGACGGTGAAGACACCATCTCTCAGGTGAAAATGCAGGATGCCATCAACCGCGCCCTGAAGGCTGATGCGCTGATCTATGCGATTGGCATCGGCGACCGCTATGAATTCGCCATCAACGAGCCCGCGCTCAAGAAGCTAACTGAACAAACCGGCGGCCGCGCCTTTTTTCCCACCAACGAACGCGATTTGACCGTGGCCTTCGAACAGATCGAACGCGATCTACGGGAGCGCTACCTGATTGCTTACTCGTCCACGAACAAAATGCGGGACGGCTCCTACCGTAAAGTCAGCATTGAAATTGTTAACCCGAACGTCCGTCACGAGAACCTGAAATTGAACTATCGTCCGGGTTACTTTGCCAAGACAGCTGCCTCAGAAGGCTCACCATCCACGAAAAAGCCCTGATTTTGCCCAGATTTCAGGGGTGACAAGCCGGATTTATCTCTGCTATACTCTGTTGAACTCAGACTGACCGGAGTCAGTCTGGGTTTTTTGTCCTCGCCGAAACCCCCGTCCTCCCAATTCCAGATCTCGACAACATCTTCATCCTGCAGTTGCGAGCGCTCCATGACCAGACTTCCGGATAACCCTGCGACCGTGCTGATCGTCAACGACGATCGACTGGAGCTAGATCTTTTACGGGACGTCCTTGAACCTGAAGGCTATCGAATACTGCTGGCGCCTGACGCCCGCCGGGCACTCGAGCTCACGTCTACGGTCCGCATGGACATTGTGATTAGCGATGTGTCAATGCCGGAGATGAGCGGACTCGAGCTGTGCCAGCGGCTGAAACACTGCGCCCAGACTGCGACTATTCCGGTCCTGATAGTGAGCGCCGTGCGGGAAGCAGAAGCACCGTTGCTTGTAGCTCTTGAGGCCGGGGCCGATGAATACCTGGAAATCCCCTTTCGGCCGGAGGAGTTGCTCATCAAAGTCGCCCGCCTGGTTGAACGCCACCGCGTCGAGCGCCGCTATCGTGACATTGTCGAACAGGCCGCGGATATCATTTACACGCGCGACATGGACGGGTTCATTAGAAGCATCAATGAAGCCGGTGCCCGCTTCTTTGGCCGCCCGGCATTTGAGTTGATTGGCCAACCATTGAGCGTGCTGATCGGCGAAACCTCGGCCGAACGTGATATTGCGACCTTGAAAGGGATGAAGTCCTTCGAGCCCGTCCGCTTCACTGATTGCCTCCGGAATGCCCTCGGCGAGATGCGACACCTCGAGGGCATTGTCACGTTTGAAAGGGATTCGCATGGCGCATATGTCGGCGTCCGCGGCGTGGTCCGCGATGTCTCAGAGCGACGCCATGCCGAGCTGGCATTGCAAAAACAGAATGAAGGTTACCGCCTGCTCTTCGATTCAAACCCGTGCCCGATATACGTCTGCGATGAAGAGATGCAACGGTTTCTGGCCGTCAATCAGGCCGCGATAAATCATTACGGATATTCACGCGCAGAATTTCTCCAGCTGTCGACCCTGGCCTTGCGCCCGGATGAAAGCAGTCCCGCTTTTGCTGCCGGCGCCTGCGAACAGGTATGCGGTCCCGCCGGTGTTCCCTGGAAGCACCGGAAGAAAGATGGCACGGTCATAGATGTGAATTTGAACTGGCACAAGCTGGACTTTGCCGGCCGGCCGGCGTGCCTGGTGATGGTAACTGACATCACGGCGAAGAAGCTGGCCGAGATCGCCGTGCTCGAAAGTGAAGAGCGCTACCGCGAATTATTCGAAAACGCCAACGACATCATTTATACGCACGACCTGAAGGGCAACTTCACGTCGCTTAACAAAACCGGCGAAATCGTCACGGGGTATAGTCGTGATGAAGTGCTGCAGATGAACATCGCGGATGTGCTCTCGCCTGAGTCGATGAAAATCGCGCAGCAGATGCTCGTGCGCAAGGCCGAAGAAAAGGTGGCGACAGTTTACGACCTGGAGATCATCGCCAAAGGCGGCCGGTTCGTGCAGTTAGAACTCAGCACGCGCTTAATTTATAAGGACGGCAAGCCCGTCGGGGTTCAGGGCATTGCCCGTGACATCAGCGAGCGGCAGACATCAGCTCTTGCCCTGTCACAGCAAGCCTCACGAGCCGCGTTAATCAATCGCATTTCGCAAGCCGTTCGCCGCACGCTCGACGTGTCCGAGGTCTTTGAGACCGCTGTCCGCGAACTAGGCAAACATCTGGGAGTCGATCGCTGCTCGCTGTACATGAAGGATGAGAAAGCCGGACGCGTCACCAATGCGGCCGAATATCACGTACCCGACGTCGAGCCCGCCGGCACCGATTTTGAGTTGCCGCGGGTCAAGAGCCTGAATGAGTCGATGGAAAAGCATGGCGTCATGGCTTTCGACGATGTGGCGGGTGACGAAAAAAATCGCGACCTCTATGAAGCCGTGGTTAAGCGCGATGTGAAATCGATCATGTACGTTGGGGTCACCGTCGGTACGGAACTGCTCGGAGCCTTCGCCCTGTCCACCACCAAGAGGATACGTCACTGGAGCGAAGCCGATATTGAAGTGGCCAAGGCGGCAGCCGACCAGACGGGCATCGCGATTCGCCAGGCAAGTCTCTATCAAAAGGCCGAAGCGACGTCGACGCGCGAAGCGCTGGTCAACAAGCTGGTGCTCGCAATTCGCGCCTCGTTAAGCCTGACCGCGGTGCTGAACACAGCCACGCGCGAATTAGGTCACGCGCTTTCGGCTTCCGGGGTCGAGGTGCGGCTCTACAACCAAAACGCGGATGAGTCCGCGGCGCGCGGAAAATTCGTCGCCCCGGGCGCCCTGGACGTCAGTCACTTCGATGCGGTTTACGATAACCTGCTGCGCGAGCAATTTCTGACCTCTCAGTCGCCAGTGGTGATTCGAGACGCTCAGACCTACGCCGAGGGCTCATTTGAATTCGCGCGCTGCGTTCGGGAGCGTGCGCTCGCTGCCGGCATTCGATCGCAAATAGAATATCCGCTCACGGTTAACGGCGAGTTTCGCGCCATCATTTCGATTCACCAGAGCGATTCAATTCGCCGCTGGTCTGAAGACGAAATGGCGCTGGTGGAAGCCGTTGCGGCGCAGCTGGCGACCGGCATCGCCCAGGCCGAGTTGTTTGAAATGGTGGCCCGGGCCAAAAAGGAATGGGAATCAACCTTTGACGCGATGTCGGACGGAATTTTCATTTTCGATAAGAACGGTCGTCTGGTAAGGGTCAACCGGGCGGGCGCCGCCATGGATAAGACACCACCGGAATCTCTGCTCGGCAATAAGTGCTGCACCATTCTTCGCACCAGCTCGGACGGCGTCGCGTGCATCGTCGAAAAGGCGTTGCGGAATTCCAGCAGTGTCAACGTCGAGATTGTGCCGCAGCACCTGAACCGGCCGGTCCTGGTAACGGTCGAACCGGTGCTGGATAAGCGCAGTCAAACAGTGGGCGCCGTTTGCACCGCCCGCGACCTTTCCGAATTGCGTCAGGTCGAGGCCGTGGCGCGGGAACGCCAGTCTCTGCTCAAAAACATTATGGAGAGCGCCCGCGAGGCGATCTATGCGTTGGACTCTGACGGTCGTTACAAGTGGTGTAATCAGGCGATGCTGGACATGACGGGATACACGCTCGACGAGATCATTGGTCACAGTTATCTTGAGCGCACCCACGAAGATGATCGGGCGATGCGGCGTGAGAGATTTGCCGCAGCGCTGCGGGGGGAACCGGGCAGTTTTGAATCCCGGTACGTGGCCCGCGACGGTAGCGTGAGGTACGCCGCGGTGAACGCCGCGCCGATCATCGTGGATGGGCAGACAACCGGGGTGCTGGGAATTGCGCACGACATCACTGAACAAAAAGAGGAGCGCGAGCGGGCCGCCCGCGCCGACAAACTACGCGCGCTGGGCCAACTGGCGTCCGGCGTGGCCCATGACTTCAACAACTCGCTGGCAGCTATACTGGGCCGGGCTCAATTGATCCTCCGGCGGGTCCAGGACGAAGAGCTGGTTCGCAGTCTCGGTATCATCGTGACCGCGGCTGAAGATGCGGCGGCAACGGTCCGCCGGATACAGACCTTTGCCCGCAAGTCTTTAGGCGCCGAGCAGGAATTGCTCGATCTCCACACCCTTTTGCGAGATGCCATCGAAATCACTCGTACGCGCTGGGAAAATGAAGCCCGCATGGCCGGTCTCAATATTGACGTGACTCTGCATGCGCAAGCGGAATCGTTTACGCTGGGCAACGCCTCGGAGTTGCGCGAAGTATTCGTCAACCTCATCGTCAACGCCGTCGATGCCATGCC
>Ga0066903_100006644_pt1 | contig 10332 bp, 12 predicted proteins | sample PanSoiMetaGPlot1_FD_67491 | JGI IMG/M metagenome (GOLD analysis project Ga0066903, IMG submission 67491) | Tropical forest soil microbial communities from Panama analyzed to predict greenhouse gas emissions - Panama Soil - Plot 1 (version 2) | ecosystem: Environmental > Terrestrial > Soil >... | reverse complement strand
AACGCGATCCTTCGTTTGGCATGATTCATCGTGGCGATCGCCTACAGAGACGTCGGCGCGATGAACTTCGGGACCACTTCGCTGGTCCTGACGATTCCGTCGACGGCGCTGACCGGCGACGTTCTCGTGGCTGTGATCGGAGATCGGGCGACCGCCGGGAGCACGGCGAATCCGACGGGCTGGACGCGACAGGGCGGGGCCGCGAACTCCAACGGACGCATTCAAACTTTCCTCGCAGTGGTGGGCGTGGGCGGCGTCGCGGCAAGCGGCACCGTCACGTTCACTTCGCAAACCACGGCATGCATCGGCGTGATCGCGGTTTACAGCGGGGTTGACACCACCAATCCCGCTGACAACGGTTCCTATCGCTCAAACGCCAGCGGCACCACAGGCGCGGGCGGTCCGATAGCGAATTTCGCCGGGAGTTATGCGGTTCTGGTAAACGTCGCTTACGCCAACGGATCGACGTGGAGCGCTCAAGGCTGCGTGACCAATCCAACTTCGGGCAACGTCACGGAACGAATCGACAGCGCCAACGGCACGACGATGAGCGTTTCCCTCGCCGATGGCGCGAAGACCAACGGCACGGGCTCGACCGGAGCAGTGTCGGCGACGATGGGGACGGCGGGAGCGAACGGCTCGGGCATCGTGCTGTTGCATGTTGCGACCTCTCCCCCGATCTTCCATTTTCATCGCGACGGGCAATTCGAGCCACACTACGTCGTGAATTTCTAAAGGAGAACTGGCATGCCAGCGGGAGACATCTACACGGTCTTGAACAAAGGCGTCACGGTTTCCACGGCCATCACCGTCATTCAACTCAAGGCGGGAGCGAACAACGGCGCGGTGATCCTGCGAGCGAGCGCGACACAGCGCGGTTCGACAACTTCAGTGCAGGAAGACATCGCGCTCATTCGCAAATCCTCGGCCGCGACCGTGACCGCAGCCGTCGACGCGACCGACAACACGGCGACGATCGTGCGCCGCGATCCCAACCAATCCGCCGCCAGCGCGACCCTGAGCACCACCGGCACCGGAATCACCGGCACCGCCGAAGGCACCGACGCCAACACCGTCGTGCGCGAAGCGTTCAACGTGTTGAATGGATGGCTCTACATTCCCGTTCCAGAAGAGCGGCCTTACGTCCCACCCGCAGGCATCATCGCGCTGAAATTTATCAACGCGCCCGCATCGCAGACTTGGGATTTCGAACTCGTCTTCATGGAAACCTAAGTGCCCTTTACCGTCTACAGACACGTCCCGTTCAGGCTAGCGCCGAGCCCGCATCTTCTCCCCGTGCTGGGCGGCGGCGGTGGCGTCAACGTCACCGTCAACGTGACTGGGGCAGCGCTCCAAGCGACAACAGGGCCGGACACAGGTCCGGCTTCGACCGACAGCTTTAATCGCGCCAACGGTGCGCTCGGTTCGAACTGGACGGAAGCCTTTGCCCAAAATAACGGCGATTTGGCAATCGTTTCGAACGCAGTTCACGAAACCGCATCGGCTCCGTTAGATCGGATTTATTTGTGGAACGCCAGCGCGATCACCGCGAACCAGTTCTCGGAAATCATCGTCGGCTCAGCACCAATCTCAAGTGATTGGGTCGCGGCTGTTGTGCGAGAAACCCTCTCGCCCATCGGTGGTTACTTGGTCATTCTGTACTCGGGCGCCGCTAACCTCTACGCGCATGATGCGGCTGGCTATACTTTTCTCGCCGCATCCGGAACCCTAGGAGGATTTAACCCCGGCGACGTGCTACGGCTCACCGTCAGCGGCGGTTCCGGCGCGGTCAAACTGACCGTCACGTATAACGGGTCGACGGTCATCACTTACAGCGACCTGACGTGGAATTACACCTCGGGACAGCCGGGAATTGGCGCTGCAGGTCTTTCCGGTTCCATCGATCTTTGGACGGGCGGTCCTTCGTCGGCGGTTTACGTTTCTGCTAGCGCGACGGTCTCGCCGACCGGCGCAAGCCTCGCGCTCACGGAAGGAACCGTCGTCGCAGGCGGAACTTCTCCCGACGTCACGGTCACTCTGACCGGACTGCTCATCAGCGCGAGCCGCGGAACTCTGACCATCACTTCGGCGGTTTCGATTTCTGTTACCGGCACGGCGCTCGGATCTTCTGCGGGAACCTCAAGCGAAAGCGGCGCGGCCAGCGTGTCGCCGACTGGAACGCTGGCGACTTCAGCACGCGGCACGCCGACAGTTTCAGGCGGCGCAACCATTTCCCCGACCGGAACGCTGATCACGAGCAATTCGGGAATCGTGAGCGAGACCGGGACTGCGGTCGTCACTCTGACCGGAACCTCCGTGCAGGTTCTTGAAGGCAGTCCGACGGTTGTCGCGGGTGGCTCGATCTCGGTTCCCGCAACCGGAAACCTGATCGCAGCGAGTCGCGGCACGGTCACGGTCACAGGCAACGCCAGCGTGTCGCCGACCGGAGTCCTGCTGACGAGTGCGAGAGGCACGATCACCGCGAGCTTCCCGATCAACGTCAACGTGACTGGAACGCTGGCGACGATTTCGCAGGGCTCCGTGACGGAAAGCGGAAGCGCGGCGGTTTCGCTCACGGGAAATCTTCTGACCTCGGCCAGAGGCACGGTGATTGCGACACCGGGCGTCATCGTGAGCGTTTCAGGGTCTCAACTGACCGCGAGTCGCGGGACCGTGGCTATATCCGGGACGGCTGCGGTCCTGCTCAGCGGGAATCTGGCTACGATCTCGGAAGGTAACCCGGCGATCTTCACGGCTGGAAACATCGCTGTCAATGTCGCAGGTAATGCCCTTTCCGCTCAATTGGGAACGCTAGGGGCGCGAATCGACGTCGGGGTCGCCCTGATAGGTCAACTTTTCACCACGGGCCTAGGAATCGCCGCAGCGGCCATCGGAATCGACGTCCATGTCATCGGGCAGGGATTGACCCTACTCTACGGGCAGATACTGACCGGCGGCGACATGCTCGTCGTGTTGGGCACGGGCTTGCTCGGTACACTCTCCCTCGGAACCTGCCAAGCGGGGCAGACGCCCGTGGGACCGCTCGAGGGCTTCGGTCCTCCCGTGGGCTATGAGTTTTCAGGAAGCGCAGAAGCGGGCATGGACTACGAAGGCTACCCGGAACCTATCGGAGCCCTCAGAGGAAGTGTGCAATGAGCTACCCGGCGTTCATCTGGAAGAACCCCAGTTTCATCGGCTGGCATGTACGTGATGCGAATGGCGTACCCGTGACCGGTGCGAGCGTGAAGGCCACGCTCTACGTGGGAAGAAGTCACGATCACCCGGACACCGATCCCGGCGCTCCCATCACGTCGATGCAAAACATAACACTCGTCGAGCAACTCCCCGACGTGCCCGGATTCTATAAAGCCGACCTGCAAGCCAGCGCAATTCCCGGAGTAAGCGACGACTACGTGCTGGTGATTGAAGCATCAATGCTTTCGATCGTTATCGGGCACTGGGAGGAAACCACGGCAGTCGTGGTACGGCCTCCGGCGAGTCCCGACCTCTGCACCTTGGACATGGTGCGGCAGTACTTGGAGATTCCCGACGATCAAACCGACGAAGACGACAAATTTCGGCGATGGATCACGGCATGCAGCGCGGATTTCCTGCGACGAATTCGTCGGCCCGGATTCTTTCCCTCGCGCAATTACACCGAGAGCGGGACCGTGTTTGAAGGGCAAATCTTTTTGCGGAATTACCCCATTAACTCCGTGACTTCCGTGACCGTCGCGACCGGAGCGCTACCCCTGATCGATCCCGCGACTGTGTTCGACCCCTCACTTGCGCACCTCGGTTACATCTTTCAGCCCCTGCTGGACGAAGAAGAGCGGCAATCGCTATTCATTCTCGGTTGTGACGACATGACTCCCGTGCAGGTCACGTACAACGGCGGTTACAACGAGATTCCCGCTGACGTAAGCGAGGCCATCGCCGAGTGGGTCGGATACAAGAAGGGCTTCGCCGAACTTCAGGCCAAGGATCAAACTTCGCAATGGTTGCAACTGGGGCAATACCAGCAAAATGAAATGATCGCCGGATCGACCATGAAGGCGAGCGAGATTGACATGCCGCAAAGCGTCGCCAGTCTGATTTCGATTTACAAAATGCCCATACTGCCATGAGAGACGCATTCGATAGCGCACTGAATTCCCTGATCTCCATCTGGAGAAAAGGCGGCAGCGGCGTGTTCGACACATACGGCATCGAGTCCCAGACCTACACGCTGCTTCTGGAAAACGTGAAATGCGCCTTCGATCCCGGACCGGGAAAAGAAATCGTGACGCAGGCGGGCTTCGGAGTGCAGAAGTACACGTTCTTTTTGCGGCCCATTCAAGTCGATTTCCCTCCGGTCCCGCTCAATATTCACCACTGGATTCAAGTAAACGTCGCCAACTCGGTTCCGGTCGTGCTGGTCAGCGCAACCGCCCTCATGTTCGATATCAAGAACATCAAGAACATGCGCGGGCATCATTTGGAAGTCGAAGCAGAACTGGTGGAGCCATAAAAAATGGGAAGTCCATTCATCGGCGTGACCATCGACACCGACATTCACACGCAGGAAGCACTCGTGGCAGTGAAGGCCGCAACCGTGCTGGCGACCGACGAAGTGTTTAAGAACCAAGTCTTGGTCGATGCCAAGGCGAACTGCCCCGTGGGGACCGATCCCATCGAACCGGGATCGACGCGCAATCGCGATTCGCTGGACGTCGAGGTCTGGATCACCAAGAAGGGCCCATTCGGGAAACTGTTTTCCGAGTCCGGACATGGCGGCTTTGTGGAAGTCGGCACCGTTTTCATGACCGCGCAACCTTACGCATGGCCAGCACTGCAAAGTCACATTCCGACACTCGTAATGCAAATCAAGACACGGATCGCCGCCATCACGGTTCCGCCTGTGCAGTTGGGGCGGGTGATGGTAATCGAGGAGCGGAACATCTGAAATGGTCGATCCCAACAAATTGCTCCGGGCGTGGATGCTCGCGCAGTCCGTCACCGGAAACAATCCGGACGGAACACGCGGGATACAAATCAACACGATCTTGCCCGTTTTTCAGGGGAACCCCGGCGCGATTCAGTGGCCGGTGCCCTCCGTGTTCGCCGGACATTTGCCGGAGCGTTACAGCCCGAAGCAGGAAGGCCACGGCCTCGCAATCGTCGTTCGTGTCGGTGGATCGGGCGTCACCAGCGGAGGCGTGGCGCACACCGAGATGCCGATCATCGATCCACGCATGCAAGTCACGGTCTGGGCCGGGAACAACCTGTTCGAACTCGCCCGCAAGTTGGACGGGGCAATCTTCGACTGGATTCATGCCAAGTCCGCAATCGACTTCGGTACGACCGGATACGTGATCGGGTCTTTGAATCAGGTCTTGGGTCAAGACATCACCGACCCGAGTGGACTCGCTACCGTCGTTTCTTGGTATCACCTGACACTGCGGGAAAACTAAACAGAAAGGAAGGATCAAAAAGATGGGCGACGTTTCGAATGTAATTTCAGGTCCGGCCATCCTGTACGTGCGGGCTGAACCGACAACGGGAACGATCACGTACCCGACTCTGACCGGCCACACCACAGACTGGAGCGCGTTCGATCAGCCGGGCTACACCGACAAAGGCATCGAGTTCGACTACGCCAGCACGGACAAGGACATCGACGTGGACGAACTCACGTCTCCCGTGGACGTGCTGATCACGGCGGAGAAATTGACCATCACCGTGGCTCTGGCGGAAACCACGCTGCAAAACCTGTTCTATTCGATCTCCGGCGGCACGCTGAAGACGGCGAATCAACTGGTGATCGGCGGCAAGGTTCGTCCGAGTCGATTCATCCTCGGCATCATGGGGCCAGCGCCGACGACCCTCGCGGTGCGCGAGATTCTCATCTATCGCGCGGTCCCGAAAGGCACCGTCAAGATGCACTACCAGCGCAAAGACAAACTCATGTACACCGCGCAGTTTCAGGCGCTCGGGATTTCCGACAAGCCCGACGGTGAGAATCTTTGCCAGATCGAGGACTTCTGATCGAACCCGGCCATAACACGCCGACAGCAACAAAAAATCACTCGAAGGAGAACAAGAAATGCAGACGTTCGTCAGGCTGTTCATGGAAATTTTCTTGCAATTCCTGTGCCCTTCGCTCGTCACTCACACGTGGACGACGAAGGTCACCGTGCCGGGGCTCTCTCAGCTTCCAGCGGATAACCCGCTCGCCATCGGCGGCGATTACTCGGTCGAGGTGGAGAAGACCGTCCTCGCCGGACAAACCAACATCTTCGTGGACATCGGCACCATCGACAAAACGAAGATCGTTTCCCTCGTGCTCAACGCCGATCTGGTCGCGATGGAGATCTACACCAACGACGCAGCGGGCAGCGGGGGCCAGCACTTCTCGCTGGCGGCGAACAAATCGGTGGCATGGAACAATCAAATCCCGAATCAAACCAACCCGATCACGGTCGACGTGACCGGCTTCTATTTGAACAACCCCGGGATCAAGGACGGCACGTTCCGCGCTGCGTTCCTGTGCGCCGTGTAGTAAGCTGGCCCCAACACAGGGACAAAGTAGCCACAGAGAGGGTGCGGGCTGCGCGGAGGCAGTCCCGCACCTCGCCGTTTCCGGAGGCTTTTCATGCCTGAGCAAAAACAATTCATCGCCCGCCGGACCGAAAGCGAGATGCTATCGATGGCTCCGGTCAAGGTGCGGCTGGGCACAAAAGATTTTGAGCTCCCCGTTCTCAATAACAAGAAGGCCGCAGAGTGGCGCGAGAAACTCTACGAAGCGTTGGGGCCATTGGTCGCCGGATTCGATTTCAGTGGTCTCGATCTGAACGCCGCACAGCAGCAAGTCTCGGCGGCAATGTCCGCGAAGCTCTCGCAAGAACTCATCGCCTATCCCCAAAAACTCGCGGCGCTGCTCATCGCGTTTTGTCCCGACGTGTTGAACCTCGAAATCGTGGAAGAAGCGACCGACGAACAAATCTGCTTGGCCTTCGCGCACGTCGCGGAAGTCGGCTATCCCTTTTTTTTTCATCTCTGGGCGACGAAGAGAGCGATGGCGACTCCGATGCAGAAGACGATGCAGCAGGCGACCGGCAGAGTCGTATAGCCCGGATGTACTACGTGGCTCTTGAAGAATGGGGCATCACTCCCGATTACATCAATCAGCAGTGGACGCCGGAAATTCTTTTCGTCATGTTCCGCGAGCGCAAGGAAAACATCCGGCGCATCGAGGAGCAGCAGGAAGAAGACCGGCAGCGGATGGAGAACGGCGACACCGGACCGCGACGCAAAATTTCCGACGTGGAATTGTTCCGGAAGATGAAACTCCCGAACTTCGTGGCATAAGACTATGGCAATCGACGCTGGCGACGTAGTCATAACTTTTCTCGGCGACACCACGCAACTCGATCAGACGTTCAACAACGTTGCGGGCAAAGTGGACACCGTGAACAAGGAAGCGGCGGCTTCCACGACCGTGCTCAAAGCGGCGCAGCAAGAACTCAAAGCGGCTCTCGCCGCAGTCATGGCCGAGGGCGGGAACACGGTCGCGAATCTTGAACGGCTGGCGGAGGCAGAAGCCCGCCTGACCGTGGCGGCGGCGGAGGCGAAAGCGCAACACGCGGCCTTGAAGAACGAACTGCTCGAAGAGAGCATGGCCGCGAAACTGGGCGCAGGCATCAACGAAGAACTCACCGGGGCTGTCACCGGAATGCTTGCAGCATTCGCAACCGTGGAGGCGGTTAAAGGTTTCATCGAGCATGTGCAGAAAAGCGTTCTGGAACTGGAATTGCTTTCGGAGAAAACCGGCATCGGCATCGACAAGCTCGCCGGATTGCAGCACGTGGCGGAAGCGAACGGCGTCAGCTTCGACGCGGTCGGCAACGGTCTCGTTCGATTGGAGCGTGCACAGACTATAGCAATCGAAAAAGCGGGCCAGCAGCGAGACGCGTTCGCGCGCGTGGGCATCAGTCTGGAAGAAATAAAGAAATCGTCGCCGCTCGAACTGCTCTACCGCTTGGCCGACGCGATGGAGAACGGCAAAACTCACGGCGAAGCGATCACTTCGGCGATCACTCTGTTCGGCAAGGGCGGCGCGGCCTTGATTCCCATCTTGCAGATGGGCGGTGAAGAGCTTCGCAAGATGACTGACGAAGCCGCGAGGAACAGCGGCGTCACCCAAGAAGCGGGAGAGGCGGCGAAGAAATGGGAAGCGGAAACCGCGAACCTCTCGACCGCGTTTCGGGGCGCGCTCATCCCGGTCATGCAAGCGCTCGTTCAATTGTTGCCGTACGTGATCACCGGATTCGACGTTCTCTGGCTGGCGTTGAAAGAAATCGGCGTGGGCATCGGCGGTTTGTTCATGGCCATCTACGACGGCTTCGGAGGCGTGACGAAAATCATCGAGGACCTCGTGCTCGGGAATTTTCAAAAGGCGGTCTCCGATGCGCAAGTCATGGGCAGCGAGTTCGCGAAAAACTGGCAGACCACCATGGGCCTGTGGAAAGGCGAGTACCAGAGTTCAGCCGAGTTCTTGAAGGAAGTCTGGGCCAAAACTGCCCCCTTGAAACCGCCCGAAGACGACATGGATCACGTCAAGGAAAAGAGCAAGATCACGTCGCAGGATCTGATCCAAGACGCGAAGGCGGCGAGCGAGGGCGTGATCGCGCAAATCAATTTGCGCAAGGCGGCGAACACGCTGGCGTTCGACCAAGGCAAGATCGACGCCGACACTTGGGCGAAGGCGGACGTGCAGGCCACGGTCGAGGCTCGCGACGCGCACGTCAAGTTTCTCGAAGACGTCGTTCGAATTCACCGGGCGGCGGGCGAAGCGGAGAAAGCGCAAACCGCGCAGCGGGAACTGGAGAACCAGAAAATAAAAGACGCGACGGCGCTGACCACCGATCTCGCCAAAGCGACGGAGGCGAACAAGAAGGAAACCGAGGCGTTCGACAAAACGGCGGAAAAAACTTGGGGCGACATGAACAAGGAGATCGCCAAGACCACCGATGCCGTCAAGGAGATGGAACGCCGCCAACCCTTCACCGGGATGATTCAGCACGCGCTTGAACTTACCGAAGACCTCAAGAAGCTCGGCATCGAAGGCTGGGGTCAAGCGGCCACTAGACTTGATCTGGCCACGAAAGCGGAAGCCCATCTCAACGCGATGGGAATCAGGGACGGGAAAATCTGGCTGGAAGTACAGAAGGCGAAACTCGAAGCGATGATCGCCGTGGCCAAAATCGAGGGCCAGTCGACCAAGCAGATGGAGAACGATCTGGCCAAGGTCGAGCAAAAACTCAAACATCTGCAAGCGGAGTTACCGACCTTTAGTCAAGCATGGACGGCCTTTAAAGATGTGATGAAAGTTTCGGTCGCCGACTTCGCCGGAGCGATGGGCGAAGCATTCGCGGCAGTGATCGAAGGTCAAAAATCAGCGAGCGATGCCATCAAGCAATCGGTCGGGCAATTGATCAAGTCCCTGTGCGATTACTGGGCGAATTTCTTCGCCGCCATGGCGATCGCGGACATGTTCTGGAATCCCGCCAAAGCAGCGGCAGAACTGGCCGCAGTCGTTGCCTTGCGCATGGCGGGAGCGCTGGCGGGATCAATGGGCAGCGGCAGCAGCAGTGGTGGTGGCGGTGGCGGCGGGAGCGCTGGCGGGGTCAGCGGCCAGCAGGCAAACATTCCGCAAGGAACCGCCACCCAAGCAGGTCAACCCGTGACCGCTCAGCAAAACGTCCCTCACTTCGCTCGCGGAGCATTGGTCAGCGAACCGACGCTTGCCATGATCGGGGAAGAACGCAGACGCGAGGCGATCATTCCCTTGGACGACCCGGAAGCGATCGAGCGCATCGGTTCGGCGCTGGGCGGTGGTGCCATTCACAACCACTTCTACATCAAGGGCATGATCTCGACCGGCGACCTGTCACACTTGGGGCGCACCATCACGCGGGCCTCGCAGACGGGACGGCTGCGCGTGACCGTCGCCAACAGCAACCGCATCACGAGGAAGACTTAATTGCCAAGCAACGTTCCCATTCCCCTGATTCGCTACGACGCCGGGGCGGGCACCGTCAACGTCAATCCGACGTATCCCAACGTCAAGAAGCCGAAGGCGGTCGATTTCGAGGCGGTGCGCCACGACTCCATCACCTCTTCCGGTCTGCGGCAATCCATCACGGAGCGCGTCGACCGCGTCTTTGAGGTCAATTTCAATTTCGTGCCGTGGGAAGACCTGACCATGTGGTCGGAGTTTTTCGCCTACGCCGTCGAGGGCGGGCCGTTCGCGTACTACCCGGACGGAACGACGACGACCTACAACACTTG
>Ga0066903_100006643_pt1 | contig 10332 bp, 10 predicted proteins | sample PanSoiMetaGPlot1_FD_67491 | JGI IMG/M metagenome (GOLD analysis project Ga0066903, IMG submission 67491) | Tropical forest soil microbial communities from Panama analyzed to predict greenhouse gas emissions - Panama Soil - Plot 1 (version 2) | ecosystem: Environmental > Terrestrial > Soil >... | reverse complement strand
ATCCCGGACGGCGATCTTATCAGACGCTCGGCTGAAGCCTCGCGCTACGACCCTCGCGACAACCGTCGTCGTCGTAGGGCGAGGCTTCAGCCGAGCCGGTTACGTGACCGGCGGCCCGAGGAACAAACCGAAGAGGACCGTGAGGATGATCGACAGCACCCAGCCGATGGCGCAGACCAGCACCGCGCGGCCGGTGCTCTTGTAGTCGAGCGCCTGGCGCACCGCGACGATCATCGCGAGCAGCATCCACACCGCGGCGATCGCGAACGCCGGCTTGCTGACGCTGGGGATGAATCCAAACACGCGGAGGATGCCAGGCGCGTTGGCGAAGCCGATGGTGCGCAGCAGTTCGCCGAGGTCGACCTGCGTCTGCGGCTCCGGCAGCAGGCGGCCCCCGATCTGCAGCGTGACCAGCGCCCACGCCGCCCAGGCGATCAACGCCGCCACGCTCATCAGGACGATCGTGTCGATGGAGGCGCCGCCGAAGCCGCGCGAGCCAATGCCGGCGGCGACGCTCGACAGAATCACGACCGCGACCGCCTGCCCGGTGGCGCCGCGGTCGGCCTCGACTTCTTCGTAGATCGCGACATCGAGCGACGCCGCACCGATGAGGCGCTGCACGAAGTTGTTGGTGGGCGTCGGCGTGGTCATCGATCAGGACCTCGGCACGAAGGCGAGGAAGCGGCGGGGGTTGTCGTCGAGGATGTGCCGCAGCGCGTCTTCCTTCATGCCCGCTTTGAGCAGCATCGGCGCGAAGACAGTCACCGCCTGGCCGACGCCGCCGCCGCCTTTCTTCTTCAGCGAGTTCTCGTTGTAGAAATCGGACGAGATGAGGACGTGATCGGCGTAGCCGGCCTCGACCATCGCCAGGATCGTCGTCACCTTCTGAGCGTCCGGGACGAGCGGGATCGTCACGCGATCGAACCCGACGAACGCGCCGCGCCTGGCGATCTGCTGCGCGATTTCGGCCTTCGGGTCGTTCAGGCAGCACACGTGGCCGATGGCCACGTGCGCCGGCTTCGCTCCCGCAGATTCGAGCACGTCGAGCTGGCGCAGCGCGGTCTCGCGCGGAACCGGCGTCGCCGTCTGCCGCATGCCGGTATAGGCGTTGTGCGTGAGAATCGGCAGCCCCGTGCGCGCCTGAACTTTGCCGACCGCCTCGAACACCTTCTTCTCGTCGTCGGTCATCACGCCGCCCTGCTGACCGATTTCGCCGATCGCCCCGAGCCGCTGCTCGCGCGCTTCGCGGACCAGATCGTCGGCAATCTGATCGGCAGTCTGCGTGTTGATCTTCTCGGGGTACGTGCGCTGCATGTAATAGCCGCCGCTGGCGACGATGTGGACGCCGGATTCGGCGGCAATGCGCTTCAACGCGTCGATCTTGCGTCCCATGTCGGGATGGCCGGCGTCGACGATGCAGCGGACGCCATCGCGGCCGGCGCTGCGCGTCTCCTCGATCATCAAATCGACGTCGTCGGTGAAGCTCGACGCCGATCCGATCGGCCAGATGTTCGACAGGTGTTCGTGGAAGAGGACGGGACCGGCGCCGAGCGCGTCCGACGGCAGATCTTTCAGGAGCGTTCGAACGATCGCGCCTTTTTCAATCGGCGGCGTCTGGGGCCAGAACCGGCCGGCGACGCCGATGCCGAAGAGCTGAAGAACCTGGCGGCGCGACACACTACGCATGCCGCCAAGTATGGATCAACAGCGCGCTACTTTTCCCCAAGGATGATCGGCAGACCCGTTTTGGTGTTGCCGATCACGACGATCTTCGTATTGCTGCTCGATGCGAGTTTTTCGGTCGCCTCGATGCCTTTCCACTCGAGCAGCTGCGCGCTGATGCCCTGCGCGACGATGCGCTGGAAGTCGGCGATGCCCTGCGCCTCGATGCGCTTGCGCTCCGCCTCCTGCTGTTCCTTCTGAAGCACGAACTTCATCTGCTCCGCTTCCTGCTCGCGGCGAAGCTTTTCCTGAATCGCGTTGGCGACCACCGGCGGCAGCCCGATCTTCCTCAGCAGGACCTGGTGCACGATGATGCCGCGCTCGCTCGCCAGGCGCCGGAACAGCGAGAAGATCTCTCCGGCGATTCGTTCGCGCTCGGCGGAGTACAGCGCCTTGGCCTCGTACGACGCGGTGATCTCTCGAATCGCCGATCGGAACTGCGGCTCGACGATGGTGCCCACATAATCGGAACCGACGGTCTTGTAGATCTCCGCGGCCTTCGCGGGATCGAGCTGGTACAGCAGCGACGTCTCGAGGTTCAGGATCAACCCTTCCTGCGAAGGGACCTCGGCGACTTCCTTTATCTCCTGGGTCTGGACCGACATCCGCACGACCCGGGTCAACGGAACGACGACGTGAATGCCGGGCTGGAGCGCGCCGGATGACACGCTGCCGAAGAAATCCTTCACCCCGACGTGGCCCGCCGGGACGGTCCGGAGCGGGCCACCGAACAGAAGTAACAACAGCGCGACGCCGGTGATCGCGGTGAGCAACACGCGGCGGATTTGAGTAGCGCCGGTCGGAAACCTCGAATAGTCGGCTGGCATGTTGGGCCTCCCGACCGGCTTATCGGCACGAGCGGAGGCCGGCGACAGGCGGTGCTCAGCGGTCGGCGCGGCCGTCCATGACGTCGTACATCCGGACCACACCGATTGGCGCGACACCTGGCGCCGTGATGTTCGGATAGTGATCCTTGTGCTTCGTCATGTCGATGCGCTTCGCCGCGTCGGCGGCGGGCACCTTCTCGTCGTGCAGCTTCTTGGTCTGCTGCCAGATGTCGCGCAGGTAGGCCTGCCAGTGATCGATCTTGTCCTTCCCTTTCCACGGGTCGCCGTGTCCGGGAATCACGTCGGTGAAGTCGAGCGCGCGCAGTTTCTCCAGCGTGTCGGGCCATTCGTTGACGAAGCCGTCGGACAGGTTCGAAATGCCGGCCACCAGCATGTCGCCGGTGCAGACCACGCGCTCCTTCGGCAGGAAGACGACGACGTCGCCGGCGGTGTGCGCGCGGCCGAGGTGAACCAGCCGGATCTCGCGCTCGCCGCGGAAGAGCGTCAGGTGATCGTTCAGCGTCACGTTCGGCGGCGTCGGCTTCACTTCCTTCACCTGCTCGGCGTAGGCGGTCTGCACGCGGACCTGCTGATCGAGCCGCGCCTTGGCGGCTGGATCCTTTTCGGCGGCGGCGCGCTGTTTGAGCTGTTCGATCTGATTCGGCAGCGCCGCCAGCGACTCGGCGAAAATCGTGCCCTTCGCCAGCACGTCGCCGAGCAGCTTCCGCCGCGTGAACTCGTGGCCGATGATGTCGATCGGAGCGTTGAAGACCTGGTTGCCGTTGGCGTGATCGTAATGGAAGTGCGTGTTGACGAGGAACCGGACTGGCTTGTCCGTAATCGTCTTGATCTCCCGGAGCAGCACGCGCGCCGCCTCGGGCGAGACATGCGAGTCGACGATCAACACGTCTTCGGCATTGACGATCACGCAGGAATTCGACACGACGCTGAGCGTGCCGGTCCCGACCGCGCTGTAGACGCCGGGCGCGATCGGCAGGAAGCGGTGCGCCATCTGCGGCGACTGGCTCTGCGCGTGCGCGTACGAAAAGACGACTGCGCAGACAGCGACTCCCACCAAAGACAACATGATTCGAGTTCGCATCGGGCAGCAGTATAGGACTACTTGCGTGCGAGCCGGGACCAGATTTCGGCGGCTTTGCGGCCGGCAGCTTCGGTGGTCTTCACTCGCTCGGGCCAGGAGCGCGGGTAGCCCTCCGACGCCCATTTCCTGGTCGCGTCGATGCCCATCTTGCCGCCATATGCCGGCAGATCGGCCGCATCGTCGAGGTCGTCGACCGGCCCCTTCGTCATCTGGATGTCGCGTAGCGGATCCATGTGGGTGCCGACGATCCACGCGACCTGACTGAGATCCTGAACGTCCACGTCCTTGTCGACGACCACGATGGTCTTCGAGAACATGAGCTGGCCGAGGCCCCAGAACGCATTCATGATCTTGCGGGCGTGGCCGGGATAGCGTTTGTCGATCGACACCAGCACGAGGTTGTGGAAGATGCCTTCCGCCGGAAAGTGCATGTCGACGATTTCGGGCAACGTCTTCCTGATCATCGGCAGGAAGATGCGCTCGCTCGCCAGCCCGAGGTAGTAGTCCTCCATCGGCGGGACGCCGACGATGGTCGTCAGGTAAGTGGGACGCTTGCGCTGCGTGAGACAAGTGAGATGAAACACCGGAAAGTCGTCGGGCTGCGAGTACAGACCGGTGTGATCGCCGAACGGACCTTCACGCCGCCGCTCACCCGGCTCGACGTAACCCTCGAGCACGATGTGCGATGACGCGGGCACCTCGAGATCGGAGGTGACGCACTTCACCATCTCGATGCGGCGCCGCGCCAGGAAGCCGGCAAGCAGCAACTCGTCGAGGCCTTCGGGCATCGGCGCCGTCGCGCAGTACGGCAGCACCGGCTCGCAGCTCAGCGCAACAGCGACGTCGAGCCTCTTGCCCAGCCGCTCGGCGACGCGGTAATGGTGCGCGCCGCCCTTGTGCCGCTGCCAGTGCATGCCGGTGCTGCGGCCGTCGAACACCTGCATGCGGTAGGTACCGATGTTGCGCATGCCGGTTTCGGGATCCTTCGTGAACACGAGCGGAAACGTGATGTACTTCCCGCCGTCGTCCGGCCAGCACTTCAGGATCGGCAAGGCATCGAGGGTGCCGTCGCGCCGGACGATCTCGTGGCAGGGCGCATCCTTCACCGTCTTCGGCATCAGGTCGCGCAGCCGTCCGACCATCGGCAGCATCTTCAGCGCGTCCATGATGCCTTCGGGCATCTGCGGCGTCATCAGCTCGTCGATCTCCTTGGCGAGGTCGTCGAGATGCTTGACGCCGAGCGCGAGGCACATGCGTTCGTTCGAGCCGTAGACGTTGGCGGCGACCGGCATGTCATGGCCGATCGGTTTCTCGAAGAGCAGCGCCGGGCCGCCGCCGGGAGACTTGCACGCGCGATCGGTGACGGCGGCGATCTCGAGATCCGGGCTCAGCGGCTCGGCGATGCGCGCGAGCAGGCGCTTGCGATCGAGGTCAGCGAGAAAGTCGGTCAGGTCAGCGTACATCGTTACGACAGCTCATCACGAAACCACGAAAGACGAAAACACGAAAAAGAACGAGGATCACCGCTACCGTCCTTCGCCACGCCGAGATCAGGTCGTTTCGTGGTTTCGGTTTTCGTGTTTTCGTGAGTGCGTTTCCGTCGCCATTTTATCGGTTATCCGTTGCGCCAGGGCCAGCGCGCGGCGGCCGTCTTCGCCGGTCACCGCCGGCGCGCGCTTCGCGACGACCGCGTCGACGAAGTCGGCGAGCTCGCGCGCGAGCGGTTCCTCCTGGACGACGTCGAGCTCGCCGCCCTGGATCGACGGCATCGGGCCGCCCCCCTGCGTCACGCGCCACATCTCGACCTTCTGCGTCGCGTAGTCGATCGAGATGTAGGTCGCCGGCTGGAAAAAGCGGATCTTGCGGACGCGGTCGCGACTGATCCGGCTGGCGGTGATGTTGGCGATGCAGCCGTTGGCGAAGCGCAGGCGCGCGTTGGCGATGTCCACCTTGCCGGTCAGCACCGGCACGCCGACCGCCTCGATCGACTCGACTTCCGATCGCACGAGCGACAGCAGGACGTCGAGGTCGTGAATCATCAGATCGAAGACGACGTCGATGTCGAGACTGCGATCCGGGAACGCGCCCAGCCGGTGGACCTCGATGAAGCGGGGATCGGTCAGGAGCGGCCGCGCCGCGGCCACCGCCGGATTGAATCGCTCGGTGTGGCCGACCGCCAGGGCGGCGCCACCCTTGGCCGCCGCCGCAATCATCGCGTCCGCGTCAGCGACTGCGCTCGCGAGCGGCTTCTCGACCAGAACGGGGACGCCCGCCTCGAGAAACGGCCGCGCGATGTCGCCATGAATCGCCGTCGGTACCGCCACCGTCACGGCGTCCACCTGTCCGGCAATGTCGCGTGCGTCGTATGCGGCGCGCGTCCTGTTCGCGGCGGCGATTTCGTCGGCGCGGCCGCGATTCGTGTCCACGACGGCCACCAGCTCGACGTCCGGCAACGATGCCAGAATCCGGGCGTGGTGCTTGCCGAGATGGCCGACGCCGATGACGGCGACACGCAGATTCACGACCCAAACCTCACGACGACCCACCTCGGCACGAAAACACGAAATCTCGAAAACACGAAAAAGACATGTGGGCTAGGTATCTGTTTTCGTGGTTTCGGTTTTCGTGGTTTCGTGACCTGGCTTCGTGGCCCGGCCGACGATGCAGATGCCCGCCTCGTCCGCGGCGCGGATGATCGCCTCACCTTCGATCATCAGCGTCTTGCCGGCGTCGATCGACAGCGTGTCGGCGCCGTGGGCGTGCATCGCGGCGATCGTCGAGACGCCGATGACCGGCACGTCGAACCGCATGTCCTGGTTCGGCTTCGCCACCTTGACGATCCGCACGCCGGCGCCGGCGAGGTGTCCGGCGCGGGCGATGACGGCGTCGGTCCCCTCCATCGCCTCCACGGCGACGACGGCCGAGGACTTGACCGCGATCGTCTGTCCGATGTCGAGGCCGGCGATCGTGTCGGCGACCCTGTAGCCGAACTCGAGATCGGCGCGCTGCGCCTCGTCCGGAGCCCGCCGCGTCAGCGCGCCCTCGCGCGCCATGAGCGGCGCCAGGAACGCCGTCGAGTCGATGAGATCGATGCCGTTGTCCCGCAGCACGCCGGCGACCGCCGAGATGATCGCGTCGGTGTTCTTCGCCTTCAGCTTCATCAGCAGCCCGAGGAACGTCATGTCGGGCACGATGTCGGAGAAGAGCTTGGTGTGCTTCACCTGCCCCGCCATCAGCACCTCCGTCACGCCGGCGTCCTTCAGCAGGCTGATGCACTTGCCGAGCTGACCGAGCGAAATCCAGTGCATCGGCGCCGCCGGCGGGCGCGCCGCCGCTTCGGCGAGATCCGGGAACGTCTCTTCTTTCAGCGCGATGACGGTGACGTCGTGGCCGGCGCTGCGCGCCGCATCCAGCACGAGAAAGGGAAAACGGCCATTCCCTGCGATGAGGCCTAGGCGCATCCTGGATGGCTGATGGCTGATGGCTGATGGCTATGGCCAATGGTGGTTCGCCATCGAACCATAGCCATGAGCCATAAGCCATTAGCCATGACGTGAATCACTCATCGGCGAAGACTTCCTCAGCCTTCCGGCTCGGCCGCCGCAGCGTCACACCGCGCTTCGAGGAACGGATGAAGTCGAGCAGGTACTGCACCTCGGCGCAGGCGAGCGAGCGATCGAGCTGAATCTGCTGCAGCGCGGCGGTGGTGTTCAGCTTCGACTGGAGCAGGTAGCGGAACGCGCGCTTCAGCTTCTCGATGACCTCGGGCTCGAAGTGCCGCCGCTCCAGTCCGATGACGTTGGCGCCGAAGACGCGGGCCGGGCGGCTGCCGACGGTGCGCGCGTAGGGCAGCGCGTCCTTGGTCACCACCGAGTAGCCGCCGATGAACCCGTGCTCGCCGACGCGGCAGAACTGATGGACCGCCGAACCGGCGCTGATGTTGGCGAAGCTCTCCACCGTCACGTGTCCGCCGAGCGTGGCGTGCGGCCCGAAGATGGTGTTGTCGCCGACGTGGCAGTCGTGCGCGACGTGGACGTAGGCCATGAACACGTTGCGATCGCCGATGCGGGTGACGCCGCCGCCGCCGCGCGTGCCGCGGTTGATGGTGACGAACTCGCGGAAGATGTTGCGGCGTCCGATCACCAGCTGCGTCTCCTCGCCCTGGTACTTGAGATCCTGCGGCGCGAGGCCGATCGACCCGAACGGATAGATTTCCGTCCCGTCGCCAATCTCGGTCCAGCCGTCGACGACTGCGGAGGCGCCGATCCGGCAGTTCGCGCCAATGCGCACGTTCGCACCGATCGTGGCGTGCGGACCGACCACCGTTCCCTCGCCGATCGTCGCGCGCGGATGGACGATGGCCCGCGGATCGATCTCGGTCCGATCCGGCCTGAGGCCCAGCACCAGCTCCGCCTCGGCGACGATCTGATCGCCGACGTGAGCGGTGGCGGTCGCAAGCGCGAGCGCCGCGCGGCGCCGGCCGATTCGCACCTCGAGCCGCAGCCGATCGCCGGGCACCACCTGGCGCCGGAACTTCGCGTCGTTGACGCCGCGCAGGTAGACGCGCGCGTTGGGCGGCGCGTCGGCGCGCTGCAGCAGCAGGATCGTCGCCACCTGGGTCAGCGATTCCAGCATCAGCACCGCCGGGAGCAGCGGCGCTCCCGGAAAGTGTCCCTGGAAGAACTCCTCGTTGATGGTGACGTTCTTGACCGCCACGACCCGCTGCCCCGGCTCGTGCTCGACGATGGCGTCGACCAGCAGCGAAGGATAGCGGTAGCACAGGCGATCGAGCGCCTGCGGAATTTGCATTTCCACTACGGGCAGTCTATCAGACTGGCTTCCGCCGCCCGTCGTCTCAAGACTGTTGCCCCGCGCACTGATTTGGGCGAGGATCGATCATGCTCCCGAGAATACGGACGGCGCTGTTGTGGCTCCCCGTCGCCGTCCTGGCGGCCGGCTGCGACAACGGCCCGGTCATCACCCCCACGCCCGTCGGCCCCACGGTTACACAAACTTTCACCGGTACCCTGACCAAGAATGGCGCCCTGACGCACCAGTTCTCGTCACTGTCCCGGGGCACCATCACGGCGACGCTGACCAGCCTGAATCCTGATAGTTCCCTTGCCCTCGGCATCAGCCTCGGGACCTGGAACATCGCGCAGTCGAGTTGTCAGACGATTCTTGCCAACGACGCCGCCACGATCGGCAAAGGCGTCAGCGGTAGCGTCTCTGGTGTCGGCGATTTGTGCTTGAGGGTCTACGACGCGAGTGGGGCGCTCACGACGTCGCAGGATTACTCCGTCGACGTCGTGCATCCGTAAGAAACTGGTGAGCGCTGCTACGGTTTGGGCGTGGCTGCCGGCTTGCCGGCATCGAGCTTCTTGATGACTTCCGAGGACAGATCGAGCCCCGGCTCGAAGTAGGCGAGGCCGGCGTTGTTCAGGTCGAACACGAGCTGAACGCCCTTTTCCTTGGCGACCGCCTCGATAACCGGCGTGACCTTCCTGATGAATTCGTTCTGAACTTCCTGCTGCAGCTCGTTGATCTCGGCCTGCGCGTCCTGCTGGAAGCGCTGACCGTCGACCTGCTGCTTCTCGATGTCTTTTTCGAGCTGGGCGCGCGCCGCGTCGTTCATCACGCCGCCGCTGGTCTGCAGCTTCTGCTGGTCCGCCTGCAGCTTCTTCTGGCGGTCCTGCCCTTCGGTCTGTTTCTTCTGTATAAGTCCGTTGACCCGGGCCAGTGCCGCCTTCCCCTCCGAAGACTCCTGGAAGATGCGCTGCGGGTTGACGAAGGCCATCTTGGCGCCCACAGGGAACGGCGCCGGCGGCTGCGCGGCGGCCGCAGGAGCTGCCGGGGCGGGTGCCGGCTGCGCCGGACGGGCCGGAGCGGGCGGCTGCTGGCCCGCGGGGGGCGTCTGGGCGAACGCGACGCTGGCGCTCACGAACACAGCGAGCGGCGCGGCAAGAACAAGACCTCTCATTCAGAATCCTTTCAAATGGATGCGAGCCCTCGATTGTACTAGAAAGTGGACCCGACAGCGAACCTGAACTGGAACGCCTTCTGCGGCTGCAGCGTGTTGTCGAGCACGCCGCCGCGCGACGGATTGTAGGCGAAGATGAGCCGGAACGGCACGTTCAGGACCGGCATGAAGAACCGGATCTCGACGCCGGTCGACGACTTGAACGCCGAGCGCTGGCCGACAATCTCGGTGTCGAACCTGCCAAGCTGTGAACCGCTGCCGGCGATCGTGACCGTCGCGAACGGATCGACGAGCAGCGGTGGCACGACCCGGATGATGTCCTCTTTCCACGCGAACGGCTGCCCGCGATCCCGCACCTGGCCGACGTCGTAGAAGAGAATCGCCCGCACCGGACCGGCGATGGTGATCTGCTCCTCGACGTTGAACAGCAGCAGCTTGTTGCCGCCGAGGACGAGGCCGGTCTGGGGATCCATCGGGCCGATCGTCCGGATGTCGAAGCCGCGGATGGTGTATTCGCCGCCGAGGAACAGCTTCTCGAAAATCGGCAGCGGCTGCGAGCCGGTGAACTGGTGGATGTATTCACCCTGCGCGCGCATGCCGAGCACCAGCCGCGGCGCCTGCTTCATGAACCAGGCGCCCTCGAGCATCGGCCGGTAGAAGTTGGTGTTGCCGCCGAGACCGGCGAGATCGATCGACGCCGA
>Ga0066903_100006642_pt1 | contig 10333 bp, 10 predicted proteins | sample PanSoiMetaGPlot1_FD_67491 | JGI IMG/M metagenome (GOLD analysis project Ga0066903, IMG submission 67491) | Tropical forest soil microbial communities from Panama analyzed to predict greenhouse gas emissions - Panama Soil - Plot 1 (version 2) | ecosystem: Environmental > Terrestrial > Soil >... | reverse complement strand
GACGATCGCGAACTTGTCGAGGATGTCGCACACCATGCTCTCGCGCTCCGACTTCTTGATGTCGCGGTACGAGAGCGGGATGTCGAGGTTCTCGTAGACGGTCAGGTGATCGAGCAGGTGATAGCTCTGGAACACGAAGCCGATGTACTGCTTGTGCAGCTTCGCGCGTTCCTTCGCGCCCAGGCGGTGCACCGGCTGATCGAGAAAATAGTACTCGCCGGTCCACGCGCTGTCGTGCATGCCGATGATGTGCAGCAGCGTCGACTTGCCCGCGCCGGACGGGCCCATGATCGAGACGAACTCGCCTTCCTTGATGTCGGCGTTGATCCGCCGCAGCACGTAGCTGCGGCTCGTGCCGTGGGCGTACGACTTCTCGATGTTGCGGAGCGAGACGAGCGCGTTCGGCGCGAGCGACTCGGTTTCGAGGGGCGGCGCGGCCGCCGGCTGCGGGCTTCGGCTGAAGAAGGCCATAAGTGTCCTGTTAGACGTGTCTGACGCCCATTCAGATTACCAAATTTCCCGATCGGCCCTTTGCCACGGCATCTACTCCGCGCGCAGCGCAATCATGGGGTCGATCCGGGTCGCCCGCCGGGCGGGCAGCCAGGTCGCCAGGAAGGCCACGACGACCAGGAGCAGCGCCGTCGCGGCAAACGTGACGGCGTCCACCTTCGGCACGCCGAACAGCATGTCCCTCATCGCGCGTCCGGCGGCGATCGCGCCCGCGAGCCCCAGCGCCAGCCCGACCGCCGACAGTTTCAGCGTTTCCCCCATGACGAGCGCGAAGATCTGACGCCCGGCCGCGCCGAGCGCCAGGCGCACGCCGATTTCCTGCGTGCGCTGCGCGACCGCATACGACATGACGCCGTAGATGCCGACGGCCGCCAGCGTCAGCGCCAGTCCGGCGAAGATCCCCACGAGCAGCGCGTAGAAGCGCGCCGCGCCGATCGACTGCGCCACGAGCTCGTCCATCGTCGCGACCGTCGCGACTGCGAGGCCCGGATCGATCTCCTTGACCGCGCGGCGCACGGGTTCGATCAGCGCGTGCGGATCGCCTGCGGTCTTCAACACGACGTTGATGCCGGCCTCGGGATTCTGCCAGTAGGGGATGTAGGTCTCGACGACGCTGGTGCCGCGGGCGCCGCGTACCTGCACGTCGGCGACGATGCCGACGATCGTCGACCAGTGGTCGCTGTTGATCTGGATGCGCCGGCCGATCGGATCCTCGCCGGGCCAGTAACGCTTCGCCGCCGTCTCGTTGATGACGGCGACCGGCTCGGCTTCGTGATCCGTGAAGAGCCGGCCGCGCGTCAGCGGGATCTCCATCGCGGCGAAGTAGTTCACGCTCACGTTCCGGTACCACGTGACCAGCGCGTCGGCGCTGCGCGCCGGCTTGGGACGTCCCTCGATCAGGAAGTCCGTGTCGCTGTCGCCGGTGAGCGGCACCATCGACGACAACGCCGCCTGCCGGACGCCGGGCAGCGCCTCGATGCGGCCGCGAAGCAATTCGTAGAACGCGAGCCGCGCCGCGTCGCCGCGGTATTGCGCGGGCGGCGGCAGTACGAACCCGGTGACGACGTTCGCGGGGTTGAACCCCAGGTCGACGCGCTGCAGCGCGAGGAACGTCCGCAGCAGCAGGCCGCCGCCGGCGAGGAGGACGAGCGCGAGCGCGAACTCCGCGACGATCAGCCCGCGGCGCGCGCGGCCGCCGCCGTCTCCCAGCTGGCCGCGTCCGCCGGCTTTGAGCGCCGCGCCGAAGCGATCGCGTCCCGCGTGCAGCGCAGGGACCGCGCCGAACACCATCCCGGTGACGAGCGACAGGACCGCGGTGAAGGCGAGGACGCGGCCGTCGACGCCGATCTCGTCGATTCGCGGCGTGCCGGCCGGCGCGAGCGCCTTCAGGATCGACACGCCCCACATCCCCGCCAGCGCGCCGAGCGCGCCCCCCACGATCGCGAGCACGACGCTCTCGGTCAGCAGCTGGCGGACGATCCGCGCGCGGTCGGCGCCGAGCGCCCGGCGGACCGCGATCTCGGTGGTCCGTCCGGCGGCGCGCGACAGCAGCAGATTGGCGACGTTGACGCACGCGATGAGCAGCACGAACAGCACGGCGCCCTGCAGCATGAACAGCGACGGTCTCATGCTGCCGACGCGCTCCTCGTGCAGCGGGACGGGATTGATCCCCTTGCCGGCATCCGAGTCCGGATGCGCCTGCTGCAGGTGTGCCGCGAGCGCGCCGAGCCGTGCGCGCGCCTGCTCGATCGTGACGCCCGTCTGCAGCCGGCCGAATGTGTGGAAGACCGCCAAGTTCCTGGACGGGTTCACCGCGTTCAGCCGGAGGGGCCGCCACATCGCCGCCGCCGGGATGTAGAGCGGCGTGAATCCCGCCGGCATGACGCCGACGACCTCGTGGTCCTCGCCGTTGATGCGAATCGATCGTCCGACGATCGCGCGATCGCCGCCGAACCGGCGCGTCCACACGCCGTGGCTCAGGATCACGACGCGGGGCGCGTTGGGAATGTCTTCCTGCTCACTGAACGCGCGGCCGAGGGCCGGCCGCGTGCCCGCGACGTCGAAGTACTCGCGGGTGACCTGCTCGCCGACGAGCGACTCCGGCACGTCGCCGCCGGCGACGCTGGCGCTCCAGCCGCCGATGCTCGTCAGCGCTGCGAAGACATCGGACTGCGCTTTCCAGTCGAAATGCTGCGACGGGCCCGGCCACTCGGTGGCAGGTCCGCCGCGCTGGCGGAGATCCTGCCACACGGTCACGAGTTGCTCTGGATGGGGATAGGGCAGCGGCCGCAGCAGCAGCGCGTCGATGACGGTGAAGATTGCCGTGTTGGCCCCGATGCCGAGCGCGAGCGTGGCGATCGCCACGAGGCTCAGGCTGCGGTTCTTCAGAAGCACGCGCCCGGCGTACTTGACGTCCTGCCACATGTCACTCCTCCAGAGGTCAGAGGTCGGTCCCGGGTCCCAGGTTCTTGTGGAGTCCCGTGTCCAAAGCGGATGCCGCCTGGGCTGGGCGGCGTAAGTTCTTGCGTAGTCTATGCTTTGGGCGTACAGTCGCGCCAGCGCCGGGCTCCGGTCTGTCCGCTCTCGGGACGTGGGATTCCCACAGCCAAACAGCCGGAACGGTGTGTGCAGCGTCCAACTGGCATATGGGGGCCTCGATCCTGGCGTTCGCGTTCGTGCTGGCGGTTCAGCAGCCGGCCACCCCGCCGGCGACCGCCGCTCCGCAGGCGACGGCGGCCCCGGCGCCCGTCAACGTCGACGATCTGCCGGTCTCCCTCTCCCGCATCCAGCGCGCGCTCGCGGGTCCGCCGCCGATCAAGCTGAGCGAAGAGCACCCGGTCTTCCGCCTCGAGATTTTCGGGCGCAAGCCGACGCTCGAAGACATCCTCGGCGAAAAGTTCTGGATCGGTCCGACGCCGTACGGCGGGATGACGCACCAGGAATTCCTCGACATGGTGACGCCGAAGCTCGCGCAGCCCTACGCGGGCTTCACGGGCAAATACCTGCTCGCCGAAACGGGTCTGACGCTGCTGCAGACGTGGGGGCTCAAGGCGGCGATCAAGAAATTCCAGGACGCGAAAGGCGAGCACGAGCGCGAGGCTGCGCGCAAGGAAGTGCTCGACGCGCTCGCCGCCCTCGAACGCGCCAGGCGCGCCGCCGACGATCAGAAGAACAGCACCAGCGGCAGCCGCTAGAGCCTAACTCGCGGCTTTCTTGTTCCGCTCGCCGCCGCCGTGGACGAGGCCGCATCGCTCGCACCTGGTCGGCGGCTCCGCGTTGTCCACGTAGTGATCGACCGGCTTCAGCGACTTCAGGTACGCGAACACGTCCCTGAGATCCTGATCGGTGAAGTTGCGGAAGTAGCGCGTCGGCATCATCCCGTTCAACTGGCGCGCGCGCACCTTCCCGGTCCGGAACGCCTCGATGAACAGATCCTCGGTGTAGTACGGAATGCCGTTGACCGACGGCGTCAGGTTGGCGGACGCCGCCGACAGGAAGCCGCTGTAGCGCATCGTCGTCCCTCCGGCGAACTCCATCCCGTCGACACGATTGCCTCTGTCGTCCATCGGCGAGTGGCAGTCCTTGCAGATGGCGAGGTCGGTGATGTACTGCCCGCGTTTTTCCGGCGTGGACAAATCCGCGTTCACTGCTCCTTCGATCGGCTCGTGGACGCCGTTGATCAGGCGGTTCAGCGGGAACGGCACGTTCGACGGCGGTAGAGGATTGCGGACGGGCGGCACGGAACGCAAAAAGACGACGATCGACGCCACGTCCTCGTCGGACATGCAGCGGTAGTACGCGTACGGCATCGCCGGGAACAGCGTCCGGCCGTCGTGGCCGATGCCCTCGCGGATCGCGCGCGCCAGTTGATCGTCCGTCCAGGTGCCCGCGCCGGTCTCCGGATCCGGCGTGAGGTTGGCCGCGGTCACGAACGGGAGGCCGTCGGGGTCCCAGGTCCGGCCGGCCAGCATCATCCCGTCTTTGACCTTCAGCTCGCCGTTGCTGGTGTCGAGCGGCGAGTGGCAGAGCATGCACGGCGTCTGGGCGCTCGTCACCAGATACCGGCCGCGCTCGAGCCGCGCGGGCGTCCGCTCGAACGTGCGGTTCGTCAGCGGCCGAGCCTTCGCGCCGATGAACGGGCGGATGCCGACCATCGCCGGCAGGGCCACCGCCGCGATCGCGACGACGGCACACACCAGCCCCAGCAGAATCTTCAGCAGCTTTTTCACGGTGCCCGGATTCTAGCCCACGATCCCGGTCTGAATCACGCACTTACGGCCGTTCGCCGCCGTTCACCGCCCGGCGGGCGGCGTTCGCCGGAAACCCCGGGCGTCTCCGGGAAAGGGTCCGTAATCTGACGGTGAAAGGAACGAACGCGAATGGCCACACTCACCCGGACCGCCCTCCAGCTGAACGCCGCCCTGGGGATCGTCTGCACGGTGGCGGCAGGGGCCATGATGTCGCTCGTGCTGACCCGGCCGGAGCGGATTGCCGTGGCGGTCGCGCAGCACGAGTACGGCGCTATCGTGTCGGCGATGGCGGCGGAGCTGGCGGGCTGGCTCCACGCGCTGCTGCGCTTTCTGTGAGTACGCACATGGAACTCGACAAGGACGCCGACGGCGGGGGCATGCGGACGGGCGCGATCATCGGCGGCGCGTTCCTGCTCGTCATCGGGGGGACGCTGTTTCTCGACAGGAGCGGCCTGGCCGACATCTCGCTGGGGCGCCTCATCGGTCCGGCGGCCCTCATCATCCTGGGCATGGTGGTGCTCGTCGAGAACGGCGGGTTCGTCTGCGGGCGGCGCGAGACGCTGCCCGACGGGACGACGCGGACGAACGTGCGGCGCGGCGACGGTTTTGCGGGCGGTCTGTGGCTGCTGGGCCTGGGCTGCTGGATGCTGGTGTCGCAGCTGCATCTGTTCGGCCTCGAGTACCGCACGTCCTGGCCGCTGCTGGTTATCCTGAGCGGCATCATCATGCTCGTGAGAGGCACGCGATGACGATCGAAGTTCCCGGCGCGACGCGGCCGGAGCGGCCGCGCGTGACCGTGCAGGCGCTGTTCGGGCTGATGGTGATCGCCGTCGGCGTGCTGTTCACGCTCGACAACCTCGAGATCATCGACGCCCGCGACGTCCTGCAGTTCTGGCCGGCGGGGCTCGTCGCCATTGGCCTGCTGAAGCTCTATCACGCCGCGCGCGGCGGACAGGGCTGGGTCGGCGGCTTGTTTTTCGTCACCATCGGCGCGTGGATGCTGATCGAACGCATCGTCTATTTCCGCGTCGACGCGCGCCAGGTCATGCCGCTGTTCCTCGTGTTCCTCGGCGGCTACATGGTGTGGCGCGGCTTCGGCGGCCGCCGGACGGTGCGGCCGAGCGACGGCAGCTCGACGTTCAGCGCGCTCGCCATCATGGGCGGCGTCGCGCGGCGGAGCAACGCGCAGACGTTCCGCGGCGCCGATCTGACCGCCATCATGGGCGGCTGCGAGATCGATCTGCGCCAGGCGTCGATCGAGCCGGGCACCGAAGCCGTGATCGACGTCTTCGCGCTCTGGGGCGGCGTCGAGATCAAGGTGCCGCCCGACTGGACGGTGATGACGCGCGCCATTCCGATCATGGGCGGCGTCGAGGACAAGACGCACGCGCCCGCGACGGCCGACAAGCGTCTGGTGATCCGGGGGCTTCTGATCATGGGCGGCGCGGGCGTGAAAAACTAGCCGCGCATGCATCCGATCCTGGCGCGGCCGTGGCGCCTGGCGGTCTACATCGCCATCTGGATCCCTCTCGGCGTCCTGCTCGCGGCCCTGCTGGCGCTGCAGGGCGCGCTCGGCTGGACCGACGCGATCGTCGCGGCGGTGCCGCTCTCGATCGCGTACGGGTTCCTGTGCCTGTCGGCGTGGTACGTCACCGGCGGCTCGCCCGTGGACCGCGTCGGCGCGGCGCGCGTCGCGATCAGCGCGATCGCGTCGTCGTTCCTGTCGAGCGCCGTCTGGCTGCTGCTCGCGCGCGGCTGGATGGGGCTCATGGCGTCGATGCTGTACCACCGGGACGTGCAGGGCAGCTTCCGCACGGGCGCCGCCACGCTGTTCGGGTTCGGCTTTCTCCTGTACCTGCTCGCGATGGCGGTCAGCTACCTCGCGGCGGCGTTCACCGTGTCCCGCGACGCGGAGCGGCGCGGCCTCGAGCTGCAGGTGCAGGCGCGCGAGGCCGAGCTCCGGGCGCTGCGCGCGCAGATCGATCCGCACTTCCTCTTCAACAGCCTGCAGTCGATCAGCGCGCTGACGACGGCCGATCCCGCGGCGGCGCGCCGCATGTGCCTGCTCCTCGCCGACTTCCTGCGCGAGACGCTGGCGCTCGGCGCGCGCGCGCGCATTCCGCTCTCGAGCGAGTTGACGCTCGCGCGCCGCTTCCTCGCGATCGAACAGGTCCGCTTCGGCGATCGGCTTCGCGTGGACGTCGAGGCGCCGCCCGACGCCGGCGCCAGCGAGGTGCCGCCGCTGCTGCTGCAGCCGCTCGTCGAGAACGCCGTCACGCACGGCGTCGCGCACGTGCTCGACGGCGGCGCCGTCACGATCCGCGCCGAGCGGCGCCCGGTCTCGCTGGTCCTGCTCGTCGAGAACCCGTGCGATCCGGACCGGCCGGCCGGCCGCGGCACCGGGCTCGGCTTGCGCAACGTCCGCGCGAGGCTGCAGAGTGAGTATGGAGACGACGCGGTCCTGCAGGCGGGGGAGTCGGGCGGCCGCTTCGTCGCGCGGATCGAGTTGCCGCTGCCGATAGCCGATAGCCGATAGTCGATGGCCGATATGGAGACATTGCGGATAGTGATCGTGGATGACGAGCCGCTGGCGCGGGCGGTGTTGCGCGAGTATGCGGCGGCGGATCCGGGGATCGAGATCGTCGCCGACTGCGCCAACGGGTTCGAGGCGGTGAAGGCGGTCGCCGATCTCAAGCCGGATCTCGTGCTGCTCGACGTGCAGATGCCGAAGCTGGACGGGTTCGAGGTGCTGGAGCTGCTCGGCCGCGATCAGCCGGTGGTCTTCATCACCGCGTACGACCAGTACGCGCTGCGGGCGTTCGAGGTGCACGCGGTCGACTATCTGCTGAAGCCGTTCGCGGCGGAGCGCTTCCAGGAAGCGATGGCGCGCGCGCGCGATCGGATCCGCGCGAAGGCGGCCGTGCCGATCGACGAGGTCGTGCGCGACGCGAAACCGCGGACGGGGCCCGCCGAGCGCGTGCTCATCCGCGACGGCGCGAACGTCCACGTCCTGCCGGTGGACAAGATCGACTACGTCGAGGCGCAGGACGACTACGTCGCGTTCAAGTCGGAAGGCAAGCAGTATCTGAAGGACCAGACGCTGGCGGCGGTGGAGGCGACGCTGGATCCGGCGCGCTTCGTGCGGATCCACCGGTCGTTCGTGCTGAACATCGATCGGATCGCCAAGGTGGAGCTGTACGCCAAGGACAGCCGGATGGCGATTCTGCGCGACGGCACGCGGCTGCCGGTGAGCCGCGCCGGCTACGCGCGGCTCAGTCAGCTCCTGTAGCGTCCGCCTTCAGGGGGAATCCGCGATTTGACACCGACCGTCCTGATCGTTAACTATCTAGTTAGTTAATTTATGCCGCGCCCCCGCGCCACCGACTCCGCCTCCCGCGCCCGCATCGTCCGCGCCGCCGCGGCCGAGTTCGCTGCGCGCGGCTACGCCGGCGCCAGCATCGACCGCATCGCCCGCATGGCGCGCCTCAACAAGGCGATGATCTACTACCACTTCGCCAGCAAGGCCGCGCTCTACCGGGAGATCCTCACCGACATGTTCGGCGCCGTCCGCGCGCGCGTCGCCGCCGTCGCCGCCTCCGACGTCTCTCCGTCCGAGAAGATCCGCCGCTACGTCGCCGCGATCGCCGGCGAGGCCGAAGCGCGCCCGCACTTCCCGCCGATCTGGCTCCGCGAGATCGCCGAAGGGGGCGCGCACCTCGACGTGACCACGGTCCGCGACGTCGGCGAAGTGCTGGGTTCGCTCCGCGCGATCCTCGACGAAGGGGAGCGCGCCGGCCGGTTTCAGCGCGTCGATCCGCTGATCTTCCACGGCGGCATCATCGCGCCGCTCATGTTCTTCTTCGCGACGGCCGGCGTTCGCCGCAAGCTCGCGCGCGCCGGCGCCGCCGGCGCGGCCGACATCCCGACGGGCGAGGTCATCGCCCAGATTCAACAACTCGCGCTCGCGCAGCTCGAAGGAAGGCTTGCATGAAACGGTCGCTCCTCTTCGTCCTCGTTCTCGCCGGCTGCCGCGGCGGCGCCGAGGCGCCGGCCGCCCGCGCGTCCGGCTACGTCGAAGCCACCGACGTCCGCGTCGCGCCCGAAGTCGGCGGCCGGCTGCTCGAGGTGAAGATCGCCGAGGGCGACCGCGTGGCGGCCGGCGACGTCATCGCGCGCATCGACACCGCGGACGCCGAACTGTCGCTGCGGCGCGCGTCCGCCGAGCGCGACCAGGCGCAGGCTCAGCTCGCGCTCCTGCTCGCGGGCTCACGGCCGGAGGACGTGCGGCAGGCGCAGTCGCAGGAGCAGGCCGCGCAGGCCGACGTCAAGGCCGCGCAGGCCGACGCCGATGCCGCCGCCGCCGATCTGAAGCGCTTCGAGGATCTGCTGCGGGCCAACGCCGGGTCGGTCAAGCAGCGCGACGACGCGGCGACGCGGCACGACGTCGCGCTGGCGCGCGTCCGCGGCGCGCAGGATCGCGCGCAGGCCGCATCCGACACGCTCGCGCGCCTCCGCGCCGGCGCCCGGCCGCAGGAAATCGCCGCCGCGCGCGCGCGCGTCGCCGCCCTCGACGCGCAGATCGCCAGCGTGCAGAAAACGGTCGACGACGCCGTCGTCAAGGCGCCGACGGGAGGCGTCGTCACGTCGAAGATTCTTCATGCGGGGGAAATGGTCGCGCCGCGCGCGCCGATCGCGGTCATCACGGACCTCGATCACGCGTGGGCGAACGTGTACGTGGGCGAGCCCCTCGTGCCCCAGTTGAAGATCGGGCAGGCCGTTGCGCTCGTCACCGACGCGGGGCAGCGGCTGCCGGGCACGATCACGTTCATTTCGCCGAAGGCCGAGTTCACGCCGCGCAACGTGCAGACGGCGGAAGAGCGGTCGAAGCTCGTGTACCGCATCAAGGTCACGGCCGACAACCGCGAGGGCGTGCTGAAGCCGGGCATGCCGGTCGAGGCGGATCTGTCCGGCGCGCGGAGCGGCGGCCAGTGACCGCTCCTGGTTCGACGGGTCCGGGGTTCGAAGGGGCCGCGATCGCCTTCGCCGGCGTGACGCGGCGCTACGGCGCCGTCACGGCGCTGAACGAGCTGACGTTCGACGTCCGCGCGGGCGAGATGTTCGGCCTCATCGGTCCCGACGGCGCGGGCAAGACGACGACGATCCGGCTGGCGTGCGGCCTGCTGGCGCCCGACGCCGGCACGGTCTCGGTGCTCGGGCGCAATCCGATCGCGGAGCATCGCGCCGTGACGGGCGAGGTCGGCTACCTGTCGCAGCGGTTCAGCCTGTACGGCGATCTCACGATCGACGAGAACATCGCGTTCTTCGCCGAGATTCACGGCGTGCAGCGCTTCGAGGCGGCGCGCGACCGGCTGCTGGAGATGACGCAGCTCACGCCGTTCCGCGCGCGGCGGGCCGATCGGTTGTCGGGCGGCATGAAACAGAAGCTCGCGCTCGCGTGCACGCTCGTGCACGAGCCGCGCGTGCTGCTGCTCGACGAGCCGACGACCGGCGTCGATCCGGTGTCGCGGCGCGAGTTCTGGAAGCTGCTGTCCGAGTTCCTCTCGCGCGGCCTG
>Ga0066903_100006641_pt1 | contig 10333 bp, 9 predicted proteins | sample PanSoiMetaGPlot1_FD_67491 | JGI IMG/M metagenome (GOLD analysis project Ga0066903, IMG submission 67491) | Tropical forest soil microbial communities from Panama analyzed to predict greenhouse gas emissions - Panama Soil - Plot 1 (version 2) | ecosystem: Environmental > Terrestrial > Soil >... | reverse complement strand
GGGGGCCTCCACGGGCCCTGCCGCTTCAAAGCACTTCGGCGAGATCTGACGTTCTCGGCGAGCGCGCTCGGCGATCGAGCGTGCGGCGCAAGGCCTTTGTTCGCGACTGGAGACGAAACCGCGACTGGAGACGAACAATGCGAACGAGCCAACGAATCGGTGCAGTCACGTCCGATCCCGCGTCGAGGAGCGCGCCGCCGGCGCGAGCCGAGACGACGTCCACCGCCGGCATGTTTTCGCCTGATCGCTACCGGGCGGTGCGACGAAAATATCTGGAAGCGGAAAGGCTCCCGGCCTGGTGCTACACGGCGCAGCAATTCTTCGACCGTGAAGTCGACAGGATCTTCAAGAAGAACTGGATCTTCGTCGGGCGCGAGGAACAGATACCGCTGCCCGGCGACTACTTCACGATCAATCTGTTCGGCGAAGGCATCATCGTCGTTCGCGCCGACGACGGCACCATTTCGGCGCACGCCAACAGCTGCCGTCATGCCGGCACGCGACTGCTCGAGGGGGCGGGGCACTGTTCGCACATCATCTGTCCGTTTCACGGCTGGACGTATTCGCTGAACGGACAATTGCTCGGGGCGCCGAGGACGCGCGATCTCCCCGATTTCGCCAAACAACGGAACGGCCTCTGGCCGATCCGCGTCGACCAGTATGGCGGCTTCATCTTCGTCAACCTGTGGCCCGACGCTCCGCCGCTCGCAGCGCACCTCGGCAATCTGCCGGAGCTGTTCGCTAGCTACGACCTGGAGAACATGGTCTGCGTGCGACGCGCCGACTACGAGCTGGCGTGCAACTGGAAGCTCTACGTGTCGGTCGACATGGAGAGCTACCACGCGCCGTATGTGCATCCGCACTCGATCGGCAAGCAGGTCGTGTCGCGACAGCCGACGCAGGGCAACTGGGAGACCATCTACATGGAGTCGAACCGGACCATCGCCATGGTCCAGGGCGATTCCTGCGCGGGTTTCCCACACATCAAGAGCCTCGCCGGCAAGCCTGCCGCCGGGACGTACTTCTCGATGATCTATCCGAGCCTCCTGCTGATCACGACGCTCGACGCCATGTGGTGGATTCACAAATTGCCGAAGGCGACCGACCGGACGTCCGTGCAGGCCGGCTTCTGCTTCCCGCGCGCGACGGTCGCGCAGCCCGACTTCGACGACATCGCCGCGCACTATCACCGGCGGTGGAACCAGGTGATCGACGAGGACAATCGCATCATCGAGGCGCAGCAGGCCGGCATACGCTCGTCCTCCTACCATCCCGGGCGATATGCCGACCCGGAGGAGGTCTGCCACGCGGTGGACAACTGGATTCTCGATCAGCTCGTCGATGAGCGCGACGACCTCGTCGCGACGACGCGCTGAAGGAACCGGAAAGCCACTTCGCATCGAGGATCGGGAGAGCACCGTGACGCACGCAGCGCAAGACCATGTCATTCAAGAGCGCAACGCCACTGCCGGCGCCGATACGCTTCATGGCGTGCGGCTGCGCGAGCCCAGGACCACCGACGCGCCCAGGGTGCTCGCCCTCGTCTCGGCGTGCGCGCCGCTCGATGTCAATTCGCTCTACTGCTACCTCATCCTCTGCACGCACTTCCACGAGACCTGCGTGCTTGCCGAGCGCGACGGCGAGGTCCTCGGGTTCATCTCCGGATATCGCGAGCCGTCGCGCGCGGACGTGCTGTTCTGCTGGCAGGTCGCGGTCGCCGCCGAGATGCGGCGGTCGGGGCTCGCGAGCGTGATGCTCAAGTCGATCCTGTCGAGTCCCGCCTGTCGCGGCGTACGGACCGTCGAGGCGACCGTCACCGGCTCCAATCACGCTTCGATGCGCCTGTTCCGGCGTCTCGCGGGAGATCGCGGCGCGCCGTGTCATGCCGAGCTGCTGTTCTCGGAGCGGCACTTCGCGCCGTGGAAGCACGATGCCGAATGGCTGCTTCGGATCGGCCCATTCGAGGGGCCGAGCGAGCATGCCTGGCCCGAGCGGGCGGGGGTCTGTCAAGCGCCGGGCTCACGGGGGCGCCGGGCCGCACCGTCCCGCCGAGACCTGTCGTGCCCGCCGTCGAAACGGATGTAAGCCGCGCCGCAACGTTCGTTGCGACGTCGGCAATCGTCAGCTTGCCGTGAACAAGGAAGGGTGTCGCGTCATGGAGATCATCAATCGGCTCGAATCGAACGTCCGCAGCTACTGTCGCTCGTTCCCGACGTTGTTTCGCTACGCGCGCGGATCGATCCTGGAAGACAACGAGCGCCGCGAGTACATCGACTTCCTCGCCGGCTGCGGGGTGCTCAACTATGGGCACAACAACCGGTTCATCAAGGAACCGCTGCTGAAATATCTGATGGAGGATCGCATCGTCCACGCGCTCGACATGGCCACAACGACGAAGCAGAAATTTCTCGGCACGTTCGAGGCCGTGATCCTGCGTCGCCGCGGCCTCAGCTACCTGTTCCAGTTTCCCGGCCCGACGGGAACGAACGCGGTCGAGGTCGCCTTCAAGATTGCGCGCCGCGTCACCGGGCGGCACACGATCCTGGCGTTCACCAACGGCTTTCATGGCGTTTCGCTCGGCGCCATGGCGGCGACCGCCAACGCGTACTATCGCGGCGCGGCCGGGCTTCCCGCCATGGGCGTCGCGTTCATGCCGTACGACGGCTTCCTCGGACCGGAGATCGACACACTCGCGATCATCGAGCAGGCGCTGTCCGATCCCGGCAGCGGGCTCGATCGCCCCGCCGCCGTCATCGTCGAGACCGTGCAGGCCGAGGGCGGAATGAACGTCGCGCGGTTCGACTGGCTGCGCGCGGTCGAGCGCCTGTGCCGTGCCTACGGCGCGCTGCTGATCGTCGACGACATCCAGATGGGTTGCGGACGCACCGGCCCGTTCTTCAGCTTCGAGCCCGTCGGCCTGTCGCCCGACATCGTGCTCCTGTCCAAGGCGTTGAGCGGCTACGGCCTGCCGTTGTCGCTCGTGCTGCTGAAGCCGGAGCTCGATTGCTGGAAGCCAGCCGAGCACAACGGGACGTTCCGAAGCAACAACCTTGCCCTGAACGCGGCGACGACGACGCTCAACACCTACTGGCAGGACGACGAGCTGCAGAACGAGGTGGCGCGCAAAGGCGGAATCCTCGGCCGGCGCCTCGCGGAAATCGCGCGCGACCGGACGATGCCCTGGCCGGTGCGCGGACGCGGCCTCGCGCAAGCCGTCGATCTCGGCTCGGGCGAGCTCGCGAAGGAGGTGCAAAAGGCGGCGTTCGATCGCGGCCTCATCATCGAGACCTGCGGATCGCGCGACCAGGTCATCAAGTGCATTCCGCCGCTCACCATCCCCGAACCGACGCTGCTGCGCGGGCTGGACATCCTGGAGGAGGCCTTCGGCGCCTGCGTGCCCGGCCGGACCGCGGAGGCCGCGCTCGAGCTTGCGGTGGCGTCATGATCGTCCGAACGCTCGACGACGCCCGCAGGTCGGAACGTTGCGTCGCCACCAGAAACTGGGAGAGCGTGCGGTTGCTGCTCAACGGCGACCGGATGGGCTTCTCGTTCCACATCACCACGATCTACGCCGGCTCCGAGACGCCGATCTGGTACAAGAATCATCTCGAGGCCGTGTACTGCATGGCCGGCGAGGGCGAGGTCGAGGTCCTCGCCGACGGCGAACGCTCGCGCACCTATGTCATCAGACCCGGGACGCTCTACGCCCTCAATGCCCATGATCGCCACAAGCTGCGGGCAACAAGCGATCTCACGCTGGCCTGCGTCTTCAATCCGGCCCTCCACGGCAAGGAAGTGCACGACGCGAGCGGCGCCTATCCGCTCGATATCAACGGCTAGCGGCCGGTCTCCCTGATTTGCGTCTGCTCCGCGCGCCGCGCGAGGGCGCCTGCGGCGGGGGCAAATCGGGCCGGCGCCGTCATCGCCGCGGACGGCAGCAGCACGTCGATGCCCTTCAACACATGGTCGCGCACGGTCTGCTCGACGCAGTCGGGCTCCTTTGCCCGAATCGTGTCGATGATCGTCTGATGCTGCCGGCCGAGAAGCTCGATCTGGTCCATCGCGGGGTCGCGGCGTCGGTACGGCCACAGCATGACGCGGATCCGCCCGATCTGCTGTTGCAGCAGCGGTTTCCCGCCCAAGGCAGTGATGTAGTCGTGAAACTCGTCATGGCGGACGAGCCACCGCGCCGGGCTTCCGTTCGATCGATCCATCCGCTGCTTGAGTTCCTCGAGATCATCGAGCTCCGATTCGCCGAAATGGTCGAGCGCATGCCGGGCGGCGAATCCCTCGAGCACGGCCGCCATTTCGACGAGTTGGACGATCTCCTCATCCGAATAGTGGGCGACCGACGCTCCGCGATTAGCGAAGGTCATGACCGCGCCGTCGGCTTCCAGGCGGCGGAGCGCATCGCGAACCGGCATCCGGCTGATGCCCAGCGCCGTGGCAACCGATTCGGCGGGGATACGCTCGCCGGGTGCGAACTCACCCGACAGGATGCTGTCGAGGATATTGTTGTACGCGAGCTCGATCGGAGAAAGCGTATTGGCCGCGGGCGTGCGGAGTCGGGTCGTTTGCATGCGGTCCTCGTCTCAAGCGGCTTCGCGTCGGCGCTCCTCGAGAGATCTCACCAAGGCGAAAACGATCGCATTGAGGCTGGCGAGTGCACATGTTGCGCAGGAGAACGTGCCGCATTTCAACGCCAATCGATTTCCGACCGACCGGTTAGCGCTCAACTTCAACGTGCTCTCGGCGACACGCGTGGTCAAGAATCCGGTGAAATATATTTCAAGATATCGCGCTGCCGCACAGCGCGCTTTTCATCCGCGCTGTGCGCAGATCGGCCTGATGCGACTCCGACGCGTCGATGAGTGATAACCGGTGCGGTGACAGTAATCGAGTGTGGTGCGTGCTGAGATCACGGCAACGCCGAAATACCACAGGGCGGCGCGACAAGGAATTTCGACTCGGGCGATCACGTCATCTGGCGCGAGGCCGTGCGGGCGGCGCGCACTACCCATGTTGGTAGCTGTCGCCGCCTGACCTCTGGGTCCAGATATATGCTGCTCGATCGCTGCGACATGATCGGCGCCATTCGGGCGAGACTTCCTCCGCGCAAAAGTCTCTCAGCAATGCAGCCGCTCAGCGCGATCTGGGCGTCGGATCGGAGGGGCGGCGGTGAGTGACACACCCGACAACAGCCACGATCATGCTCGCGTCTACAATGAGCTGAAGGCGATCGTGGTCGCCTACAGGTTTCGCCCCGGCGAGCAGCTGCTGATCGGCGAGTTGGCGGATCGGCTGCGCGTGAGCTCGACGCCGGTGCGAGAGGCGCTGATCCGGCTGCAGGCCGAAGGCCTTCTCGATCCGGTTCATCGCCGGGGCTTCTTCGCCAGGGAACTGTGCGCCAAGGAGATGATCGATCTCTATGAGTGCGCCGCCCTACTGTTGAAGCGGGCGCTGGCGCAGGGCAGGGAGGAGGACAGCAGCGACGCGTTCGGCGCACTTGCCCTCCGCGCGGCGGGGATACCCGCCATGGACGCCGAAGCCGAGACTGCCGCCGTGCCGGAAGACCGCGCACGCGAGTGCGCCGAATACCTCGAGCAGGTCTATGACAGGATCGCGCATTTGTCCCGCAACGATGTGCTGATCTCGATGGTGCGCAACATCATGGAGCGGACGCACTATGTCCGCCTCGTCGACCTCCAGGCTCCCGCCAGGTTCAACGACGTCCTTTCCGGCATCCGGGAGATCGCCGCCAGCCTGCAAGCGGGCGACGTCGACCAGGCGACAGACACGCTGGAGCGGGATTTCGAACTTGTCATCGCGAGAATGTCGGACATCATCCGGGAAGGCGTGAGCCGCGCCTATGTGTTACGCGGACCGCCGGCGCCCGCGACGAGATCGAGCGAGAGTGCGTGAAGGCGGAGTCGCTCATATCGCGGTGACGGCGGGGACGTGCCGAGTGAATTTCTGCTTCGCCCCGTCTGCAGCCCTGGCGTCGAGCTGGCGGCGGAGCCAGGCCGCCGCGCGCCGGGCCACCTCGTCAGGCGCAATGCTGTCGACGCAGCACGCCGAGCGCGGATCGCTGATCACGACCCATTCATCGAGCGTTCGGGCCCATCCGGCGCCTGGATCGATCGCGAGCAAAGGCCCGGCAAACAGCGACCGAGAGAGCGGCAGCCGCCACACGATGCCGGTCAACTCGAAGATCTGGTCGCGAGCGGTGACGGCCCATCGCTCGATCAACGGAGCCTGCTCCAGCGCGCGGGGTCCCGGCCGTCCTCCATTGCGCAACCGAGCGAGGATCAGGGCCGCGAAGGCAAGGTCGCCGCCATCAGCAAATGCCCTCTGATCTTGCCGCATGAGTCGCGCTGGTGTTCCCGGGCAGGAGCAGGGCTCCTGCGATCCAACGTCGCCAGTCGGCGGCGATCGCGTCGTCAGCACCGTACCGGACTCCGCTCGCGTGCGTCCAATAGAAATAATTCGCAATCTCATGCGCCGGCGCTATGGGCAGCAAGACCATGACGAGATCTCAGGCGCCGCCGCGACAGTTTCGCGGACGCGAGGACGCGCACGTAGCCGCACGTTTGCCGGTCATCTGCCGCGGATGAGAGGATAGCGCTCGATGGCTTCAGCCAGATGGGCGAGCAATGCAATCGCGGCCTGCGACATGACCCGGCGGGCCGGATAGATCAGGCGGATGCCGAAATTGATGATCGGCCGGAATGGCCGTTGGCACAGCCGGTGCTCGGAAAATGCCGCGGTGAACGGATCGGTCACCGCGATGCCCAGGCCCTCGGCCACCATGGCGCAAACGGCGAATGACGCCAGCGCTTCGACGCGCGGGACGAGGCGCACCTTGGCGTCGGCCAGCGTCTGTCCGAGCTGCTGCCCGACATACGTCTGCGGCGGCAAGGCGATGAAGCTATGGTCACGCAAGTCGGCCGCTTCGATGAACGCCTTGCGGCACAAGACGTGATGCGGCGGCATCACGCAGACGCAGTCGGACCGGAAAGACGAATGAATTTTCACGTTCGGATAGTCGCTCGGGACCTGGACGATCCCGACGTCGATCTGCTGGTTGGCGACCCGGTCGATCACCTCGCGCGACATCTGCGCCTCGAAGCTGACCGTCAGCGACGAATGCCGCTGCAGGAAGTCCCCGATCGCGTTCGGCACCATGCCGAAGCACAGCGCTGGCATCGCCGCAACGCGCAAGCGTCCGCGTCGCAGCTCGCGGATTTCGCATGCAATTCTGGCCAGGCGGTCGAGGCCGACATGGCTGCGGGTCACCTCCTCGAAGAAGTCGGAGCCTTCCGGCGTGATGAGCAGCCGCTTCTTGTCACGGGCGAACAGGGCGAATCCGATCTCGCGTTCGAGGTCGGCAAGACTGCGGCTGGCGCTCGGTTGCGAGATGTTGAGGAGGCGGGCGGCGGCGGTCAGGCTTCCAGCCGAGACGACCGCGTGGAAGACGTCGAGCTGATGCGGGCTCAGTCTTCTTGTCGCGCGCAGCCGCCCGGCAGGACCGGCGGCCGGCGCGCCAGCGCGCGCCACCGCGCACGGCGGGTTTGCTTCGCCTTTGCGTGCTCGGAGTATCATGTCCGTATGTGCCATCTGGCGGCGCTCCCGCGGCAATTCCATTCGGCGCCGTCGGCCCGCTTCGCTCGACCGCGCCACTCCATGATCCCCGGCGATACGGTCTTTGGGCGGCCAAGCCTCCTTTTCGGCGTGGTCCTGCGTCAGGCGACCAGTGAAAGCTGCGGATAGAGCACGGGCCCGCGGACAGCGCATCGACTTCGGACGGTCGCGAGCGTCGTCGGGCCCACGTCGATATAGGCGGCGCCGATCTCGTGTCGATGCATCCGGATCGTCGGTCCGAGCGGGGTCACCCGACAGCCGGCCAGCCTGATGACATGGTGAAAAACCTCGACGGGCATTACGCAGATGTATTTGGCGATGCCGTTGGAGATCCCGAACTCCTGGCAGCCGCAGATCAGCTCGGCGACGACGCGCCGGCGCGTGCGCCCATCGAGGTCGCGGTCGCAGCCGAACCGGGTTGCCTCCCAGATGGCGGCGCTCTGCGGCGGCGGGCCGCGGATCAGCTCCGGCCACAGCGACTGCACCATGTAGGGCCGCGTGGTGGGGATGAGCCGGGTCACGCCGCGGGCCTGACGGCGGTCATCGAGCCACACCACATACGTGGCCGCGGGGGTGTCGAACTGGTCGTATTCGAGCCCATTGTGGCTGGGCACGTCCCAATGCTGCCGCTCGACGAAAATGCGATGCCGCAGGCGGTGATGCGAGATCCATGCCTCACCGTTGAGATGCGCGGATTCCCAGCTGACGCAGACGATCGGCATGCGATGCTCGGCGACACATTCGTCCAGAGCATAAGATCAGCATCGCCGGCCGGTTGTGGAGCTATCAACCTGGGTAGTTCATGGCACGCCGACGGTAGAAACGGATTTTCGGCTTGCCGATCGGCATTGCCGGTTCTTCCACCGTTTGCGCACAAGATGATCACCATCGGCGCGGCGCTGTGCGGCGAGCGCGCACAATTTCGCCTATTTCATCCCGGGGTCCTCGGCGCGCTGATCGCAGATGGATCCTCTCCTGAATGCGCGGCGGCACGAAGCCGATGAGATCCTAAAGCTTTGAAAGAAGTGTCCGTCAGGCGTGCGCACGCCGCCTGCGCCGCTTGCGCGGCTCCTCCCGCTCCTCGATGGTGATGAACCCGCTGACCTTCAGCGCATCGTACACTGGCAGATGGATGCCGCCCGTGATGGCGTCCTCGCGCCGCCGCTCCTCCCATTTCGCCACGAGCCAGCGCGATCGCGCCAGAATCGCCCGCATGGCCTCGACATGAAGCCCCGCCGCCGCGATATCGCGGCGGCAATCCTCAATGAGACGTCGGGCAATCGCTTCGACGATAGGGGTTGGCTCGGCCACGCGACACCACTACCCGGCCGGGTTTCGAACAAAATTCTCCCCGCCAAATAAGTATGCCGCAAGTTCAGCTCAATGGCCACCCGCCCCCGCGGCAGGCGCCGCCGGCCGCTTCATGGCGAGGCCGCCCACTGCGATCGCCACGAATACCACCGTCAGCATCAGAAAGACGTCGGCGAACGCCATCACGGCGGCCTGCTGGTGCACGAACTGGGTGAGCTGCTTGAGCGCCATCGCGGGAGCGTCGCTGCTCAAATTCTGAAACCGGGCCGTCATGTTGGCGAGCGTCTCGACCGCGACGCCGCGGCTCCAGCCGACCGCCTCGTGCAGGCGGGTGATGTGCAGGTCCATGCGGTCGTCGAGCACGGTGTTGAGCGCCGCGAGGCCGACCGCGCCGCCCATGTTGCGCATCAGGTTGAACAGGCCGGACGCGTTCTTGACCCGCTCGGGCGCCAGCGTGCCGAGCGCCACATTGGTGATCGGCACGATCGCCAGCATCAGGCCGATGCCGCGAAAGATCTGCGGCCACAGCAGCTCCCAGAAGTCCCAGTCCTTGGTCACCCAGGTCATCTGCCAGGTGCCGAGCGCGAAGAACAGGAATCCGGCGATCAGCACGAAGCGCGGATCGGTCCGGCTGCTGAGCTGGCCGGCGATCGGCGCGGTGAGGAACATGGCGAGGCCCGATACGAACAGGGTCTCGCCGATCATCAGCGCGTCGTAGCCGCGGATCTGGCCGAGATAGAGCGGGTAAATGTAGGTCAGGCCGTAGAGCCCGATGCCGAGAATGAACGAGAAGACGCTGCCGAGCGCGAAGTTGCGGTTGGCGAAGGCGGAGAGATCGACGATCGGCTCGCGCGCCATGAACACGCGGGCAAAGAACACGACGGCCGACACGGCCGAGATGGCGGCGAACAGCGCGATGGTGTCGTCCTGCAGCCAGTCATTGCGCGGCCCTTCCTCGAGCACGTATTCGAGCGCACCGAGGAAACCCGCCATCGACAGCAGACCCCACCAGTCGAAGCGCTCGAGCAGCGAAAAGTTCGGCTTGTCGAAGTCGATCAGCGCGAGCGCCGCGGCCGTGACCGCGATGCCGGGCAGCACGTTGATGAAGAACAGCCAGTGCCACGAGAACGAGTCGGTGAGCCAGCCCCCGATGGTCGGGCCGATGGTCGGCCCGAGCGTCGCGACGAGGCCGATCAGAGGCGTGATCATCACCTGCTTCGAGCGCGGAAAGACCGTGTAGGCGCTGGCAAACACGGTCGGGATCATCCCGCCGCCGATGAAGCCCTGGATGGCGCGCCACACGATGATCTCGTTGATCGAGCTCGAGAAGCCGCACATCACGCTGGCGGCCGTGAACCCTGCCGCCGCGATCGCGAACAGG
>Ga0066903_100006640_pt1 | contig 10333 bp, 10 predicted proteins | sample PanSoiMetaGPlot1_FD_67491 | JGI IMG/M metagenome (GOLD analysis project Ga0066903, IMG submission 67491) | Tropical forest soil microbial communities from Panama analyzed to predict greenhouse gas emissions - Panama Soil - Plot 1 (version 2) | ecosystem: Environmental > Terrestrial > Soil >... | reverse complement strand
GCTGGGCTGCCGTTGCGAAAGCAAGGTGTTGGGCCACTGTTGGAGGCTCTTGCGTCGCGATTGAGAGTGAGAGCGACGATTTCGCTCCGCCGTGACGACGAGGTAGGCGGCTCCCAACGCTTGGGGAGGAGCTGAGCGAGGGGGTCTAGCCCTTAGGAGTTCTTGAATTTGACGTGCTCGTCAACACGCAAGGGGACGAGTTCACGGGCACACGACCGCCATGGCTCTTGAGCATTGGCGTTTTCAGGTCAATGCCCGATAGGCGGATTTCGGATCCCAGAACAGACTAATACTGAGCGTAGCTGCGGCTCCGGACCCACGGTGGTTGCTGTGGCTTGGACCTTGAGCCTTTGCTGCCAGCCCGCCAGTTGGATCAGCGGGGTGATGCATGAGGTTACGAGAATTGCTTGCTAGCCCCGAAGCCCGAAACTTGCGACCACTGATTGGAGCATGTTCAAGAGTAGTGAAAGGGACGCTCGTGAACCCATTCCCCCTCGACATTTTTACAGAGCCCACTGACGTTAATCCCGACACGCTGGCGAATCTCGGGCCGTTACGCCCATTGGCCGGCGTCTGGCAAGCAAAGAAAGGCATGGACGTGAACCCGAAGGCTGGGGGACCCGAACGACGTGTCTTTATCGAGACGAATCACATCCATCCAATCGATCCGCAGACCAACGGCCCCCAATTGTTTTATGGTTTGCGTTATCACATTCACATCAATACCGCCGAAGAGGAAATCACCTTTCACGAACAGGTCGGCTATTGGTTGTGGGAGCCGGCCACGGGTCTCCTGTTGCAGACGCTGGCGATCCCGCGTGGACAAGTCGCGCTGGCCGCCGGTCATGCGAGCGCCGAGGACAAGAGCTTCTACGTTCAGTCGACGCGTGGAGCGACCAACTACGGCATCTGCTCTACCGATTTTCTGGACCAATCCTTCCGTACCGACGCCTATCGGATCGACATCACCTGCAATGCCGACGACTCGTGGTCCTATGTCACGCATACGCGTCTTGGTGTGCACGGCGACAAGCAGACGTTCGATCACACCGACCGGAACACCCTGCGTCGGATCGGGCCGCCGCAGCCGAACCCGCTCGCGCGTATTTTGGCGGGACGTAAATCCGCTCCGTAGGGAGCGTGATCAATGCCTGCGTGATCCATGCGTACGGGACCGCCCATTACGTCGAGAACTATCGGCAACACGAAGCTACGCTTCCTGGACTGTTCCGGGGTGATCATTTTGCCGAGGTCTCGCTGAGCCAGTGGCTCGCCTTCACGCCGCACACGTTGCTGTGGGCGCATCTCAATGTGGACGAGACGGTCCCTGGCCGATATTTCCAAGCGCAAGACCCCGATGGTAGCTGGTGATATTCCAATGCAGAGGGGACGTGAGTCCGCTTATGACCATCGCGCCTCTCGGGGATACACCGGATAGACGGCCACGATCCTCCAGAGCATTCTACGTTGGCTCCTGGTTGCGTTGCGTTGGTCGTTGCCTACCCAGAGGCTATCGCGTTATCGCGCATGCCCAGTCGTTCCTCCCACGTCTCGGATGGCCACCATACGAAATCCAAATCTAATGGCTTTCGGCTGAGCTGAAAGTCGCTGCGACACAAGGAGACCAGATCGTGATGGACAGGCGCTCCTTTTCCGCCACCCTGGCTACCGCCATGGCGGCTTCAATGATCTCGGCGCGAGGCCTGGTCGCCAATGCTCAAGCGACCAAAGCCAGCAATATCGTGCTGGTCCATGGCTTGTTCGCTGATGGTTCGTGCTGGACGGAGGTCATTCCGCGGCTGCAGGAGGTCGGCCTCAATGTCACCTCGGTTCAGAACCCTTTGACGACATTTCCGGACGCGGTCACCTATACGCAGCGGGTATTGGACCGACAGGACGGTCCCACCGTCCTCGTTGGTCACTCCTTTTCGGGAATGATTGTCACTCAAGTGGGCGTGCATCCGAAAGTGTCGGCGCTCGTTTACGTCGCCGCACGCGCGCCCGATGCAAACGAAGACTATACGGCGCTGGCCAGCACCTATCCAACCCCACCGGCGACGGCCGGTATCGTCTTCGATGGCGACGAGGGGCGTCTTACCGAGGAAGCGTTCCTTCGCGATTTTGCGGGCGACTTACCCAAGGTGCGCGCCAAAGTGCTCTTTGCCGTACAAGAGCCGTTTCAGAAGGCCCTTCTGACAGCAAAGACGACGCAAGCGGCCTGGCGCTCCAAGCCAAGCTTCTATGCGGTAGCAACAGAAGATAGGACCATAAATCCAGACCTTGAGCGCTTCATGGCCAAGCGCATGGGCGCAAAAACGATCGAACTCAAATCAAGCCATCTGCCGATGTTTTCCCATCCAGAAGCCGTCACGAGCCTTATTCTGGAAGCGGCCCAGCATAGATCCTCAGGCTAGCTTTAAAGATCGACCCCCGCGCGGGCTTATGGACGACCCAGGCGGTCCAAGGCTGTGCGCGCCGAATTCACGTCCGTCTACCTTGGCATCGCTCCCCAAAGCCAAAAAGCGTGGCGTGAAATGTGCGGGGCGGAGCCGCGCAAACTAGGGCCCAGTGGGCATTTGCTGCAAAACCGGCGCCCGTCATCCTTCGGTTAAAGCGATCTTCTGAAACGACTAGAGGGCCTCAGGCGTCAGATCAAGCTGGTCGGCGAAATGGCAGCGCACGAAATGACCTGGTGCCGGCTCGCGCAGAGCAGGGGTCTCTTGCCGGCAGCGCTCCTGGGCGAAGCTGCAACGCGGATGGAAATAGCAACCGCTGGGTGGGTTCGCGGGGCTCGGCACCTCGCCCTTGAGTGTAACCTCCCCCACGCGAATACGCGGATCGGGCACCGGCACGGCGCGCATCAGAGCGGCAGTGTAGGGATGGCGCGGCCGCGTGAATAAAGTGTTGGTCGGCGCCAACTCGACGAGTTGACCGACGTACATCACGGCTACTCTGTCCGAGATGTGCCGCACCACAGAGAGATCATGGGCAACGAATAAAAAGGTCAAACGCAGGCGTTCTTGCAATTCGAGCAATAGATTGAGGACTTGAGCCTGCACCGACACGTCGAGCGCGGAGACGGGTTCGTCGGCGACGACCAAACGGGGATTCGTAGAAAGCGCGCGGGCTATGCCGATCCTCTGGCGCTGCCCTCCACTGAAGGCATGCGGGAAGCGATGCATGAATTCGGCCCGCAAGCCAACCAAACCCAACAATTCGGCGACGCGGTCCATGCGCGCGTTGCGATTTGCCATGCCGTTGACCAACAACGGCTCGCCGACGTTGTCGAACAAGGTCATCCTCGGATTGAGGGAGCCGAAGGGATCTTGAAAAATCAGCTGGATTTCGGCGCGCAATGGTCGCAGCTGTTCGCGAGACATTGAGGCAAGATCGACGATCTCCCCGTGCATGCGCCGAAACCATATTTGCCCCGATGTCGGCTCGATGGCGCGCAGGATGCAACGCGACGTAGTGGTCTTGCCGCAACCACTCTCACCAACAAGGCCAAGTGTCTCGCCTTCGTGGACATCGAAGGTTACGTCGTCGACGGCCCGCACCTCGCCAACCGTCTTGCGAAACACCCCCGCTGTGACCGGAAAGATCTTTTGCAAATTGCGAACTTGAAGAAGCGGCTTGGATGGTGCTCCAGACATGTGCGCCGTCATGCTCAATCCGTCTTCGCCTGATACAGAAAACAGCTTACCGACTGGCCATCGCCAAGCGGTTGAAGACTAGGCACCTGCTTGGAGCAGGTGATGGCGATCACCTCGTCGCAGCGCGGGTGATAGGGGCAGCCCGTCGGGCGATTGAACGGGTGTGGCAGTGTTCCGGAAATGGTCGGCAACGCCACCCGCGTCTTTGCCGCAATGCTTGGGATCGAACGCAAGAGCGCGCGTGTGTAGGGATGTTTTGCGGCATGGAAGATGGTATCGACAGCGCCCTGCTCAACAACACGACCCAGGTACATTACTGTCACGTCATTGGCCATTTGTGCGATCACGCCCAAATCATGGGTGATGAAGATGATGGCCGTGCCGTGTTTGCGTTGCAACTCGCGCAATAGTGCGAGAACCTGAGCCTGCGTCGTCACATCGATGGCTGTTGTTGGCTCGTCCGCAATCAGCAGGCGCGGCTTGCAGCTAAGAGCCATTGCGATCATCGCCCGTTGCCGCAAACCTCCCGACATCTGCCATGAATAGGCATCAACGCGCTGTTCCGGCATGGAAATGCCGACGTCCCGGAATAGGTCGACGACGATGTCGCGCGCGTCGTGCTTGCTCAATTTGCCGCCATCGGCTCGCCACTTGAATTGATGCAGTTGGATGGCCTCGATGATCTGGTGCCCAATGGTGTGAACCGGACTAAATGCCGCCATTGGTTCTTGCGGTATCAATCCGATTTCCGCGCCACGAATAGCGCGCATCTGTGCCCCATGACGAGGCAATTTGGCGAGGTCGATGATGGCAGCGTCCTGCCCCCCAGCGTGCTGCGCGCCGCCGCGAAACAGAACCTCGCCTTTGTCTATACGTCCAGGCTCGTCCACCAACTGCAGAATGGCGCGCATCGTGACGCTTTTGCCGCAACCGCTTTCACCGACGATGCCCATCACGCGTCCGGGCAGCACGTCAAAACTGACGCCATCGACGGCTTTCACCACCCCCTCGGGCAAGCCGAAAGTGACATGAAGATCACGCACACTGAGAAGGGGCGCGGTCATCACAGGCTCATTTGCTGTAGGGATCGGACGCGTCGCGCAGTCCATCTCCAACAAGGTTGAACGCGAGAACAGCGACAATGACGAGCAGTCCGGGGATCAATAGCCAAGGGGCCAGCGCCAAGGTTTGAATATTCTGCGCTTCCTGAAGCAGCACTCCCCAGCTAATGGCCGGAGGCCTAATCCCCAAACCAAGGAAGGAAAGCGAGGTCTCGTTGATAATCATCGCCGGAATGGCGAGCGACGATGTGGCAATGATGTGACTCAAGAAGGTTGGCACCATGTGCCGCAGTATGATGCGCGAGCGACTGCAGCCCGCGAGTTCTGCGGCGAGGACGAAATCCTCTTCCCGCAGGGCGAGAAAGTGGCCGCGCACTTCCCGCGCCAAGGTGGTCCAACCGATCAACGACAGGATCACCGTAATCGCAAAAAACACCTGCAGCGGTGTCCAATCGCGTGGCAGCGCGGCAGAAAGTGCCAGCCAAATCGGAATCGTCGGAACCGATTGTAGCAATTCTATCAGACGTTGGATGAACTGATCGATCCAGCCGCCGAAATAGCCAGACGCACCACCCAGCACGATGCCGAGAATTATACTGAGCATCACGGCGACCAGTCCGATGGTCATGGACGTCTGGGTGGCGTGCATGATGCGCGACCACTGATCGCGCCCCAGGCGGTCCGAACCCAGCAAGAATATGCGCTGGTTCTGATCGCGTGGACCCACCAAATGCAGTGTGCTTGGTATCACCCCCAGGATTCGATATTCTTTTCCCGGAACAAAAAAGCCAACGCGCACCTTTTGCGACGGATCTGTCCGCCACTCCATGCGCAAAGTAGTCGGATTGCGCTTGCCAACGATAGCCGGCACCCACGGATCAAATCTACCACTATCAAGCAGATTGATGCCCTGGACCGGAATGAAGGCTTGCCGAGCCTCGGTCAGTTCAGGATCTTGTGTGGAAAAAAAATCGGGGCACAGCACAACGGCATACATAACCAGCAGGACACCGGCACTGAACATGGCCAGCCGATGTTTCCGGAAGCGCCACCATACGAGCGTCCAGTTGGATGCCACCGAAATCCGCTCTTCGGACTCAGCGCCTTTAACCGTCATTGTGGTCATGTCACTTGCCCATCCGGATGCGCGGATCCAGAACCGCGAGCAGGATGTCCGACAGCAACGTCCCGACAATCGTCAAGAAGCAGTAAATCAGTAGGATCGCGCCAGCGAGATACATATCCTGATTGATCAAGGCGCGTAGCAGTAACGGGCCGATGTTGGGTAAGTTCATCACGGTCGCGACAATGAGACTGCCAGAGAACAGCTGCGGCAAGTACCAGCCGATGGTGCTAACCAGGGGATTAAAGGCCAGCCGCACCGGGTAGCGCATGACGACACGCCATTCCGGCAGGCCCTTGGCACGCGCCGTGGTCACATAGGGCTTATTGAGCTCGTCGAGCAGATTGGCGCGCATCACGCGCGTTAGGCGGGCGGTACCTGCGACAGCGAGCACCAAGGAGGGAAGCCAGATGTGCTTCAAGAGATCGATGAACTTGGCAAAACTCCACGGCTGCCCGACCATTTCGGACGAGAACAGGCCGGTCACGCTAATATCAAAGTAAGAAAAGGCCACCCACATCAGGACAAGCGCCAACATGAAATTGGGTGTGGCGACACCCACGTAGTTTACGACCGTCAAGATGTAGTCGAGCACTGAGCGTTGGTGGGTTGCCGCATAGATTCCCGCAGGTATGGCAATTGCCCACGTGAGTACGAAACTGAATAGGGCCAAGGCAAGCGTGAGCCCAAGTTGCTCGCGGATCAGGTCGATATTGGGTCGCTGGTATTCAAGCGATAGACCAAGGTCGCCATGCAGAAGGTTCACTATCCACCTGTAGTATTGGACGACAACAGGCTGATCGAGGCCATACTGCATACGCAATGCTTCCAACTGCTCGAGATTAACAGATGACCCCGATGATGCCAGCGTTGCGGCGTACGAGGTCAAGAAGTCACCAGGTGGGGCCTGAACGATTGCAAATATCATCACTGAGAAAATCGCCATGAGTAGCGGTAACAACATCAAACGCTGTATGATAAAGCGAGCCATGTGATTTCTCAATTTCCATCGAAGTTCACGCACGCGCCTGAGCGCGTGCGTGCGACCCCCAGATTAGCGCTGATAGAAGAACTGCTCGGGGCGTGCATTGCCCGGTGTCCGAAGCGGCCAGTCATTTCCCAGCTCCGCCGGAACGTTCCTCATTTTGTTATTGACGACCACCACGCCTTGAATCATGGGAGTAAGGCCGACAATGCCAAGCTCGTAGATCTGGTCTGCCCATATCTTAAAGAGCTCCTGAGCTGCTTTGATCTGGCCTTCAGTCCCCACGGTGCGTGCAGTGTCCACCAGTTCGATGATCTTCTTGACTTCGGCTGTCGGCTCGACACCTTCCTTACCCATGCTATTGTACCATTGTGTGTACAGAGGTCCGAGCGTGAGGATCACAGAATTCCGCACGTCAACCTTTGCATTGCCCGTGAAAGGAAAGGCCGTCGTATCATCGTTCCAAATCTCCGTCATGAGATCATTTGAATCGCGCAACTTGAAATGCAATGCGCGTTCACGGATCTGGACAATCGTCTTGATGCCGACTTTTTCCCAGTCCTTCGCTACGAGTTGCGCCACGTCAGGCCACGGCCCGAATGCGGGCACAACGCTTATTTCAAGTGTGGCAGCCTTGCCATTTGATAGCAGGCGGATGCCTTGGGCATCGCGCTTGGTGAGACCAAGATCATCCAGCAATTTGTTGGCTTTCGCGGTGTCATAGGCAATGAATTTCTTAGCGTACTCGTCGCCTGGGAAATACGGGTGCCACGGAGCCGGAACGCCTTGGCGAGCTTCGCCAAGACCAAGAAATGCAGATTCCTTGATTTGATCGCGATTGATGGCGTGCGACATCGCAATGCGGAACTCTCTTGTAGCCATCAGTCGCCCCATTTCCGGATCGGCCTTGTAGGTTTGGTTGAACATCACGACCGCATCTGCACCACCGAACGTGGGCCACGTGAGAACCTTGTACTTCCCAGCCTTCTCCTGATCCTTGAAGACCGGATAGTTGTTCATCTGGATGTGGCGCTCCTGGATGTCAAAATCTCCTGCGATAGCTGCGAGGTTTAAAGCTTGGATATCGGCAAAATACGTGAACCGTATTTCATCGATATAAGGGAGCTGGTTGCCTTCCTTGTCGACGCCAATAAAATATGGGTTGCGGCGGAGCGTGAAGACGGGGTCGCTGACCCGGCTTGTCGGAGTCCACGCGGCCATCGTCGGACGCTCAGCATTCTCAGGGGGCGCGTTGCGGTTGGCGAATAATTCGGTCCAGGTCTTGAAGCCTGCAACCTGGATTGCCTTGTCGAGATCCTCCTTGCTCGTATAGGCGGGATGGAATTTCTTCAAGTAGTGCGCGGGCAAGAACGCCGCATACGTACGATCAGCGCCATCGGCCGCGACCAAGGCCGTCAAGAACAAGGTTGCCGGCTCTTTGAACACGAACTTGACCGTAAAATCGCCGGCCCGTTCGACAACGGCTGGGGTGCCATCCGCGTTACGCATCCAACCGGGCAGGGTCGGCGTCAAATCCTTGTTTAGGAGCACATCCTTGTACCAGAACTGGATGTCATCGGCCGTGAAGGGCGCGCCATCGGACCACTTGGCACCTTTGCGGAGCGAGATCGTCCAGGTTCTGAAATCGGTCGAGGGTTCGGCCCCGGCCGCAATCTTGGGCTCGATCTTACCGCCGTCGGGTGAGAAGCGGAACAGTGAGTCGAAGACCACGCGGACATAGTTGTTGGCGTCGGACGGACCAAGGAACGCTCGACGCCAGACACCACCGTATTGGCCCACACTTTTCACGGGAACAAGCAGCGGCTCCTCTGGCAGGCGCAATTCGACAGCCGGCAGCTTGCCGGCCTTCACTTGCTCGGTAAGTGCCGGAGCCTCTTGGTATTTGGCCGACTGGGCCTTGGCCGAGGAGACTACTGCGAGCCCCGACAGTAGCCCGAAGCCGAGCACAAGGGCACCACGCCGTTGAAGCTTGAAACCCATATATTCTCCTCCCGTGGTTGATCGTTTCCTCTTCTGCCGATTGGCAGTTCCGCGCCTCTTTCGCAGCCGCAACTATGCGACCCCCGGACCGCTAGTCTTGCCGTCGCCTTGATGTTGCAAATTGTCCGGCAAACTGACAAGCCGGCAAATGTCACCTTTGGTAGATCGTGATCGCAGTCTCAGCTCGTGCCTGTTGGTTGTGGATTGGGCTTCTAGGCTTTAGCTCGTCCTTGGTGATGTTGGATCTGCCGTCCCGAGGATCCTGCGCAGAACCATTGGCGGAGCCCAATGTTCAGATTAGCATGCAATGCTGCGCGCCGGCTTTATTTCGAACTATGGAGGAGATTCCCATGAACGAGCACATCGAGGGATCCCGTTTGGTTCCTGCAGAAGTGACGCAACTAGAGTGGCAGGCGCGTATCGATCTCGCCGCAGTGTATCGACTGTGCCACCACTACGGCTGGGGCGAGCTGATCTACAATCACTGCTCCATGCGCGTGCCAGGGGAGCCGAACAAAATGCTGATGAAGCGGCACGTCGACATGTGGCACGAGGTGACGGCATCTAATCTCGTCAAAGTAGACATTTATGAGGATCTTGACGAGCGCTCCGGGGTTAATCGGCCCGGTTTCACTCTCCACGGTGGGTTGATGGCGGGTCGACCTGACGTCAATTGCGCCGTCCACATCCACGGCGAAACCGGCATGGCAATCTCTGCCCTCAAACACGGCTTGCGAATGCTCTCGCAGCAAGCCGTCCGGTTCTATCGCCGCGTGGGCTATCACTACTATGAAGGCATCACGGAGGATTTCGGCGAGCGCGCACGCATCCTGGCGGCCTTGGGCCAGAATCGCGCCCTGATTATGCACAACCACGGGCTCGTCACTGTCGGGCGTACTGCTCGGGAGGCTTTCGTGTTGATGAAATATCTAGTGAGCGCAGCCGAGATCCAACTGCGTCTGGAGGCGACCGGCGCGGAGTTGATCGAGATTCCTGCTTCGATTTGCGAAAAGACTGCCGCGCAGTTCGAAAGCCACGATGCTGGCCGCGGGGGCGCCGACTGGCCAGCCTACATGCGGCTGCTTGATACCATCGATTCTGGTTACAAAGAATAGGACAACCAAGCTCCTGGTCCCCGGTGCAATGTGCTGACTGTTCATCGACAAGTCCAGGACACGGAGCGAAGAATGAATTCGCGAAGACTTCATAAGAGGAAGCGAACGTCATGCTGGTTAGGCACCGCCAAGATTGTGGCGTTTTGTGCGACGCGCGATAGCACCAGGTCTCGTGCGTTCTATGAGGGTGTGCTCGGGCTCACCATGGTCGAGATATGATCCCTACGCCTGCGTCTTTGACGCAGGCGGTGTGCAGCTACGGATACAGAAAGTGCGTCCCCGAAAGCATGCATCCTAGGCGCGAGCAACCTCGACTTTGGCGCGATAATCTGCCTCCGGTCAGAACTGCATCGCCGGACGTGAGATGATTGCCGACCCATCCATCGCGAATCCAG
>Ga0066903_100006639_pt1 | contig 10333 bp, 12 predicted proteins | sample PanSoiMetaGPlot1_FD_67491 | JGI IMG/M metagenome (GOLD analysis project Ga0066903, IMG submission 67491) | Tropical forest soil microbial communities from Panama analyzed to predict greenhouse gas emissions - Panama Soil - Plot 1 (version 2) | ecosystem: Environmental > Terrestrial > Soil >... | reverse complement strand
ACGGTGGCGCTCGCCGTCGGGCTCAAGCGCTGGTTCGAGGACCCGATCATCGGCGGGTCGATCAAGGAGTTCGCGACCGGCATGCGCGACCTCGCGCTCGGCACGCGCCGCCTGCAGACCGGTCTCGTCCGCACCTATGCGCTCGCGATCGCCGCGAGCCTCGTCGTCCTCACGGTCGTCTTCGTGGCGGTGCGCTAGGTGGGCTGGCTGACGACTAGCCTGATCCTGCTGCCCCTCGGGGCAGCACTTCTGGTCTGGCTCTTCCCCTGGGACCCGTTCACGGCCGGCGCGATCGCCCTGCTGGCCGCGTTCGGCGAGGTCGGCCTCTGGATCGAGTGCCTGTTCCGGTTCAACTTCGACAAGGGCGGCCTCCAACTCGACCAGCGGACAAGCTGGTTCAGCGACCTACACGTGTCCTACCACGTCGGCATGTACGGGTTCTCCCTGTGGCTCGTCGGGCTGACGGTGGTGGTGCAGGCCGCGGCGATCATCTACGCGTTCTGGGCCGGCCGCACAGGCGCGCGCGCGTACTTCGGGCTGATGCTGCTGCTGACAGCCGCAATCGTGGGTGTCTTCACCGCCCAGGACCTGTTGCTCTTCTACGTCTTCTGGGAGGCGATGCTGATCCCGCTCTACGTCCTGATCGGCGTCTGGGGCGGCCCGGGGCGGCTCGGCGCGACGATCAAGTTCTTCATCTACACGATGGCGGGCTCGCTGCTGATGCTCGCCTCGATCATCGTGCTCGGGCTCTCACAGGGCACGTTCGACCTGACAGCGACCTATCAGAGCTCGAGCGACTGGATCTTCCTGGGCTTCGTGGCGGCGTTCGCCGTCAAGGCGCCGCTCTTCCCGCTGCACGGCTGGCTGCCTGACGCCTACCGCGAGTCGCCGGCCGAGGTCTCCGCGGTGTTGAGCGGCCTCGTCTCGAAGGCCGCAATCTACGGCTTCATCCGGATCGCGATCACCAAGTTCCCTGAGCCGACGAAGGACTTCCGGACGGTGATCCTCGTGCTCGCGGCGATCGGGCTCATCTACGGGTCGCTGCTCGCCTTCCGGGCGCCCGACATCCGCGGGGTGATCGCCTACTCGTCGCTTGCGCAGCTCGGGTTGATCACCTTCGGCGTCTTCGCCGTCAACGACCTCGGGCTCAACGGCGCCGTCCTCCAGATGGTCAACCACGGGCTGATCTCGGCGGCGCTCTTCCTGCTCGCCGGCGGGATCGAGCGGCGGGCGACGACAGGTGACTTCAGCCGCCTCGGCGGCTTCGCGCGCGGCCGTCCCCTGCTCGCGACCGTCCTGATGACGACGGGCATCATCGGCCTGGCCGTGCCGGGCTCCTCCGCGTTCGCAGGCGAGTTCGAGATCCTGGCGGGCGTTTTCTCGGTCGACTGGGGCTACGCCGTCGTCGGGGCCGTCGCGATCGTGCTGGCGGCGATGTACATGCTGCGGCTGATCTCGGCGGTGCTGCACCAGTCGCCCGGCCCGGCGGTCTCGCCGCAAGCCCTCGACCTGCGGCCGGCCGAGCTGAGCGCGGTCGTTCCGCTGGTCGCGTGCCTGCTCGCGCTGTCGGTCTGGCCGGCGGCGATCACGCAACGTTCGTTCACGAACGACCAGGGGTCCAAGGACGTCAGCACGCAATTCGAGGCGGCGAAGTGATCAAGACGCCGCACGTCGACTGGTTCGCCCTCGCGCCGGAGCTGTTCCTGCTCGGCGCCGCCGGCGTCGCACTGATGGCCGCCGTATTGCTTCCCCGTCGCATCCGGCGCGACGTTGGAGCGCTCGCGGCAACGGCGGGCTTCACCGGCGCGTTCGTGTACGCGATCCTGATCTACGTCCACACGCCGGAGGTGCAGAGCGTCATCGCCGACTCCGTGCGCCGCGACCGCTTCGGCGCGCTGGCGCAGGTGATCGTCTGCGGCGCCGGCCTGCTCACCGTCGGCGTCGCCTTCGGGGGGAGAATGCGCGAGCACATCGCGGAGTTCTACGCGCTGCTCGCCGCGGCCGGGGCAGGCATGTGCTTCTTCGTCACGGCGAACAACCTGATGACCCTCTTCCTGGGGCTCGAGTGGTTCTCGATCTCGCTCTACATCCTCTGCGCGATCGATCGCGAGCTCGAAGGCTCGCTCGAGGCGGGGCTCAAATACCTGATCATCGGCGGCTTCGGCTCAGCGGTGCTGCTGTTCGGCTCGGCGCTGGTCTACGGCGCGACCGGCGAGATCGCCTTCAACAAGATCGCGGATGCGATCTCGGCGCAGCACCTGACCGGCGACGCGCTGCTCGTCGCAGGGCTGGCGATGCTCATCGTCGGGCTCGGGTTCAAGGCCTCGGCGGCGCCGTTCCACCAGTGGACGCCGGACGTCTACGAGGGCGCGCCCACGCCGGTGACGGGCTTCATGGCGGCGGCGACGAAGACGGTCGCCCTCGTCGTGACGCTGCGGATCCTGCGCACCGCGTTCCCGCAGGAGGCGCACCTCTGGACGATCGCGCTCGCGGTGATCGCCTGCGCGTCCCTGGCGATCGGGAACCTCGCCGCGCTGGCGCAGCGCAGTGTCAAGCGGATGCTCGCCTACTCGTCGATCTCACACGCCGGCTTCATGCTGATCCCGATCGCGTCGGACAATGCGCTCGGCGCCCGCGCGCTCCTCTACTACCTGATCCCGTACTCGGCGCTCTCGATCGGCGCGTTCGCGGTCGTCGCCGCTCGCGAGCGGGAGCTCGCGGCGCCGGTGACGCTCGACAACCTCGCCGGCATGGGCTGGGAACGCCCGCTGCTCGGCGTGGCGATGTGCACGTTCATGTTCGGATTCGCCGGCCTACCGCCGACCGGAGGGTTCGTCGGCAAGTTCTACGCCTTCTCGGCCGCGTACGAGCACGGCTGGACGTGGCTCGTGATCGTCGGCGTCGTCGCGACGGCAGTCAGCCTCTACTACTACCTCGCGGTCATCCGAGCGATGTACATGCGCCCGGCCACAGAGCTGCAGCTCGGCGCGGCCGCGCCGGTCGCCGGCGGCGCGCCTCCACGGGACGCGATGTTGCAGGCCTCGGTCGTGCTCTCGCTCGCCGTGGTCGTCGGCTCGTTCATCGCGGTCGAGCCCCTGATCCACGTCGCGAAGCTCGCGGCCGAGTCGCTGCCGTTCTAGGAGGGACTGTCCCCGAACGGGGACTGTCCCAATAAACGGCTGTTGGGACGGACCCCTGCCGGGTCAGTCCCTGCGCAGTTCGGCGGCAAGCGCTCCCAGCGCCTGCAGGCAGAAGACGACGACGCAGGCGATCAGGGCTGACCGCGCCAACGCCGGCACGGACGGGTCGCCGACGGCCGGGGCGCGCGCGGCGGTTGCAACGAGCAGCAGGGCGAGGACGACCGCCCAGCCGTAGGAGTGCCCGGGAGCCCTCTTGCCGTCCAGCCGCTCGGAGACGCTGCGCAGCCCGGCAATCGCCGTCACGGGCACGGCGAGGAGCAGGAAATCGAAGGCGATCGTGTGAGCGCCGAGATGGTCGGCGAGGGCCGCTGCGAGTACGAGGGCGATCGGGGCCAGTCGATTGATCCTGGCCGATTCGTCGGACGGCGCAGGTCTCCTGCGTGGTTCGTTACCCTCGCGCCACTCAACGACGAGGAGTACGAATGCCGGATGTTTCCGTCACCTGGCTCGGCCACGCCGCCTTCCGCGTCGACAGCCCGAACGGAAAGCGGGTCTACATCGATCCCTGGCTCGACAACCCGAAAGCCCCCGACGGCGAGCAGGAGCCCGAGCGCGTTGAAGTCGTCGCCGTCACGCACGGGCACGACGACCACGTCGGCAGCACTGTCGAGATCTCGAAGCGATTCTCACCCGAGATCGTCGCACTGGTGGAGCTGAAGAGCTGGCTCGGCGACCAGGGCGCCAACGTCGGCCAGGTGCCCGGCCCGAACAAGGGCGGGACGGTCGACCTCGACGGCATCAAGTTCACGATCGTGAATGCCTTCCACTCGGGCGCGACCCCCGACGGCAGCTACGGCGGCGAGCCGTGCGGAATCGTGATCACCTTCGAGAACGGCACCGCCGTCTACTTCGCCGGAGACACGTGCGTGTTCGGAGACATGCAGCTGATCGGGCGGATCTATCGGCCCGACGTCGCGGTGCTGCCGATCGGCGGCCACTTCACGATGGATCCCCGCGAAGCGGGCGTCGCGCTCGAGCTGCTCGGCGCACGCCAGTGCATTCCGTGCCACTACGGCACTTTCCCGCTGCTCGCCGGCACGCCTGACGAGCTGCGACAGCAAGCGCCTGACGGCGTCGAGATCCTGGAGATGCAGCCAGGGGAGACGATCACGGTTTAGTGTCGACCCCCGCCCGCCCATCTCGCACTCGCGGAGCTGATCGGACGGTGATCGGTTGAGGGAACGCTGGTTCGGCGCGACCGGCAGGCGCGTGCCGGAGCTGGCCCTCGAGGGCGACCCGGTCGTGCCGCTCGACGAGGCGCTCGTGTTCGACGACGTCGGCGACGACAAGGCGCTCCACCGGGCGCACGAGGAGGGGACGCCGGTGGTCGTGCGCGCGGACTCGGTGGAGAAGATCGTCGCCGCGCTGAAGCGGCCTGAGGTCGCTTCCGTGCTCGTTCCTGCAGACAAGCCCGAGCTGCTCGAGCTCGACCTTCGGGAGCTGACCTATGGCTGAGATCGTTGCCACGTACTCGATCGCGGCCTGCGATCTCGAGGCCGGCCAGTGGGGTGTGGCGACGCAGTCGAAGTTCCTCGCCGTCGGCTCGGTCGTTCCCTGGGCCGAGCCGGAGGTCGGGGCGATCGCGACCCAGGCCTACGCCAACCCGCGCTATGGCTCGGAGGGCCTGGCCCTGCTCCGCGACGGGTTGAGCGCAGAACAGGTGGTTGAGCGCCTGACCTCGGCGGACGAGGGCCGCGACCACCGCCAGCTGGGCGTCGTCGACCGGGAAGGCCGCAGCGCGAGCTTCACGGGCGATGAATGCCTCGAATGGGCGGGCGGCAGGACCGGCACCTGCTACGCGGCGCAGGGAAACATCCTCGTCTCGGCCGCGACGGTCGACGCGCTCGCTGAGACGTTCGAGGGCTCGAGCGGCCCGCTGGCCGAGCGGCTGCTCGACTGCCTCGATGCCGCGCAGGCAGCCGGCGGCGACCGGCGCGGCCAGCAGTCCGCCGCGATCCTCGTCACGGAGAAGGACGGCGGCTACGCGAAGCTCTCGGACGTCGTCGTCGAGCTGCGCGTCGAGGACCACGAGCGCCCGCTCGAGGAGCTGCGCCGCCTCTACCGGCTCCACCAGGCGCTCTTCGGCGAGACGCCGCGCGAGGAGTGGCTGCCGGTCGACGACACCCTCGCCGACGAGCTGCGCGATCGGCTCGGCAAGCTCGGCTACGAGGGCAGTCTCGAGGACGCGTTCAACCGCTGGGCGGGAAACGTCAACCTCGAGGAGCGCGTTGACGGCGTCGAGGAAATCGACCCGGTCGTGCTCGAGGAGCTGCGGGAGCTCTCATGAGTGATGGTTACGAGGTCGTCCACCTCGACGAGCTCGAGGAGCTGCCGATCAGCAACCCTCAAGGCACCTTCGTCCTCCGGCCGGTCCGGCGGAGATTCGGGATCACCGCCTTCGGCACCAACGCGTACACCGGCGATACCGGGCAGAGGGTGATCGAGGAGCATCACGAGCGCGACAACCACCAGGAGATGTACGTCGTCCTCCGCGGCCGCGCGACCTTCACGCTCGGAGACGACGAGGTCGATGCGCCCGCCGGGACGATCGTCTACGCCCGGCCGGGAACGAGGCGCGGCGCGGTCGCAGCCGAGGACGGCACGGCGGTGCTCGCTGTCGGGGCGAAGCCGGGAGTCGTCTTCGAGCCGTCGCCCTGGGAAGACGTCTTCGTCGCCAACGCGTATGCGGACAAGGGGGACCTTGAGGGTGCGCGCGCCCTGATGGCGACGACGCTCGAAACACACCCGGACGCCTGGCAGGGCTTCTTCGACGCGGCTTGCCTCGAGGCCCGCTTGGGCGACCCCGAGCGCGCCTTCGACTACCTGAAGCGGTCGATCGAGCTCGACCCCGAGGCGCGCGAGTACGCCCGAAATGACTCCGACTTCGACTCGATCCGCAGCGACGAGCGCTTCGTCTCACTACTGGCCGGGCAGGCGGATCCCGCCGGCTAGCTCGCGCAGCGCAGGCACAGGGTCGCCTTCCGGCCGTGCGACGAAAAGCACCGCGCCGTAGCCGTCGGCGCCGGTCAGCGAGTCCACGAGCAGCTGCAGCCCGAGCGCGAGCGCGAACGCCTTGTGCGCCTGCTCGCCGCCAAACGGGACGAGCTCCTCTTCCGACGCCGCGCCTGTAAGGACGTCGCCGTAGGTAACCGCGCCCATCGAAACGTCGGCCACGATCGGCCTGCCGTCGGAGCTCGGGATCGCGATCGCGAGCGGGTTCGTTCCCGCAAGCTTGGGGCCGCCGTCCGGGTGGCCGAGCCGCGCCGGAGACGTAGCCGTCAGCACCGCGACGAGGTCGCCTTCGGCGAGCTTCCGAACCCAGTAGCCGAGCATCCCTGTCGGGAAGCAGTGGGCCGCGACGATCAGCCGCCCCCGTTCGGGCGGGTCGGCGACCTGCGCCTCGACGATCGCCGCCAGGACGAGGTACCCGAGCGTCCCGCGGCCGTCCCAGCGCTCGTAGCCGCCCTCGGCGACCTCGATCACGGGCTCGGCGTGCGGGTCGAGGTCGGGCAGGGTAGCCAGCCACTCGACGCGCGAGAGGCCGTGGCCTTTCTTCCCCCGCCGTTCCGCTTCGAGAAAGTGGTCGGCCAGCGTCGCCGCGTCCTCGCCCGAGAAGCCGAGCGCGCGAAGCTCGCCGGGAAAGTCGGTCAGGAGAGAACCGGCAGGGCCTTGACAAAACCCACGCCCTGCTCGCGACGCGTGTCCGCGACCGCGTCGGCGACCTTCGTGATCGCCTCTGCCGCAGGCGAGCCCGGATCGGTGACGACGAGCGGCTCGCCCGCATCGCCGGCCTCGCGGAGCGCCGGGTCGAGCGGGATCGAGCCGAGCAGCGGCACGTGCAGGTCGTCGGCGAGCTCCTGGCCGCCGCCGGAGCCGAACACGTCGCCGCTCATGTTCTCGATCACGCCGAGCAGGCGCATGTTCGTCTTCTGTGCCATCAGCGCCGCGCGGGCTGCGATCTCCTGAGCGAGCGGCTGCGGGGTCGTCACGATCAACGCCTCCGCGCGCGGCAGCAGCTGGCCGAGCGAGATCGACACGTCGCCGGTGCCGGGTGGCATGTCGACGACGAGCGTGTCGAGCTCCCCCCAGTGGACGTCGGAGAGGAACTGCTCGAGCGCGCGGTGAAGCATCGGCCCTCGCCACATCACCGGGGAGTTGTCCTCGAGGAAGAAGCCGATCGACATCAACTTGAGCTCGTTCTTAACCGGCGGAACGATCATCTTGTCGACGACGACGGGCCGCTGCCGGATCCCGAGCAGGTGCGGGATCGAGTGGCCGTAGACGTCCGCGTCGAGGATCCCGACGCGCTGGCCGAGCGCTCCGAGCGATGCCGCGAGGTTCACGGTCAGCGACGACTTGCCGACGCCGCCCTTGCCGCTCGCGACGGCGATCACGCGCGTCGAGCGGTCCAGCGAGATTCCTTTGGTGCGCTCGGTGACGCCCCCGCGCAGCTTCGCGCTCAGCGTCGCCTTCTCCTCGGGCGACATGACGTCAAAGTCGAGCGAGACGCGCTCGACGCCCGCGATCGGCGCGAGCGCCTGGCCGACCTGCTGCTCGAAGCTCGAGCGAAGCGGGCAGCCCGCGACCGTAAGCGCGATCGTGACGGCGACGTCGCCGCCCTGGATCCGGACGTCACGGACCATGTCGAGCTCGGTGACCGGGCGCCGCAGCTCGGGGTCGATGACCTGCTCGAGCGCCTTGAGGATCTCGTCGCGCGAAGGCTCCACGTCGACGAGCCTAGCAACGGTTAGATAGGCAGATGACGTGGGTCGGCTTGGTGCGTCGCAACCTTATGCGGCGGCCCGTGCGAACTGGGTTGACGACCGCGGGCGTGGCCCTTGGCGTCGGACTGATCGTCGCGCTGCTGTCCGTGACCGCGGGTGCGAAGGCGACAGCCGGCCAGCTGATTCACATCGGACGGGCCGACTTCGGCCTCTTCCAGGCGGGCGCGTCCGACCTGACGCTGTCGCGGCTGCCCTCCTCGCTCGCCTCGCAGGTGGCGCGCGAGCCGGGTGTTGCCGAGGTCGGGCGGATCTACCTCTACGTGACGAACCAGGGGCTCGTGTTCGGATTCGATGCGCACGAGTTTCCAGCGCAGCGGCTCGTTATCACCCACGGATCGCGCGCGCACGGCGCCGAGGCGCTCGTCGGCGACGCCTACGCGCGGTCGAATCACCTCGCGGTCGGCGACGCGGTCCGACTCGGCCTGCACGAGTTTCGCGTCGCGGGCATCTTCCACACCGGCGACCCGTTCGAGGACGGCGGGATCGTGCTGCCGCTTCCCGTCGTCCAGCGGCTGGCGGGGCGGCCGGGCGATGTGACGACGATCTCGGTCGCAGTCTCCCTCGGCGCCCGGCCACATGACGTTGCGCGCCGGCTCGAGCGCGATTTTCCAGGCACGACCGCGGTGAGCGAGCCCGGCCAAGCGGTCCGGATCGACACGTCCAGCCGCGTGATCATCTCGACAGGCTGGATCATCTCGCTGCTCGCCTTGATCGTTGGCGGGATCGCGGTGACGAACACGATGGCGATGTCGGTGTTCGAGCGGATCCGCGAGATCGGGATCCTGCGCGCCGTCGGCTGGCGGACCGCCCGGATCGCGGCGCTGATCGTGTCCGAGGCGCTCGCGATCTGCCTGCTCGCGCTGGCGGTGGGGCTGGCGCTCGGCTACGCCGCGGCCCAGGTGTTCTCAAACCACGCCGCGGCGGGCTCGCTCCTTCAACCGGACTTCACTGCCGGTGTGTTCGCCTGGGGCCTCGCGTTCGCGCTCGGGGTGGCAGTGCTCGGCGCCGCGTACCCGACCGTGCGCGCCGTGCGGCTAGCGCCCGTCGAGGCCCTCCGCCGCGAGTAGGCCTCCGGCGGGGGCAATCTTCCCGTCGCGGAGCCGTAGGACGCGATCGGCGGCTTGGCTCACCGAGGCGTCGTTCGTGACCAGAAGCACCGTCATCCCACGTTGGTCCCGCAAAGCCAGAAGGAGCCCAACGATCTGAGCCCCGGTGTCCGAGTCGAGCGCGCCGGTCGGCTCGTCTGCGAGCAACAACCGCGGCTCGTTCGCAAGCGCCCGCGCGATCGCGACCCGCTGGCGCTCGCCGCCCGAGAGCGTCGTCGGCGACGCGGCTGTCCGCCCCGCGAGGCCGACCTCTTGGAGCAGCTCCCCCGCCCGCCGCTCCCGCCCGCGCCTGCCGACGCCGCGGCCGATCATCGGAATCTGGACGTTCTCCGCAGCCGAGAGAGTCGCGATCAGATTGTGGAACTGGAAGACGAACCCGACCGTCGCCGCCCTGTACTCGGCGGCGTCCAGGCGCGACAGCTCCTGGCCGCCGACCCGGATCGACCCGGCATCGGGGCGGTCGAGCGCTCCGATCAGGTTCAGCAGCGTGCTCTTCCCCGACCCCGACGGGCCGGTGAGCGCGACGAAGTCGCCGGGCTGCAACCGCATCGAGACTCCTGAGAGCGCCCCGATCCGACCGTTCTCGAACGTCTTGCTGACGCCGTCGAGCGCAACCTCGACGCCGCTCAACGCGGCCTGACCCAGTAGTCGACCGTCCGCGCGCTCCCGAGTGCTCGCACGGTCACTCGGAAGGTCAGCCGGTAGCCGCGCGACGCGGCCGGCCACTGCGCAAAGTCGCGGTAGCGCCCGAAGAACGGGTAGTTACGGATTTTCCGGGTGCTCGTGCCCACCTCCGCGATGTGAGCCGTCCCGAGAGGATCGACGACCGCCACGGTCAGGCGACCGTGCAATGGATGCCGGGCCAGCGTGGTCGCCCGGACGACGTACCACCACTTCGCGGTCCCGACGCGCGGCGCGTGCGTGGGCGCGGAGAGCGAAATGCGAAACCGCGCCGGCTCCGGTCGCGGCGATGTGGCCTGTGCCGGCGCCGTAGTCGACTGCGTGTGCTTGGTGCTACCGCAACCACCCGCCCCGAGCACGCACACGAAGACGACGAAAAGCCGAAGCCGCATGCAGCGATGCTAGTGCCCCATCCAGTAATACGGCATTTCCGGACGGGCCACTAGACCCCGAGCCGGTCCTTGAGCCAAAGACCGTTCCGGACTGCGAACCCTTCCCAGTCGTTGTTGAAGTACGCGTAGACGTCGACCCTGCGTCGCCAGCCCTCGATCCGCAGGGCCCA